>Ga0228652_1000095_pt1 | contig 67982 bp, 56 predicted proteins | sample 64DmetaG_FD_183030 | JGI IMG/M metagenome (GOLD analysis project Ga0228652, IMG submission 183030) | Seawater microbial communities from Monterey Bay, California, United States - 64D | ecosystem: Environmental > Aquatic > Marine > Coastal | place: USA: California | collected 2016-10-05
GCCATTACAAACCCTCCGATAAAGAAGCTTAACATGATGCGCCAAGATCCCACTCCTTTGAATACAAGGAACAACCCTCCTAATAGAATCAATGCAGCGGAAGTCTCTCCGATCGAACCAGGTATCAACCCTAGGAAGGCATTCGCTAACGAATAGGTGCCTTCAGGACCAAACTGTGCCATTACTGTTTCTGTGGCTGGATTTCCCATGCCTTGACCTACAGTTGTTGCGAGATCTCCTAGTGCGGTTGCGCCAGAATAACCATCGACCAATTGACTGCCTTCAGCCGAAGTAGTATTGATCCATACTTTATCTCCAGACATCCAAGTCGGATACGCAAAGAATGCAAAAGCACGCGCAGTTAAAGCTGGATTCAGTAGATTCATTCCTGTGCCACCAAAAACTTCTTTACCAATCAACACGGCGAAAATGGTGCTGACTGCAACCATCCATAGCGGGATATCTACAGGCATAATCATAGGAATGAGCAGACCCGAAACCAAGAAACCTTCGTTTACAGGGTGATTGCGTTTCCACGAGAAATAAATCTCTACACCTAAACCAGCAGCGTAGGTTACAATGATTAAGGGCAATAATTTCATTGCGCCGAAAATCATGTTGTCTAGCAACGTACTTTCTTCACCGAAAGCGCCGAAGTGCAAGCGGCCTATGTTCCACATACCAAAGAGCAGTGCCGGCACCATGGCAAAAATCACCGTAATCATGGTGCGCTTAAGATCTATGGCATCACGTACGTGTGCACCTGAGTGCGCTGTGTGGTCTGGAACAAATGCCATCGTTTCAATTGCGTTGTGCAATGGATAGAGGATGTTTCTTTTGCCATCTTTTTCAACAAGCGGTCTAGTCTGGTCGAATATGTTTTGTACAAACTTCATAATCTGGCTATTAAATCATTTCTTTTCTAAGGTCGTTCAATCCGTTACGAACGATTTCCTGCAGCGGTAATTTTGACGTACAAGCTACCTCTGCTAAAGCGAAATCTTCAGGGACAACTTCGTAGATGCCTAATTGTTCCATTTTTTCGATATCACCGATCAAAATACTACGGAGCAATTGCTGCGGAAAAATGTCCATCGGGATGAATTTCTCATATTCCCCAGTAACCACAAACGCGCGCTCTTCGCCGTGCATGTTGGTATCCAGGTCGTATTCGCGGTTCGGGAACAACCAGCTCCAGAATGCGCGATTTGTTGAAAATTTACCAAAACCAGGCAAAACCCATCCAAAGAATTCAGTTGTATTGCCTTCTGGTATTGCAGTTAACTGCGATTGACCGAAACTAAGGAAACCGTCATTTTCAATTTTTGATCCAGTGAGTACGTCACCCGCAATTACACGCGTATTGTCTGTATTCACATTTGCAGATAAAAACTGTGCTAGCGAAACGCCCTGCAGCGCAGTAGCATAACCGGCATTCATTACTTTCGATCCAGCGACCGTAACACGGTATTCTGGACGGTACTCACCAGTTTCAAAAGCTGCACCAATAGTAGGAAGGTCTATGGCATTAACGGTCCAAACAATTTCACCCTTATTTAAAGGTGCTGCTTGAGCAATCTGCGTTCCTACAAGCCCTTTCGGATGCTTTCCTGAAAACGTAATATGTGTAGCATCAAGCGATTGCAGCGCCTCGATAGGGGCATGATCAGCATCATGACTAACGTACACCGTACCCTCTGTCATTAGCTTCAGTGCTTTTAACGCTGTTGCTATTGATTTTTCTTTGCCTTCGAGTTGGTACGCTAAATCTCCTGCAAGAGGACCACTTTGAATTCCGTTAACGAAAATTGCACGCGGTTTTTCCGACATGCTTGCAGCCACTCCATAAGGACGTGAAGTGATGAATGCGCCGACACCCGTTGCACCAAAATGTGCTTCAGCATCTCCACGAGTTGCTCCAGAAAAACTGAAAGCACCATGATCTGCATAGGTGACGTCCGAATCGGCTAAAATTAAAACGGCGAGAATTTTACGCTTTGCACCGCGCTTTACCTCAGCCACTTCACCAGAGACGGGAGAACAAATTTTCACTTCAGGTCGATCTTTATCAAAGAATAAAGTATCGCCTGCTTTTACTTGCGTTCCTGCTTTTACAGCCAACTTCGGGGTAATTCCAGGAAAATCTAGGGGTGTCACAGCGTAAGTAGATGCCGTAATGCGGCCCAAATCTGTTTTGGGAGCGCTTCCGACTAACTTAATATCATGACCCTTGCGAATCTTAAAGGTTTGAGACATCGTACTATAAGATGATTTTGGGTTGCAAAATTAGGATACGTGTTTCATTTAGCCTTAAGAATTCGAGACTAATTGTACCTTAGACACCAATATTTATGAATATGTCTGTTAACAAGTCGGTGATATTTGTCATCCTACTGATTTCAAGCCTCCTGAAGGGTCAGGTTTTGCGCGATACTGTAGCATATGATTACCTCAAAACGGTACAAATCGCTCCTGTTGGAGCACCTTTAGACTTTCCCGCCTATGAATTGGGCGTAAAAAACGGTCTTGAATTCAGTTTTGACGACATGGCATACGAATGGAACAATTATGCCTACAAAATTTTCCATTGCACGAAGGATTGGGAAAAATCCGACTTGTTGATCAATCAATACCTCGACGGTTTCGATGGCAATTACATCAACGACTTCGCAATCAGCGTTGGTACTTTCGTTCCTTACACCCATTACACGCTTCGCATCCCAAATGCAAATGCTCGTCCGCGCATTAGTGGCAATTATGTCCTAGAGGTCTATCAAAATGACGATCCAACCGACCTCATTATACGACGCCGGTTCATTGTGTACGAAGATTTGGTCCTGCCTTCCGTTCAAGTTTTACGCGCAACCGACCTGACTAATTTTTCGAGCGAGCAAATGGTGAATGCAAAAGTTGCTTTGGCAGGTTACCCCATTCAAGATTATTTCCAAGACTTAGATTTAAGCATTTTGCAGAACAGACGGTGGGACAACGCATTGAACCGCTTAAAACCTACCTTTATTAATGACGGTATGTTGGAATACAATTTCTTAGGTGAATATGCTTTTGAAGGGGGTGTCGAATTCCATTCTTTTGATACCAAGCGACTCAATCAGGTGGGTATGGGTGTAAAAGTTTCGCAACTCGATACCTGCTGGTCGGTGTATTTGGAAGAAAAAAAGAACCGAAGTATCGCTGTATACAGCTTTCAGAATGACATCAACGGGCGTCGTTTAATTCAACGAGCAGATGTGGGGAATCCAGATTTAGCGGGTGATTATTGTTGGGTAGATTTCTTTCTAGAGAGCCCAGAATTGGAAGTTCCGGTATATGTTTATGGACAATTAAGTAATTGGAAATTGGACCCGGAATTTGAACTTCCCTACGACTACAACAAACAGGCCTACACGGGCAGAGTGCTCTTAAAGCAGGGCTATTATAATTACGTATTTGCACACCCCCGAGAGGACGGAGGTGTTAGTACCGTCCTTACTGAAGGTACACATTGGCAAACTAAAAACGATTATACTTTAATTATGTACAACCGTGGCATGGGATTACGATACGATCGTATCATAGGCTACTTTAAACCTTCATCTGCTTTATAATGAAAAAACTACTTTCTCTAACGCTTGTATTAAGCTCATTAACTGCGTTTTCATGGGGATTAACCGGGCATAGAATTATTGGACACATCGCAATGGATCATTTGAATCCTGATGTACGTGCTCATATTTTGGAAACATTGGGCGGCGAAGATCTCGCTCAGGTAGCAAATTGGATGGACTTTATTAAAAGTGACCACGCCTACGATAGCCTCAAGCCATACCACTACTGTACCATCACGAATGCAGACGCCGTGGATGGACATGTACATCCTGAGGGAGGTGATGTTTGGGAAGGAATCGAGAAATTCTTGCGTGAAATTGAAACTGGGAAATTTAGCGTTAATGAAGCATTTGCACTGAAAACGTTGGCCCATTTGATAGGTGATGTACACCAACCGCTCCATTGCGGAAATGGCACGGATATGGGCGGAAACAAGATTAAAGTAAAGTTCTTTTGGGAAAGCTCGAATCTTCACCGCGTATGGGATAGCGGGATGATTGACTATTGGAGCATGTCTTACACTGAGTACAGCGTTTGGGTGATGTCTACTCGGGTAGCCGCTGATATCGAATCGTGGAAGAATTCAACCGTTAAAGATTGGGTGAAAGAAAGTGTCATCCTCAGGGATCAGTGCTATGCATTCGATGATCCTGAAAAATTAGGGTACCGCTACATTTATGACCACAGTGACTTGCTTCATTTACGATTGGCACAGGGCGGTGTGAGACTTGCAGATGCATTGAACAAAGCATACGCCAAGAGAGGCTAACTTTAGAAAAAAAACCGCCTCTGGGCGGTTTTTTTATGCGTGATCTAGAGCCACAAGCTCTAAAATTTTAACTATCACATCGGTGGCGCTTTCCATATCCTGTAAGCTGACAAATTCATACGGACTGTGGAATGCATGCTCACCAGCAAAGACGTTGGGACAAGGCAAACCCATAAAACTGAGTTTCGAACCGTCTGTACCCCCACGAATTTTAGATTTGCGAACCGGCAAGCCACAGGCTTCGATAGCCCGCTCTGCATAACCCACTACCTGGGGATGCTGGTCCAACACTTCCTTCATATTTCTGTACTGCTCAGAAATTTCAATCTCGTAGGAGGTGCGTTTCACTGCCTTAGACGCTTGCTTTGCCAATGCATTTAAAAGTGCTGCATAATCTTCAAGCTCTGCGGCATCGAAACTGCGAAGTATCATAGTGATACGAACTTCTTCAACACCGCCAGTTATCTCATACGGATGGACAAATCCTTTTTCACCTTTAGTAGATTCTGGGGACCACTCTTGACGCGGAAGAAGACTTAAAAACACACCTGCCGCTTTCACCGCATTCCCCATTTTCTTAAATGCAAAACCGGGATGCGTGTTTGCACCTCGGAATACAATAGTGGCACCATCTGCTGAGAAGGTTTCGTCTTCTATAGAGCCTTTGGTCGCACCGTCCATGGTATACCCGAATAGGGCACCTAATTTTTCCAAATCTACATGGTCGGCACCACGACCAATTTCTTCATCCGGTGTAAACAGTACCTTCATCGTCGCGTGCGGCACATCCGATTTCGCCAGCACCTCCACAGCAGTCATGATTTCTGCCACACCTGCTTTATTATCCGCACCTAGCAATGTCGCACCGTTTGATGTAACAATCGTATGACCTTTCATTTCCTTTAAGGCACCGAAATCGTTGGGTGAAATGACAATATTGTCCATGGGGAGTTTCAACTCACCCCCGTCGTAATCGTGATGCAACGTGGGAACCACTCCAGCCCCAGAATATTCCGGCGAAGTATCCATATGTGCACAAAAACAAACTGCGGGCGCATTTTCATGACCCGGCGAGGCAGGTACCGTAGCGTAAACGTATCCTAAATCGTCCATGTGCACATCTACAATTCCCATATCCTTTAACTCTTTTACGAGCACCCGAGCTAAATTTTTCTGCTTTTCTGTGGACGGCACAGAGGAACTGTGAGGATCGCTCTGCGTATCTATTTGAACGTAGGTTTGGAATCGATTAAGAAGATTGGGGTATTTCATCTTTATTTTGAATGTAAAGTTGCCGGTGCGAATAACGTGCGCACGGCCGTTTCTATGACTATGCGTAGATCTAAGACTAGTGACCAATGTTCAATATAGTAGACATCCGCTCTGATGCGCTCCTCGAGCATTCCTGGGCGTGCTGCAGCACCGCCGCCACGCAAGCCACGGGCTTGCGCCAAACCGGTAAGCCCCGGCTTCGCCCAATATCGAATCTTATACGATGCCACAGATGCAGCATAGTTGGCCCCATCCCCTGCCGTATGCGGTCGCGGCCCGACCATAGACATTTGACCTAAGAGTACATTGAACAATTGAGGCAATTCATCTAAGCCCGTTTTTCGCATCCAGCGCTGCAAGAAATTACTCTCGCCTTCGTCGTTCATGCTTTTAAATTTCAAGACGGTAAAAGGCTTTCCGGATAGCCCTTCTCTGCGCTGGCTAAAAAGGGGCGAACCTGCTCCGGTTAATGAAAGCAAAATCGCTAACAACGGAAACAACCAAAGCCCCACTGCAATTAGTAAGATGAGCGAAACCAAGACGTCAAACATGCGTTTAATAAAGGCATTAGTCCTGTTAGAGAGTGGCTCGCGACGTTGTGAAAAAAGCGGTATTCCTTCAAGGTTTTCTAAAAACATCTGGCCGGCATAATTTGGGCCCATATCTGGTAGGAACCGAAAGCGCAAACCTGCGTTTAAGGCAAAATTTGCAGCGGCTTCGTAATCAGATGTACCCGGAGCATGCGCGCAGATCACTTCATCAACTGTTTTCGTTTTACCGTCAAAAGTACCCTGGTAAGACCAACCCAACTCTGGGCGCAATTCTGTAAGTTTCGCTAAGGCTTCTGCTGTAGCATGTGTTCCGGCTAAAACATAGGTCCTTTGCCATTTGCCTCGGGCCATTTGATTTCTCAAATAGTGCACTAAGAGTAGACGGTAGAGCCATGCAAGTCCATACAGTAATATGAAATACGTCGCGAGGAAGACACGACTGTAATAATAACCTTTTAAACCGACGACAATAATGGCCAATATGGCGAATTGGGCCAAAGCAGCACGCAACACATTTGCCGTCACATTGCGTTGCTCTAGACCGCTCGTATAGCTAAAAATTCCCGACCAACGTCCGGCTGCATACCAACTGACAACCGTTAAAACTAACAGTTGCAAATAGTAGTTGTAATACTCCGGATTCGCGATGCGTAAGTCATCGAAACGCCAATAGCCGATCACCGCAAATAGCACTAACAATAAGGCGCTGTCCGCGAGCAACGTAACGAGTCTAAAGATATTTGTCCCTTGGTTTTGCATTTTCGTGGGGCAAAAGATACTTACTTTTACAACGATGAGCACTACCCAAAGCCCTATAGTCTATGCACCCGGAATTGGTCCAGACCGCGCGGCCCTTCTCACAGAAGAGTTCGGCATACGGACCATAGCGCAATTCATGGAGCATTATCCCTTTCGTTACGTGGATAAGAGCCAATTCCATACCATAGGTTCACTACACGCCCACAGCGGCGAAGTACAGATCAAGGGTCAAATCGTAAAAATTGATGAACTGGGTGCTCCTCGGCAACGACGATTAGTCGCAACATTTACTGACGGGAAAGGCTTCATCGAATTAATATGGTTTAAAGGTGCAAAGTGGGTCAAGAAAAGCCTTAAGCCGAATACTCCCATCGTTGTTTATGGAAAAATCAACGACTTCAACGGTAAAAAGAGCTTGCCACACCCGGAAATCTATTCGCCCTCAGAAATTGAAGTTTCTGCGGTTGAGCCTGTGTATTCCACCACGGAAAAATTAACCAAACGTGGCCTAAACTCGAAGGGTATTGCGCGGGTGATGAAGGAGGTACTCAAAAAAGATTTGGACCAAATTGAGGAAACATTTTCTGAAGCTTTTCGTACAAAACATCAACTAATTAGTAGAATCCAAGCGCTGAATTGGATTCACTTCCCTCCTTCTGCACAGCATCTTGAGGCGGCAAAAAAGCGAATTAAATTTGAGGAGTTCTTCTTTCTTCAACTGACCCAACAGCGCAATAAACTACGTCAAAAAACAGCCATTAAAGGCTATGCATTTAAGGAAGTTGGTCAGGTATTTCTCAATTTCTACAATAACCACCTCCCCTTTGAATTGACTCAAGCTCAAAAACGTGTCGTGAAAGAAATTCGAGGGGATGTCCGAACTGGTGCTCAAATGAATCGATTGGTTCAGGGCGATGTGGGCTCAGGAAAAACCATAGTCGCCTTACTCGCCATGCTTCTAGCTATAGACAATGGTTACCAAGCGGCGCTTATGGCTCCAACTGAAATTTTAGCGACACAACACTACAACGGACTAAAGGAACTCTGCGATCCTGCAAGTATTTCGGTCGCATTATTAACCGGTTCCACTCCGGCGGCCCGTCGCGCTGAGATACATACTGCGCTGAAAGAAGGAAGTTTACAAATCCTCATTGGAACGCATGCCCTGATCGAGCCCACCGTAAAATTTGCCAACCTTGGACTAGCAGTCATTGACGAACAACACCGCTTCGGTGTTGCCCAACGGGCGAAACTTTGGAAAAAGAACGAACATCCGCCTCATGTTTTAGTGATGACGGCAACGCCCATACCGCGTACGCTTGCTATGTCGGTTTATGGAGACCTCGATATTAGTAGTATTGACGAATTGCCACCGGGACGTAAGCCAGTAAAAACCCTACACCTTTTCGATAAAAATCGTCTAAAACTCAACGGCTTCATGCAGCGTGAAATAGCTGCCGGGAGACAAGTTTATGTTGTCTTTCCGTTGATCGAAGAGAGTGAAAAGTTGGACCTAAAAAATCTTGAAGTTGGATATGAGCAGCTGTTGCGTGATTTCCCTCGCCCACAATACCAGATTGCAGCGGTACACGGACGAATGTCCGCGGCGGAGAAGGAAGGCGAAATGCAACGCTTTGCGAAGGGTAAAGCGAACATCATGGTCGCCACTACAGTCATCGAAGTTGGGGTAAATGTGCCCAATGCATCCGTTATGGTTATTGAAAATGCAGAACGGTTCGGCCTGAGCCAATTACATCAATTACGCGGCCGTGTCGGGCGCGGATCCGACGAAAGCTACTGCATCCTAGTATCCTCCTTCAAGCTTTCCTCAGACGCAAAAACACGCTTAGAAACTATGGTGCGTACGAGCGACGGTTTTGAAATTGCCGAAGTTGATATGCAGTTGAGAGGTCCAGGAGATTTAATGGGAACGCGCCAGAGTGGGCAACTTCAATTCAAATTGGCATCCTTATTAAACGACGGGCCGATATTGAATTGGACCAAAGCGGTTGTGGAACAATTATTGCGCGACGATGCCCAACTGATCCATTCTGACCACCAGAGCATAAAATCGCGCTGGATCGAACTTTTTAAAGACCAATGGGGTTGGAATAGAATATCATAACCCCATGCAACAGCGCATACCCACCATTTTGAAAGGATACCACAGGCTGCTTCAGCGGTCAGGCGGTTATGCCTTTATGCGACGAAACCTTCTGAAATTTTTGGGGTCCATTGGAGCAGTCCTAGGTGTATTCTATGCTTTCGACACCTGGATCGTGGATATAGATTCCGCTGCCAAATGGATAACACTCACATGGAACACCCCTGTATTGTTGGGGCTGTTTTTTGCAAGTGAAGTGAGTTTCGGAATCATTACTCCTGAACTCCTCATCGTTTGGGCCGATGAAACACTGAAACCAAGATGGATGTTATTTTTCCTAGCCTCCTTAAGTTACAGCGCTGGAATCGCGAGCTACTTCATAGGCCGATTTTTACGCACTCGAGCCATCATTAAAAACCGAATTTTAGAGCGGCACAAATCCACCTTAGACCAATTAAGAGCTTTTGGAGGATTGTTAATCATCCTTGCCGCTCTTACGCCGTTACCCTATCCTATCGTTTGTCAACTCTGCGGACTCAACCAATTTCCCTTTAAGCATTTCGCAGCGCTTACGTTAGTACGATTTCTGCGGTTTGGAATCTATGGACTCGTTCTTTTCAACCTGTTCTAATTCAGACGAAATAAGCCTTTGCGATTGTCTTGCAAAGTGTAACTTTGACATTCAATCAATTTTGACCCAATGAAGATTTCGTACCGCTGGCTTAAGCGTTATTTACCTATAGATCTCAACCCGGAGCTCGTCTCTGAATTATTGACTGACACCGGCCTAGAAGTTGAAGGCTTGGAAGAGGTAGAGACCATTCCTGGTGGACTTAGAGGGGTTGTCGTCGGAGAAGTGCTTACCTGTGTCCAGCACCCTAATGCGGATAGACTTCGAATTACTACCGTAGACATAGGAGCGGAAGAGGCCGTACAAATTGTTTGCGGTGCACCCAACGTTGCTGCAGGGCAAAAAGTCCCCGTAGCCACAGTAGGCACCCTATTGTATCCTGGTGGTGATGAATTAAAAATCAAAAAAGGTAAAATCCGCGGCGAGGTCAGCTTAGGTATGATTTGCGCCGAAGATGAATTAGGGCTGGGTAGTGAACATGACGGAATCTTAGTCCTCGATGCGGCTTTGATTCCCGGAACACCATGCAGTTCGGTTTTTAACGTGGAAAGTGATTTCGTATTTGAAATAGGTTTAACTCCTAACCGAACAGATGCGATGGGACACATTGGTGTAGCTCGTGACTTACGTGCTGCAATGATCACAAAAGGATATGATGCGCCGAAATTAGAGGTGCCGCATGGGTCCACGCCTGAAACTGCAACGAACCCGATCGCTCTAAATATTGAAGACGAGAATGGCTGTCCTGCATACAACGGTACTTTTATTTCAAACGTAACGATCACAGAAAGTCCCGACTGGTTGAAGGAGCATTTGATTGCTATTGGTCTTACGCCTAAAAATAATGCGGTTGATATTACCAACTTTGTACTACACACCTTTGGGCATCCCTTACACGCCTTTGATGCGGACGCTATTGATGGTAAGACCGTCAACATTCGCAAAGCAAAAGAGGGAGAAAAGCTCGTCACTTTAGATGAAGTAGAGCGCACCTTAGACCAGCAAGACTGTATTATCGCAGACGCTACTAAACCCCTTTGCATTGCAGGAGTAATGGGCGGAGCTAATAGCGGCGTGACGAAGAAAACAAAGAATATTTACCTCGAAGGCGCCTATTTCGACAGCGTTCGCGTTAGGAAAACAGCAAAACGCCATGCCATAAATTCGGATGCCAGTTACCGCTATGAAAGAGGCGTTGATCCAAACACAACCATTAATGCGCACTCGTATGCCGTTGCTTTGCTATGCGAATTAACTGGAGGTACGGCCAGTGCTCGAGACCATAAAGGTCAAGAATATTTTGAACGTGTTGCTTTAGAGTTCAGCCGTACAAAGGTGTTAAAGCTCATAGGTGTTGAATTGACAGCGGAAAAAATGACGCAAATTCTTGAATTGCTTGATTTTGAAATCAAGGCTGTTCAAAAAGATACGTGGCATATCCTAGTTCCTACCTACAGAGTAGATGTCACTCGTGACGTGGATATTGCAGAAGAACTTCTGCGTATCTATGGTTTCAATGAAGTTCCCGTTCCGGATCAAATGCAAATTAGCGTTGCAGCACATGACCCTCGACCAGAAAAAATCGAGCGTAGCGTTCTGGATCAATTGACAGGAAATGGCTTCTACGAAATCATGAACAACAGCCTGGCGAAAGGAACAGACTACACCGTACTCCTACCCGAAGTGTCTGCGTCACTCATTGAAATGCTCAATCCGTTGAGCCTTGACCTCAATGTCATGCGTAACAACCTTCTGTTTGGTGGACTTCAATCGATAAGTTTCAATCAAAAGAGACAGCAGCCGAACTTAAGATTCTTCGAGCGAGGAAAAACCTACGGAAAAGGATCAAACGGCTATTATGAAAACACACAGCTTGATCTTTTTGCCGCCGGCGCTCAGGGAGAAGATTACTGGGACTCCGGAAGTCAGCCGAACAATTATTTTTGGATGAAGGGCCTGCTTGAAAGTCTTTTCGGGCGATTAGGGCTGTCGGTATCCTCTGCTAGTGGGCAACATTCACTGTATGGTGAGTATGTTGTTTTTAAATCGGGAAAAACTACTATTGGCTGTTTAGGTACGGTACATCCTAAAGTTTTAAAACACTTTGATATTAAAGGAGCCGTTGTTCACGCGAGCCTCAATTGGGATCAATGTAAAAATCTAGTATTGCAACGTGGCGCTTCACTGTTCAATAATTTACCGAAATTTCCTTCTGTTCGTCGTGACATAGCATTATTAGTCGACCGTTCTGAGCAGTATCAGAATTTGCAGGATTGTATTTTACAGGTAGGAAAAGGTCTTTTAATCAATGTTTTCCTTTTTGACGTATATGAAGGGGATAAACTTCCAGCAGATAAGAAAAGTTATGCTATTGGTATGATTTTCCAAGATGCCAACAAAACGCTCAACGATAAAGCAGTAGACAAAACGGTACAACGGATTGTTGATCAATTGAACAAACGTACTGGGGCAGTGTTGCGGCAATAACATGATTAAAGTCGCCTGGGCGCCCATTTACCATCATCATTTACCGGACAACCACAGGTTTCCTATGTCCAAATACAGCCTATTGCCGCAGCAATTGTTGTATGAAGGCACTTTAACGCAAGAAAACTTTTTCGCTCCAAACCTTGCCTCAGAAACACAAATCCTACGAACACACTGTCCAGACTATTTTCAAAGTTTACTGGACGGAAGCATCGATGGCAAAGCGCAAAGAAAAATTGGTTTTCCCTGGAGTTCACAGCTTATTGAGCGCGAGCGAACCATAGGACAAGGGACCATCGACAATACATTATTCGCCATTGAAAACGGTTGTTCGCTGAATATAGCAGGCGGTACCCACCACGCATTTTATGATCGTGGAGAGGGCTTTTGTATGCTCAATGACATCATGCTCGCAGCACATCACGCACTAGACCACAGCGGTATTTCTCGTATTTTAGTTGTCGACCTTGACGTACATCAAGGCAATGGGACGGCTGCCATGGCTGCAGATGACACACGAATTTTCACCTTCTCAATGCACGGTGAAAAAAACTATCCCTACCACAAGGAACACAGTGATTTAGATCTTCCATTGCCCGATTATATTAATGACAAAACCTACCTCAGCTTATTGAACGAAACGTTGGATGCGCTCTTTGAAAAAGTAAATCCAGAATTGGTATTCTTTCAAAGCGGTGTAGACGTTCTAGAGAGCGATAAACTCGGGCGCATGGGACTCACACTTAACGGCTGTAAAGACCGCGATATTGCTGTAATCTCACGTTGTTACCAAAATGCTGTTCCTCTGGTCATCAACATGGGCGGTGGATACAGTCCTGAGATAAAAACGATCATCGAAGCGCATGCAAACACCTTTCGCACCTGTGTCAAATATTACCAATAGTTAATATTTTTTTTATTTGACCTCATAATAAAGCACTGAAAAATAGACCTTTATTCACCTCCCTGAATGACAGGTTAATGCGAAAAACAGCACTTGTTCTATTTCTCTTCTGCGCCTCCTTTTCTATATATGGTCAAGGCTCGAATGAAATGGCACCCAATCGATTTAGTTACATCAGCCTAGGTGGAGGATATCCCTATGTGACTGCGCGAATAGCCTACGAAGGAACTCGCAACACGTATATTGAAGTACAGGGACTGACAGACGGAGGAGGCATTTGGAAAGAGAATGTCTACAACGACTGGCGAAGCATTAGTCTTCTAAAAGCATTTGACCTAAAGCCGCTATCGAGTGAAATCCGTATTGGGGCAGGTATCGTTCAAACTGCTGAGCGCATAAGCCAGCAACGCTCGAATACATTTGGAATGACTCCTTCTTTAGGGTTTTCATCCGTCATACATCCAAAATGGGCCCTATATGGCAGCATCTATTATCCCATATCACCTGCCACAACGCTCACCTCTGGAGTTTCCTTTGGGCTGGAATACCGCATAGGACGCTACGTAAAAGAAAACGGCCTCTACTCTAGTAAAGGCCGTCCAAATTTTTAATCCTGTAATTCGATCTACGCGCTCAATACAGTTCCAAGCGCATTATCGTAAATTTCTTGGTAATCATTAACGTGACCCCAATCTTCGTCATCGACGCGCACACCTCCTTTTGTAACATGACCCAATAAGTCAAAGTCACAACCGTTCAGCATCATCAAGTCGATAAACTTATCTTTATTTTCCTCACTCACAGTAACGAGTATTCTAGAAGCAGATTCCCCAAAGAGTACTGCATCTTTTCGATGTTCTGCGGGTAGTGTAATATCAAAGCCCAGTCCACTTGCAAAACCTTTCTCTAATAGGCCAATCCAAAGTCCACCTTCACTTAAATCGTGTGCACTATTGAGTACGCCTTCACGAATCAGCATCTGAACTTGCTTTTGATTCGCATACTCTTCCTCTAGGTCAAAGTGTGGAGTCGAGCTGTTCGATATGCCGTGGATGTTCACCAAATACTGTGATGAAGAAATATCATCGCGGTTGGCACCAATCATGAAAATCAAATCGCCTTTTGACTTGTAGCTCAATGTGGTGATGAACTTTTTATCCTCAACCACTCCAATCATACCAATGGTCGGTGTAGGGAATACCGGCTCAATGGCATCTCCGATCTGAGTTTGATTGTAAAAACTAACGTTCCCTCCCGTTACCGGAGTTTCAAATTTTTCACAAGCCGCACTCATTCCTTTGATGGAACCAACAAACTGCCAGTATACTTCTGGATTGTATGGATTCCCAAAGTTCAAACAATTCGTAACTGCAGATGGAATTCCTCCCGAGCAGGTAATATTTCTGGCTGCTTCAGAAACGGCCATAGCACATCCCACTTCAGGATCTGCATTTACAAACCTACTGTTACAGTCCACACTCATTGCTAAGGCCTTATCCGTGCCTTTTATGTTTACTATACCCGCATCAGAAGGATCGTTAGTCCCCATGTTGCGGGTTCCAACCATACTATCGTACTGCTCATAAATGAAGCGCTTTGAAGCAATATTTGGTAGCGCAACCATTTTCGTCGCAACCGATTTCAAATCTGCAGGCTCCTGAACAGCAGCTATGTCAAAATTTTTGAATTCTTGATAGTACGCAGGCTCCGTCCACTCTCTGTGGTAAACTGGTGCGCCACCACCTAAAACAGCACTTTCTGCTGGGACGGTACCCATTAGCTCGCCATCCCAGTAGTAATTTACTGTTCCTCCTTCTGTAACCACCCCGATCTCTTCACACTCTAGATCCCATTTGTCGAAGATATCAAGCACTTTCTGCTCTTTACCTTTTTCTACGACAATCAGCATGCGTTCCTGCGATTCAGACAGCAAGATTTCCCATGGTTCCATATTTTGACGAAGCGGTACTTTATCCAACCAGATATCCATACCGTGTTCTCCAGCTGCGGACATTTCGCAAGAAGAACAAGTAATCCCTGCTGCTCCCATATCTTGCATCCCAACTACCGCATCCGTAGTTGCCAATTCCATAGTAGCCTCTAGAAGCAATTTTTCTTGGAACGGGTCACCAACCTGTACAGAAGGAATGTCTTCAGCCGAATCTTCATCGAGATCTTTTGAAGCAAAAGATGCTCCGTGAATACCGTCTTTCCCAGTAGCCGAACCTACGATAAACACGGGATTGCCGACGCCTGAAGAAGTAGCAGAAATTTGCTTACCTACCTCCACAATACCTGCAGAGAAAGCATTCACTAATGGGTTTTGATGGTAACATTCGTCAAAGTACACTTCACCACCGACAATGGGAATCCCGAAGGCATTTCCATAATCTCCGATTCCCTTACTCACCCCTTTAACTAACCATTTTGTACGGTCCTCAGTAGGCTTACCGAATCGCAATGAATTCAGCTGCGCAATGGGGCGTGCACCCATAGTAAATATATCACGGTTAATACCGCCTACCCCGGTTGCCGCACCTTGATAGGGCTCTACAGCAGAGGGATGATTGTGTGATTCAATCTTAAAACAACACGCTAATCCGTCACCTATATCTACCAAACCGGCATTTTCTTCTCCCGCTTCTACAAGCATATGAGGGCCTTTTTTCGGTAGTTTTTTCAACCAAACGATGGAGTTCTTATACGAACAGTGCTCACTCCACATTACACCATAAACAGAAAGTTCAAGGTAGTTGGGTGTGCGTCCTAAAATCTCTTTGATTTTATCAAACTCTTCGGGGCGTAGGCCCATTTCTTGAGCCTGATCTAAAGTGGCTACGGCAGTGCTGTTCATTATTGAAAAGAATTTGAGCAAATTTAGGTATTCTTGTACCAACTCATTTGTATTCTATGCGCAATCTTTCCCACACATTTATCCGATTTGTTGTTTATAACCTTCTCTTCATCTTCACACTGAGCAATTGTACCCCAGCTGAGGAATTTGATCTATTACTGACGAACTTCGAATTGCACACCCCCTCCAATAAACCGGAGAGTTCCAGTGAACAGCCTAATTATTCCATCGGAATCAAGGAAGGAAAAATCGCTGCGATAATAGATCACAGTCGAGGTGAGAAATTACCGAGAGCGAAAAAGACGCTGTCCTTAGAGGGGCAGCACCTCTACCCAGGATTCATTGATGCGCACGGGCATCTTTTCGGATATGCCCGCACCTTCAGCACCGTTAATCTTTTTGGAGCCTCATCTGTGCAAGAGTGTATAGATCGTATTGAATCCTTCATCGCACGACATCCCAATAAACGATGGATTATCGGCAACGGTTGGGATCAAAACGACTGGACAGTACAAAATTTCCCAACGGCCCAGGACCTCGCTAAATTTTCTGATAAACTCATCTACCTTAACCGAATTGACGGGCATGCAGCTTGGGTAAATCAGGCAGTGCTCGACACCTTTTCCATTTCGCCTAACACAGCCATTGAAGGCGGGCAAATTCAGAACGGCGTGCTTGTAGACAATGCAGCGTCTTTAGTCACTTTACCAAAACTCACCAACAGCTATTGGCGTGAAGCCTTGCTGCAAGCGCAAGATAGTTTAGTAAAATATGGACTTACTGCAATGACTGACGCAGGGCTCACTACCAACCAAATCCTGTTATTGGATTCATTGCAAGAGGAAGGTCAATTCAATCTTTTTGTAAATGCGATGATCAGCAACAATGAAGAAGACTTGGTGTTTTTCGAATCAAACGGTCCTATTGAAAAACCGCTGCTCAGAGTAAAAAGCGTCAAAGCTTATCTCGATGGCGCCTTAGGTTCGCGAGGCGCTTTACTGCGCGACCCGTACCACGACTTGCCGGATCATTACGGTCTACCACTCCTGAACCCCGGACAACTCAATGACTTGCGCATACGCTGCGTTGAGAACGGTTGGCAACTTTGTGTGCATGCCATTGGGGATAGCGCACACCACGTTTTATTGGAATGCTTTAACCAATTGGACACCATAGCGGATCTTAGATTTAGGGTGGAACACGCTCAAATCATGACCCCAGAGGATAGCGTATTCTATACCCATCCGAACATTATCGCTTCCGTTCAGCCGACCCACGCAACAAGCGACATGTATTGGGTGGAGGACCGTTTAGGATCACATCGTGTTCAGCACGCATACAGCTACAGACGAATTTTTAATGCTTCTAATGAAAGAGTAGCTTTCGGTACCGATTTTCCGATCGAACACATTGACCCATTGGCCACTTTCTTCGCTGCGACTACACGCCAGGATAAGAATCATTGGCCAGATGGCGGCTTTTTACCGGACCAAACCGTAAGCCCCGGAATGGCCATTTATGCGATGACTTCGGGCGCTGCATACAGTGCTTTTGGCGAAGAAGCCTATGGAAGTATTGCCTTGGGTCAACAAGCTAATTTCACCATCTTGAATGCGAATCTCTGGAACCACTCTCAGGCCCTACGAGAAAATACTCACGTGGTCAAAACTATAGTTGGAGGTGAGGTCCTGTATGATCGTAATTCAAATAAAGGTCGATAGTACATTTTTGCTATATTGAACCTTCGCAAAACACACATTTACCAAGAGTACAAAAACATGAAACAACCCACTAGATTATTTGATATTCCCCATTACCAATTGGAACACATTCCAATGAAATTGATGATGACCTCGAAGGTCGGTGGAGAATGGAAAGCCTATAGCACAAAAGAATTCATTGAAGCAGTAGACCAAGCAAGTCGTGCACTGCTCGAATTGGGTGTTAAACACGGGGACAAAGTTGCACTGATTTCGCACAACAACCGCTGCGAATGGAATATTATGGACCACGCGCTTTTACAAATTGGCGCTGTTGATGTACCAATCTATCCTACTATGACAGAGGCAGATTACGAGTACATCTTCAATCATAGTGAGAGTATTTACTGTTTTGTCTCGAACGATGAACTTTACGATAAAGTATCTGCCGTTTTAGATAAATGTGAGCACATGAATAAGGTCTACACCTTTGAGTACTACGAAGGTAAAAACCACTGGTCAGAAGTATTGGAGCTAGGTGCAGATCAAACACGTCAAGCTGAGGTTGAAAAAGCGCGTGACGCTGTGAACCCTGAAGATCTTGCTACTATCATTTACACCTCAGGAACAACAGGGTTGCCAAAAGGGGTTATGTTGAGCCACAAAAATGTGGTAAGCAATGTCATTGCGGCTACACCGCGTATCCCAGGACTTATTAAAGGTGAAGCGAAGACATTAAGCTTCCTACCCGTCTGTCATAGCTTTGAGCGGTTCATACAATACTTATACATGTACAATGGCGCCAGCATCTACTTTGCAGAGTCTATTGAAACCATTAAAGCCGATCTAAATTACTGCCAGCCAACTATTTTCACTGCTGTCCCTCGTCTGTTAGAGAAATTCTTTGACGGTATTGTTGCTAATGGCACCAGTGCAGGCGGACTGAAAACAAAAATCTTTGAGTGGGCCGTTAGCCTTGCTTTACAATGGGAACCAGAACAAGCAAATGGCGGATTCTATCAGTGGAAATTAGGCATTGCGGACAAGCTGGTATTCAGTAAGGTTCGCGCCGCCCTCGGGATGACTGAGATCAAAGCTGTTGCTTCGGGATCGGCAGCATTGCAACCGCGATTGGCACGATTCTTCAATGGAATCGGTGTACCCATTCTCGAAGGTTACGGTCTTACGGAAACGTCTCCAGTGATTTCTGTTAATACTACGGCTGAACCTGGCATGCTTCGCATTGGCGCGGTTGGTAAAGTGATTGATGGTGTTGAAGCTAAAATTGCAGAAGACGGCGAAATCCTTGCAAAAGGACCCAACATCATGATGGGGTACTATAAGCAGCCGGAACTCACTGCAGAGGTAATGACCGGCGAATGGTTCCACACTGGTGATATTGGCGTAATAGAAGATGGCTTTATCCGCATCACGGACCGTAAGAAAGAGATGTTTAAGACTTCTGGAGGTAAATATGTGGCTCCGCAGTTAATCGAGAATGAACTAAAGGCATCGCATTTGATTGAACAGAGTATGGTCATTGGTTCAGGGCGCAAATTCCCATCTGCGATCTGTATCTTAAATGAGCCCGGTGTCAAGGAATGGTGTTCGCGCCATGACATCACATATACAACCATTGAAGAGATGGCTGTTAATCAACAAGTCCGCGACCGTGTTTGGCAAGATGTCGAACGTGCTAATGCTGGGTTTGGCAAATGGGAACAAGTGAAAAAAATAATCATTGACACAGACGAATTTACCGTCGACAATGGTTGTTTAACCCCAACATTCAAGGTGAAACGCAAACCGATTCTAGCGAAATACGAAGCAAAAATCGATGAACTATACGCCGATTAAAATACCGTATCAACGACCACTTCTAAGCCCCGCCTCCGGCGGGGCTTTTTTTTGTCCCTACTCCTTGTACACCACCTATTCGTGCAGGTAGCGAAAAGACAGCGCTGGTAATAGCCATCATTGAAGAGACAGAGGTGTTATATCACTTCAACAGACCTTACTCGTCTTAGATACTTTGTGAGGCAGTCGGAATGAAAGTACGATGGAGTCAGAGGAGCTGTAAAACAAAAAACCCGCTTCCTTACGGAAGCGGGCTCACTGAATCTTTACACGGTTAAGAAAAGCCTATAGCGCAGCGACGTGCTTAGCTAAGCTTGACTTCAAGTTAGACGCTTTCTTCTTGTGAATGATGTTGCGCTTTGCCAAGCGATCAAGCATAGAAGTAACGCGTGGGAGCATTTCTGCAGCCTCCGTGGCGTCAGTAGATCCGCGAAGTTTGCGCACAGCGTTACGTGTCGTTTTGTGATAGTAACGATTGTGTGCAGCCTTTTTAGCTGTCTGACGAATTCTTTTTAAAGCAGACTTATGGTTTGCCATGTCTTTTATTCTTTAATAGTTGTGACCCCTAAGAGAATCGAACTCTTCTTTCCAGGATGAAAACCTGGCGTCCTAACCGATAGACGAAGGGGCCTATATTATTCTAGTACGCACCCCTATTTTGCTAGGGGAGTGCAAATGTAACAACGTTTTTTAAATTCGCAACACATTCAAACAAAAATTCCAAAATAATTTAGACCCAAACGTACCTCCTATTAATAGGCCTTAGCAAAGACTACACGCTGCTTGCTTGGTTTTCCCGTGAGCACACAAACCCCATCTTCCTCCTTAGCATCCAATGGAATACAACGTATGGTAGCCTTCGTTAATTCTTTAATCTTATTCTCCGTTTCAGTTGTTCCGTCCCAGTGCGCATAAACAAATCCTGGATTTCCTTTCATTAACGTCTCAAATTCTTCCCAAGAATTGGCTTCTTGAGAGTGCGCTTCTCTGAAGTCAAGCGCTTTTTGAAACAACGAACTTTGAATTTCATCCAACAACTCCGGTACCTTCGTCGACACCTCTGTTTGATCTACAAACTGCTTTGTCAACGTGTCTCGGCGCGCCAATTCCACACTACCCTTCTCAAGATCCTTAGGACCGATAGCAATACGCAATGGAATTCCTTGGAGCTCGTATTGGTTAAATTTCCAGCCCGGCTTATGGGTATCACGGTTGTCGTATTTTACAGTAACACCCTGAGCACGCAACTGCCCCATTAAGTCTTCAGCCACTTCACTAATGGCATCCAATTGCTCTTGACCTTTATATATCGGAACAATGACTACTTGGTAAGGAGCTAATTTTGGCGGTAAAACCAATCCATTATCGTCGCTATGCGTCATAATAAGGGCGCCCATCAAACGCGTACTCACGCCCCATGAAGTTGCCCAAACGTATTCTTGTTTGCCTTCTTTATTCTGAAATTTCACCTCAAATGCTTTGGCAAAATTTTGACCTAAAAAATGAGATGTTCCTGCCTGCAGTGCCTTACCATCCTGCATCAATGCTTCGATACAGTAGGTCTCTAGTGCGCCTGCAAAACGTTCACCTTCGGTTTTCAAACCGCGTAAAACTGGAATAGCCATTACGTCTTGCACAAAATCTGTGTAAACATCAAGCATGGTTTCTGCTTCTGCGATCGCCTCTTGTTTTGTGGCATGTGCGGTATGGCCCTCTTGCCATAAAAACTCTGCCGTTCTTAAGAATAAGCGTGTACGCATTTCCCAACGCACCACATTCGCCCATTGATTCACAAGTATCGGCAAATCACGGTAGCTCTGGATCCAATCCTTGTAGGTATCCCAGATAATGGTCTCAGAGGTTGGACGAACAATCAACTCTTCTTCTAATTTTGCAGAAGGATCCACCACAACACCTCCACCATTGGGGTCGTCCATTAAACGGTAGTGTGTGACCACCGCACATTCCTTAGCGAATCCATCCACGTGCGATGCCTCTTTCGAAAAGTAAGATTTCGGGATGAATAGCGGGAAATAGGCATTCATGTGGCCAGTTTCCTTAAATCGTCTATCGAGATCCGCTTGAATACGTTCCCAGATCGCAAACCCGTATGGCTTAATAACCATGGAGCCGCGTACTCCTGAATTTTGAGCCAAATCTGCTTTGACCACTAACTCATTGTACCATTTCGAATAATCTGCCTCGCGGGTTGTGAGATGTTTTGCCATGTAATTGATCTTGGTATAACTTTTGTACCTTGTATTTGTGAACGCAAATCTACAGAAGTTATGAAGAAGCCCATACTACTACTATTCATTTCTTCCCTCATGTTATCATCATGCGGGAGTTCTGTGAGTTTGACTGAGAATTATTACGAGGACGAGAACTACTATAATCCTACGTTGCCAGCACCTCGTTTTGCCAACGCAAAAGCAATGGGCAGCATAGACAATGAACCCTACATGGATGAAGATTTCGCGCTCATCTGGGAGGGAGAACAACCCTTCGTTTCGGCACCGCTTCAGGGCAGCAATAATAATTGGTGGAATAACGGCAGAAGCTACTGGACGCCAGGTTTCGGAACCTTTTACTACCCGCGATGGAACAACGGCATAGGATTTAACTCCTGGAACTCAATGGGCGGTCATCCGTACGGCTACAATGGGATTGGTTACGATCCATACGGTTGGAACAACGGCATGGGTATGGGCGGATTTGCACCTTATAACTTTGGCCCAGCTGGATGGAATAATGGCTGGACAATGGGCTATAATCCCTACGGATATTATCCATACAATTATGGATACAATGCATGGAACGGGGTAACTAATTTTGGAAACACGACAGCATCTTCTTCGAACGAACCTACCCGAACAGGTATTAATTATGGAGGCCGACGTCCTAACAAATACCGAAGAAGCGGAGGACAAGGCAGCGCGAATGGCCGAACGGACTACTACTCGAACGACTGGAGAAATCATGAAATTCAAGAAACAGGAACTTCGCCTGTTTCCACTTCTCGCGGCTGGGCGCAGCCTCTCGTTGAAACGGCACAAAAATCTTTGCGTAATTCTACGGCCACGAGCCCTCGCGGCAACAGCCGACCTAGCGAAGCGGTAAAACCAACGCGCACCGTTCGTAACGAAACGAATTATTCACAACCGAATACTAGATCAAACTTTGAGCGGAGTGGAAGTTACCGAAGCAACAGTGCACCTGCATCACGAGGTTCTAACTCTTATACACCATCTGCTCCTACGCGAAGCGGCTCTACCTCTAACTCTAGCGGTTCAAGGAGACGATGAAAAAAACTCGAGTACTGGCAGTGCTTTTTTTGATTTGGGTTGAAGGAAGTGGACAAAGTGTTGACTATGTCGCTGAACTCAACCAACCCGTACTGTGGGGTGATGCTCGTTACAACGGTCTCTCTGGTGCAATGACAGCAATGAGTGGATCTTTTACGGCGCTTGCCGAAAATCCAGCTGGCGCTGGCCTTTACCGCCAGGCTGCCTTTGGAAGCGATCTTTCTATCTACAGTACCACTACATTCAAAAACAGTAATCAATTCCCAACCGGAAATGCATTCACCTTGAACCTAGCCAACATAGGATATATTGGCACGGAACCTGAAACTGGATGGAATGTATTCTTCACCTATAATTCAGACGATTTATTCCGTCAAAATTTAAACTACACGCAGAATGGTGGCGGAAGCATTCAACAGCAATGGTTAGAAAACAGCAACTATTACGTTCCTGATGATTTACCTTTTGTAGGACCGTATGAAGATATGTTGTACCAGAGCTATGCATCGGACCGCAACGACACCACAGGTGAATATTACAGCACCGCCAATCTAAACAATACAGATTTCGTTCACGACCTTCACCGAACAGGCATGAAAAATCAATGGACTTTAGGTTTTGGGGCGGCGGCAAACAAACAACTTTATTACGGAGCCTCCGTCAAAATTGTGCATTCGTATGAAAAAGTAACAGTAGCACACGAAGAGAATTATACCGAAACAACGGACCTCACTTCTTTCGATGTTTTGGACTATTGGGACAATAGCGGAATGGGAATTTCAGCAAATGCAGGAATTCTTTACCGTCCTACTCAAGCACTCCGCTTTGGCCTGGCCGTCGACCTTCCTCAAGTCTATAGTTTTACTCAAAATTGGGATACCGAAATGATTGCGAAACGTTCTTCTGTGAGCCAAATCATTTCCAAAGCAGAAGGATATGGATTACTCTACCAATGGAGCATGATGACTGCCCCAAAAATTAAGTCAGGGCTCACATTGGTCGGTGGCCGATTAGGTCTAATCACGCTCAGTCACACTTTCATACCGCACAGGTTTGCTACAGCTTTGAGTAAAGAAGAGCGTTTTCTAAACTCCGTCATAAATAACGAATTGGACGACCAGCACACTTTAGCCGTTGGTACTGAGTTGCGCTTAGGCCCCGTAACCTTGCGCGCTGGAAGTGGCTACACAAACGCCTTTCAAGCCGGTCGTGACGCACGGTGGCGGCGCAGTTTAGGCATCTCCCTACAAAGCGAAGGCAACACCTTCTTTATGAGCTGGAGCCAATTCCGCCAATCCACTCAATATTTCCCATTCAGCGCCGCCTACACCGAGGCTCTAGCTATAACAACGCAGCGCTCGATACTTTCCATTGGTTCCACCTGGAAATTCTGAGGCATTTTACATCTTTTAACGTAATTTGCAGAGACCACACCTAATGTGGCCAAATTCATTTAAATACATCATCGAATGAGCTATTCATTTCGTTATTTCACGTCAGCAGTAGTCTTTTTATTTGCAATTCTATTCACGCTGCCTGCACATGCGCAGCGCAAAAGCAAGGAAGATCAGCCTTCATGGGCGAAAACGAGCCTGAGCGCATTTAAATTTCGCAATGTTGGACCAGCGACCACCTCTGGGCGAATCGCTGATTTAGCGGTAGACGCTCAAAACCCGGGGACGATGTACCTAGCATTAGCTTCCTCAGGCGTATGGAAAACAACAAACAACGGAACCACTTTCGAGCCCATTTTCGATAACCAGGGCAGTTACAGCACTGGATGTATAGCCATCGACCCAAACAATTCTAATGTGATCTGGGTCGGAACTGGTGAGAATAACAACCAGCGTTCAGTCGCTTACGGCGATGGACTTTATGTCAGTCGTGATGCAGGTAAAAGCTGGACTAAAAGTGGTTTAGAATCTAGCGAACACATCGGAATGATCGCCATCGACCCAACCGATGGAAATCACATTTATACAGCAGCTTATGGGCCCCTTTGGTCTTCTGGTGGAGAACGGGGTATTTATGAATCACAAAATGGTGGTCAAACTTGGACACGCATTTTATTTGTAGACGAACATACTGGTTTCAACGAAATACACATAGATCCGCGTGATCCGCAAACACTTTATGCTACAGCACACCAGCGCAGAAGACACGTTTACACGCACCTCAGCGGTGGGCCGAACAGTGCGATGTACAAAAGCACTGACGGAGGGGCCCATTGGAACAAAGTAAGTAATGGATTCCCGGGAGGCGATGTCGGAAGAATTGGCATGGACATTTCGCCTGCAAATCCAGATGTACTTTATGCCACAGTTGAAGGTCACGGAACCTTTGCCTCTAGCGATCGTGGTGAAAGCTGGACCAAGCGTTCTGGGCATGAAACATCGGGTAACTACTACGTTGAGTTTGTTTGTCACCCGACCGATGTAAACACCGTTTACAGCATGGATACGTATGCACATGTTAGTACTGATGGCGGCAAGACCTTCAATAACATACCAAAACGCTTCAAGCACGTGGATAACCACTGCCTGTGGATTGACCCAGCAAACACTGACCACATGTACATTGGCACCGATGGTGGACTTTATGAAACTTGGGACGGTATGTCGAGCTGGAATTGGAAAGCGAACTTACCGACGATTCAATTTTATCGCGTGGCTGTAGATAATGATTGGCCTTTTTACAACATCTACGGAGGAACTCAAGACAATAATAGTTTGGGAGGCCCATCGCAAACGATCAACCAACGAGGCATTATCAATAGTGACTGGTTCGTTACCAACGGTGGCGATGGATTTGAAAGCGCTGCGGATCCTGACGATGGAAATATCGTTTATGCTCAAGCGCAGTATGGCTGGTTGGTTCGCTTTAATAAACAGACCGGTGAGAAAACGCCTATTCAGCCGCAACCGCGTTACAAGGAAGCACCGTACCGCTGGAATTGGGATGCACCGCTGGTTGCGAGTAAACATCAGAAAAAAACCTTGTACTTCGCGGCGAATAAAGTGTTCAAAAGCACCGATAGGGGCGATAGCTGGACGACTATAAGCGGTGATCTCAGCAGACAATTGGACCGCAATACATTGCCCATCATGGAACGCTACTGGGGACCAGAAGCCATTGCGTTACACAAAAGCACTTCCATTTACGGTAACATTGTGACACTCCGTGAAAGCCCTATAGACGCGGAGCACCTTTGGGTAGGAACGGACGACGGACTCGTTTGGAAATCTGAAGACGATGGAAAAAGCTGGAGTAGCATAAAAACAATCACAGGCTTACCAAAAACGCAAGTTGGATCGCTGAATTTACCATTAGTTTATGTTCAGGACCTCATGCCTTCACAACACGACAAAAAAGTGATTTATGCAGCGTTTAACAATCATAAAAATGGTGATTTCAAACCCTACCTTTTCAAGAGTACAGACGGCGGAAAAAGCTGGGACGACATTGCAAAAGATTTGCCGGAGCGCGGCAGCGTGTACAGCATCGCTGAAGACCATATCAACCCGAACTTACTATTCGTAGGAACGGAATTCGGTGTATTCTTCACTCTAGATGGCGGTACGAATTGGGCGGCACTCAAAAGCGGACTGCCCACAATCGCAGTGCGCGATATTGCGATACAAGAGCGTGAAAACGATTTGGTTCTAGGGACCTTCGGACGTGGTTTTTACGTTTTGGACAACTACAGTCCACTTCGTGAGCTCGAATATATACTTGAACAAGAATCAGCGTTCTTTACAACGAAACCAGGTCTTTTATTCCGTCGCGCCAGTATTGGAGGCACGGCCTACAAAGGCGCGCAATTGTACAAGGCAAAAAACCCTGAAGTTGGAACAACTTTCGAATGGTATTTAGCAGAAGGAGCTAGTCGCGTTAAAAACGGTCGGTCAGAAGCAAATGAGGAATTGCCACACTACCCGAGTTTAGAGCAGTTACAGCAAGAAGATTGGGAAGAGAAACCCTATTTAATTTTTGAAGTCTCGGATTCGTTAGGCAACCCCGTTACCCGATTTACAAAAGCGGACAGCAAAGGTATTTCCCGCCACACTTGGGACGGCCGCATAAGCAGTAAAGCTTCGATCCGCACAAATGGCGAACCTATTACTGAAGCCTATGGTACTACATTCGTTCTGCCAGGAACGTATTATATGAGTCTTAGCAGATCTACGAACGGAACGCTAGAAACTTTAGTGTCTAGGCACGAATTCAAGGTGAATCACTTGTATAATTACGAAGGCATAGACATGGAGTTCAATCAAAGTGTAGATGCACTCATGGCACGTTCGAACCAGGTAAACTCAATGTATTCAGAGCTTACAGAGGTGCTGAATAAATTACGAGCTGGACTGAGAAACACGCCGGGTGCAAGTCTTGAGGATTTATCAGCAGCCCGTTCCATTGATGTAGAGTTAAAGGAGCTTGGTGTTTTGTTGAATGGCAATTCCACCCGAAAGAAGCGCGAGTTTGAGACAGCAAGTTCACTTGGAGACGTTACCGGATTGTTGGCTTGGGGAGCGTACAATCACCGCGGGGCTCCTACAGGCACCATGCGCGCTATGAAAGAAGATGCTGAAGCAATGATTGCTGATGCTATTGCCTCGTTAGAAAAGATTACTAACGAATTGGACCAACTAGAGACCAAAGCACGTGAACAAGGGGTCCCTTTTTGGGATTAATAGTTTGTACCTTTGCCGCCCTTAAAAGCATAGACTAAAAGAATGTCTGATACTATTAACCAACTTCTCGCTGATGAAATCGGCGACGCACACGAGAGCTTCACAGCAGTAACACCGCTGCGCGAGGACGCTTTTGACCTTTCTAATGAAGAGAAAATCGCAACCATTGCGGAGCATGTCAAAGGCATTCTAACGACTCTTGGCATGGACCTGGAAGACGACAGTTTAAAAGGCACACCTATGCGTGTGGCAAAACTCTATGTCAATGAAGCATTCGGAGGACTCGATCCTTCGCGGAAGCCAGGAATGAGCACATTCGACAACTCCTACCGCTACAATGAAATGCTGGTGGAAAAGAACATCGTCGTCTATTCTACTTGTGAACACCACCTTTTACCTATTGTAGGTCGTGCACATGTAGCCTATATTTCTAAGGGAAAAGTAGTTGGCTTGAGTAAAATGAACAGAATTGTAGACTACTACGCGAAACGTCCACAAGTTCAGGAGCGTCTTACCCGTCAAGTAGTTCAAGCGTTGCAAGAAACCTTAGGTACTGACGATGTCGCTTGTGTGATCGACGCGAAACACCTTTGCGTAAATTCCCGTGGTATTAGAGATATAGAAAGCTCAACTGTTACTGCCGAATTCGGTGGTGCCTTTAAAGACGAGGCGAAGAAGAGAGAATTTTTAGATTACATCAACCTTTCAACCGATTTCGGCGCCTAGTGAAACCATTGTACACTTCTTACCCTTTGCGTATTGAGAATAGCCTTACTGGTAAAAAAGAGGCTTTTGTCCCCGTTCACGAGGGTAATGTAGGTATGTATGTATGTGGCCCAACAGTCTACAGCGACGTGCACTTAGGGAATGCACGAACATTCACATCGTTCGATATGATCTTCCGTTATCTCAAGCATATCGGCTATAAAGTGCGCTACGTTCGTAACATTACGGATGCAGGGCATTTGGAAAACGACGCTGACGCTGGTGAGGATAAAATTTCTAAAAAAGCGCGTTTAGAGCAACTAGAACCCATGGAGATTGTGCAGCGTTACACCGTTGACTTTCATAAAGTCATGGATGCACTCAACGCCTTCCCTCCTTCTATTGAACCTACCGCTACCGGACATATTTCCGAACAGATTGAAATGGTTCAAACCATTCTAGACAAAGGCTGGGCTTACGAAAGTAACGGCTCAGTGTACTTCGATGTGACTGCCTACAATGCAAATGGAGGCGATTACGGCATACTTTCAGGGCGTAAAATGGACGAACTACAAGCAGGTACTCGTGCTTTAGATGGTCAAGAAGAAAAACGCAACCCTGCGGATTTTGCACTTTGGAAGAAAGCCTCACCGACACACATCATGCGTTGGCCTTCACCATGGAGTATCGGGTTTCCGGGCTGGCACTTAGAGTGTTCGGCTATGAGTACAAAATATTTAGGAGAGACTTTTGATATCCATGGCGGAGGAATGGATTTGAAGTTTCCCCACCACGAATGTGAAATCGCACAGAATAGTGCTTGCTCAGGGCACAAAGGTGCGCGGTATTGGATGCATGCGAATATGTTGACGCTTAATGGAAAGCGCATGAGTAAAAGTACCGGAAACACCATTTTACCGAGAGAATTATTCGCAGGTGACAGTCCACTTTTAGATAAGGGATTTAGCCCGTCTGTAGTACGGTTTTTCATGATGCAAGCGCATTACAGCAGTGTATTGGATTTCAGTAATGATGCATTGCTTGCGGCAGAAAAAGGGCACGACAGGTTACTTAGTGCGCTAGAAAAATTGGACACCTTAGAGCCGTCGAAGGAATCCAGCATTGCACTTCAAGCTTGGGTAGACAAATGTTACCAGGCGATGAGCGATAATTTTAATACGCCTATTCTTATTGCGCATCTGTTCGAAGCAATCAAATGGATCAGTACAGCGGAAGGCAGTATCGGACTTAACGCTGGCGAATTGAACACTTTTAAAGCCACTTTAAATGCATTCACCTTTGAACTCTTAGGTCTACGTTCAAAGTCTGTAGATTTCGCAGATGCACATAAAGAAGCACTCGATAAAGCGATGTCATTGGTGATTGAACTAAGAGCGCAAGCCCGATTAAATAAGGATTGGGGAACGGCAGATATTATCCGAGACCAATTGCACGATGCTGGTATCCAGCTTAAGGATGGCGCAGACGGCACCAGCTACAGCCTGTAAGCGGTGAAGACCATGAAGGATCTCGTTTTTAAACTACTCACTTCGCCCTTGCTTGCATTGATCTGGTTGTACAGGAAGGTCTTCTCAAGATTGCTCGGTCCCTCTTGTCGCTATCAACCTACCTGCAGCGTATATGCTGCTGAAGCAGTTAAAATTCACGGTCCATTTAAAGGGTTTCTGATGAGCGTAAAAAGAATTGGCAGTTGTCACCCTTGGGGCGGACATGGCTGGGATCCTGTGCCGGGAAGTGCACTCGAAAAAGAATTGAAGGACAAAAACATACTCTAATCTCATTCAAAAAAAATGAAAAAACTAGTTCTATTCTCAGCGGCGCTTGCATTGTTCGCTTGTCACTCCAACTCTGAATCGACAGATGGGGCCAGCGGCGCGACTTGGGAGAGCAAAATCAGTTACGACGACGAAATTCATCTTGAAGGCATTCGTCAACTGACTAATGGTGGCGATAATGCAGAAGCCTACTTCAGTTTTGATGGAACCATGCTCACCTTCCAAAGCAATGCAGAAAAGTGGGGAAATCAATGCGATCAGATTTATGCTTTTGACTGGAATAAAGATACCATCTGGGATACAGAGCCTCAGCTCATTTCGAATGATCTAGGCCGTACGACTTGTGCCTACTTTATGCCTGGCGACTCTACCATTCTTTACGCCAGTACCTTCAGAGGCGACACTGCATGTCCAGCCGTGCCGGAACGCGGTGAAAGCGGCGCCTATGTATGGCCCATCTATGCCGATTTTGACATTTACGTAAGCGACCTCAATGGACATATTGTAGACACCTTGATTTCAGGTCCAGGTTATGATGCAGAAGCTACGGTGAGTCCAGACGGGACTAAAATTGTATTCACATCCGACCGCAGTGGTGATTTAGAGCTGTACACTTGTGATATCGACGGCTCAAACATCGCACAGGTTACGACGGGCTTAGGCTACGATGGCGGGGCTTTTTTCAGTCCGGACAGTAAGAAATTAGTCTTCAGAAGTTCACGTCCGCAGACCGAAGAAGAGGTGATAAAGTACAAAGACTTACTTGCACAAGGTATGGTCGAGCCGACGCACATGGAGATTTACACTTGCAATGTGGACGGTTCAGAATTGACCCAAGTTACCCAGCTAGGAAATGCGAACTGGGCCCCATTCTATCACCCGAGTGGTACGAAAATTATATTTTCAACAAACCACCACAGTGAGCGTGGCTATCCTTTCAACCTCTTTATGATCAATGCCGACGGCACCGGTCTAGAACAGGTTACCTACGACGGCGTTTTTGACGCATTCCCAATGTTCTCGCCGGACGGTAGTAAATTAGTCTTCGCTTCAAATAGAAACAACGGCGGGTCGCGAGCCACGAATCTATTTATTGTAGACTGGAAAGAATAATAATATGCTTTTGACCATTCTCTGGGACTTTCCCAACCACATCCCCATCGCCGGTTTTCAGCTCCGGTACTATTCTTTGATGTTTGTCATCAGTTTCGTTCTGGGCCAATACGGGATGCAATATGTTTTTAAAAGAGAAAACGTCAATCCCAAACTCATGGACAGCCTGATTTACTGGATGGTCGGCGCAACGATTGTTGGCGCTCGTCTGGGCCACGTTATTTTTTACGACTGGGGCTATTACAAAGACCACTTAGAAGAAATTCTGATGGTTTGGAAGGGCGGTCTCGCCTCCCACGGAGCCGCCATTGCCATTGTAGCGGCCATGTTCTACTGGAGTAAGAAATTGGCGAAAAGACACCCCCTGTGGACCTTAGATCGAATCGTTATCGTTGTAGCGTTAGCAGCCGGATTTATTCGAATGGGTAATTGGTTCAACTCAGAAATCTATGGCGCTCCTGCCAACAGCACTTTTGAAACGGTATTCGTAGAGCACGGGCGCAACACTTTGATGCGCGGATACGGAGGTACCCTGAAATCTGTAAATTTTGAGGAGACGGACCAATTCTTACACACGGATTCAATAACCTACCCAGTACTCAATACTACACTATCCTTTGTGCGTCTTAACGACGTCCAGACGGAACAATATGCTACAGACTTTTTACCGCGTATTTTGAATACCCAGGATCCCGACAATCAAAACCTTTTAGTTCAAGGCATCCCAGAGGTAACAGTATATGAAGATGAAAATGGCTGGCACGCAGAAACACAAGTGATTGGTGTACCACGCTATCCGACACAGTTGTTCGAAGCAGCGGGTTACTGGCTCTTTTTTATCATGCTTGTTTTACTTTACCTCAAAACTTCAGTTGGAGAAAAGCGCGGATTTCTTTTCGGACTTTTTCTGGTGCTTGTTTTTGGCTTCCGGTTTTTCATCGAAAACTTCAAAGAAGTGCAAGTAGGTTTCGAGCAAGGCATGCAGTTTAACATGGGTCAGTGGCTAAGTATACCGCTGGTTGCAATTGGACTTTTATTTATGGCGCTGAGCAAGCGCAACAAATCATCATTATAATGAATGCATTCAGAAAATACGCAGTTTGGATTGTGGGCCTAGGATTGGCCGCATTTATCATTCCTTCCGTCGTGGGTAGTATTGGTAAATTCAGTTCGAACACAAAACCTTCTGTAAAACAACCCAATGAACCGTATGAACCGCCCTTTAGGATGGACGGTACGGTTTGGGCCGTGAACGGAGCGGACACCACAACAGTCTTTGAAACAGAATATGCCACTACCCCGGAAGCTATAGAGATCGGAATGATGTACCGCAGATCTACACCAGCGAACAGGGCAATGCTCTTTTTTATGCCGGGAGGTGATCAGCCGCGAAGTTTTTGGATGAAGAACACCCTTGTTTCCTTAGATATCATTTACATCAATGCAATGAATGATGTAGTGAGCATACAAGCGAACGCAGAACCACGTTCAATGAAAAGCTTGCCAAGTGGCGCCCCTGCATCCTATGTATTGGAAGTTCTAGGTGGTCAAGCGGCAGCGCAAGGAATTACTGTGGGTTCAAAGATATACTGGAGTCTAGAGGAGACTGAATAATTTTCAAAAAGCCGTTCAGAGTGAATAATTTACCTATCTTTGCGGCCTTATAGCATTACAAACATCTAAAACGATTTTGGTATGTACCTTACTAAAGAAAAAAAAGAAGAAATTTTCGCCGAATACGGCGCATCAGCAACGGACACTGGTTCAGCTGAAGGACAAATCGCTTTGTTTAGCTTCCGTATCGATCATTTGACCGGTCACTTGAAGCAAAACAGAAAAGACCACAACACGGAGCGTTCGCTCATAACGTTGGTCGGTAAGCGCAGAAAACTGCTGAACTACTTAAAGAAAACAGATATCACACGTTACCGTGCGATTATCGAGAAACTAGGCTTGAGAAAATAATCTTAGCTTAAGAAGTACACAAAAAGGCAATTTTTACAATTGCCTTTTTGCGTATAAAAAAGTATCTATTTACACTATATATGATTCCACAAGCAATTACTGAAACTATCGTACTTCCTGACGGAAGAGAAATCACACTTGAGACCGGGAAACTGGCCAAACAAGCAGATGGCTCTGTAGTCGTTAAGTGCGGTGGGACAATGCTGTTGGCCACTGTTGTGTCCAGCAAAGAAGCGAAGGATGGCATTGACTTTCTTCCGCTTACGGTAGATTACCGTGAAAAATTTGCGGCCAATGGTCGTGTACCTGGAGGATTCCTGAAAAGAGAAGGTCGTCCTTCAGACAATGAAGTTTTGACCATGCGTTTGATCGACCGCGTATTGCGTCCTTTGTTCCCAAAGGATTACCACGCTGAGATTCAACTCATGATACAGATGATCTCGTACGACGAGAATGTCGAAGCAACTTCCTTAACTGGTTTAGCTGCCTCTGCAGCAATCGCAGTAAGTGACCTTCCATTCGACGGTCCTATTTCTGAAGTGCGCGTTGGTCGCATCAACGGAGAACACGTGATCAACCCAACTCCTGCTCAGATAGGTGAGCTTGAACTAGACATGGTTATCGGTGCATCTATGGACAGCGTCGTCATGGTCGAGGGTGAAATGCAAGAAATCTCTGAGGAAGAAATGGTTGAGGCAATCAAATTTGCCCATGATGCCATTAAGGTTCAGATAGAAGCGCAATTACGTTTGGCTTCTCACGTCGAGAAAGCTCAAACTAAACGTGAATACAGCCACGAAACGCACAACGAAGAAGTACGTGAAGAAGTAATGGCTGCTACTTACGATAAAGTATATGAGGTTGCAAAAAGCGGGCTACCAAAGCACGAACGTTCTGCAGGCTTCAAAGCTATTCTAAAAGAATATCTTGAAAGCAAAGACGAAGAGTGGTTGGAGGCAAACACAGGTTTTGCAAAAACCTATTTTCACGATGTAGAGTACAAAGCCATGCGTGACATGGTGTTGAACGACGGCCAACGTTTGGACGGACGTGCAACGACAGAAGTTCGCCCTATTTGGTCTGAAGTAGACTATTTGCCGGGTGCACACGGTTCTGCAGTATTTACACGTGGTGAGACGCAGTCGTTAACGACAGTGACATTGGGAACATCGTTGGATGCAAACAGAATTGATGATGCAACCTTTACTGGTGAAGAAAAATTCTATTTGCACTACAACTTCCCGCCATTCTCAACAGGGGAAGCGCGTCCTATTCGCGGGGTTAGCCGTCGCGAGGTAGGTCACGGTAATCTTGCACAACGTGCATTGTACCAAATGGTAGATCCAGAAAACCCATTTACAATTCGTGTCGTTTCTGATATTCTTGAATCAAACGGTTCGTCTTCGATGGCAACGGTTTGTGCAGGAACTTTAGCAATGATGGACGCGGGAGTTAAATTGGTTCGTCCAGTTAGTGGTATCGCGATGGGTTTGATCTCCGACGGTGAGAAATTCGCTGTATTGTCTGACATTTTAGGTGATGAAGATCACTTAGGTGATATGGACTTTAAAGTGACAGGTACTGAAAAAGGTATTACGGCTTGTCAAATGGACATCAAAATCAAAGGCTTGAGCTATGAGATTTTAGTAAAAGCACTTAAGCAGAGCTTAGAAGGCCGCTTGCACATCTTGGGTGAAATGCTGAAAACCATGCCGGAGACACGCACGGAATTAAAGCCAAATGCTCCTAAGATTTACAAGCTTACTGTGAAGAAAGAATTCATCGGTCCGATCATTGGTCCAGGTGGTAAAAATATCCAAGGAATCCAAGCAGACACTGGCACTACAGTAACTATCTCCGAGGTAGACGACCGTGGTCACGTAGAGATTTCAGGAAAAGATGCTGCCATGATGGATAAAGCATTAGAAATGATCCGTGCCATCGCATTCGAACCGGAAATTGGTGAGGTATACGAAGGTATTGTACGTGGTGTACAGACTTATGGTGCATTCGTTGAGATTGCTCCTAAAGTTCAAGGATTGCTTCACATTTCAGAAATAGACTGGACCCGTATTAAGAACGTTGAAGACGTACTTAAAGAAGGTGATACAGTTAAAGTGAAGCTTCTAGAGGTTGACAAAGCAGGTAAGATGAAGCTTTCTCGCAAAGTTCTACTCCCTAAACCGGAGAAAGACGGCGATAAAGCCGAAGCATAATTCTTATCTTTTGAACTTGTGTAGTGCGTCTTTGGTTAACAAAGGCGCACCTACGCTCAAAAATTCATCTCGAGCATGAGACAGTTAAAAATCACAAAACAGGTAACGAACCGCGAGACGGCTTCATTGGACAAATACCTTCAGGAAATCGGTAAAGTGGAATTGATCACTGCTGAGGAAGAAGTGGAATTGGCTCAGAGAATCAAAGCCGGCGATCAGATTGCCCTTGAAAAGTTGACCAAAGCCAACCTTCGATTTGTGGTTTCTGTAGCCAAGCAATATCAAAACCAAGGCCTAACCCTTCCCGATTTAATCAACGAAGGAAACCTAGGTTTGATTAAAGCTGCGCAACGCTTCGATGAAACACGCGGTTTTAAGTTCATTTCTTACGCCGTTTGGTGGATTCGTCAGAGTATTCTGCAAGCACTTGCAGAGCAGAGCCGTATCGTTCGTTTGCCATTGAACAAAATTGGTTCAATCAACAAAATCAACAAAGCATACGCATACCTCGAGCAAGAGCACGAGCGTCCACCAAGTGCCGCTGAAATTTCCAAGCATTTGGAGATGAGCGAATCTGACGTCAAAGAAAGTATGCGCAATAGTGGCCGTCACGTGAGTATGGATGCGCCGCTTGTTGAAGGTGAAGACAGCAATTTATACGATGTCTTGAATTCTTCAGACAGTCCACATCCGGATGAAGATTTAATGATGGACAGTTTGCGTACTGAGATTGAGCGTTCATTAGCGACATTAACGCCACGTGAAGGTGATGTTATCCGTTTGTACTTCGGTTTGGGCGGACAGCATCCTATGACGTTAGAGGAAATTGGTGAGAAATTTGACCTAACGCGCGAGCGTGTTCGTCAGATTAAAGAAAAAGCCATTCGTCGTATGAAGCATACCTCAAGAAGTAAAATATTAAAAACCTACCTCGGTTAATAAACTTGGTATTAAGTTTTTTACAGAACACCTCGCCTTCACGGGCGGGGTGTTTTACTTTTGTAAGGAACTTAAACGCATCAGCATGGCTGCACCAATCATTTCACCATCATTATTAGCCGCCGACTTTGGCAACCTCCAACGTGACTGCCAAATGGTCAATAAAAGCCAGGCAGACTGGTTTCATATTGATGTAATGGACGGTGTTTTCGTACCTAATATTTCTTATGGTATGCCTGTAGTAAAGACGATGGCTGAAAACTGCGAAAAGATTATGGATGTGCATTTGATGATCGTACAACCCGAACGCTACATACAAACATTTAAAGACTGCGGTGCAGATATATTAACCGTTCACGCAGAAGCTTGTACACACTTGCACAGAACCATCCAGGAAATTCACAATGCCGGAATGAAAGCAGGCGTTGCATTGAATCCGCATACCCCTGTAAATGTATTAGAGGACATTATCCAAGACCTAGATGAGGTACTCTTGATGAGCGTGAATCCTGGGTTTGGTGGCCAAAAATTCATTGAAAATACCATTAAAAAAACCGCGCAAGCACGCGAATTGATTGATCGGACAGGTTCTAAGGCACTGATTGAAATAGACGGTGGCGTGAATTTAGAAACGGGTGCACGTTTAGTCGCTGCTGGTGCCGATGCCCTTGTTGCTGGTTCGTTTGTCTTTAAAAGCGACGATCCTATTGCAACGATTGCTGCTTTAAAAGCACTCTAGCGGCGGAAATCTGTTGTCTGTTCGTAGACGGCTTGTAAGATTTCGTTCTCTACTTCATCCACTGCTAAACCGCGGCGCTGCATCATTCGGTGTGCAGTATCTAATGCTTTATCAAGCTTATACTCCATTGTACCCTGAGGACCGCCCCATGTGAATGACGCAATAAAATTACGCGGAAAGCCAGCACCGTACACATTAGCACTCACCCCAACCACAGTACCAGTATTGAACATGGTATTGATACCACTTTTACTGTGATCTCCCATAATAAGTCCACAAAACTGTTGACCGGTTTTAGCAAAACGTTTACTTACATAACTCCATGCTTTGACCTCATCGTAATTGTTCTTTAGGTTTGAATTATTCGTATCCGCTCCTAGATTACACCATTCGCCTAAAGCACTATTGCCTAAAAATCCGTCATGGCCTTTATTGCTGTAGCCTATGATGACACTGTTATTTACCTCTCCCCCGACTTTACAATGTGGCCCCAAAGTAGTAGCGCCATAAATCTTTGTACCCAGTTTTAATACGCTGTTTACGCCCAAAGCTAGACCACCACGCACGACGGAACCCTCCATGATTTCAGCGTCCTTTGCGAGATAAATGGAACCTGAAGTGGTATTCAAAATACTCGCCGTTGCTTTTGCGCCTTCTTCTAAAAAGATTCGATCGCCGATCACGGTACAGGACTCATCGACCGGAGCACTTGTGCGCCCGGTGGTAAGTAAATCAAAATCAGACTCTAATTCAGCTGCGTTCAATCCCCAAATATCCCAAGGACGAGCAACAATATTCAAAGGGCCTTCAAAACATACACTTCCGGAGGTATCTGTAGGCTTTGCACCTTTCCATGCGATGACGGTGTCGCCCTTGCAGAGGCTCTGCCCCGAATTTAACGCACCTACAGCTGAAAGAAATTCATCCGACGGACAAACGCCGCCATCCACAGCGACATCCGCCTCTACAAGGCTCGGGAACTTACGCTGCAAATAAGGTTGTGTCTCATTACCTATCGTATGGCCTCGTTGAGAATATTTTTCAGCAATGGTCAAAATCCCACAACGCAGCTCTGAAACCGGGCGTGTAAAGGTTAAAGGCAGTAAGTGATCGCGGTTGGAAGAATCGACTAATTGTATACGCATCTTTCGGTAATGACTTTGGTTTTGGAAAGTTAGGGCAAAAAAAAGACCCGCTGCAAAGCGGGTCTCGTATTTTATAAAGTCTAAACTTAACTTTTCTTTCCGTAACGGTTGCGGAATTTGTCTACACGACCCGCTGTATCTACCAACTTCACTTTACCAGTGTAGAATGGGTGAGAATAGCTAGAGATTTCCATTTTAATTAATGGATATTCTACGCCTTCAACTTCGATAGTGTCTTTTGCATCGGCACAAGACTTAGTAATGAACTGATCGCCAGTACCCATGTCTTTAAAGACACACAAGCGATAGTTTTCTGGATGAATACCGTTTTTCATTTTCTTCTTTTTATTTAATAGTCTGAGTTTTGGCCCAGACCCCTGTTTCTTTATGGACGGCAAATATATGGTAAATGTTCATAACCACTTCATTGCAGGTGCAAAAATACATGAGTAGCTTCGTAGAAATGAATAAGGTCCCATTCTTTTTGCTTCTCATCGCCATTGCCGCGCTCTCCAGCTGCCGTAATACTATTGATTTTCAAGGCAGTAACATTGAATTAAACTTCTCTCAGGATACCATTTACCTCGATACAGTTTTCACGGGATTAGGCAGTTCAACGCGCATTTTAAAGGTGTATAATACCACTTCTGAAAACATGACGGTCGATAGAATTCGTCTTGCACGTGGAGTAAGCAGCTACTACCGAATGAATGTGGACGGTATAAGTGGCAAATCTGTAGAAAACGTAGAAATCTTGGCTGGTGACTCCGCATATGTATTTATCGAAATCTCACCGGACGCCCAAGGATCGACAGAAATGATTTATACCGATAGCATTTGGTTTGAAAACGGTACTATAAAGCAACACGTAGACCTAATCACTGCTGTCTGGGATGCCTATTATCATTTTCCTGATCGTGTACTTACCATCACTCAACCCGAGCCTTATCCGGATATTAAAATCCCGTATTCAATCCTGCCTTGCAATGCCACATGGAACAATGATAAACCACATGTCATTTACGGCTATGCCGTTGTCGACAGCGCATGTCTACTGACGATTAACGAGGGGGTACAAATCCACATTCATAAAGGGGGTGGGCTTTGGGCGTATCGAGACAGTCGGCTGGTCGTTAATGGTGGTGGTGCAGATGCAAATCACATGAACCAACCTGTAGTTTTTCAAGGTGACCGATTAGAGCCCAATTACGAATGGGTACCCGGCCAATGGGGCGGGGTGCTCGGCGGACTCTTCCTAATGCGTTCGAACCAAAACCACGAAATTAAAAACACCATCATAAAGAATGCAACTACGGGCATTCGCCTAGATAGCGCAGCCACTTTAATTGCTGATCAACTCATCATCACCCACAGCTCACGCGTGAACCTGTACGGAGGATTTGGTGATGCCACATTGACTAATTTTATTAGCGGACCCGCAGGTGTCTACGGGCTGTACGGTCTGGGAGGGCACTATGAGGCTCGAAACAGTACCTTTTTGAATACTTGGAGTTATTCTTCGCGAGGTGGTACAGCTGTGGGATTAAGCAACTTTTTTGAAGACGGGAGCGGCACGCGCTACACGCGTCCGATCAGCGCTTCATTTTTTGAGTGTATTGTAGATGGCTCACTAGATAATGAGGTGAGTCTTGCCATCGATAATGGGGAAGATTTTGATGTAGTCTTCGAAAAATCGGCTCTGACCATAGATCCCAATCCCGAAGGAGGTCATTATGCACTTAACGACGTTGACATGTTTGTGGGAAGTGATTTATTCTACAATGAAAATTGGGGGTATACGACCGGACCGTTGTTACCTAATTCAGGTTTTTCATACGTACCGGACAGCATAAACGCATTAATTAACGCCGTTCAGCGTGATCTTACGGGTCCGCAATACGACATTCACGGTACCTTCCGCAACAACTACATCACGCTGGGGGCTACCGAACCTTTGTAAATTAGAGCTGAGCAAGGAAGGACATCGTGTTTACCCCGTCCGAATAATCCCATAAATCAGGTTTCTGGGCTTTGCCAAATGGAATGTGACCGTGGCCTACCACACACTGGATTTTATCACCCCATCCGTCAATCTTATCCACAGCGGCAGCTTCATCTTGGTAACGACTGATGTGAAGGATACCTACTGGAGTATGCAACTCTTCGTTTTCACGAACGATAACAAAGCCGTTTTCTAGGAAATCGTCCTGATTGAGTAAGAAAAGGGCGCGGTAGTATTCGTAGTTATTACCGTATTTATTGTTGTTTACAATACCGTTCCAATCCACAATGTTTGCAAAGATGCGCTGCACGTCAAATGCTTCAGGAACTACAACATGGCCTACATTTCGACATCCCATACCAAAGTAGCGGAAGATGTCTTCACCCAATGCTACGAGTTCCTCATCGGATTCGCTACCGTCTAGTAATGCGATAGAGGTCCTGTTTTTACGTATGATATTGGGGTATTTCCCAAAGTAATATTCAAAATAACGCGCGGTATTATCGCTGCCTGTAGCGATCACTGCTTCCATATCGTTTAATCGGTCTACAAAGACCCAATCGCCTTCAAACAATGGATCGTGACGCAATAAAACCTTAACTAAGACAGGTATCAGGTATTCATCGTCACTGCTGCGTTTTACCAATGCAAAATGTCCCGATAAAAACACTGCCAAAAAATCGTGCAAACCGACTAACGGAATATTTCCTGCCATAACGATACCGACACGTGTTCTGCTGATTTCTCGAGTCCCCCCTTCACGCTCGCGCCAATCCAGAAGCGCCTGATGAGAAAGTGCTTGACCCCAAGCGGCAAGAGCGTGCCGCTGATTTTCTTCAATAAACCAGCCGTTGTTTCTGTGCGATTGGACGATCGCCGTCTCAAGTTCTTCAGCGATATCTTCGTGACCTCCCGAGATGGATACACCCTGGGAAAATTCCCTTAAGAATTGGCCCAAGTTCGAAACTGCTTGAATCCTATGGTCTGAGAAAAACATTGGCGCTACCTTTGTGTTAGATTTGCAAAGCTAAAACACTACGCGTAGAAATGGCCATTAAAATCACAGACGAATGTATCAACTGCGGCGCATGCGAGCCGGAGTGCCCAAATAATGCTATTTATGAAGGTGCCATGGAGTGGCGATTCAACGAGGGCACTGACCTGAGTGGGAAAATCGTTACACCAAATGGCAATGAATACGATGCAGATGAAGCACAAGAACCCGTGGATTATGACGTTTATTATATCGTAACGGACAAATGTACAGAGTGTATTGGCTTTCATGAGGAACCACAATGTGCCGAAGTTTGTCCTGTAGACTGCTGTGTACCAGATGAAGACCACGAAGAAACCGATGATGCGCTTTTGGCTAAGAAAACGTTCATGCATTTGGATGATTAATCCACTACGTCTTTTGCTGGCAACTTGCTTATTGAGCAGTTTTGCCACGATGGCCCAGGTTACAGAGGCGCGACTTGCACAGCTGGGTCAAGCCTATTTACTTCCTGAAAACGAGCCCCGCCGCGACTCCCTTGCGGAGATCTTCGCAGATAGTCTTTGGGATTTCATCAGTGTTACTGAGCATTATGGTGCTACGTTGAAAGGCGTTCGCAATCTGAGTGTACAGCTCCCGGACGACCATAGCTTCGCATTGTATACCTGGGCGGTACCACAATCGAGTGGTGAATTCGCCTTTCATGGATTTCTGTGGAACCCGAACTGGAAAGATAATCCTAGACTAGTCTTAGAAGATGTAGGCACCGTCGATGCACCCTATCGATGGTTGAAGGGTGGTGAATTCGTAGGTGGCATTTGCTATGATATTCGAACTACACGCTACCGCGGAGAAAAACACTATACATTACTCATCTTTCGCCCGGGACGCGCCGTAAATACGAAATTTATTGATGCCATTGAATTGGGAGGCAAGAGTACTAAGGTGCACTTTGGCTCTCGAATTTTCAATATTCGCTACAACGGTGATGAGCGCTACCAGCGTAGACCTTACCGCATCCAATTTCGTTACAATAGCACCTTGACTGCTGCCGTAAGATGGGATAAGAAGCACCGAGGATTTATATGCGACCACCTCTCTCCTTCGCAGGAAGGATTGGAAGAACGCTGGTTTGCTTATGGTCCGGATTTCTCTTACGATCGCATCTATTGGTCCAATGGAAAATGGGAACTAGATGAAGCCTATCCTCTGGTTGAAAACCTAGAGGTCGCACCGACCAATAACAAGGTGCCTACTTCATTGGACCCAAAAAAATAGCTTCCATAAAAAAGCCCCGCGTCGCGGGGCTTTTTTATATCGAATCTAAACCGCGCGCTGCGCGGCCCAGCGTATGATTAATGGTTCAACATTACAGGCATAACGAGCATTAGAAGGTCTTCTCCATCGTTCATTCCGTCCGCAGGAATAAGTATACCGGCACGGTTTGGGGCACTCATTTCCATGCGTACATTATCGCTACCAAGATTACTTAACATCTCAAGCAAAAAGCGCGAGTTAAAACCGATTTCCATATCATCTCCTTGATAATCACACGAAATACGCTCGTGTGCCTTATTACTAAAATCTGGATCTTCTGCACTTACAGAAATCTCTGCACCTGCTAATTTCAAACGGATCTGATGTGTCGTTTTATTTGAGAAGATCGCCACACGCTTCACTGAAGATGAGAAGGCACTGCGATCAATAAGCATCACATTTGGATTCGACTGAGGTATCACAGCTTCATAGTTCGGGTATTTTCCGTCGATCAAACGACAAACCAAAACCACATTATCGAAAGTGAACTGCGCATTAGTGTTGTTGTATACTACCTCAACTTCTGAACTGTCGTAGCTCAATGAGCCGCGCAACATGTTCAGCGGCTTCTTCGGCATAATAAATTCCGCAGTATCCGCTGCTCCTAAATCCGTTCTGCGGTAGCGCACTAGTTTATGTGCATCCGTTGCCACAAATGTCAAAGAATTGGATTCAAACTGGAAGAATACACCGCTCATTACCGGGCGTAGTTCATCATTTCCTGTTGCGAACAGAGTTTTCGTAATACCTGTGACCAATGCTTCTGCAGGTAAATTTGCTTTTGAGGCATCTTCCAATTCCGGAAATTTCGGAAACTCCTCACCATCGATGTACGCCAACGAATATTTACCGTAGTCTGAAGCCAATTCGATAGAATGTGCCCCTTCGTCAAAAGTAAAAGTCAATGGCTGCTCCGGGAACGTCTTTAAAGTGTCTAAAAGCGTTTTAGCAGGAACCGCAGCTGCGCCATGGTCTTCGCTCTCCACTTCTAAATTCACGCTCATCATGGTCTCTAAATCCGATGCACTAACGGTCAGCTCACCCTGCTTTAATTCAAACAGGAAGTTATCCAAAATAGGCAAAGTGTTGTTGCTCTGAATAATGCCTCCAATCAATTGGAGTTGCTTCAAGAGTTTAGAACTAGATACTATAAACTTCATACGCGTTGTGTTTAATGCTGGTTAAGACAAATATAAACGGGTCGGTGCCTTTCTACCGGCCCACGGTCCAATTTTATTTTACACAATTGTTAATAATCAAATCCCCTGTAAATCACTGTAATTCAGTGAAATCCCACCGTAGCTTTAATAGATTTCTCCAACCGTAGCGCTGAATTAATGCCATTCGCCCGTCCGGTAATTCCGCATAGAATCGATCCGGATCCCAAACGTGTACCGTTCCGTCCGCAGCCTGCTGCTGCCCCTCCGGCTTTTTGTAAAAGGCACGAGTGCGCAACTGTTGACCATCCGCAGTGTTTACGAGTAACTCAAATGCAGGTGTTGAAGCGAAAATACTGTCTTTTTTTGCCCACACATTGTCTGAAGGAATAATAGCCCCTTCATATTTCAAAGTCTGCAGACTCTTCACTACAGTAAATAAGGTCAATGGATCGTTCACCGGTACAACCTTGAATTCTCCATCCACCATCGACCAATGCTCCGGCGTAGATGCTGGCTCAAGCAACGGGCCATCCATTTTTTTTAGATTTTGACGCGTAATCACCCAACCGCCACTGGGGTCTTGCGGCAGTATCATTTCTATATTTTTAATGGATTCAGGAGCCAGACCGAAAATAGTTCGGTCCCGCCACAAAGTAGATTCTGTAAAAAAGCGAGTGCTCAAATACCCGTTAAACCCCTGTATATAGACGGAGAAAGGAAGTTCTGCTCCTACCATTTTATAATAGGTTCCTAGCATATCGGGAGTTTCTGTGCCTACGATGTAGTGCTTCACGCGCTGTTCGCCTACAAACACCTCTACCCACTTTCCATAAACCGTCATGCGTTGTTCGATCTCTGGAACTGCACTTTCCGTTACAAAGTTTTTCAAACGAACCTCACTCAACGTTTTTAACAACACTTCAATCGCATCCTTACGAACAGGGTACACGCTATCAACGACCCAGCCCTTTGCCGTACGCTCTAAGGTTACTGAAGAGGGCTTCTTATCGCGTAGAACTACTTTGGTAATACTCGATGTATCCGGCACAGCAAAGTCATACTGCGCCTTCAAAGCTTCGAGACCATTACTCTGCTCCCCAACGGTACAAGCTGTGAAGAGTATTGCCGTGAGAATTGAACTACTTACTAGATTATGAATGCGCATATTTTCTTCTGCGTAATAGGTTAAACAAGAGTGCCGCTAGGAGCAAAAGCACCTCAGGTATTGCTACGTTAATGAGTTTCCATTTATTGGCTTCAGCAACAAGCTTTTCGCCGTCGAGCAAACGCAACTTAAAATCGCGCGTTCGGGTTTGCATGAGTCCTTTATCGTCTAACATGTAATCAACCACGTTCAAGACTAAATCGTCGTTACCATATTGCACACCAGTATATTGATCATAACCCAGCGGCAAGGGTTGACCACGAGGCAATTCGGGATTGATTAAATTCACTTGATTTCGTATAAAATCACCATCGCTGAAAACCGCCATTGCGCTTACGGGACTCTCTTTTAATTGCGGTAAGCCTTCACCTGCGGCCTTCGGCGCAATACGCTGTGCATAGGCGCTGGTAAACTTTCCTTCCAATAATACACCGGTTACTAAATCACGTTGCGCAAACGCTCTAGGGTCAGGTCTATTGTATAATGCCTCTAAACTCACTGTATGCGGCGCGGCCACCGCTTTGGAGTTGATCGATGTGCGAAGTAATATTGACGAGCGTACGCCTGGACTTTCGAGTGTATCTAAAGTCGATGCAAATTCGCCTTTAACAGCATTAAGATTCTGAACTGCCGGGTGGTTTTGAGCCGCTAAAAGCGGGAAATACACCCAAGGCTGAATGCTTCTGCGGTCGTTCACACCACCACAACGCACGTCTTGAACGACATCGGCATTGATGCGAACGCCATACTTAAACAAGAGGTCAACGATATTGAGATCGTAAATCGCAGGATACGCTAGGAATTCTGGGCCAAAACTCAGACTGTCCATTTCTGCATGCACCCCGTCGATGAACCACATGAGTTTTCCACCACCCATGACGTATTGGTCGAGCAAGTATTTGTCCAATTCTGAAAAAGCTTCCGTTGGTTTTGCTACGATTGCACATTTGTACGTATTCAATCGTCGAATCATATCCTGTAAGTCCGGGTCACCGCTGGGCAATGCCTTGTACGCGGTCATCGAAAACCGGTCCACTGTATAATTTTCACTCAACGCCAATCCTATACCTGCTGTTTCCACAGCACTTAATTCGCCGTGCCCAGTAATCATAGCGACTTTAGGCTTGTCGGTGGTAAGGAGCGTATTCAGCGCCTTTGCAAGATTAAATTCCAATTGCTGAATACTAATATTCACCTGCTCTGCAGGATCGTAAACCATAACATCCTCGAGCAGTACAGCAGTCGCTTCCCGTTCCTGATAGCTCAGTATGGCTCCCGGAAAAACGTTGAGCACACTTTGCCCATCATTATTTTGAACTTGCAGTTGCACGGCATTAATTCCTTTGGTGCCCAATTGATTTTTAAACTCATTGGCATTCTCCGCTGTGTTCGGATTGATGAACTCGAAAAAGACATTCCCGTTCTTTGCGCTCCACTCTTCTAGTTGATGCTGCGTCTCACGCTGCAATCGCTCAAATCCTGCAGGGAACTCACCCGATAAGTATACTTTAATCAATAACGGTTCTTCGACTTGTGATAGCAAAGTTTCTGTCCCTTCACTCAACGAAAAACGTTGCTCTTCGGTGAGGTCAAACCGGAATCGAGCCGAAAAAGAAAGAAGCAACAGAATGACCGCCGCACCAACATAAACAGCTGCCTTTCGCCAAGGCGACTTGAGGTATGGACGACCGATGACAGCCACAGTTGTACCGATAAATAATAAGACTACACTCACAAAATAGCCCAAATCACGTGCATCGATCACACCGCGAGACATCGAACGGTAATGCTCATTGATGCCCAGATTTCTTACGGTCAGCTCCCAACCTGAAAACCTATACAGGTCAGCCAAAGCCTCAAAACCCAGGTAAATCCCCATATTAAAGGCTACCCCCAGCACGAAGGCAACGACATTGTTGGTGGTAAGTGCGCTAGCAAATACGGCAACAGCAGTGTACGCTGCCCCCAATGCAATCAACCCAATGAATGAACCAACTGCCGCACCCCAGTCAAGATTTCCAATAGGTGAACCCAAAGCGTGCATACTCCATAGATACACGAAGGTTGGCAGAACTGCCAATAAGACGACCACTAAAGCCCCTAAGAATTTTGCCCAGACCAGCTGAACTACGGAGATAGGACGTACCACCAGTAACTCCATCATTCCGGACTTCAATTCATCGCTGAAAATCCGCATCCCAATAGCAGGAATGAGAAACAGAAATACCCAAGGCGCTAAGCCAAAGTAGTTTTCCAAAGAGGCATAACCGCCCTCCAAGAGATTAAAGGGACCGTTAAAAACCCACAGCATTAATCCATTGATAAGCAGATAAATACCTATAATCAGGTACCCTAAAATACTTGAGAAATAGACTTTAAGTTCCTTACGAAGTTGTGCAATCATTTGGTCATATGCTCTAATGAGTTACAGGTCCAAGCCTGTGGCTTTCCTGAAAATAGTGCTTTTGTTTTGGGCCAAACCACCCCAAAGGTGGCGCTGTCTCGATACGCATTTAAATCGGTTTCACTGTCCCACCAACTGTAGGTGAAATAGCAGGAGTCTGCAACCAATAATTGGACCCGTTGGCAGCCTACAGTACCCAAGATGGCTGATTTGTACTCCTGAAAGAGTGCTTCAAATTTCTCCCCTTTTGAGGAACCTGGATTGATAGGTAGCTGAACGATTCTTACTATCATATAAAATCCATTCTGACCCAATCGTGCACTTTCATGCCTAGGAGTTCGTTTGATCCTTTTACGTGTTCACCCCCGCTCTTTCCCACTACAATACACAGATGATGGTGTTCATCCCAAACCGCGGCGAGTTTTCCTGGCGGCACATCGCCAATACGATCGTAAAAACGACCTATACTCCTATTGCGTGGCGTCTCAACGGAAGGCTTTCGCCCTTTTAGTTGAGCATCAAACATAGATTTTGTAATATTTGTAACGCAGGTTCCATAATGATCTATATAGACTACTGATCCACGGATCATTTGCTCCTCCACCATAGGTTCATGCTCTTTGATGCGTTTTATACGCTGAACCACGGGTCCGAGCAATTCTAATTTTCCTCCTTCAGCTAAATGTGCCGCCGCAGTACTATACAATGCAAAGACATCATTGGGATCTACACCACGAATGTCTAATGCTCTTGCATCCGTAATCTTAGCATCCATTAATAGACTTGGTAAAATGCCATTGTTTGCTGCAATGAAGTATTGCTTGTTCGCTTTGACACAGACGTAAGTCAATCCTTTCTGAGGACCACTTCCTACAAAAACGACATGAATAGTTCCCGGCGGGAAAGATGTAAAGGCCCGTTTTAACAGGAAAGATGCTTGTTGAATATTATGGGGTTCGACCTCATGGCTAATATCTACCCACTGCAACTCCTTGACACGACGAATAAAGTGCGCTTTTGCTTTTGCAAGCGTTGCGTCTTTAGGTCCAAAATCTGAAGTTGCTGTAATGACCGCCATAGAAGGGCTAATGCTGCGTTGAGTATTGGTAAAAATGTAGTTACTTTGTCAAAAGTAAGGCAATTCCGCCTTCATTTACACCATACAAGGTAGCAGTAATTGACAGAACGCATATTTGAACTCACAGGGGCCGATCCAGCACAACTTTATGGGCCCAGTAATACGTTCCTAAATCAGATAGGCACGTACTTTCCACAGCTGAAAATTGTTGCACGCGGCCACAAAATAAAAGTCAGCGGTCCTGAAGAAAGCGTGATCGAATTCGAAGACAAACTCGACGGTATCCTCGCATATGTTGAAAAACATAAAACACTCGACCAGCGTGCTTTTGACACACTTGTGCAAGCGAGTGACGCTGCAAAAGAAAATTACACCCTCTTGAAGGATGAGGTGATTTTGCACGGACCCTCAGGGCGTATTATAAAGGCGAAGACACCTAATCAATATAAGCTGATAGAAGCCAGCGTAGATAACGACATGCTATTTGCTATTGGACCTGCCGGCACAGGCAAAACGTATACTGCGGTTGCTCTTGCAGTTCGAGCGTTAAAAAATCGTGAAGTACGTCGCATTATTCTAACTCGGCCAGCAGTTGAAGCAGGAGAGAACCTTGGTTTCTTACCGGGAGATTTAAAGGAAAAACTAGATCCGTATTTAGCGCCGCTCTACGATGCTTTACGCGACATGATTCCAAAAGAAAAATTGGAATTTTACCTTGAAAACAAAACTATTGAAATTGCTCCGTTGGCCTTCATGCGCGGTAGGACACTGGATGATGCCTTTGTTATTTTGGATGAAAGCCAGAATACAACAACCTCACAAATGAAGATGTTTTTAACGCGTATGGGAGAAAGTGCGCGGTTCATTATTACTGGCGACACCTCACAAATTGACCTCCCAAAACATCAAAAATCAGGCTTAAAAGAAGCCGTTAGTTACCTTAAAAAGGTGAAAGGAATTGGTTTTGTCTATCTCGACGGAAGAGATGTTATTCGCCATCCTTTGGTGAAGCAAATAATTGAAGCATACGAACAAAAAGATTGATCATGAATCAAGAGCCCACATACCAATTTTCTGGATTAACGCATTTCTACCGCGGAAAAGTTCGTGACGTTTACACCATCGGACGTGACGTTCTTGTGATGGTCGCTTCGAATCGAATTTCAGCTTTTGACGTGGTTCTGCCCCGTCCTATACCAGGAAAAGGTCAGGTTTTAAATCAAATTGCGGAACATTTCTTAGAGGCAACGAAAGACATTGTGCCGAACTGGCGAATTGTAACTCCGGATGCCCAGGTAACCATCGGCCATCGAGCAGAACCGTTCAAAGTAGAAATGGTCATTCGCGGTTACCTCGCAGGGCATGCTGCAAGAACTTACAAAAGTGGTGTTCGCGAATTGTGTGGGGTTACACTACCGGAGGGAATGAAAGAAAACGGCGCGTTCCCTGAACCCATAATAACTCCGGCAACGAAAGCCGAACACGGCGCGCATGATGAGGATATTTCGCGTGAGGATATTATTGCAAAAGGCATCGTAAGTGAAGCAGATTACCTTCTACTCGAGCAATACACCCGTGCCCTATTCCAACGCGGCTCGGAAATGGCTGCCCAGCGCGGGCTCATTCTTGTGGATACCAAATATGAGTTTGGAAAACTCGCTGATGGCACGATTGTTCTTATAGACGAAATTCACACACCCGATAGTTCTCGTTATTTCTACGCAGAGGGTTATGGAGAGCGACAAAACAATAACGAACCGCAGCGTCAACTTTCTAAAGAATTCGTGCGCGAGTGGCTCATGGAAAACGGATTCCAAGGTAAGGAAGGTCAAAAAGTACCAGAGATGACAGATGATTTTGTTGAATTAGTCAGCAATCGCTACCAAGAACTGTTTGAGAAAATCACGGGAAAACCATTCAATAAAGTAAGTGACAAAGAGGTTGAAGCGCGCATTCACATGAACGTTGAAAACTACCTCTCAACCCTCTAGGGAAAGAGAAAATATAATTTGGAACTATTTTTGTTCCTACCTGGACAACTGTTTATGAAATACAATCTGTCTCTTATCGCTTTCTTACTCATCTCTACCCTCAGTTTTGGGCAGTTTAAGGTGATAAAATTTGGCGTAAAAGGCGGTGTAAACTATCCGCAAAATGCACTTAGTGCCGCCGATATACTTACAATTTACAACGATCAAACCTACGACATTACAAACCTGCAAACGGATTTTCAAAACGGATTTCACTTTGGAGGCATTACCCGAATAAGTCTTCCTCTAGTACCCGTTTATGTTCACGGTGAAGCCCTGTATACTCAGTTTAAAGAGACACTCGTCATAACAGACGGAGGACAGGAAGTTGACCTAAGCTCTACAGTGCGACGCCTAGACTTTCCGATAAGTGCCGGCGCTAAATTTGGGCCTGCGTATGCTGGCTTAGGCGGCACACCGTCTTTGCCCTTTGCAGATGCTAGCGCACTTTGGTCGAGCGACCAAGAAGCTAACCTAACTTGGGGCTGGCATATTCAAGCCGGACTAAAACTTTGGCGACTCATGGGAGAAGTCAAATACGAAGGGGGCTTTGGAATGCTGTCTAGAAACGTTACCTATACCGACAACGGAGGAACAGATTACAGTTTTGATTTAGATGCGAGACGCAGCCAAATCATGGTTAGTCTTACCTACTTTTTCAAGTAATTAATCCAATACTTTGAGATAGCCCTTTTGGAGAAAGTGGTGCATTACCCCCACCGTGTACGCATCACTTTCAAGATGAACCATGCGTTTCTTTAATTGTGCGACGTTCGTAGAGTCTGTGGCGAGATAAAAATAGGTATAACCTAAAACGCGGTAGTTTTCTATGATAATGGCACATTGTTCCGTTGATTTACGACCTGGACCGACCAATACGCCTTCTTGAGGCAACATGTAACTACGAAGAGTACTTATTCCCACACGCTTATTTTTGGCTTTCCACTGTAAATTCTGCGTGTGTTTATTATAGTGTTCACGATCTCTATCTAGAAGGAATGTGTTTGGGTCTAAGCCTTCTGACATCATCAGTTTTTGCAACCACGGGTAGATGGATTTCGGGCCTTCGAAATAAAAATCTGGTGCTTTATATCGAACCGGGAAGATGCGCACATGGTCTATTTCCGCGCCTTTTTTGGCATCTATAAAAATACCAAAATTCAAAAAATGTTTCTTCTTAGTGATATTGTACACCGGACGATGCTTATCTAAAGTGGAACGTACTAATACCTCAGCGACAGCCTCATTCCCCAATTCTTCAACTTCAAGTGTCGCTGCCTCACTCTGCAAAGCCAGAGCTATTTTATTGTCGGCGACAAAATGACGGTTGATGCTGTTTTGAAGGTCCTTACTCGACCCTACATAAATAGCCTCGCCTTCCTCATTGTAGATGTAATAGATTCCCACTTTATTCTGCATGTTTTTCACCTGCAGCTTAAATGGATTTCGCCGAACGCTCGCCTCCTTACTGACATGTACCTTACTCAAGTAAGCATCACGATCTTTTTCAAGCAAAATTTTCAGGAGCTCCAATGTCAATCTCGCATCGCCTTCTGCTCTGTGGCGCGCTGAATTTACCAATCCCAACTCCTTACTCACCGTCTTCAGGCCGTAATTCTCCCAATCCGGGAAGATGCGTTCACAATACGGTATGGTGTCGAGCGTTGCACGATGATAATCGAATCCCATAGATTCAAATTCCTGTTGAAAAACGCGGTAGTCAAAACTAATGTTGTGCGCAACGAACGTGCAATCTTCAGTAATCTTAACCACACGTTTAGCCAATTCATAAAACTTGGGAGCTGTACGCACCATTTTATTGGTGATTCCCGTCAATTTAGTCACATAGGGATCGATTCCTTTTTCAGGATTTACGAGAGAAACCAATTGGTCCACTACCTCCCCATTTTCCAGCACGAATATGGCAACATCAATAATTCGCTCTGAACCAAAGGTACCGCCTGTACATTCTATGTCAATCACAGCAAATCTCATGGCGTATATGTTCTTGCACCAAATATGGCAGACCCAATTCTCACATGCGTTGCTCCACACGCCATAGCAATGAAGTAATCACCGCTCATTCCTATACTCAGGGTGTCCCAACGTTGTACCTCAGCATGGGTATTGAATAAACTTTGTAACCCTAAGAATTCATTGCGAATTTGTTCTTCATCACTAGTATTTGACGCCATACCCATTAAACCACAAACCTTGACATTGGAGTATGCCGAAAGGTTAGGAAGAACGGCTTCTAATTCGTCTACAGACCAACCAAACTTTGTCTCTTCCTGTGCAATGTGCACCTGCAACAAGCAGTTGATCGTTCGGCTTGCTTTTTTTGCTTGTTTGTCCAGTTCTTTAAGTACTTTTTCTCTATCTACTCCGTGAACCAAATGGACGAAAGAGGCCATATATTTTATCTTATTCGTCTGTACATGACCAATCATGTGCCAGCGAATATCCTTCGGCATGGTCTCCGCTTTGAGCGCCATTTCCTGAACTTTATTCTCACCAAAGTCGCGTTGCCCAGCTTCGTAGGCCTCCTGAAGAAGCTCGACGGGCTTTGTCTTACTTACAGCAACCAATTCGACCCCTTCTCTAAGGGTATCTCGTACTGTCGCTAAAGCTGGTTTTATTTGTGTCATTTAAAAAGATGAAGAAGTAGACCGCTTCTTAATTTCGGCTCAATATACGTGCTCTTTGGAGGCATCGACCCCTTGTTAACAGCGATTTCTTTCAATAGTTTTACACTTACCGGCGGCAAGCGAAAACCTAAGGCATACCCCTGCTGAAGCATCTCAGCGCTTCGGTCCAATGCCGTTTGTCTATGGTAATGCAGTCTGGCGTCGTTTCTAGGATCAACAACATCAAGTAAGGGATTAAGAATGGTATCCAGCAGTTCCTGTGAAGGCAATACCTCCCCTTTTAGCTTTTTACTATGAAGTGAATGCCAATTTCCTTCAAAAAAAAGCTGGAAACTGGCCCCTTGAAAATTTTCTGAAGGTGCGTCGATAGGCGACACATCGTATTGGGCTTCAAGGTCTGTTAGTTCAAATGAATCAGAACTTAAGTCAAACCAGCGTTCAAAAGATTCTATACCAACCTGTTCTTCCGCCATAAACATACACAATATCCCCTGTGCCAATGGATTATCAGGTGCCTCCTGGGCTACACGCACAGAAGACGCTAAACGGTGATGGCCGTCGGCGATATATTTCGTTCCTGAATGCTCGAAGAAGGCGGCGAGTGCATTTACGTAATCTGACGGCACCACCCATAATCTGTGGCTATATTTATCAGTAGAGGAAAACTCGTATTCGGGCCGTTCTTCTTTAATTCGTTTCACCAAACTATCGTAGTGCTCATCGGCTTCTCCAAAAACCAACACAGGTTCTGCCTGAAACCCTGTAATACTTAGATATCGGGCAAAAATGTGCTCGCGTTTTGCGATCGTTTTTTCATGTGGCAGCGTTGTCCCGTTGACCACACTTTCGGCATCAAGTAAACCAATAACACCGGTATACGCAGCCGTGGGCGTGCTTTGTTCGTAGAGGTAATACGTTGGCTGATCGTCTTGAATAAAAATGCCTTCTTTCTCGAATCGATTGTAACGGCTGCGTACCGCACTGAATCGTTCCGTATAGTGCAGTTCGGGCAGAGCATTCGGGTTAATGACGTGTAGAAAAGTATACGGGTTGTTTGACAATTTATCATCAAGCTCCTCAGGGCCGTAAGTGATGTAGGAACGAGTGGCTACTAAATAAGCCTTATCGCGCGTCGGGCGCACCGCTTTGAAAGGTCGGAGCATAACTAAATACTGTTGGTGGTTCTTGCAGTGAAATTACACAATCAAAAAAGAAAAGCCCCGCGGAATCCGCAGGGCTCATCAAAAAGTTTTGAGTACTACTTAAAGACTCGCAGCAAGCGAATCAATGTGGGCTGCTAATTCAGTCCCAATACGATCCTGTGCTTCACCAGTCGCAGCACCAATGTGGGGCGTTAAACTCACTTTCCCATTCATTAACACCTTCACTGCTGGCGTAGGTTCGTTTTTAAAGACATCTAGTCCTGCACCAGCTACTTTGCCACTCTCAAGCGCATCAAGCAATGCCTCTTCATTAATTACTCCGCCACGCGCAGCATTTAACAAAAACACGCCGTCCTTCATTTTCGCGATTTCAGCTGCGCCAATCAAATCGCCGCCCGGAACATGCAGCGAAATAAAATCCGATTGTGCCAACACGCCTTCCAAGCCTATATTTTTACACGTAAAACTCAATGATTGACCGTCAAAGAATTCCAATGCCACGTCAATGTTATCATTGTGCATATCAGAGAAAACGACCTCCATACCTGCACCTACAGCTAATTTAGCCAAGGCCTGACCGATACGACCGAATCCAACGATACCCAAAGTTCTGCCACGCAATTCCATACCACCCGCAAATGCCTTTTTCATGCTTGCGAATTTCGTGTCACCGTCTAAAGGCATGTTTCTATTAGAGTCGTGCAGGAAACGCACCAGAGAACGCATATGACCCATGACCAATTCTGCAACCGAATCTGAAGAAGCTGCCGGCGTATTGAATACCTTCAAGCCTTTTTCACGAGCATACTCCACATCGATGTTATCCATACCAACGCCGCCGCGTCCGATTCCTTTTAATGAAGGACAGGCATCGATCAACTCCTTTCGTACAGTGGTGGCTGAACGGACCAAAACAACATCAATCTGATGTTCATTGATGTAAGACTCGAGTTGCTCTTGAGCTACTTTCACAGTTATTAATTCGTGTCCTGAAGCCTCTACAGCAGCTACACCTGAGGCCGAAATTCCGTCGTTTGCTAGTACTTTCATGCGTTTGCGTTTTCTAATTCTTTCATACAGTTGACTAATACCTGAACACTTTCCAAGCCCAATGCATTGTACATTGATGCTCGGTAACCACCAACATCGCGGTGACCGTTAATACCATTGATTTTCGCCGCTTTAACCAAATCATCGAATGCAGCTTTATGTGCTTCATCTTTCAATAAAAAACATGCATTCATAGTAGAACGGTCTTCAACGGCTGCAGTTCCAACGAAAAGTGGATTGCGATCAATTTCATTATATAACAGAGCGGCTTTAGCCTCATTGCGCACTTCAATAGCTTCTACACCACCGTTTTCTTTCAACCAACGCAGCGTTAACATACTCACGTAGACAGAGAATACCGGCGGTGTATTGAACATACTTCCTTTATCAATGTGCGTTTGGTATTTCAACATCGTAGGGATGTAACGTCCAGATTTACCTAGCGCATCCTTTCGCACAATGACCATTGTTGCACCAGCAGGACCTAAATTCTTTTGCGCACCGGCGTAAATCAAATCGAATTTACTTACATCAATAGTTCGTGAGAAAATATCTGAACTCATATCACAAATGACTGGTGCCTTAGTCTCTGGAAACGACTTCATTTGTGTACCATAAATGGTATTGTTTGAAGTACAGTGGAAGTAATCCGCATCCGAGTTAATGGAATACCCTTTGGGAATAAAATTGTAATTCTTCTCCTTAGACGATGCGATAATAGTCGCACTTCCTAAACCGGCTGCTTCTTTGTGCGCTTTAAAGGCCCAAGCACCTGTATCTAAATATTCCGCAGTACCCGCTTCACTTAAAAAGTTAAACGCAACCATAGCAAATTGCAACGATGCCCCTCCTTGTAAAAAAACCACTTCATGTGTTTCTGGAACACTTAGCAGCTCCTTTACAAGAGCGACTGCCTCATCCATCACAGCTACGAAATTCTTACTGCGGTGTGAAATTTCAACTACTGATAGCCCAAGGTTATCAAAGTCTATTAGTGCTTGCGAAGCTTCTTCAAAAACTTGCCCGGGAAGGATACATGGTCCGGCGGAAAAATTATGCGTTTTCATAGTTTGCATTATTGTGAACGACAAAGTTACACGGATGAAAAAAGGCAACATTGACGAGTAGCGAAAAGTTTAGGTTATTTTTCACGGGTAATCAACAATTTCAACCCGTGTATTAATCCTGCTCAGAGTTCCTGTAATTCCAATCTCTAGTATGTAACTTTGGTCTGATAATCAAAGAACCAAATCCCACGAATATGTCGAATGGAATTTCACAAGTACCCACAGCCACCAATGAACCTATTTACGATTATGCGCCCGGAACCCCAGAGCGCGAAGCGTTACTAGCCGCCTATAAAGAGCAATACAACAGTACCGTAGACGTACCTATGTACATCGCCGGAAAAGAAGTGCGTACTGGTGACTTAGGCCAGCTCGCGCCACCACATGATCACCAACATAAATTAGGCGTCTTTCATAAAGGTGATGCGAGCCACGTAAGCGCAGCCATCGATGCGGCATTAGAAGCACGCAAGCAATGGGCAGATATGCCGTGGGAACACCGTGCTGCGATCTTCCTTAAAGCGGCAGAGTTGATCAGTACGAAATACCGCTACCGTCTGAATGCCGCTACTATGTTGGCGCAAGGAAAAAATTGTTTCCAGAGCGAGATTGACTCCGTATGTGAGTTGGTTGACTTCTTGCGGTACAATGTTGAATACATGACCCAGATCTACAGTGAACAGCCGGAAAGTTCAGTTGGGGTGTGGAACCGTTTGGAGTACCGCCCGTTAGAAGGTTTTGTATTTGCTTTGACACCGTTCAACTTTACGGCCATTGCAGGAAATTTGCCGGCTTCCGCAGCTTTAATGGGAAATACCGTGGTTTGGAAGCCCGCCAATTCTCAAATTTATTCTGCGAACGTGGTTATGGACATTTTCATGGAAGCTGGTCTTCCCGCAGGTGTAATCAACCTTGTATACGTTAGCGGACCGGTTGCAGGTGATGTTATCTTCAACCATAAAGAGTTTGCCGGGATACATTTTACAGGTTCGACCGGTGTATTCCAGAGCCTTTGGGGAACCATCGGTGCAAACATCAAAAAGTACCGTAGCTACCCTCGTATCGTAGGTGAGACAGGAGGAAAAGATTTTGTTGTTGCACATCCTTCAGCAAAAAGTAAAGAGGTCAGTACAGCGCTAGCGCGTGGGGCTTTCGAATTCCAAGGTCAGAAATGTTCGGCTGCATCACGTGCTTACATTCCTGAGAGTATGTGGCCTGCAGTAAAAGAAGAATTGGTTGCGGATATCGCTACATTTAAAATGGGTACACCTGAAGATATGGGCAACTTCATCAATGCTGTTATTGATGAAAAAGCATTTGACAAAATTGCTTCATACATCGAATACGTGAAAGAACAAAGCGATGCGGAAATCATCGCGGGAGGTGGATACGACAAGAGCAAAGGTTACTTTATTGAGCCTACCGTTGTGGTAACGTCAAACCCTAAGTTCCGGACCATGGTGGAAGAGATCTTTGGCCCAGTATTGACCATATACGTTTATGCGGATGCCGATTGGGATGCTATGCTGGAATTAGTAGACAGCACCTCTGACTATGCCTTAACGGGTTCTATTTTCTCTGGCGATCGTTACAAAGCCATTGAAGCAGCGAAAGCATTAGAGAATGCAGCCGGTAATTTCTACATCAACGACAAACCTACTGGTGCAGTTGTAGGCCAACAGCCTTTTGGAGGTGCACGTGGATCGGGAACGAACGATAAAGCAGGATCTTACCTGAACCTATTGCGTTGGGTAAATGCACGCACGATCAAAGAGACGTTGGTTCCACCAACGGACTACCGCTACCCATTCTTGGGCTAAGCGAAAAATTTTGAATTGCATGAAAAAGGCGCCCGCTGGGCGCCTTTTTTTTATCCTCTAAATTGATTGATTTCGCTTTTCGGTAGATAGACGACTTTTTTCGTTTCGAAAAATTCCGAAGTAAAAAAATTCGAAAGGCTGGAGATCCGCGCCTTCATGGTGCCGAGCTCCTCTGCAAGGTCACCGCCCTTCAAATACAGTAAACCATTGATCCTTTCTGGATCGAGGTTCTTTTGCGATATTTTTCCTTTGATCCAAGGAACAAAGCGTTGCATCTGAGTGACAGCGCGTGAAACCACAAAGTCATAAGGCCCCTTAAATTCTTCCGCGCGTCCGTGATCTGCACGAACATTTTCCAGGCCTAAAGCTTCGGCGACAGCCAAAACCACTTTGATTTTTTTTCCAATGGAGTCCACGAGATGGAATTGCGTCTCTGGAAAAAGAATGGCGAGCGGTATACCGGGGAAACCTCCACCAGTGCCGACATCAAGCACCTTTTGACCGGGCTTGAAGGAATATGTTTTTGCAATGCCTAAAGAGTGTAAGACATGTTTCTCGTAGAAAGACTCCATGTCCTTACGAGAAATGACGTTAATCTTGGCGTTCCATTCCGTGTATAAGTCGTGGAGTGCTGCGAATTGGTCCCGCTGGCGCTCTGTCAAATCCGGAAAATGTGAATAGATGAGTTCTACTGTTTGCATGGGTCAAAGATAGCGCGGGTGCCGTACTTTTGCGTACAATGAAATTTACTTTAGAACATAACGACCCAAAGAGTGCTGCGCGTGCCGGAACCATTACCACGGATCACGGTACCATACAGACGCCTATATTTATGCCTGTTGGCACTGCCGGTACAGTTAAAGGGGTGCACACTAAAGACTTACGGGAAGATACTAAGGCTCAAATCATCTTGGGAAACACCTACCACCTGTTTTTACGTCCGGGTACGGAAATTTTAAAAGCGGCAGGCGGGTTGCATAAATTCAACGGATGGGACCGCCCCATTCTCACGGATAGCGGTGGTTACCAGGTTTACAGCCTAGCGAATCAGCGCAAAATCACCGAAGAGGGTGCTACTTTTGCGAGCCATATCGATGGCACTAAACATTTGTTTACGCCGGAGCGTGTGATGGACATTCAGCGTGAAATTGGCGCAGATATCATTATGGCATTTGACGAATGCCCGCCGTACCCCAGCACCTATGAATATGCAAAGCAATCGATGCACATGACCCACAGGTGGCTGGACCGTTGCTTCAATAGGATCCATGAAACGGATCCACTTTACGGATATGAGCAAACCCTCTTCCCTATCATTCAAGGCTCAACCTACGAAGACTTGCGCAATGAAAGTGCGGAATATATAGCCCGTAAAAATGCCGACGGCAATGCTATAGGCGGACTGAGTGTGGGGGAACCTGCGGAAGAAATGTACAAGCATGCAGCGGGGGCCTGCGCCATACTACCGAAGGATAAACCGCGTTATCTCATGGGTGTCGGTACGCCCGCAAACATATTGGAAAATATCAGTTTAGGAATAGACATGTTTGATTGTGTAATGCCCACGCGAAACGGTCGCAACGGTCAAATCTTCACCAGTGAAGGCATCCTAAACCTGCGAAATAAAAAATGGGAAAACGTACATGAGCCACTGGATAAAAACGGAACGAGCTTCGTAGACAATCAATATACAAAAGCCTATGTACGTCATTTGATCCACAGCAAAGAGAGCCTGGGAGCACAAATTGCCTCCTTGCACAACATTCGTTTCTACCTCTGGCTTGTGGAGCAAGCGCGCGAACACATTATTGCAGGAGACTTTGCGTCATGGAAAAACCATATACTGCCAAAATTAGAGCAGCGGTTGTAGTATGAATAAATTGGATCGATACATATTGCTAAAATTCATCGGGAGTTTCTTCCTTACGATGGTATTGATTCTTTCCATAGCAGTGGTTTTTGACATCAGTGAGAAATTGGACGATTTCCAAAACGGCGCATCGATGAACGAAATTATTTTTGATTACTACATCAACTTCATCGCTTTTTACGGCAACCTTTTCAGCGCACTGATTTTATTCATTTCAACCATTTGGTTCACCTCTAGAATGGCGTCCAATTCTGAAATTGTAGCCATCTTAACCTCAGGAACCAGCTTTCGTCGCCTGCTGCGTCCCTATTTTATCGGCGCTTCAATCATCTGCGCACTGTCCCTGACGCTGAATCATTTACTCGTTCCACAAACGAATATTAAACGCATTGCATTTGAAGAAAAATACGTGACTGGCGTCAATCGGCCGATCAGCCAGAAAATGCACCGCCAAGTGCTGCCCGGGCACTATGTCTATTTTGAAACTTTCTCAGGAGTGCGCGAGAGCGGGTACCAAATGACCTATGAAGTTTTTGAAGACCACCAGCTTAAAAGCAAACTCTCAGCAGATTTTGTCCGTTTAGATACCGCCACAGGACGTTGGCGCCTAGACAACTATAGACTCCGCACGCTAGATGCCGAAGGTATTGAGCAAATCTCTTTCGGTCGTAGAATGGACACAGCCCTTGCCTTTACTTCAGAGCAAATTGCGCCCAAGCTTAATTCGATCGCTACAATGAACAGTAAAGAATTGAGCCGATTCATCGCACAGGAAGAGCTTACCGGTAACGAAAACATTGCATCGTACCAAATGGAAATGCAACGCCGGACCTCCTACCCCGTCAGTTCTTATGTCTTTGTTTTGTTAGCAGTAGGGCTTGCGAGTCAAAAAAAGCGCGGCGGACTGGGGGTAAACATCGCAATAGGACTGGTTTTAACCGCCATCTACATTTTTTTCATGCAGCTTTCTGAGACGTTTGCTAAAACGGGATTACTTAGTTCAGAAGGGCTACTGGGAGGACCTTTGGAATGGATTGGGATACAACCTGCTGAATTCGCTGTATGGATACCTAATATTGTATTCGCTACAATAGCACTTTGGCGCTACAGTGCGGCTCCAAAATAACGCCTCTCCATGAAACCACTGAGCAGTCACTTTAAAGACCAATTAAGTCTTCACTTCATCGTCTTCATTTGGGGTTTTACCGCCATCTTAGGTCGTTATATATCCATCGACGCTCTTTCACTTGTGTTTAATAGAACAGCACTTACCTCTGTCGCCATTGCAGGTTACATGCTTTGGAAAAAGCGTCCGTTTAGTGCCAGTACGAAAGAACTTTGGTTTATGGGCTTGTGCGGCATATTGATCGCAGTGCATTGGATCACGTTCTTTGGCGCGATTAAAATTGCCAATGTAAGTATCACTTTAGCAGGTGTTTCAACCGGTGCGTTGTTTTCCGCTTTGCTCAACCCGATTTTGAATAAAGGGAAATTAGACCCTGTAGAATTGGCATTAGGCGCTATTGTAGTTGTAGGTATTGTGATCGTGTTTTATGAAGAACCCAACGCTGCATCTATTAAAACCTACGTATGGGCGGGCTATACACTGACGAATTACCAACTAGGCCTACTCATAGCACTTTTCAGCGCTTCCTTAAGCGCGAGTTTTAGCATTTTAAATAAGCAGCTGGTGGCTCGGTACCCACTGCCCGTTCAAGTTACTTTTTGGGAACTCTCCTTTGCCTTTGTTGGTGTAGCGCTCTACGACCTTATAGCGGGGAGTCATAACCCTATGACACTCTGGGCGACCACAGCAAACGACTGGTGGTTCCTTGCGGTTTTAGCGCTTTTGTGCACCGCATACCCCTTTATTAAAAGTGTTGAATTGCTCAAACGACTATCACCGTTTAGTGTCATGCTCGCTATTAACTTAGAACCTGTTTATGGTATTCTACTAGCGGCATTACTTTTCGGTGCCGAAGAGAATATGAATCCCGAATTTTACCTAGGTGTTCTCATCATTTTAGGGACTGTTATCGCCAATGGGATTATAAAAGCACAAAAAAGGAAGTCCGGGTCCTAAGGACTTTGTATTTTGCACGACCGATTCAGAAAGTAATTATGGATTATTTATCATTTGAGAAACCCATCGAAGAACTTGAGGTTCAACTGTCTAAGGCTCTAGAGCTGGCAGATGATACCGGTGTAGATATGGCGAAAAGTATCGACGATATTCGCCAGAAACTCGATGAGGCTAAAAAGAAAATTTACGGCAATCTGAGCGCGTGGGAACGTGTCCAATTATCCCGTCACCCGCAACGTCCTTACACTCAGGCGTACATCAATGCAATCACAGAAGGAAACTTCATCGAAATGCACGGTGATCGAGGGGTGAAAGACGATAAAGCAATGATTGGAGGCTGGGGAATGATCGGCGACCAATCCTACATGTTCATCGGTCAGCAAAAAGGGGTCAATACAAAAATGCGTCAGTACCGTAATTTTGGTATGGCAAACCCAGAAGGGTACCGTAAGGCCTTGCGCCTGATGAAACAAGCTGAAAAATTTGGACGTCCTATCATCACCTTAATCGATACACCGGGAGCATTCCCAGGTCTTGAAGCAGAGGAACGCGGCCAAGGTGAAGCAATCGCAAAAAACATCATGGAGATGTCACGCCTTAAAGTGCCTGTCATCTGCATCATCATTGGTGAAGGAGCTTCAGGTGGAGCAATCGGCATCGGCGTAGGAGATAAAGTTTTAATGCTCGAAAACACGTGGTACAGCGTGATTTCGCCGGAGAGTTGCTCTTCTATTTTGTGGCGTACTTGGGATTACAAGGAAACCGCTGCAGATGCGCTAAAGCTTACTGCTAAAGACATGAAAAAGAACGGTCTCATTGACGGCATCATCAAAGAGCCCTTAGGTGGTGCACATGCTAACCCAGAGGCCATGTTCGAAATTGTAAAAAGAGAAATTACTAAACATACCAAAGTCCTTTTGAAAATGGATCCACAAGAGCGTATAGAAGCGCGTATGGAAAAATTCTTCAGTATGGGAGTCTTTGCTGAATAATACAAACTGTGGCTGAACAACCCAATAAGAATGCTGGTGTACCGGGAAGACCTTCCGGGAAAACGACCAATCTAACTGCAGGAGGACGTGTGCCACCGCAAGCTGTAGATTTGGAAGAAGCAGTATTGGGTGCGCTTTTGATCGATAAAAATGCGCTTTCAAGAGTCATTGATATTCTTCACTCGGAGGCGTTTTACAAAGAGCAACACCAGCTTATTTACAAAGCCATCGGTAGCCTTTTTGGAGATAACCAACCCGTCGATATTCTAACCGTTTCGGCAGAATTGCGCAAGGAAGGACTTATGAAGCAGGCCGGTGGGGAGCGTTACCTCGCTCAATTGAGTCAAAAAGTCAGTTCCGGTGCACATATTGAGTACCACTCGCGCATTGTTTTACAGAAGCACATCCAAAGAGAATTGGTTCGTATTTCTAGTGAAATCATTGAAAGCGCCTTTGACGAGACTACCGACGTACTCGAACTCCTAGATACTTCTGAGCAAAAGCTTTTCGAAGTGGCGCAAGGGAACCTTAAACGGAACTACGAAAGTGCTGAGGATCTTATTCGTCAAGCATTGGATCGTATAGAAACCATTTCGAAGCAAGAAGGCCTTTCTGGAGTCCCTTCCGGTTTTGCAGCTTTAGATCGAGTAACCTCTGGATGGCAACCGTCGGATTTGATCATTCTTGCTGCTCGTCCGGGTATGGGAAAAACAGCATTCGTACTTTCAATGGCTCGGAACATGGCTATTGATCATCAAAAGCGAGTGGCAGTATTTTCGCTTGAGATGTCTTCGGTCCAATTAATCACACGTATTATCTCTTCGGAAACGGGTATCAACTCAGAAAAACTGCGCAAAGGAGACCTTACCGATGGGGAATGGAACCAATTAACCTCTGGTGTTAAGGACCTCGAAAAAGCAAAGCTCTTTATCGACGATACGCCTGCCTTGAGTGTTTTCGACCTTCGCGCTAAAGTGCGTCGTCTTCACTCCACCCAAGGCCTGGATTTAATCATCATCGATTACTTGCAGCTCATGACGGTAGGAGGCTCTAAAGCACAAGGGAATCGTGAGCAGGAAATCTCAACCATCTCCCGCTCACTCAAATCCGTTGCAAAGGAATTAAATGTGCCAGTAATCGCTCTTTCACAGCTCTCACGTGCCGTTGAAACTCGTTCGACATCAAAACGTCCGCAGCTATCTGATTTGCGTGAATCCGGTGCTATCGAGCAGGATGCCGATATCGTTAGCTTCATTTACCGTCCCGAATACTACGGTATCGAGGAATGGGAGGATGGCGATGCCTCCACGGGACAGGCGGAAATCATTATTGCTAAACACAGAAACGGCTCGCTCGATGATGTGCGCTTGCGCTTTATCGGAGAACTCGCGAAATTCTCTGATCTTGACCAAGGCGATACCATCACTATGGAGAGTAAAATGAATGACGGTCCTGGATACGGATCGTCAGGATTCAAATCAGACGATACCGGCGGTTATACCAACCTTCCCACTCCTAACCTCGACGGCGGCGACGTACCTTTCTAAATCATGCACGCTCACCACAAATCGCACTCCATTCTGATGAGCGCACTATTGTGGGCGCCCTTATTTTTTTCAACTGTCGTTTCCGCTCAAGTCCTCATACCAATGGATGAAAGCCAACAGCGCGACCATCTCAAAGCTTATGGTCTGTTGTACCACGCCATAGAAGACGGCTACGATTGCCATTGGCTGCTGAATCACAGAGGAGGCTCCTTTGCCGTTTTAAATGCCGATTCAAAACTCATTCAACAAGCGCTTCTTCGAGGTGTGTCCTATGAAACAAGCTCGGCGGCCCAATTGATCCAACTCATGGCCGATCTGAAAAGCCCGGCCAATAACACCAATACTGTTGCACTACAACGGGTCCCAAAAATCGCCGTTTATTCTCCCGACGGTTCGCAACCCTGGGACGACGCAGTAACGATGGTTTTAGAATATGCCGATATTCCGTTCACCACCATCTACGATACAGAAGTACTCGATGGCAGCATAGGCGACTACCAGTGGCTTCATTTACATCACGAAGATTTCACCGGACAATACGGTAAATTCTATGGCTCCTATAGAGATGCAGCTTGGTACATCAACCAGAAAGCTAGTTTTGAAGCCGCAGCGCTCGAAATGGGCTTCACTAAAGTAAGCGAGCAAAAACTCGCTGTTGCTAAAACGATAGCAACTTTTGTTGAAAATGGAGGCTTCCTTTTTGCTATGTGCAGTGCCACTGACTCTTATGACATCGCTCTGGCAGCGCAAAAAACGGACATATGCGAAAGCATGTTTGATGGCGACCCCATGGCACCTGGTGCGGCCTATCAGCTAGACTACAGTCCATGCTTCGCCTTCAAAGATTTCACCTTAGAAACCAATCCCCTTCGGTACGAATATTCCAACATCGATATTACGGACCGCCGCGTACGCGCCATGAAAGAGGATAAAGACTACTTTGAGCTCTTTGATTTCAGTGCGAAATACGATGTCATACCAACCATATTAGTACAGAACCATACGGACCTTGTCAAAAGCTTTTATGGCCAAACCACGGCATTCTTACCCAAGACATTAAAACCAAGCACTACGATATTAGGCTCCAATACAGTCGATGGCGCAGCCCGTTATATTCATGGTACACAAGGCAAGGGTTACTGGACTTTTTTTGGCGGTCATGATCCAGAAGATTACCAGCACCGCGTCGGCGATCCGCACACGGATCTGAACAACCACCCCAACAGTCCGGGCTACCGCTTAATTCTAAACAACATTCTTTTCCCTGCCGCGAAGAAACCGCCACAGAAGACCTAGTTAAACAAGGTCCAGCGTGCACTCAGCTGAACCCAACGGTCTGTCCTCGGTGTTGCACCGAAAGCATAGTAATTGTAATCTGCTAATCCCTCTAGGGCATTTACGACTCTTACGCCGGCTATAAAATTTGCTATTCGTGCTTCAAAAAAGGCAGTTGCCCAAGGATAACTCCCTGCTAAATGATCGGTCTGCATGGCCCAGATAGGCACTCCTACCAAATACGTCGGCGTATAGAAAGCGTCCTCAATACTAACATTGACTCCGGCCTTCAACTCAAACCTATTTCCGATACTTGTTTTATAATTCACCTCTGTAAAACCGCCCCAATTCGGTGTGGTGAATCCTCCAAACGAAGATTTGTAGGCGCCATATCCTTGAACACAGGCATTCCAACCCTCATCATTACTACTCACACCGAGCTGAACTCGACCGTACACTCCGTCCCAAGTAGCTAATTGGTCAAAGGATTCAAAATAACGCATACCGCTCATCTGTGCACCGTATACTACCCCTTCCTTTTTCCATTTCTCACCCAATATCCAATGTGCTTTTCCTTCATTTTTAAAATAAGGCACATCAATGTTTCTTAAGTCGTACGAATAGCCGTACAACTGCTCGAAACGGTACATCTGTGGTTGGCTCAAAATGTTCCATTGTAATGACAAGGTCCCTGGCACAGAAAAGAACTTAGCGCTAACTGAGGCATCAAATGCACCGGCATTATACCCCAAAGCATTATAATTTACTATGGCCCGGTATTTAAAACTCTCGACGGAGATGTTCCCAAGCATGAATTGCCCCCGAACAAACGGCATAACATCTGAATCAAATGCTTCAGTAAAATGGACCGAATCACTTCTAAATCCATCCCATCCCAAGGAATTACTCTGCAAATGCTCTAAGCCCATCGCTAAGCTAGTCTCAATAAAACCAGGAAAACGCAGTCTTATTGGACCATTAAATACTGTGATATGAGAAAAGTCCACCTGTACCTTGGTCAACCTCAAAGAATCTGAATACCTCAGAGTACGCTGTTTTACCAGTGGAGCTGTACCCGTACTGTCCCAAAAGTATTCGGCTGCCGACATAGAATTATTCACTGACCAGCTTTTTGAATTAAAAGAAATGCTCCCATTCAAATTTGGAGAACCCAAGGCATCCAACTTAGTCCAATACTTAATATCTAATTCCTCTTCAAAAAGCGCTCCTCCACCATCGTTAACGGAGAAATTCTGCCTCAGTGAAGGAACATTACTTTCAAATAAATTCGGAGTAGACAATCCTCCGTTCTGACCTGATCTCGAATTGAAATACCCCACCTCCAATTTCGCTTGCGTCCAAATATTATAAGAATCCAATTGCTTCAAAGAAAATTTTAATTCATGGCCATCCGTACCTTCATTCCGAAACAATCCCAAGGTATTATTACGTATGTAATCGACATATAATTGCTCGTTCGAATCAACCGGTGAGAGTGCCGTAATACCGAAGACCTGTCCGCCACCTATACCGGTATGAAGTCTCAAATCAGATCGAGGAGAAGAAGAACGATAATCTACTGGCATCTGCGAATAGCTTTTGGAAAATCTATGCCAACCGTCTAACCCAGCATTCAAAAAAGGCTGTAAAGAATTATAAGAAAGTCCTCCTATAGCTGAATTTTCCCTTTCGGTCCAATTCCATGAATCCTGCAACCAGATCTCGTCTTCGGCTCGTCTATCCAACAACACGGTCAAAGAATCCCAGCGCTCATTTTGATATAGATAATACCCCTTGCTATTGTAAGGGTACGCCAGATAACTATTGCCTTCGACTTTAACACCCGTGTTTGGCAACGATTCCAACGTATCAGTATCCTCAAGTAAGGTGGAATCCATTTGACCAACCATTGAAGTCGAGAGCAATACGAATAATGAAAGTAGATATGACCTCATACGGGCGTAAACTTAATCAATAATGGATCAATAACGCTTAAAGCCAGACTTTAGCGCATAAAAAAACCCAACCTAGTAAAACTAGATTGGGTCTGAAAAATGGCGGCGACCTACTCTCCCGGAAACCCAGTACCATCGGCGCTAATGTGCTTAACTTCTCTGTTCGGAATGGGAAGAGGTGATCCACACTGCGATAACCACCATAAACTTTAAATAAGTTTAAATGCGTTAACACATTGGTATATGAACAT
>Ga0228652_1000096_pt1 | contig 67929 bp, 70 predicted proteins | sample 64DmetaG_FD_183030 | JGI IMG/M metagenome (GOLD analysis project Ga0228652, IMG submission 183030) | Seawater microbial communities from Monterey Bay, California, United States - 64D | ecosystem: Environmental > Aquatic > Marine > Coastal | place: USA: California | collected 2016-10-05
GGGCCGCATCCGCTCCCAAAGCTCATCTGAAATAGCAAAGCGATCTTCGTCCATTCAAACCTCCATTTTGAAAGCTTGAATCAGACTTCAAACCAAATGGGAATCCCGAATGTCAACAGGCCCTAGACAATGCACTGCAAAACAAGAGCATTGCAGATGCGCATGTTTTTACGCTTTGTGAACTCAGTGGATCATTTGATCCAGCGCTGCGCTTATTCAAAAAGCGCTATGGTGATCTGTTTGTGGAGGAATTGACATAAGGCTTATCCATAAACGTTTTTGCGATGCCCTATCTTTACGACCTCAATAATGATTTCCTGCTCATTGATGGTATAGATGGCGCGATATTGTCCCACGCGAATTCTCCATCCGTCACGCCCTGTTAATGGCTTTGAATTTATCGGGCGCGGATCTTGAGCAAGATGCTCTAGAGCATTTAATATTCGTAGCACATCTTGCTTTGGGATGGATCGTAAGTCTTTCTTGACCGACGACTTGAAACGGATGCTATATAATTCCGTCATTCTTCAGTTCACTTACAAAGCTTGAATAGTCCATTGACGGCTCATTTTTGCGTGCATCATATTCAGCGATATCTTCTGCATCTTCTGCAGCAAGCAAGCTCACAGCTTCATTAACGATATCCGATACAGAGCGGTTCTCTTGCGCAGCCTTGAGTCTAAGTGCTTTGTGCATGTTCGGGTCAAAATAAATGGTTGAACGTTGTGATAATTGAGCCATGAGGATGTCTCCTAGTTGTCACGAGCACTATAGCATCAAAACGTTATAACGTCAATTTTGCGTTTAAACCGCTTTTGAGCCGGTTTTCTGCGTCTCGTGATAAATAAACGTGTAGGATGGAAGAGTTGGACATGCCTCACACATATCGGTAACAGGCTCTATGCATCGGAAGATGCCCCAGGAAGATCCGAACACAGGTAACGCTGTGGCGGTGGATGTTAGGGACGCCCAGCAGTTTACGCCGAGCTGCTAATAAAACAACTGGCGCTTTTTGTCGTATAGCGCCCAAGCAAGAAAACGGCAGGAGTGGGAATACAAGGCTCAAATGAGAACCCCACGCCCGTGTCCACGGTTTGTCATGGCTTTGGATGCACTAGGGTGCGTTGCTGAAAAGGTGGCGCGTAAAGCTGACAGAGTAACCCCAGCTTCCTTTAAAAAGGTTGCGCTCATGACAGACGGTAGCAACTCGGATGAGGTCATCGTTATACCAAGGCCGCAGTAAGCCTTGGTATGACTGCACAATCTGGATGAGATCCCAGTTATATAAATTCAAAATCACAAAAGCTGTTTGAGCTTATTAAGTTGGAAATACATGACTGAAGCGGTTTGTGAGTGAGCGCAAGCGAATGAACAAACAGCGATAGTCAGCTCGGCGAAGCTGAGCTTGATAGATGACAAATACTATAGGGTTGGAACAGCTCTGACTAAATGATCAGCGCGTTCTACGATCAGCCACATGCATGATGGCATCCAAGTACCCTTGTACACTGCCACAATCAAACCGGCGTCCGTTGAGCGTGACGGCTTCCACTGCATCTTTAGCGGCTTGTGTGTTGATGGCATCTGCCAGTTGAATTTCTCCACCAGCTCCTGCGGGTTGATTGCGCAAGATATCAAAGATGTCCGGGGTCAGGACATAGCGGCCAATGCTAGCAAGGTTCGAAGGGGCTTTGTCAGCATCGGGTTTTTCAACAAGACCTGCCACTGATCCTGGCGCGCCATTTGGCACAACAACCCCATACTTGGAAATATCAGGACCGTTGACTTCCATTACACTGAGTTGGGTCTTGCCAGATGTTGCAAATGCGCGCGCGAGATCAGCTGTTACACCTGAACCCTCATATGTGAGAAAGTCATCAGCAAGCAGCACTGCAAAGGGATCATTACCTACAGCACGTTCTGCACAAAGCACAGCGTGGCCGAGACCAAGTTGTTCCGGCTGACGCACAAAGATGCATTCCACACCCGCGGGCAGTATGTTTTTGACCATGTCGGCTTGTTCATTTTTGCCTTTGGCGCGCAGAGCCATTTCGAGCTCTTGGTTGTTGTCAAAATGATCTTCAATAGCACGCTTGTTGCGGCCGGTGACAAAGATCAGCGTGTCAATGCCCGCAGCAATGGCTTCTTCAGCGGCGTATTGGATCAGAGGCTTGTCCACGATGGGCAGCAATTCTTTCGGCATGGCTTTGGTCGCAGGTAAAAACCTTGTGCCAAAACCAGCGACGGGGAAAACTGCTTTTCGGAGTTTAGTCATGGAAAATACTCAGAAGTTAAAAGGCTGGTTGGATGCTCGGTACATAAAGACTGGTTGGATGCTCGGTACATAAAGACTGGTTGGATGCTCGGTACATAAAGAACAGCAGAAGTTCAATATCAGAACTCTTGGCACACCTGCGCTTTGCAAGCATCAAAGAGCTGGTTGAAGGCGATACCAGTATTCAATTTCCGATACCACGCTTTGCGGTCTCTGAGCGTTGCGCAAGATTGTTCCAATCAGGTTTGTCAATGAAACCGCTTGCGAAGCCTTGATCTACTGCATCACTCAATCTTTGTATCGCAGTTTGTTTTTGTTCAAACAAACGTAACGCATCTCGCACAACCTCACTTGCTGTTTCGTAACGGCCAGATGTAATTTCTGCTTCGATCAGCTGGTCGAAATACTCACCTAATATAAAAGATGTTGCTCTGCTCATCTCTTACTCCTTGCGCGATAGCAAAATATAAAATCCAGCTTCACTGAAAAAGAAGCGTAACTTTTTGCTTTTGTCTTACTGTACAACACATGAGACACAGTTTCATAGAGATCCTGAACGACAGCGTCCGAAATCTCATGTTATCTATATTTCATGAGATTATCGCATAAGTTGTTGTTATCATTGATGTATAAGGCAGCGTATTAATTTGCATCAAAATAAAATCTCACGATTTCTATTTAGACTTAACAAAACATGAGATTTTGGCCGAATTGGCCTTTTAAAATAAAGTAATCGTCGGGGCGGAAACCGGTCGCCCAACCCAAACCTCAGACTTTATAGTGTTTATAGCGAGAAGATGAGATTTGAGGGTATTACGCCATGAGACATGCACAGACACTGAATGAAGCCCAGTTTCGCAAAGTTCTGCACTACTGTCGCACAAGACGACACGCCAATCGTGATACGGCAATTTTTATGGTGAGCTTTTTTGCCGGGCTTCGTGCTAAAGAAATAGCTGCACTTAAATTAGGTGACGTGTTTGATGCTGAGGGCCGTGTACGTGAACAGTTTACGCTTGAGAGCGACCAAACCAAGGGTGGGCAACGGCGCAGCGTGTTCATCAACAAACGTCTCGCAAAGGCATTAGAGGACTACGGATTGGATAAAAACTTTAGCAATTTAGAGCGTCCTTTGTTTGAAAGTCAGAAAGGCGGTTACTTCTCTGCCAATACCATGTGTCAGCTGTTTTTAGACATTTTGAAAAACTGCGGCTTTAAAGATGCCTCGAGCCATTCAGGTCGCAGAACCTATATTACCAGATTGGCAAACAAGGGAGTGGGTGTGCGCTTGCTGGCTGCACTTGCGGGGCATTCTCATATCTCCACCACACAAAGATATATCGATGTAAACGCAGACCAGATGAAAGAAGCTGTTGAGCTTCTTTAAAATACAACTCAGTGTTCTCGCGCAAAGCGATCTAACTTTTCTAGCAGCTCTAAGCCCCGTTCAGCAGAACCGGTTGCAGCCATGTGGCGATACCGAAGTTCGATGTCATTTTCTGTTAAAGCTTGCGCGGTCAATTGTTCAAACAGCTTGTTCAAACTGATGCCGCGTGACTGCGCCATCGCCTTCAATCGCTGATGCTGGTCCTTTGGCAATCGTAACGTTACAACGCTCATTCTTTCCTCCAAGTTTCCATAAATGTCGCAGCCGTAGCTATAGCATCAATGAACTGCTAAATCGGTGCAACAGGAAATCAAATGAAAGAGGGAGTGGGTGCGCGCTTGCTTGCAGCACTTGCGGGGCATTCTCATATCTCGACTAGACAACGGTATATCGATGTGAATGCGGATCAGATGAAAGAGGCGGTGGAGCTGCTTTAACTCAGCAGTTTTATCATTGCATCCTCTGACAGGCGACTTTCTTCAAAGGCCGTGAGCGTGCGCAATCGCAGGTCCTCTGCAAGTTCAAACCCACTGCGCTCCGCCCCAACAGCAATCAGCAAGGCTTTTTCTGAAAGCTTGCCGCCATCAAAGAGATCAAACGCTTTTTCATGCGCTGATGTTTTAGGAGCTGCGGTTTGATCTACGGCCGCTGCGGCTTGTGCAGGCACTGTTAGATTGGCAACTGGGGCCTCTTGCAGCTCTCGGTCGTCCTCGGCCTTTGTTGCCACTTGTTGCGGCTCTGTGGCGGTCCTTGCTGCATTACGCTGCTCTTGCTGATCACGACCTGAGTGCAGACCTGGGTTCATGAACGGCGACAGCTTTGAGTAGAAACGGTCTAACACGCCCGTGCTGTTGCCCATCTGCCTGCTCAGGGCGTGGGTACTGATGCCGCGCTGAAGATCCAAGGTGGCGTAGAAATGCCGCCAGCTGTAGAGCGTGCGCTTTTTACCATCGGCTCCATAAACGATTTTGAGAGATTTAAGCAGCGTCTCAAAATTGCGAGAAAGGTTGGGACGCGCTGCCCGCTCGCCGTAGCGGGTCACAAATACATAATCTTCGCATTTGCTCTCAATCACCTCATCCAAGGTTTTGCCTTTGAGATTGGGATTGAGCTCCAATTGTCGCTCTAGGGGCCTAATAGCACGATCACGAGCAATTAGGGGCCTCTGACCCGTTTTGCCTGCTACAAACAGCCCAAGATAGGTCTGATCCTCTTCTTTGATCCACAGCAGGTTTTTCCACTTGAGGTTCAGAGCCTCAGTTCCATGCCGCATGCCAGTGTTGGCAAGAACCAGCACGTAGTTCCTAAGTACTTCTCGTGTGGCCTGTGTGTTGGGATTGTCAGACGCCTTGTGAAACGTCCGCAGAGCTTCATAGATGGTCTTGTATTCTTCTTTGGTAAAACTACCGCGGCTTTCTGTTTTGATACCATCATTGATGGGCTTGGGTCGAATGGCATGCGTGATCCACCCACGCTGTTCCGCTTCATCCAGAACACGGTTCAATGCCGTGTTGTGTGTGTTGATGGTACTGTGATGCGCTTTGCGTCCCAGCTGTTCTGTGCGCCACTTGCCAAAGTCCACCAAAGCTTTGGCATTGATATTGGCCACATCATATGAACCGAAGAACGGAATGAGATACTTATCAAGAGCAGTGATGTAGTCTTTGTAGACGATGTGTCCGCTGCCAGAGCGTAGTTCTTCTTGCATCCTGTCTCGTGCAAATTCTGCAACACGACGAAACTTGCGTGTGCTTTGCGGTAGGTTGTTTTTGAGACGATCTTCAGATGTGTAGAAAAACTTCATCGCGACTTCTGTGGCGCGTTCTATGCTTTCTGTCTTGGTAGAAAATCTATGCCAAGAGCCATCAGCCAGTTTAACCCGTGCTTGCCACTTTGCACTGCCAGGCCTTGTATCCAGTCGAATGTGTTCGCTGACTTTGATGGTTCTCTTGGTCTCCTTCATAAACCAATTGTATGATCAAAAGTCTCAAAGGAAAACGAAACTTTGCGTCTGTGATTACTCCGCTTTCAAAATCTTTGCTGGCAAACAGCAGAAAACTGCGATGCGAGCAGAAATTGCTGGCAAACACGGTAAGTGCGATCACTGTGTTCAACACGGTGATTCCGCTTACACATACACAGAAAACTGTGTATCGACTGTGTATGAGAAAATTGTGAGGAAAAAAGCGGCTAAGTGCTTGATTTTGTTGGAGGCGGGTACCGGAATCGAACCGGTGTACACGGATTTGCAATCCGCTGCGTAACCACTCCGCCAACTCGCCCTCCGTGGTTCGAGACGCGGATTAGCCCATTCGCCCCCCCCGCGCAAGGGGCCTCGTGCGGCTTTGGATTGAAGGGGGGCAGGGAATGTGTCAGAACCTGACTATAGATTCTGAACGAACGGGTTCACTTATGACAAATTTTGCCGATCGCCGCCGTATGATGGTGGACAATCAGGTGCGTCCCTCCGATGTCACCAAATACCCTATCATCGAAGCCTTGCTGAGTGTTGAGCGCGAAAACTTTGTGCCACAAGCACTGCGAGAGGCGGCTTATCTTGGTGAAAACCTTGCATTTTCCAAAGATCGTGTCCTGCTTGAGCCACGCACGCTTGCCAAAATGCTCGATGCGCTCGACATCACCGCAGACGAGCTTGTGCTCGATTTGGGCGCAGGCATGGGCTACTCCTCTGCTGTAATCGCTCAAATGGCGCAAGCCGTCATTGCTGTCGAAGAAGACGAGACGCTGGCCCGCGATGCAGAGACGCTCTTGGCCGAAACAGGCGTTGTGAATGCGGTCGTTGAGACAGGGCCGATCGCCGCAGGTGCTCCTCAGCACGGGCCATATGATGTGATCACTGTTGAAGGCGCTGTTGAAGTCGTGCCGCAAGCGATCATTGATCAGCTTAAAGACGGTGGCCGTATGGCAGCTATCTTTGCCGACGGAAATCTCGGCACTGTGCGTATTGGTCTGAAGGTTAACGGCCAGATGAACTGGCGCTTTTCGTTCAATGCAAGCGCACCCGTGCTGGCTGGGTTTGAACGTGAAGAAGCCTTTAGTCTCTAAACCGCCCTTTGGCGTAAATGATGTGAAGTCTGGAGTGCGCCCTATGTGGCTTGGATTGACGAAAAAAGCGATGCGCGGTGTCGCGGTTGCAACGGCCCTTGTCTTCACGTTGGGCGCGAGTGCTGACAAGCTCCAAGCTGAGACGCTCGCGGACGCCCTTGTCGGAGCCTACCAAAACAGTGGTCTGCTTGACAAAAACCGCGCGCTCTTGCGTGCTGCAGATGAAGATGTGGCCGTCGCTATGGCCGCGTTGCGCCCGATTGTCGGCTGGACCAGCTCGCTTACGTATTCATATTCATATTCAGATGCGGTTTCAGGCAGTGCGCCTCTCGGCGTAACCTCAGAATCCGTTTCCACCACAGTCGGCTTGGCCGCGGAGCTGATGCTCTATGATGGTGGGGCCAATCGCTTACGCATGGATATCGCGAAAGAAACTGTTCTGGCGACGCGCGAGTCACTTGTCTCTGTTGAGCAGCAGGTGCTGATGTCGGCAGTGGACGCCTATTTCGAAGTCCGCCGCGCGACGGAGTTTGTGCGCCTGCGCCGCAACAACCTGCGTGTTATTTCTGAAGAACTGCGTGCCGCACGCGACCGTTTCGAAGTGGGTGAGGTCACTCGAACAGATGTGTCCATCGCCGAAGCTCGTTTGGCAGCGACCCGTGCCCAGCTTGCCGCGGCCGAGGGCGATCTGGCCCGTGGGATCGAAAGCTACCGCGCCGTTGTTGGTCGTAAACCTGGCGCTTTGAACGCGCCCAAAGCCATCAAGTCGCCAGCGACGTCACTTGATGGCGCCAAGGCCCTTGCTCTGAGAACCCATCCTGATCTCAAGCGTGTTCAGCATCAGGTGAGCGCCTCCGAGCTTGGTATTCTTGTCGCCGAAGCGGGCAAAAGACCTCAGCTCAAAATCACCAGCAACATCGGCGTCAGCGACACCTTCAATTCTGCCAACGGTGGTGAAAGCGCGAGCCTTGGCCTTTCGGCCAGCCAGCCGATTTATCAAGGTGGGCGCCTTAGTGCGCTAGAACGCAAGGCACGCGCGCAGCGCGATTCTGCGCGTGCAGATCTTCACATCGGCCAGCTGCAAATCTCTCAGAACGTTGGCAACGCTTGGGCGCAGCTTAATGTGGCGCGTGCAACCTCTGCTGCCAGCTCTGAACAGGTAAGCGCGGCGCAGGTGGCGTTCCGTGGGGTGCGCGAAGAAGCCACTCTCGGCGCTCGTACGACACTAGATGTACTTGATGCAGAACAAGAGCTACTGGACGCGCGCGCAAGCCTCGTGTCGGCGCAGATTGATGAGGTCCGTGCAGGATATATGCTCCTTGCAACCATGGGCCTTCTGACAGCCGAACGGCTTAATCTCAATGTGCCCCGGTATGATCCTGCCGCCTATTATAACCTCGTTAAAACAGCTCCAACCAGCAGCTCAAAGCAAGGCAAGCAGCTGGACCGTGTGCTTAAATCACTCGGCAAAGAGTAAAATCTTTCATATCGGTTGTGAGAATCTAGGCCGCGCGCTACAATCGGTGTGAGGCAAGAGTGGTATAAAGTAATGTCAGACCCCGTAACAAACGTGGAAATCGAAGACGTTTTGTCGTCCATACGTAGGCTCGTTTCAGAGAGCGGCGGCGCGCAAGCCGAGGTTCGTAAGGCCTCAAAGATTTTTGAAAACAAAGCCCCTGGGCCCGTGTCCGAAGCCGAGACCCCTGCGGAGAAGCCGGCGGTGCTCGACAAGCTTGTTCTGACACCGTCGCTCAGAGTTGCCGAAGCGCCAGAAACCGTGGTCGAATCTGAAGATAGCTCAGAGCCTGAAGCAGAAGCCGAACTCGAAATCGAAGCGGCAGACGAAGCCGAAGATGCGACCGAAGCCGTAGAACACCACGCTAAGGTGTCTGAAGAGACACAGCCAGAGGCCGCGTCCGAAGAGGGCGCAGAGCGCGCTGCTGAAGCAGAACAGGCGCCCGAAGAGAGCGCAGATGAACACAGCAAAGCGCCAGAAGGCGAAAGCCTGAAGGACCGCATCGAGCAGTTAGAAGCAGCTGTTTCGAGCCAAGACGGTGAATGGGAAGAAGAAAACGAAGAAAGCGTCGAGACTTTGCAGTGGGAAGACCACGGCAATGAAGACGATACCGATGAGAATATGTCTGCCCCTGATGCGTTTGCAGGGCAGCATCATGACTTTGATGCTGCGGATGAGGCCGACGAGGTCACCCAAGCGGAGGATGAATATGATTTCCTCGCAGGGGACGAGACTTTGTTAGATGAAGATGCGCTGCGCGAAATGGTGGCTGATATCGTCCGTCAAGAGCTGCAAGGCGCTTTGGGCGAGCGGATCACCCGCAATGTTCGCAAGCTCGTGCGGCGTGAAATTCACCGTGCGCTGATGGCACAAGAGTTCGAATAACTCAGGCCTGCGCGGCTATTTCCAAAATCTGATCGATGTCGAGATGCTCCTCTAGATGTGCCGCAAGCGCATCCAGAATCGCGTCCACATCCGCATCATAGCTCAGATTCGAGCTTGCATCATAGCCCTGCAAAAAGGCCGCTCGGTAGCGATCTGATGTAAACAATCCATGCAAATAGCAGCCCCTGATCCGCCCATTTTGGCTTGCTGCGCCATGCGCTGCGCCCTCAACAGTCAGCCAGCCGCGCCCGCAGTCCGCACCTGTGGTCTCTCCTAGGTGAATTTCATAGCCGCTGACTGGCGCGCCAGTCAGCCTGTCTGCTGCCTGTGTCAGCTGCACCCGCTTTTCAGGGCGCATTACGGTCACCACATCCAGAAGCCCAAGGCCTGCTACAGCGCTCGCCGCGCCTTCCAGCCCCTCTGGGTCGGCAATCTCGCGCCCCAGCATCTGATAGCCCCCACAAATGCCCAACACATGCCCGCCACGGCGGATATGCGCCGCAAGATCAATATCCCAGCCCTGCGCACGCAAGAAGGCGAGGTCCGCGATAGTGGATTTGCTGCCAGGCAAGATCACAAGAGTTGCATCCGCGGGCAGGGGCTGCCCTGGCGGGACCATCACAAGGCTGACATCAGGCTCCGACGCCAGCGGGTCAAAATCATCAAAATTTGCAATCCGCGACAAAAGCGGCACAGCAATCTTGAGCTTTCCGTCGCCACCAAGCCCAAGCTCTGGTGCATCCTCCGCAGGCAAGCGGCAGGCTTCAAAGAACCACGGTACAACACCCATCGAGGGCCACCCCGTAAACGCTTCGATAGCGCTCAGTCCGTCGTCAAAGAGGCGTACATCGCCGCGAAACTTGTTCACAATAAAGGCTTTGATATGGGCCGTGTCCTCGGGTGGCAAAACAGCCTGCGTGCCCACAATTTGGGCAATCACTCCGCCTTTGTTAATATCCCCCGTAAGGATCACAGGGACATGCGCAACCTCCGCAAAACCCATATTGGCAATATCACCACGGCGCAGATTGATCTCGGCAGGGCTGCCCGCACCCTCAACAAGCACAAGGTCATATTGGGCTTTGAGCCGTTCAAAGCTTTCCAGCACGGGGCCGATAAGGCTTTGCTTTTTCTTGCCAAAGTCGCGCGCCGCTTGCGTGCCCACGCGTTTGCCCTGCACAATCACTTGCGCACCAGTTTCGCTTTCGGGCTTTAAGAGCACGGGGTTCATATCGGTGTGCGGCGCAATGCGGCAGGCCAGTGCCTGAAGGGCCTGCGCGCGGCCGATCTCGCCGCCGTCTGCCGTCACGGCGGCGTTGTTAGACATATTCTGCGGCTTAAACGGCGCAACGCTGAGGCCACGATTGGCCGCGGCGCGGCACAAGCCCGCCACAAGAAGCGACTTGCCCACATCAGAGCCCGTGCCCTGTATCATCACTGCTTTGGTCATCTGCGCTTTTCCATATGCCAGACACAAAAAAGGCCCCCGAGGGAGGGCCGATTTTGCAAAATAGAACGGTGTGCTTAGGCGGCTTCAGCCTGTGCAGCAGCATTCCGACGCTCGCTCTCTTCGCGCGACAGCGCAACAGATGTACGAACACCTTTGGACACGAAGTCCATCAAACCAGTTACAACGCGTTCGTTCGGGTCAATCCCCGCACAGGACAGCACTTCACGGCCATCACGCGAGCGGGCCCAGCGCGCGATTTGCTCAGGGCCGTTGCCATACTTTTTATCATCGGCGATAGCATCGTCGAGGGCAGCCAGTACCACGGCTGCAAATAGTTTACGTGCACGGTTGCCTTGCTCGTTATTGAAGGCCGTGCCGTCAACGAAATCTCTCATGATCCGTCCTTTGTTTTTTGCTCTTGTCTTTTTCGGCGTGAGGCTCGTTATGACCGCTTTATTCCGATTCGGATAGGGCGTATTTGCATAGCTCCCTTGCGTTTTGTGCATATCTTTCAGCAAATGCACCACGATATATGGGTTTCTTGCCAAGGGTGTTCCCCCAAGATATAGGTGCAGCCTAAATCCGATCAACCTTTTGCCACGGTTTTGCCATAATGCCTAAAATTAACGGAAACGAAATTCGCCCCGGGAATGTTCTGGAGCACAACGGGGGCCTCTGGGCTGCTGTCAAAGTCGATCACGTAAAGCCCGGAAAGGGTGGAGCCTTCGCTCAAGTTGAGATGAAGAACCTTCGTAACGGATCAAAGCTTAACGAACGGTTTAGAAGTGCCGATAAAGTTGAGCGCGTCCGCCTCGAGCAAAAAGACATGCAGTTCCTCTATGAGGATGCAGGTCAACTCATTTTCATGGATACCGAAACTTACGACCAAGTTCAGCTCGACGCCGATCTGCTTGGTGAGCGTCGTCCCTTCTTGCAAGATGGCATGACAATCTACGTGGAGTTTCACGAGGATGAAGCACTCCACGCAAACTTGCCGCAGAAAGTCACCTGTGTGATTGCCGAGACAGAGCCAGTGGTCAAAGGTCAGACAGCTGCCAACAGCTTCAAGCCTGCGATTTTGCAAAACGGCGTCAAAGTCATGGTTCCGCCCTTCGTTGGGCAGGATGAGGCGATTATCGTCAACACTGACACGATGGAATATTCCGAGCGCGCCTAAAGTCTAGCAACGCGCCCGAAAAAAGCCCTCGCCTTTGGCGGGGGCTTTTTTGTGTCAGTCTAAGCGCTCAAAGCTCAGGCTCTGCCCTTCGGCTTCAAGCCCTGCTTCGGTCCGATCAAATCGCAGATAAGCCAGTGCCGTCGTCCCCGCAACGCTGAGCACAGTCCCCGCCGCCTTGCCGCCGCTGATGATCTCCGCACCCTCCGTAAGCGGCACCTCGCCCTCAATCCGAGCCAGACCCTTGCGCAGTTCGGTCTTATGTTTCATCCGCGCAGTGACCTCTTGGCCGACATAGCAGCCTTTCTTGAAGTCCACGCCATTGAGCCGTTCAAAGCCCATCTCAAGAATAAAGCTGTCTGGCGTCAGCTCGGTACCCGTCTCTGGCACGCCGAGCGCGATGCGCAAGGCGTCCCAGTCGGTCTTGTCCTCGCCCTGAGGGTCTTCGCGGTACGCCCGCCAGCCCAACGCCTCATGGCGCGGGTCTGCAAAAGCACCCTCAGGCACAGCGCCCAAGCCACGGTGCAGGCAAAGCCCAGCGGGCTCAAGGCTCACCTTAGAGCGCAGTTTGTACATGGTGAGGCGCTGTATCAGCATCGGCGCAAGGCGCACGTCCACATCAAGCAAGATCGCGTCTCCAGCAGGCACAAGAAAGAAATCCGCAATATACTTGCCCTGCGGTGTCAGCATGGCGGTGTAGACCAGCCCATGCTTCAGCCGTGTGACGTCATTGCTCACAAGCCCTTGTAGGAAGTGCTCGCGGTCCTCGCCTGTAATTTTTAGTATCTCGCGGCTCATCGCTGCTCTCCCCATTCGCGCTTACGCGTAATATAGGGGAGGAAAGTGCAAACGAAAGGGCCAGTTCATGCGCGCACCTGTCTCGGTGATCATTCCCACGCTCAATGCGGCGTCTGGCTTGCCTGCCTGCCTTGGTGCGCTGGGAGAAGGGCTTGAGGCGGGCCTGATCCGCGAGCTGATCCTGACAGACGGTGGCTCAATGGACGAAACAGCAGCCATCGCTGGGGCCGCAGGCGCGATTTGGCTCGCAGGGTCCGCAGGGCGGGGCGCTCAGATTGCCCGTGGCGTTGCGGCCTCCCAAGGGGCTTGGCTCCTGATCTTGCACGCCGACACAGTTCTGGAAGCAGGTTGGAGCAAGGCGATGCTTGACCATATCAAGTCAGCCCCGACCAAAGCAGGCTTTGGTCAGCTTGCTTTTGCCGCCCGTGGCGCAGCCCCCCGCTTCGTTGCGGGCTGGGCCAATTTACGCGCGCGTCTCTTCGGTCTGCCTTACGGCGACCAAGCGCTGCTGGTCGCTGCCGAAACACTCGCCAATGCAGGCGGATATCCTGAGCTGCCGCTCATGGAAGATGTCGCGCTCGCCCGTGCCCTAAGGGGCCAGCTTGTGCCGCTTGGCTTTACCGCCCTGACAGACGCGCAAAAATACGAGACAGAAGGCTGGGTGCAGCGTGGTGGGAAGAATCTTTGGCTTTTGTTGCGCTTTTTTTGCGGCGCCGACCCTGCCGCGCTAGCGCAGCTTTATCGGCGGTCTGACCGCTCGTCTTAAACTGCAAGTCATGCAGTCGCGCATAAAGCCCATCGCCCGCCAGAAGCGCCTCATGTGTGCCTTCGTCGACAACGCGCCCCGCATCCATGACAACAATCTTATCGGCGTCCCGCACGGTCGAGAGCCGATGTGCGATCACAATCGTTGTGCGTCCCTTCGAGAGCCGTTCCAGCGCGTCCTGCACCACAGCTTCTGACTTCGCATCCAGCGCCGATGTCGCCTCATCCAAAAGTAGAATTGGCGTATCGCGCAGCAAAGCCCGCGCAATCGCGACCCGCTGACGCTGTCCGCCAGAGAGGCTTGATCCGCGCGGGCCTACAGGCGTTTCCAAGCCGTCAGAAAGCTGGGGCAAAAAGTCAGCCACATGTGCCGCCTCGATTACCTCTTGCAAGCGCTCTTCAGAAACATCAGTGCGCCCCAGGAGAATGTTCTCGCGTAACGTCTCATCAAACAGAGCGGCATCCTGACTCACCACAGAGAACAGGCCGCGCAGGTCTTCTAGTGTCATATCGCGCGTCTCGACGCCGCCAAGCGTCACGCTGCCACTGTCTGGGTCCACGAGACGTGTCAGCAAGTTGAATATGGTCGATTTCCCAGCTCCGGATGCCCCTACAAGCGCTGTAGTCTTACCCGCTTCAGCAAAGAGGCTTGCGCCTTTCAACACTGTCGTATCGCCGTAGGCGAGCGTCACATCGCGCAGCGCGATTTCGGGCGTGCCTTGCGGTGCGGGCTTCGGGTTCGCGGGCGAGCGCATGCTTGGCTCCATCTCCAGAAGCTCGCGCAGCCGCTCGATCCCCGAGGCTGCAATCTGCCATTGCCCGCTCACCGCACCAAGACGGCGCAGGGGCTCAAAGGCAAAGCCGATTGCCGTAAAGAAAGACATGAATTGCCCGACGGATTTATCACCGGCAATAATCTCGGAGCCGCCGTAAACCAAGACCCCGACAAAGCCGAGGCCCGACATGATATCAATCAGTCCAGGAACAACAGCGCTGCCCGCATGGGCGCGGACTTCGGCTTTTACAAGCTTGTCTGTGAGCTGGCCGTAGCGCTCACTTTGATAGCCCTCAAGACGGTTGAGCTTCACAGGTACAATCCCGTGAAAGACCTCATCAAGCCGTGTGGCAAGCTTTGCACCAAGATCGCGCGCTTCACGCGCACGGCGGCGGACAAACTTCTGCACAAGTCGCGTGGGCGCGAGAACAACAGGAGCGCCAATCAGCGCCACAACCGTCCACTTCCAATCAACGGAGACAGCGACCCCCATCAAGACCATGAGCGTGATGAAATCGCGCCCCGCACCCATAATCAGCGCGCGCCAGCCATCATTGATCGCCATTACATCCGCCTGCACCCGCTGAATGAGAAAGCCGGGCGGGTGGGTCTGATGAAAGGTTCCGTCTTGGCGCATGATATGCGCCAGAAGGTCTGTCCTCAGGGCGGCGGCCATCTTCTGAACGATATAGGCAAGCGTGACTTTCTGCCCCACTGCCGAGACGGCGCGACAGGCAAAAATCCCGAAGATCGCCAGCGCCACCCATTTGATGGCCGTCTCATTGCCCGCAATAAACACGGTGTCAAACATCGGCCGCATGATGTAGCTGAGCGCGCCCAGCATAGAGCCTTCGAGGATCATAAACATCAGCGCAATCAGCAGATAAGGCGTAAAGCGCTTAAGATAGCTGCGCCAAAGCCAGCCAAACAGTTTGTCACTCGGATTTGAAGTGTCGCTCATCAGGGGCCATTCTTTGTTGCCTTTCACATGCGTTTAGAGAAGGGCGGGCTGGCTGGCAAGGTTTGCGCGCGCGCAGAGCTGTGTTCAAGCGGTGTTGACGCGGCGCAGCATGGGTCTAAAGTCGCCCCGAAAGTGGTAAAGGAGAGTGCAATGTCAGCATCTGGTGGACGCGAATATCTGGCCATTCCGGGGCCGTCTGTTATGCCTGACGCCGTCTTGCGCGCAATGCACCGCGCCTCGCCCAATATCTACGCTGGCGAGCTGCCTGATATGATGCCAGAGCTTATCTCAGGCCTCAAAGCCGTGGCGCGTACCGAGCAGAACGCAACAATCTATATCGCCAATGGTCACGGTGCATGGGAAGCCGCGCTGAGCAATATTCTCGCCGAGGGCGACCAAGCACTCGGAATTTATAATGGTCGTTTTGGCGTCGGTTGGGCCGAAGTGGCGCGCGGCCTTGGGGCCGAAGTTATTCCACTTGATTGCGGCCTTAAAACGCCAGCGACAGGCGAGGCACTGGAAGCGGCCCTGCGTGCAGACACGGCAGGCAAGATCAAAGTGGTGCTTTGCACCCATGTCGATACGTCTACCTCCGTAAAAAATAATATTGCTGAAATGCGCGCGGCGATCGACGCGGCAGGCCATGATGCGCTTCTTGCGGTAGATTGTATCGCCTCTTTGGGGTGTGATCACTTTGAAATGGACGCTTGGGGCGTCGATGTCATGGTCGCGGCCTCTCAAAAGGGGCTTATGGTTCCTCCTGGACTTGGGTTTGTCTTCTTTAGCGATAAGGCAGCCGCCGTGCGCGCCGCGATGCCCCGTGTCAGCCTCTATTGGGACTGGACGCCGCGTGCCAACCCGCAGGCCTTCTGGCAGTATTTTGCAGGGACAGCGCCAACACATCACCTCTACGGGCTACAAGCCTCCCTTGAAATGCTGCATTCTGAAGGCATGGAAGCCGTCTGGGCACGCCACGCGCGTATGGCAGGGGCGATCTGGGCTGCTTGCGAAACATGGGGGCAGGGTGGCCCGCTCAAGCTCAATGTTGCTGAGCGTACGCATCGTTCCTGTGCTGTCACAGCTCTGCATATCGGGGTGGAGCATGGCCTGCGCCTGCGCCAATGGACCGAAGGCGAAGCAGGTCTTACGCTTGGCATCGGTCTTGGGATGTCTACGCCCGAAGACCCCGAAGGCAATGGATTTTTCCGGATTGGTCACATGGGCCACATCAATGCGCAGATGGTCATGGGGACGCTTGGCAGCATCGAGGCGGCCTTTTCCTCACTGAATGTGCCGCGCGGATCAGGCGCGCTAGAAGCCGCCGCCGCGGCCTTGGCCTAGCTTTCCATAAAGATCGTCACAGGCCCGTCGTTGATCAGCGAGACTTTCATATCTGCGCCAAATTCGCCTGTGGCCACAGGCACGCCAAGCTCGGCCAAGTTGCGGGCAAATTTCTCATAGAGCGCCTTGCCCTCCTCAGGCGGAGCTGCCGCCGAAAAGCCAGGGCGATTGCCGCGTGTCGTATCCGCAGCGAGCGTAAACTGACTCACCACAAGTGCTTCACCGGCTATATCAAGCACTGAGCGGTTCATTTTGCCGCCGTCATCGGTGAAAATTCTGAGTTTGGAGATTTTAAGTGCCAGCCGCGTGGCATCCTCGTCTGTGTCGCCCTGCATCGCGCAGACGAGTATCATCAGACCCCGTCCACAAGCGCCGATCTCGGCCCCGTTTACCCTGACTTGGGCTTCACTGACACGTTGTAGTAGCGCTCTCATATTCCGCTCCCCTTGGCTCGCATGGCTCAGGGCGCATGCGTGACACGACAGGGAGAGGAGGTCAATTCAAGGCAGGCGGGCCACGTCGAGCAGACCATGGCCCGCCGCCAAAACAGCGTTATTGGCGCCGTTTCGCAAAGTCCAACGCGACATTGATCCCCAGCCACAAGGCGGTCTTGGAAAGCGGGCTTTTCAGCGTCACATCCCAGATCTTTTCGTCATCATCAGAAAATTCGTTGAGTGTCGCGTCACGAGACAAAACAACCAAAGGCTTGTCTTCGCATTCGCGGTGCAGAGAGGTCATAAAGCGCGAGAAGCTCGGAGCGTCGCCCTCAAAGCTGTCTTCATCCACAAAAATCATGCTCGCATCAGACTTGGCGCTTTGCAGCCACTCATGAAAGATCGCGCATTCATACACGAAAATGACTTTCGCTCCGAACGTGTCTTCAAGCCAGATCTTCAGATTGTGGGTCTGGTGAGACTGGTTTGCAAATACATAGACAAAACCACGTCGCAGGGTGTCAAATTCGCTCAAAACCTTTGCTGTTTCACGCGGCGTATAGAAGGGTGAATGGCTGGACCGACGGCCCGCTTCAGCAAAAAGAGTGTCCAAAAGTGAGTTGTCTGGCTGCGCATCACGCGCAGTTTTGCCTTTGCGAAGCCGTGCTGCAGCAATAAGCCGCGCAACCAAGCCTTCGTTCCGTGTGACATGCTTTGACTTCATTGATGTGTTTGCGAACATTAATTTGCCCTCTGCTTTTGAAATCTTAATATTGTGTTAAATCACATTAAGCAAGAATCCGCCGCTCTCTAAGGGCCGAGAGCACAATCTTGTGTTGCATTCTGGCGTCAGCGCATTGTCGAATGTTTTGTGGATAAGTGTTTATTTACAGTAAAAAATAGTGAGAAACGTAAAATTAGAATCATCTTTAGCTCAAAACGGGAAAAACGCTTGAGTCAGAAGGTCAACTATAATATGTGTCAAAAAACATCAGCAGACACCGCTGGGGGTGGAGCACTTTCGATGTACCATGCAGGCCAAACGTTCGGTTTGCAAGGTGTGGCCTCTGCAAGAGGCGAAGACGAAACGAATGTTTTTTTGAGGAAACCACGAACTTATCATTGATCTTAGAATCAACTTAGGCGAATAAGGGTGTGGGGACATTTAGCAATGTTAGTCGTTTCGATAAAGAGTTCGAGCACTAAGAAAGACAGGCAAATGTCAAATTTTCAAACGATAGACTCAAATTGCACAGACGTTTTGTGTGAACGCCCGTTCCACAAGGCGCTACTTGAAAATACCTCACCCCAGGTCCGGCTTAATTTTCTTTTAAAGCTTAAAGAGAATGGGTTCTGTTCGACGACAGAGATTGAAGAGTCATCAGGAGCTGTTTCTGGGTTGCTTCGTCAAGCTCTCCAAGAAGGCTGAGAAGCTCGCTGTCGATCTCGTCGATGGATTTGCCGAGGAGTTTGCCAAAAGGCAGTTCCATAGCGGCCTCCAGCGCAAGGACAGTTTGAATGCGCGGATTTTTGATCCGCTCTTCTTCAATGTCTTTCACGGCGCGCGGGTTTAGTCCCGCCATTTTGGATAGCTGTGCTGGTTTGAGGCCTTTGGCTTTCATATGAGATAAAAGGTTCTCACGAAACAGCTTAAAATCAAAACTCGCCACAGTTACCTAGCCTTCTGTATTTCCAGCGCCTTATAGTCGACGCTTGCGCGCGGACTTTGTCACAGTCTAGCGCTTGTGTAAATTCTACAAAAGTTAAAGATTAATTTTTAGTTAATTTATAGGGTAATAAAACAACTCAATTCCCCTTTCCGGGCGAGGTTGAGCGAGGTCAAAGCGCGCTTTAGCCTAATAATATATAAGTTCAGCGAACCCTGAAGGAAGGTCTCGCGCATGAGCACACATACAACATCCCCCGTTTCCAAAGCGAAGTCAAAGGAAGGCAGCCCCAATCTCGAGGCGGCGCGCCGCGCGTTTGAAAACGGGATTTATCCCTACAAAACCAAAATCGGTAAGCGCGACTACGAGGCCCAGAAGGCCGCCCTACAAGCCGAGCTCCTGAAGGTTCAACACTGGGCCCAAGAGACGGGCGAGAAGATTGTTATGCTCTTTGAGGGGCGTGATGCAGCGGGCAAGGGCGGCACAATCAAGCGTTTCACCGAGCATCTCAACCCGCGCTTCGCCCGCGTCATCGCTCTGAACAAGCCAACAGACGAAGAGCGCGGCCAATGGTATTTCCAGCGCTATGTGCAGCACTTGCCCACCAGCGGCGAGATCGTGCTCTATGACCGCAGCTGGTATAATCGCGCAGGTGTCGAGAGGGTTATGGGCTTTTGTGAGCCAAGCGAATACCTCGAATTCATGCGTCAGACCCCTGATGTAGAGCAAATGCTCGTACGCTCAGGCATAAGACTGTACAAATATTGGTTCTCGGTCACCCAAGAAGAGCAGCGTGCCCGCTTTGCCAGCCGCGAAACTGACCCTTTGAAGCAATGGAAGCTCAGCCCGATCGACAAGGCCAGCCTTGGCAAATGGGACGACTACACCGAGGCGAAGGAGGCGATGTTCTTTTATACGGATACGGCCGATGCGCCTTGGACTGTGATCAAATCCAACGACAAAAAGCGCGCGCGGCTGGCCTGTATGCGCCATTTTCTCGCCAGCATCGACTACCCGGGCAAAGACGTCGAGTTGATTGGCACCCCTGATCCGCTCATATGCAACAGTGCCAATCATGTGATACACCGCGCCGATCACATTTTGGGCGCCTCCCTGCACCCTGATCAACGCCGCAGCAAGTAGACCGTGCAGTGGCACTTTCTTGCCAAGTCCTGCGCGCCCCCATTGCGACGGCGCGCGCAGCGACTTATGGGATGAACTATGCGATATTTGAGTGCCATCTTCTGTCTGCTTGCCGCGCCGCTGACTGCGCATCCGCATGTCTTTGTCGAAACGGGCCTCAAGCTCGTGCGCGGACAGAACGGAATGGTTGAGGGCGTCGAAGTCACTTGGCGTTATGATGAGCTATATTCCCTGCTCGTCCTCGAAGACATGGGTCTGGATGATGATTTTGATGGCAAGCTCACTCAAGTCGAGATGGCAGAGCTGGACGGGTTTGACCTGAAGTGGATCGAGGGCTTTGAGGGCGATCTCTACGCGACAAGCGCCGAAGGCAAGCTTGCGCTGGGCCCACCCAAGAACCGCGGCACAAGCATAGAAAAAGGCCAGATCGTCACCCGCCACTTCCGCGCGCTTGAGCACTCTGCGAAAACGCTCAGCCTCAAGGCTTTTGATCCGACGTATTACACAGCCTACGATCTTGGCCTTGGCATTGATTTGCCAGGAGGCTGTGAGGCCAAAGTGATAAAAGCCGATCTTGATGCCGCCAAGAGGCTCGAAGCTGAGCTTCTAGGAGACGATGTAGACAATCCCGAAGCTGATTACCCCGAAGTCGGTGAAGAATTTGCAGATGAGATTATCGTCACATGCGCACCAGCCTCCTGAGTATTGCCCTTGCCGCGGTTGTGGCCCTTGCTGTCTGGCTCTGGGGGCTGGGGGGTGCCTCTGATCTTTCAACATGGGCTGCAGAAGGCCAGCGCAATGTCCAAAACGCGATGGCGGGCCTGTTGCGCGCGCTCAAAGCGGGCGAGGCTGGGGCCTTCTGGGGGCTCATGGGCCTCTGTTTTGCTTACGGTTTTTTTCACGCCGCTGGTCCAGGTCATGGCAAGCTGATCATTGGTGGATATGGCGCTGCACGCCGCGTGCCTGTGGTCCGGCTGTCGACCCTCGCGGTGCTCTCAAGTCTCGGGCAAGCGGCGGCTGCCGTATTGCTGGTGTATGCGGGTGTCTTTCTTTTCGGCCTAACACGCCAAGCCATGACAGGTCTGGCTGAGGACTGGCTTGCACCAGCCTCTTATCTTGCGATTGCGCTCGTGGGCCTATGGCTTGCGTTGCGAGGAGGGCGTAAGCTTTATGGCATCTGGCAACACCGTGGCCACACGCAGCACGCCGATGGCAGCTGTGGATGTGGCCATAAACACGGCCCAAGCGCCGAAGAGGCGGGGGCAGTGCACAGCCTGCGCGATGCCATTATGGTGATTGGCTCTGTGGCGATCCGCCCCTGCACAGGCGCGCTGTTCCTCCTGATCCTGACATGGCGACTTGAGATCGATTTGGTCGGCATTGCCGGAGCTTTTGTAATGGGTCTTGGTACGGCAAGCGTCACAGTGATTGTGGCGGTGCTATCGGTCGTGATGCGCGAAAGTGCTTTTGGGACCATGGCGGGAAGTGCCTCGGCGCTCAAACTCTCGGCTGTTCTTGAGCTTGGCGCAGGGCTACTTATCGCCGTGGTGGCTTTCTCCCTCGTATAGATTGCATTTTAAGCATCCCCAAAAGGGACGGCGCGCACACTCCCAAAAGCCGTTTTGTGTTTTGAGAGCGCGGGGTCTGGTACGCTGCGTGCAATACAAAAGGCCTAGCTGGTGCGTGCCTCTGCCAGAGCCTCGGGCAGAGCGGCCGCGAGTGAGTCAAGATCGGCTGGTGTGCCGCAGCTCACGCGGATGCAACGGTTTTGTGGCGCAACAAAGGGCATGCGAACAAACACGCCGCGTTTGATCAGCCCGTCGAGCACAGCCTTGGCAAAGGCACCGTCCTGCCCGCAATCGATTGCGACAAAATTAGCCGCCGAAGGCAGGCTGCTGAGACCATTTTCAGACGCAATCTCTGCTATCTTCTGACGCGCTGCGCTGACGTTTGCGAGCGTGTCTCCAAGATAGCTCTGATCCTTAAGGGCCTCCAAAGCGCCAATCTGACTGGTACGGTTCATGCCAAAGTGATTGCGGATTTTGTTAAAGGCCATAATGAGCGGCGCAGCACCAAGGGCATAGCCAACACGCGCGCCGGCCAGACCATAGGCTTTAGAAAACGTCCGCATACGGATGACGCGCGGATCTTCGATTTCGATAGGGGCGGCCGTGCCTTCTGGGGCAAATTCGATATAGGCTTCATCCAGTACCAAAAGGCAGCCCTCTGGCAGGCGCTCAAGCGCCTTGAGCACGTCTGCGCCCTTGCTCCACGTCGCCATTGGGTTGTCTGGGTTGGCAAAATAGACAAGCTTTGCCCCAGTCTCGCGGGCCTTTTCAAGAAGCGCGGGCAGATCCTCATGATCGTCGCGGTATGGCAACTTGTGCAAGACGCCGCCAAAGCCCGCAACATGGTAGTTAAAGGTCGGATAGGCTCCATCGGAGGTCACGACTGCGTCACCCTCCTCGACAAGCAAGCGCACGAGATAGCCCAAAAGCCCGTCTATGCCTTCGCCGACCATGATGTTCTCAGGAGCGCAGCCGTGGTGCAGCGCCAGCGCGGCACGTAGATCATGGTTTTCGCTCTCACCATACATCCAGATATCTTTTAGGCTCTCGGCCATGGCTTTGAGTGCCAGAGGCGAAGGGCCGAAGACATTTTCATTCGCCCCGACGCGCGCGGCAAAGGGTTTTCCCATGGCGCGTTCCTGAGCTTCAGGGCCGACAAAAGGGACGGTGGCGGGCAGGCTCTCGGCGAGCTTTGTGAAGCGTGTATGTGTCATGTTGCTTGAGTATGCCAAAGCGGGGCATCGCGGCAAGTGGACTTGTAATCGTTTCAATCGAACCTACATGAGAGTCACTCGCAACTGGAGGGCGCATCATGGCCAAACTCACCCGTCGTGGTTTTATCGGAACGACACTCGCTGCAGGTGCGGTGCGCGCTGTGCCGACTGTCGCCAGTAAAACGGGCAGTCGCCGTATCCTGACGCTGGTCTATGACAAATCCCTCGGCATGATGCGCGCGGTCGAGAAGATTGTGCCTTTACGTTAAGCTTTTTTGGCGGGCGAAGGCGCGCTAGGCTTCTTCCAAAGAGGAGTTTTGCTGATGCCCCGCGTTACCACCGAGATCAAAGATCATATCGCTCATGTCACGCTGACCCGTGCTGATAAAATGAACGGGGTTGATATCGAGATGGCGGAGGCCCTCGTTGCTGCAGGGCAGGCGCTTTTGACAGATCAAAGCATCCGCGCGGTTGTTCTTGCGGGCGAGGGGCGCGCTTTTTGCGCGGGGCTTGATGTTCAGAGCTTCGCCGTTTTGGCCGCAGGTGACCCCGAGGCACGGATCATGCCGCGCGAATTCGGCAACACCAACCTGTTTCAAGAGCTCTGCATGGTCTGGCGGCGTATTCCTGTGCCTGTGATCGCGGCGCTTCATGGTGCGGTTTATGGTGCTGGGTTCCAACTCGCGCTTGGGGCGGATATTCGGATTGCGCACCCTGATGCGAAACTGGCGGTGATGGAAATGAAATGGGGCCTCGTCCCCGACATGGGCGGTATGGTCCTCATGCCGGCACTTGCGCGCTCGGATGTGATCCGCAAAATGACCTATACCGCCGAGCCGGTGAGTGCGGCACAAGCACTTGAGTGGGGCCTTGTGACGGAACTGTCCGAAGCTCCGCTTGAAGCAGCGCAAACACTCGCGGCGACGATTGCCTCCAAAAGTCCGTCTGCCATCCGCGCGGCCAAGCGGCTCATCGGGCTGGCTGAAAGCGGGGCCTCTGAAGACGAAGTGCTCTTGGCGGAAAGCCGTGAGCAAACAGACCTCATCGGCAAGCCCGAGCAGATGGAAGTGATCGCAGCAAATATGCAAAACCGCGCGCCGAAATTCTAGGGCTATGAGGCCGGAGCGCGCGCTCGATTAAGTTAATTTCTGTTAACGAAATCACGATTCAGGCGGTGCACGGGTTGTGTACGGGTTGTGCACGCTTTTCACCCCCCTGTTTTCGGGCGTAAAAAACTGCGTTAACCATGCGGTACGATGCTTTTACTGTCGCGTCTTTGCGTGCGGTTTTGACCCTTGGGTTTTGCCTGCGCATTGGGTAGACGGTGAGGCAACAGAAAACCCCAAGAAGGGCAGACACTCATGGCGATGGAAAAGACATTTAACGCAAGCGAAGCCGAGCCGCGCCTCACCGCAATGTGGGAAGAGGCCGGTGCCTTCCGCGCAGGCGCGAACCGCTCGCGCGACGAGAGCTTCACAATCATGATCCCACCACCGAATGTGACTGGGGCTTTGCACGTCGGCCACGCCTTCAACAATACCTTGCAAGACATCCTGATCCGTTGGCACAGAATGCGCGGCTTTGACACGCTCTGGCAGCCAGGTCAGGACCATGCAGGCATTGCCACGCAGATGCAGGTTGAGAAAATGCTGGCCTCGACAGGCCAGCCCTCGCGCGGCGAGCTTGGTCGTCAGAAATTCCTCGAAAAAGTCTGGGAATGGAAGGGGCAGTATGGCGGGACGATTGTCGATCAGTTGAAGCGCCTTGGCTGCTCATGTGATTGGAATCGAAATGCTTTTACCATGGCAGGTGCAGAGGGTGACCCGCGCATTGGCCACGAGAATTCGCCGAATTTCCACGACGCTGTGATCAAGGTTTTTGTTGAAATGTATGAGCAAGGGCTCATCTATCGCGGCAAGCGGCTGGTCAACTGGGACCCGCATTTCGAAACAGCGATCTCCGACCTTGAGGTCGAAAATCTCGAGGTTGCTGGTCACATGTGGCACTTCAAATACCCGCTCGCGAACGGAGCGACATATACCTACGTCGAGAAAGACGAAGAGGGCAATGTGACCCTCTCGGAAGAGCGCGATTACATCTCGATCGCCACCACTCGCCCCGAGACAATGCTGGGTGACGGGGCCGTGGCAGTGCACCCTGATGACGCGCGCTATGCGCCTATCATAGGCCAGCTCTGCGAGATTCCCGTAGGGCCAAAAGAGCACCGCCGCCTCATTCCGATCATCACAGATGAATACCCTGACATGGCCTTTGGGTCGGGTGCTGTGAAGATCACTGGCGCGCACGACTTCAACGACTATGAAGTCGCCAAGCGCGCGGGCATTCCACTCTATCGCCTGATGGACACCAAAGGCGCGATGCGTTCTGACGGAGCCAGCTATGACGAGGCAGCGACCGTGGCGATGTCCGTCTCTAAGGGGCTGCAAACGCTCACTATTTCTGAGGCTGACGCGCTTAACCTCGTGCCCGAAGAGCTGCGTGGGCTAGACCGTTTTGCGGCGCGTAAGGCTGTTGTAGAGCAAATCACGGCCGAGGGTTTGGCCGTGATGGTGTCTGAAGCGTTTGAAGATGAAGATGGCGAGCCCCAAACCCGGCTTGTCCCCTATGTCGAGAACAAACCCATCATGCAGCCTTTTGGCGATCGCTCCAAAGTGGTGATCGAGCCGATGCTGACAGATCAATGGTTTGTCGATGCTGAGAAAGTGGTCGGTCCTGCGCTGGATGCTGTGCGCGATGGCGAGATCAAGATCATGCCTGAAAGTGGTGAGAAAACATATTATCACTGGCTGGAAAATATCGAGCCTTGGTGCATCTCCCGTCAGCTCTGGTGGGGCCATCAGATCCCAGTTTGGTATGATGACGAAGGCACCCATTACTGCGCTACAACAGAGGCAGAGGCGCTTGAAAAGGCGGGTGGCAAGACGCTTACACGCGACCCTGATGTTCTCGACACGTGGTTCTCTTCTGGCCTCTGGCCGATTGGTACACTTGGCTGGCCCGAAGACACCGACGAGATGAAGCGCTACTTCCCGACAGATGTGCTGGTCACGGGCGCGGATATTCTGTTCTTCTGGGTGGCACGGATGATCATGATGCAAAAAGCTGTGGTCAACGAGATCCCATTTCACACCGTCTATCTGCATCAGCTTGTCCGCGACGAGAAGGGCAAGAAGATGTCCAAGACCACGGGCAACGTGATCGACCCGCTTGAAATTGTTGACGAATTCGGCGCCGATGCTCTGCGCTTCACCAATGCGCAAATGGCGGCGCTGGGGGGCGTTCTCAAGCTTTCAAAACAAAAGATCACCGGCTACCGCAACTTCACAACCAAGCTCTGGAACGCAGCACGCTTTGCCGAAATGAACGAGGCTGTTGGCTCTGACGGGGCCGTGCCAGAGGCCAGCGCGACTGTGAACAAATGGATCATCGGTGAGACCGCCAAGGTGCGGGAAACAGTCGATGCGGCACTTGAGGCCTATCGTTTCAATGATGCGGCCAATGCGCTTTATGCCTTTGTCTGGGGCAAAGTCTGCGACTGGTATGTCGAATTCTCCAAACCGCTGCTGCTCGATGGGGACGCTGTCACAAAAGCTGAAACACAGGCCGTAATGGCTTGGGTGATTGATCAATGTGTTGTCCTGTTGCACCCGATCATGCCGTTTATCACTGAAGAACTATGGGGCACGTTGGGCGAGCGTCAAAAGATTCTCGCGCATACCGATTGGCCAACCTACGGGAGCGAGCTCGTCGATGGGGCGGCGGATGCCGAAATGAACTGGGTTATTGGTCTTATCGAGGAAATCCGCTCTGTGCGTGCGCAGATGCATGTGCCTGCTGGTCTGAAAGTGCCCGTTGTCGTTCGCAATATGAGCGAGGAGGCGAAGGCTGCCTATGATGGCAATGAAGCCCTGATCAAGAAGCTCGCTCGGATGGATGAATTGCATGTCGTGGCAGAGTTCCCGAAAGGCACAGCTGCGCTCAGTGTGACAGGCGCCGAGTTTGGCCTTCCTCTTGCGGACATCATTGATGTTGATGAGGAGAAAGCGCGTCTCGAAAAGAGCCTTGGCAAGCTTGCTAAAGAAATCGGCGGCATGCGCGGACGGCTTGGAAACCCCAAGTTTGTTGCAAGTGCTCCTGATGAAGTTGTCGAGGAAACGCGTGCCAATCTGGCCGAGCGTGAAGAGGAAGAGGGGCTGATGAAGGCTGCTCTCAAACGCTTGGCAGAAATCTAATGTCGAAATTTCACGTTGTGATGATCTGACCGGTGCAGGGGCTGTGCCCCTGCACCCACAGCATATTTACCGAAATCAAAAAGCTAAATCGCTCTTAGCTGCGGTCTATCTTTGTGCTGAGATGAATGAGGCTTTCGGAGCTACGGACGCCCTTGGCGGCGCCAATGTCATCCAGAGTGTCATCCAATGCTTCTGTTGTTGGGGCGCTCAGAAGAGCGATCAAATCCCATCGGCCAGAGGTTGTATGCACTTGCTCGACACCTGATAGCGCTTTGAGGCGGGCAAGCACAGCTGGTCCTGAACGCGGCTCTATCGATATGAGCACAGTCGCACGCAAGGCCGCGCGTCCTTTTGCACCGCGGCGGATCGTATAGCCAGCAATAGCACCGGTGGTTTCCAGCCGTTCGATGCGGGTCTGAACGGTCGTGCGTGCAAGTCCGAGCCGGCGTGCCAAGGTGGCCACAGGCGTGCGAGCATTTTCTGCAAGCAGGGCTACAAGCTTTGCGTCAACTTCGTCACTTTTCATATATTTACGTCACTTTGCTAATATTATTTGGCAATATACCAGAATTGCCGCATGAAAACGATCAATTTTCGCGCAAAACTGAAAAGAAAAGCGAGGCAGAGCGATGTTTGACCGTGGCGTATTTGAGACTCCAGAAGAGCACATTGGGCTAAAGCGGCCTGAAGCGCCTGTCATGTATTTTGCGCCAAGGGTTTTGCGCGAGCAAGCTGATAGGTTTTGCCGTGGTTTTCGGGGCCAGGTCACCTTTGCCGTGAAGGCCAACCCCGCACCCGAAGTTCTGGAGAACCTTGTCGCCGCTGGATTGAGCGGATTTGATGTGGCCAGCCCCGAAGAGATCGCTCAGGTGCGGGCGGCCTCTGCAACAGCAGATTTGCATTACAACAACCCTGTGCGCTCACGCGCCGAAATTGCGGTGGGCAAAGCTGCCCGCGTTCGGTCTTGGTCGGTTGATGATCTTGCAGAGTTGGTCAAGCTTGGCGCACCTCAACACGCCGCTGAGGAAGTTGCCGTGCGTTTTAAGCTGCCTGTTAAAGGTGCACATTATGATTTCGGTGCCAAGTTTGGTGCAACCCCTGCTGAGGCTGTTGTGATATTGCAAGCAGTGGCTGCGGCGGGCTATCGCCCCGCGTTGACCTTTCATCCCGGAACACAGTGCGACAGTCCTGACGCTTGGGTGCAGTATATTCGGGCTGCGGCGGAAATCGCCCAGCAAGCTTGCGTTACACCCGAGCGTTTGAATGTTGGAGGTGGTTTTGCCTCGCATCGCAGCGGAATGCCCCCCGATCTTGAGCGTGTGTTTCAAGAGATTGATTTGGCAGTCAGACAGGCTTTTGAGCTACCTCCTGCGCTGGTTTGTGAGCCTGGACGCGCGATGGTCGCCGAGAGCTTTTCTCTTTTGGCCTGCGTAAAGGCCATCCGCGCTGACGGAACCGTTTTTCTCAACGACGGAATATACGGCGGCTTTGCCGAATGGCGCGACATATCGGCGACAGACCGTGTTAGCTGCTTGACAGCAAGGGGTGCGTTGAAAGAAGGAGGCGAGCGGCCACAAACTGTTTTTGGACCAACATGTGACAGTCTTGATTGTTTGCCCAAACCTGTAAGCCTTCCTGAAGGCTTGGAGGAAGGGGACTACCTCCTCTTTGCAGGCATGGGCGCATATTCTCTTGCCATTGCAACCCGCTTTAATGGATATGGCGTTCGCGACGTTATCACTGTCAAACGACTGTGATTTGCAAAACACCTCTCGGCATGATTGTGCCCTAAGCTTGCCAAAATTTGATGCTAGCGTCTGCGTAAGCAAGAGCTTCCCCTGTGCTCATGCCAGAGCGTAGGTGCATGTGTTTCGCGAGCGGAATTAAGTTTCATACCTCTCACGACACTGTGCTTGGGCAGTGAGTGAAGAATGCAGCAAAGTGGATGTGTAATAAAAGCAGAAGAGCTATGTCATTTAATCGAATGGGAAAACGCCTCTTTGGCCTGATCTGGCCAGATCAACGGCACGGTCAAACCGCTATGAAGCGGGTCCGTGGCCCTATGAGCCATGTGATTGTTCTGGATGGTACAATGTCGTCGCTTAAGCCGGGCTGCGAAACCAATGCTGGACTGACTTTCCGGCTTCTGAGCGAAACGGGCGGGCCAGTTTCGGTTTTCTATGAGGCTGGTGTTCAGTGGAACGATTGGCGTAGCACACATCATGTTTTAATGGGGCGCGGGGTCAACCGTCAGATTAAGCGCGCCTATGGCTATCTCGCGTCGCGCTATCGTGACGGCGATAAAATCTTTTTCTTTGGGTATTCGCGAGGCGCTTATGCTGTTCGCTCACTTGCTGGTGTGATCGATGCGGTGGGCCTTTTGCGCCCTGAGCACGCGACAGAGCGAAATGTTGAGCAAGCTTATCGGCTTTACCAACTGGGGGCAGGCAATGCCCAGAAGGCTGCGTTTCAAGCTCAGTTTTGCCATGAAAAGGCCGAGGTCGAAATGGTTGGTGTCTGGGATACCGTGAAGGCCTTAGGGCTTCGCCTGCCGCTATTGTGGCGCTGGTCGGAGAGCAATCACGCTTTTCACAATCACCAGCTTGGCTCGGCCATTCGCCATGGTTTTCAGGCGCTTGCCTTGCATGAGACCCGCTCTGTTTTTGAACCAGTGCTCTGGGAGTGTCCGCAAAACTGGCAGGGTCGCGTGGAACAAGTGTGGTTTCCAGGAACACATGGTGACATTGGTGGTCAGCTTGATGGTGATGCCGAAGCACGGCTCTTATCCAATATTCCGCTTGTGTGGATGCTCGAACGCGCCGAAAGTTGTGGGCTGCCCTTGCCACAAGGCTGGCGGGCGCGGTTTCCGCGTGACCCTGCGGCCAAATCTGTGGGGACATGGAAAAGCTGGGGTAAGCTCTTTCTACTGCGCGGACGTCGCCGTGTCGGGGCTGGAGCTTGTGAAAGCCTTCATGAAAGTGTTGATGCGAGGGCGATGGCTGCGGGCTGGGCTCCAAGTTTGCCACGCATCAAGGCGTCTAAGTTTGGGGTAAAAGCATTCGTGGCACGATAAACGCGGCAAGAGTTCCCTGTCCAAAGCGCAGGTCACGCCAGTTTGTTGTGTCGAAGCGCACGACCAAAACGGCCGCTGTTGGAAACAGCGAGAAAGCATCACTCTTTGGGGGCTTACTCAAAATAGCTTGCGCGAAAAAGGCGGCTCCCGGATTGTGTCCAAGCATCAAGACGCTCTTGCCCTTGGCTCTATTTTGCAAGAGCTGAAGCATTCTGTCTTCGCTCGCATGATAAAGGGGCTCTAAATAGTTTGTTTCTGTATCTAATTCGAGGTGATCGAGCGTTTCGCATGTGCGCGCCGAAGTGGAACAGAGCGTCTGGTCTGGCTGATAGCCTTCCTCTTTCATCCATGTGCCGATGGCCTTAGCGCTGGCACGCCCGCGTCCGTTAAGCGGGCGGTCGTGATCTGACAAGCAAGGATCAGACCAGCTGGACTTTGCATGACGCATAACAATTAACTCAAGACTCACAAAAAACTCCTCATGTGAAAGGCTGATTGTTCTGGAAGGCGGGCATAGGCTTGAGACACAGGACAGGCACGGCGTACGAGACAGCCCTGCGTTAGGCAGGTGCTGCCTTCAGGGTGGGCGATATGTGTTTTGCAGCGTTGCACATCGTATTCCATTTGTGCGTTGAGAGCCGCCACAGGGCAAGCGGTCAGGCAAGGCTTATCAGCGCAGTTTCTGCAGGGGTTTGTACCGGGTGGCGGCAGGTCTAGGCGGCCCTGTAGACGCACAGCGCCACGATAGGACACCATTAAACCTGCACGCGCATGCACAAGCATGCCGACGGGCGATTGCCACGCTTGGCCCGTCTCCAAGGCCCAGTCGAGGAAGGGCGCATAGGGCGGCCCATCCGATGGAAACACGGGAGCACCGCCCCAATCCTCAGCCAGACGAGTGATAATTCGGCGAGACCAGCGATCCAGCGGGTCACGCTGACCGTCTTGATACTCCGCGGAGGCCGTGAAGTGGGCCCAGAACCCAGGTTCATGTGGGCCAAGCAACACAAGTGTCTCCTCACGCTCATGAAACGCGCCAAAGATGGCGAGCGCCACTTGCTCTGGGGCAGGGGTCAGCGCTTGATGAAGGGCAACCATAGGCTCCAGCCAAGTTTGGAGGGGCGTGGATCTTGCCATTGAAGCCCGATTTTCATTTTGGTGTGTCCGTCCTTGGGCTGAGCAATATAGGTTCCAAAGATCCTGTCCCATATTGAAAGCGAAAAGCCGTAATTGCTGTCATGTTCGGAGCGATGAACGGAGTGGTGCACGCGGTGCATATCTGGCGTGACAAGGACAAGCCGCACAGCTTTATCGAGCCAACGGGGCAGGGCGAGATTCGAATGATTGAACATGGCTGTTCCGTTGAGAATGATCTCAAACAGGATGATAGCGAGTGCAGCAGGGCCTACCAGATAGACGAGGCCGATCTTGAGAAGCATCGACAATGCAATTTCCACTGGATGAAAGCGAATGGCTGTCGTCACGTCGATTTCTGTATCCGCGTGATGAACACGGTGCAGGCGCCAAAGCAGAGGCACTTTATGTGTGATGAGGTGCTGTAGCCAAATCGCGAAATCAAAGAAGAGAATAGCCAGAACAATCTCTAGCCCACTTGGCCAATCTAGCAGGTTGAAAAGCCCCCAACCGTTCTGCGCTGCATCAATAGCGGCGCCCACTGCCAAGAGTGGAAGGCCAAACGCCAGCAGGCGAAGAGCACCAGTATTTAGGAGCGAGAACCCCCAGTTTGTCCGCCAACGCGTCTTGCGCGGAACCTGTCGAGCGCGCCTTGGCAGATAGGCTTCTGCCGCTGCAAGAAGGGCAAACAGGCCGATAAAGATACTAAGGCGTATAAGAGCTTCATGTTCCATAGTTCGAATATGATCTCCCAATCGCGATGAAACAAGTCACTCTCTCGTCAGCCACGAATAAGTGTGCCCGCCCCATGGGATGTGTACAGCTCAAGCAAGCAGGCATTAGGCGCCCGCCCATCCAGAATGACAACGCCGCGCACTCCACCGTCAATCGCCAAAAGTGCGGTTTCGGTCTTAGGGATCATCCCGCCCGCTATTGTCCCATCGGCAATCATGTCGCGGATAGACTGTGAGGTGAGCTCGGTCAAAACGTCGCCAGACTTATTTTTCACGCCTTCGACATCTGTCAGTAGCAAAAGTCTGTCGGCCTTGAGAGCCGCAGCAATAGCACCTGCAGCGGTATCGCCGTTGACGTTGAAGGTTTCGCCATTATGGCCCGCCCCGATGGGTGCGATTACAGGAATGGTGCCCTTTTCGAAGAGGTCGCGTAGAATGCTTGCGTCCATCTTGTCTGGCGTACCAACAAAGCCAAGGTATGGGTTCGTTTGCTTGCAAACCATCAGATTGGCATCTTTGCCCGACAATCCGACAGCCTTGCCACCCTGCCGATTGATGGCTTGGACGATACGTTTGCCCACAAGACCAGAGAGCACCATCTCGACCACTTCAACCGTTGCGGCGTCAGTTACGCGCTTGCCGTTCACAAACTCGCTCTTGATACCAAGTGCATCAAGCTTTTCGTTGATCATCGGCCCGCCGCCATGAACAATGACAGGATTTACCCCAACCATCTGCATCAGAACGATATCTCTGGCGAACTCGTCCATCGCCGCGTCATCACCCATTGCGTGGCCGCCGAATTTCACCACCACAATCGCGCCTGTGTAGCGCTGCAAATTGGGCAATGCTTGGTTCAATGTGCGGGCAGTGGCAATCCAGTCTCGGTTCATGTTCTGAGTCTTCATTTTTTGCGCCTTCATTCAGTTGCACAATTTGACCTTATTGCAGGCGAAGGCGCAAGCGGATGGTTGGGAACGCGGAAACGGGCCAGTGCTTTTGCCTGTGAGAGCTGTCTTACTCCAGCGAAGCAATCACAGCGCGTAGCGTCTCGATCCCGTCGCCTTTTTCACTTGAGGTCATAATGATCTCGGGAAAAGCGGCTGGATGCCTTGCAAGTGCTTTTCGTGTGGCCTCGATTGAGCGCTCGCGGTCTGCCTCTTTCACTTTGTCTGCTTTTGTCATTACGCACTGAAACGTCACAGCTGAACTGTCGAGTAGGCTCATGATTTCTTCGTCTACTGCCTTCGCACCATGGCGCGCATCGATTAAGACAAAGGCGCGCCGCAGGTTTTGCCGCCCTGAGAGGTATTGCTTGAGCAGTCGTTGCCAGCGCTCAACAATCGGAAGAGGGGCGTTGGCATAGCCGTATCCGGGAAGGTCGACGAGATAGTGGGTTTCTTCAAGGGTGAAGAAGTTAATCTCTTGTGTCCGCCCAGGCGTGTTTGAGGCTCGCGCCAGACCTTTGCGATTTGTCAGAGCATTGATCAGCGAGGACTTGCCGACATTGGATCGGCCAGCAAAGCACACTTCGAGCCGATCACCATCGGGAAGGCCAGACATGGCGACAACGCCTTTGACGAATTCGGCCCCGCCTCCGGCGAAGAGTTTGCGCCCTTTTTCGCGGGCAAAGTCATCAGGCACTTCGGCCAATGGGAAAGGAAGTTGCATTAGAGCACCTCTGCTATATCGCCTAGGCGAATGTCGCCAGTTTCAATCACCTCGCCGTAGACGCCAAAATCCTGGTGTCCCCAGTTTTCGCGTAGAAGAGCGAGTGTGTCGGTATCGCGTTCGCCAGTCTTGGGCGACGCCATGGTATGTTTGCAGCGGACAACCCGCTCTTTAATCAAAATTCGGGCAGCGCCAATTTTGAGCGTCTTTCCCATCCAGTCAAACTCGTCCCAAGGCTCAAAACCGTCAAGCCAGATGTTTCCTCGCCAGCGCTCTGGCTCAAGTTTGCGCCCAAGCTTTTGTTCAACCGCGCGATGTGATGCCGCATTCATAAGTGAAATTGAGGCAAATTCCGTATCAGTAAAACCGCGCGTCTTGCCGCGAACAACCCGAGCAGATTGTGCACGATCTTTTGGAATGAGCCCTCCTGCCCAAGCGATTAGCTTTTCGCCTTCTTGGTCTGGGTCAAACTCAAGCGTGTCCAGCTCGGGATGAGTTAAGCGGATGGAACCGCTTGTTTCATTTACCACAGCATTGATTGCGGCGAGGCGTGGAGCTTTGGTGCCGATGGAAAAGTTCTGACAGGGAACCCACTCTGAACCGTCTGCAGTCGAACTGTCATGTGCAACCGCCCAAAGCCGATCCCAAGGCAGGGTTTCCCCTGCTGTGAGCGTCACCCGCTCAAGCGCTTCACGTCCGTGGCTCTTCACGGGGTGGCGCCAGAGCTGGGTAACTTTTGGGGTCATTCTGCGTCTTTCGACTTCCGCTTGAAGCTAGACAGAATATTGCCAAACACGTCGGGTTTGTAGCCGTGACTGCGCATGATCAGATATTGCTGTGTGAAAGTGATCGTGTTGTTGGCGATCCAGTAGATCACAAGACCCGAGGCAAAGCTTCCGAGCATGAACATGAAGACCCACGGCATCCAAGCAAAGATTTGTTGCTGAATAGGATCAGAGGGTGCCGGGTTCAGCTTTTGCTGAAGCCACATTGTGATCCCGAGAAGAAGTGGGAGCACACCAATGAAGATTAGCGCCAGAACAGAGCCCTGTTCAGGAGCATCCCAAGGGAGCAGGCCGTACAGGTTGAAGATTGTTGATGGGTCGGGAGCGGACAGGTCAGTCAACCAGCCGATCCAGGGCGCGTGCCGCAGTTCAAGCGTTACAAAAATGACCTTGTAGAGCGAGAAGAAAATCGGGATTTGCATCAGAATTGGCAAACAGCCTGCGGCGGGATTGACCTTTTCCTTTTTGTAAAGAGCCATCATTTCCTGTTGGACTTTTTGACGGTCGTCGCCTGCCTGCTCTTTGATCTTCTCCATTTGCGGCTGAAGCTCTTTCATCTTGGCCATAGAGGCGTAGGATTTGTAAGCCAGTGGGAAAAGAACAAGTTTGATGATGAAGGTCAGTCCGATGATCGCCCAGCCCATATTGCCGATGAGAGCGTGCAAGTAGTGCAGCAGCCAGAACATTGGCTTGGTGATGAAGAAGAACCAGCCCCAATCGATACTGTCGAGGAACTTGGGTACGCCGCTTTCGTTTTCGTAGTTGCGGATCGTTTCCCACTCTTTTGCACCTGCGAACAGGCGCGATGAAACGACAGCACTCTGGCCTGGGGCGAGCGTCTCAGTTTTGTGTTTGGCTGTGGTCTGGAAGATATTGCGTGTCGTGTCTTGGAACGTGCTTATCTTTGCACCCGCCTGATCAACGATCAATGTGGTCATCCAGTAGTGATCTGTAAAGCCAGTCCAGCCCTTGTCACCAACTTCGAGCTCTTCGTGGGCACGCGCGGATTCAAAATCACCATAATCTGTTTCTGTAAGCTCTCCCGCGACGTGACGGATTGCGCCTTCATGCAAAATAAAGAAGTTTTTGAGATCGGCAGGCTCACCATGGCGCGCAATCGTACCGTAAGGCGCAAGGCTGATCGTATTTGTGCTGTTGTTTTGGGCAGATTGTTGAATGGCAAACATATAGTTTTCATCAAGGCTGATCTCACGGCGGAAGGTGAGACCCTGACCATTTTCCCAGGCGAGAACCACAGGCGTGCTTGGTGTCAGAATGTCACCGCTCTCCAGCGTCCAGATCGTGTTCGGACCCGGAACAAGATCGGGCGCGAGGCCGCCACCGGGGGCCCAACCGTAGAGCGCATAGTAGGCATTCTCGGCGCTTGTTGGCTTTAGCAAAGAAACAATATCGCTCTCAGCGTCAAGTGTCTGACGGTATTGCTTCAGCTTGAGCTCGTCAAAGCGCCCGCCCAAAAGCGAAATTGTGCCTTCAAGATGGCTGCTTTCGATTTTGATCCGCGGCGCATCTGCTGCAGTCTTGACCTCGGCGGCGACGACTGGTTCTGCACCGGACGCTGCCAAAGGCACGCTGGCTGTGTTGCCAGATACGGCCTCACTGGCTGGGGCCGTTGCTGCAAGGTCTTGCGGGCTTGGTTCGGGCGGCGGAAAGAAAACGCTCCATCCCAGAATGACAAGCATGCTAAGCGCAACAGCGAGAATGAGATTCTTGTTCTGATCGTCCATGAAGACCCGAGCCCTTTGCCTTTGAGAGTGTGGCAGGTTCAACAGAGTGAAGGGCCGAAGGTCAAGCGGTTATTGGTCCTTTGGGGCAAAAGGAAGCGGGAATCTTGCCTGAAGTGCTGTCAGGTCTTGCCTGAGCCAATGACTGGGCGTGGAGCTTTGATGCCATTAGGCTTCATCATGACGGTCTTTAAATGGCCGTTCCGCCTCGAATCTGCGGAAGAGTACCTAGTTTGGTGTTGTGTTGAGTGAGCCATGCAAGGGTGTCATCAAACGGCATAGGGCGAGCTATTGCAAAGCCTTGCACATGAGCACAGCCGAGTTGGCCAAGCATCGCATGTTCGCCTGATGTTTCGACGCCTTCGGCCAATGTTTCAAGCCCAAGGCGCTCCGCCATCGTCTGGATTGCAGAGACCATGCGCTGCTGTTCCTGATCTTTATCAACCCGGCTGATGAAAGAGCGGTCTATCTTGATCCGCTCGATCGTAAAGCGACGTATCGCCGTGATAGAAGCATGTCCTGTGCCAAAATCGTCCAAGTCAATGCGACAACCTAGTTTTGCGAGTGCCGCAAGATTGCGAGCCGCAGCATCCTCAGGTGAGCCTGCTACGATGGTTTCAAGAACTTCAATTGTCAGTCGGTCGGGTGATAAATCAAACCTGTCCAGGTCCCATCGGATTTTTTCCGCCAGCTTCGGATTGCGCAGCTCCTCGGGCGTAAAATTTACGGCAACGCATGGCACATAAAAACCTGCGCGGTCCCAAGTTTTTAGGGCTGTCAAAGCGCCATACAGTACGACTTCCCCCAAGCGTTCCATTTGACCGGTGTCTTGCAGAGCTGGGAGGAAATCTGCTGGTGCCACTGTCCCTCGCTTCGGGTGATGCCAGCGGGCAAGCGCTTCAAACCCCGTCACACGGCCTGTATCTGTGGAAATTTGCGGCTGAAACCAAGGCGAAATTTCGCCATTGTCGAGAGCAAAGAAAGCTTCGCGCATCAAAGCCTCTCGCTTCATGCTGGTTTCGCCCATTTCAGCGCTGTAAGCGCGAATGGAAGAAGGGTTGTTCCGTGTCGCTTCGTTCAACGCGGTTTCGCTGGCCCTCATCCAAGCTGATGCCGTGCCCTCGGGGCTGCGCGTACTCAAACAAAAACCGACGGCAGCGCTCACAAAAAGAGCCTGCATATTCACTGAAACGGGTTCTTCAGCTGCTGACTGTAGCCGCGAGGAAAGTTGAACTGCACTTTCCAGCTCAAATTGTGGCACAGGCGCGATCAAGATGGCAAACCGCGCCCCACCAAGCCAATAAACGGTGTCATGTTCCCGAAGCAGAGCGCGGAACCTTTCCCCCAACCTCTCCAAAAGTGCGCCTGTGGCCTCTTGACCATAGCGTTGAACAAGCGCTTCAAACTCTTCGAGTTGAATAAAAAACAGGGCAGATTTTCGTCCCGCTTCGCTGCATGAAATGATCATTTCTTCCGCATCATTTTCGAGTTGGTCGATCATCGGAAGGCCCGTTGTCGCGTCGACTTCGCGCGTCTTGGCCGCGTGTGCTTCATTCAGAGTGCCTGTCAAGAGATACAAGATCGGCAGTCCAAGTGCGACCATGACAAGTGCATGCTCGCCAGCAATCCAAAAAGCGCTGAGCGCAATTGCGGGGACAAAGGCAAGCATGTGAGCCCCTAAGAGCCAGCTGCTCAGCCGCTTCGAACTTGTTCTTAGTGCATCCCTACGGTGCAGCGCCATCGTTACAATCCTCAAACTCGTTTGGGGAAAGCTAGCGCTATTATATCAACAGGCCCTTAACGGAAGAGGGGCGGCAGCTCGTTTTCTAAAGCGCTATCAGGCTCTGATCGTGAAAGAGCTTTGAAATCAAACAATTCTGGATCCAGTAGATGGCTAGGGCGCGTGTTCATCAGTGCTCGAAACATCACTTGGCGTCGGCCAGGGCTATTCTTCTCCCAACCATCAAGGATCTGTTTCACTTGCTGGCGCTGCAGGCCGTCCTGACTTCCGCAGAGGTCGCAGGGAATGATCGGATAATTCAAATCGCGCGCGAACTTTTCGCAATCTACTTCTGCCACGTGCGCGAGCGGACGATAAACAAACAAATCGCCCTCTTCGTTCACGAGTTTCGGCGGCATTGTTGCAAGTCGCCCGCCGTGAAAGAGGTTCATGAAAAACGTTTCCAGAATATCGTCACGATGATGACCAAGCACAACAGCAGTGCAGCCCTCTTCGCGAGCAATGCGGTAAAGATTGCCGCGGCGCAAGCGCGAGCACAGGGCACAAAAGGTCCGTCCTTGAGGAACTTTATCCATTACGATCGAATATGTGTCCTGATACTCGATACGATGGGCGACCTCGCGTTCTTGCAGAAACTTTGGCAAAACGGTTGCGGGGAATCCCGGTTGCCCTTGATCAAGATTGCAGGCCAGAAGCTCAACAGGCAGCAGGCCACGCCACTTTAGCTCATGCAATACTGCGAGCAGCGTATAGCTGTCCTTCCCGCCAGACAGGCAGACAAGCCATTTGCCGCCTGGTTCGATCATACCATACTGCTCAATTGCCTCGCGAGTCTGGCTCACGATGCGTTTTCGCAGCTTTTTAAACTCGGTGCTTTTAGGAGCGCCGTTAAAGAGCGGGTGAATATCTTCGGCTTTGTCTAGCATGGCGTTGCCATTAGCTTGTCCTCAAAGGCAGGGCAACTAAATCCGCCCCATCTCGCGCAAACGGTCATGCAAAAGAGGCGCGCGCATATCGCCCGCCTCCAGTGCAAATACAAATGCATGTGTGAGAAAGAAGGACCGCTCTATCATGTCATTGGACTGATCCGCCGCCTCTGTGTAAAGTGCGATCAAGCCTTTACGGTCATCCTTTTCATGCGCAGACAGAAGTCGCGTCTGAAGCTCACTCATTCTGCCGCCAGTTGTTGACGATGCGATGTGACTTGATTGGCGACCCAATCGTGGAAGCAATGCGTCGGTCCGTCCATCGCTGGAGAGAAGCGTCCGCCGTCAAATCCGCGACCGTAACGGCCCTTCTGCATGCCTTCGACAACGAAAATGTCCTCAATGAAGACTGTTTTCCACTGCGTTGCGTTCTTTGCGCGCAGGGCTTCGTCGACTTTAGGCTCCGCATAAAACAAGTGCACATGCTCGACAGTTTTATCGACCGCTTTGGGCTCGAGGATAATCGCAAATGCATGGTCGCGTTGCACGCCAAGCAAAACATTGGGATAGACCGTAATGTACTCGCCGCCAGTGTCCCATTTGTCTGAGAGGTTTGGGAAGTCAGGAAAAGTTTCGCCTTCTTGTCCCGTCAACTGACGGTACACCAAAGTACCTTGGCCTGAGTAGCGGCCGTATTCTTCGATGTTGTAGTGATCTTCTAAGCGAGAATAGCTGTTCAGCCCAGGATGAACCCACGGCAGGTGATAGCTCTCACAATAGTTTTCAACAGCGAGCTTCCAGTTGGTGTTTACATCCAGCTCAAACTTGCTGTCTTCACCGCCATGATAGAGCGGCACGTCAAATTCTTTCCAGCGCTCCAGAAGCTCAGCATGAATTTCCTCAAATGGAGCGGCATTACCTGAAGCGTTGACATAAACAACACCGAGCCAAATGTAACTCGGCACCTCATACAGCCCAAGCTCGCTGCGCGGCATATCCTTGTGGGTGTTCATCCCTGGCCCGCCCACATGCGGCGTTGCAACAAGATCGCCTTTCGTTGAATAGCACCAAGAATGGTAAGGGCATCGGATTGCGCCTTCGATCTTCTTGGGCTCGGAGACAAGGATCATACCGCGATGACGGCAGGTGTTTTGAAAGACCCGTACATCTCCGTCTTTGTCTCTGATGAGAAGCAGCGGCATGCCCAGAAACTCGATCGGCTTCGCATCGCCATTTTCAGGAACATCAGCCGCGACCGCAATACCTGACCAGTTGTTGTAGAGAACGGCATCGCGCTCTTCCAGAAAGATGCGCTCGTCTACATAGTGATCATTAGGCAAACCATTGGCCGTAGCCACAGGGCGCATTACGCCAGAAACATCTGTTGTCATCGCAAGTCTTCCTCCATGTTTCCCCTCTCCTATGCGGGCTTCGCCGCAAAAACTTTCCTCACCGCGACACTGTTTTTCTCACGGCGACCCATCTGGCGCTTTTTCATCGGCTCTGATGCGGTATCGGCAAGTGCGCGTCAGCAGATTCAGATGACTAGATGTGGCCGCTTTAGGATGATCGTTTTAGCAGCGTCAGTTATGTGGAGCGCTTGGGTCTTTCGCTTGGTGCGGTCAGGCGTACTTTCGAAAAGCAATAAGGGTCGCTTCAGGCAAACTAAAAACAAACAGGAGGGTCCCAAAGCGCTCTTGAGAAAGCTGGCCAAGCTCCCTCATACTGTGCTCATCGTGTTCGGGAGGGCTTCAATGAATATCGACAAAAAGATCACTGATGATCTGGTAGCCAATGACATTTCGTTTGTGACAACTGTGCCGTGCAAGCAGTTGGCAGGGGTGATTGATGAGATAGAAAATCATGACCAGATTTTTCATATTCCGTCTAACAAAGAAGACGAGGGCATGGGGCTCTGTGCGGGTGCCTGGATGGGCGGTAAGCGCCCGGCAATTATCATGCAAAATACAGCGATCGGTGTGACGATCAACACACTGGCAACCCTCATCCAGTATTACCGGATGCCACTTCCGATGCTGATCAGCTATCGCGGTGAATTGCGCGAGCCTGTGGCCTGCCAAGTTGAAATGGGGGTGCACACTAAGGCGCTTTTGGCGCAGATGAATATACCTACCTATCACTTCCACAAACAGTCAGATGTCGAAGAACTCGACATGATCCTGAAATACACCTTCATGTGCAACAAACCCGTGGCCATCCTGACCGATGCCAACTTCTGGGGAGGCTATGGCGACCAATGATCCGTTCTGAAATTCTGAAAGAAATTGCCCCGATCCTGCGTGACCAGCTGGTTGTCTGTAACATCGGTATCCCAAGCCAAGAGTTACATGCAATCGATGACCAACCGACCAACTTCTACATGCTTGGCACTATGGGTTTGGCCTCAAGCATCGGTCTTGGCCTCGCGCTTGCGCAACCCAAGCCTGTAATCGTGATCGACGGTGATGGGTCTATTCTCACCAACATGGGAACTTTGCCGACCATCGCCAACAATGTTGCCAACAACTACATCCTGATGATCATCGACAATGGTTCTTATGGCTCCACCGGCGATCAACCGACCTATACAGGCAAGATAACCTCGCTTGCCAAAGTGGCCGAGGCCTGCGGTTGCGAGCGCGTGATCGAGTGCCGCGATGTAGACACAGGCCGCGTGCTGCAAGAGGCGCTGGACAGTGGCGAAATGACGGTGATGGTCGTGAAATGCGACAGCGGCAACGCCAAGATGCCCGTGATTACAATGGACCCAGTCATAATCCGCGACCGCTTTATGAAAGCCGTCGCGGCAGAGTGAGTAGGGGCGGCGGGGCTTATCCCTCGCCGCCTTGTCGCCAAAAGAGAGACTCGATCGTGTAAACTAAAATCGCCATGCCTACGGCCCCGCCTGCGGCCACCGCAAGCAGAACGATGACATCAATCGGTCCGCCAATGTCGGCAAACCCCGATCGTGTCATGCCCTGAACAAACAGCACGGCGGCAATCGCTCCGAAAGGCATCGAAAGCTGTGCCCAGAGAAATTTTTTCCAACTTACAGCGCGGTCACGGATCAGCACAAAGAGATAGAGCGCCGTCACGATCAATGCCGCGACAACCATGGCCCAGAAAAGCCCGCGTCCGAAGATTTCCTCAAAGACGGCAATCAGCGTAGTAAATGTAAGATCTTGCATAGCGTTCTCCTCAAGCCTTGCCGCGCAGCATGGCGTTATATGTGGCTTTCAAGGCAACTTCTTTCATCAGCCAGCTGATCCACAGTTCTTCAAGCGGGGCGATAATGCCGGGAAAGCTGGGCGTTAGGTTGTTGTTGTAATCAAACTCAACCAGCATCGCGCGGCCCACTTGGGTGATCAGGGGGCAGGAGGTATAGCCGTTGTAGGCCGCATCTGTTGTGTCGCCCGCAATCTGCGCAACAAGGTGTTCCTCGACCACAGGCACTTGCCACTTCACGCTGGCAGCCGTCTTGCCCTTGGGCACGCCTGCCACATCGCCAAGCGCGAAAACCTCTGGGTAGCGCAGGTGGCGCAGACTGGCCTTGTCCACTTCCATCCAGCCTTCGCCAACCCACTTATCTGCCCAGCTCAGACCCGACTGGCGCACCACGTCAGGTGCGCGCTGGGGGGGGATGATGTGGATGTAATCATAGTCACGCTCCACAGAGCCTTCGGGCGTATCAAACCGTGCGCGCTTTGAGCCCGCATCAATACCTGTTAAAACATGAGAATAGTCAGGGGTGATCCCTCTGTCGCCAAACAGCATCCGCACCTTCTCGGAGACAATAGGTACGCCAAACAAGCTGTTGTTGTTGGCCATGTAGTGGACGTCCATCTTGCCACGCGAGCCAGCCTTTCGAGCCAGATCGTCAATCAGGAAGGTGTGCTTGAGGGGAGCGCCCGCACACTTCATCTCGGTGGCTGGGCGCGTAAAAAGTCCAACGCCGCCGTCTTCCGTGAATTTAGAGGCTGCCTGCCAAGTTTTTGCGGCATAATCAGGCCCAGCATAGAGTGCGCCAATGCCGTCTTGGCCCACCATATCCAAACTAAACCCTTCGATTGCGTCGTGATCAAGAGAAAGTCCTGTTGCAACGATCAGATAATCATAGCTGAGCACTTCTCCCCCAGCGAGCGCGACTTTACGAGCTTCGGGGTCAATATTGGCGGCCCAATCCTGTTTCAATGTTACATCCGAAGGCAGCCAGTCTGTTGTTTGGCTCACAGAGTAGCTGGCCGGTTTGAGCCCTGCTGCAATCAACGAGAACCCCGGCTGATACCAATGTTCGCGGCGCCCATCGACAAGCGTGATAGTGGCCCCGTCAAGCCGCTCGATCAAACGGTTTGCAAGTGCTGCTCCTGCTGCACCAGCGCCAAGAATGAGTATGTTTGCATTGGTCTTTACCTGTCGTGGGGTTGCTTTACCTGCGCCCGCCAACCCAAATGCGCCAGCGCCCAAAGCCAAGCCCAAAAAGCCCCGCCGTGATGGCGTGCCAAACGTATCCGTCATAAGTATCCCTCCACTTTACATCGAGACAATGGAATGTGTTCACGTGGGATGCGTTGATATAGGTCAAGAATATGGTTGCGGAGAGTGCGCTTTGATCCGCTTTCTCGATGCCAACCAGCTTCAGTTTAGAATGAGTGCCGCTTTGTCCGGCAAATGATCTATCTTGTCAAAACGGGTCAGCCTGAAGTTGAACCCCTTATTTATATGATTCATTACCGTGCTCCCAGCAAGCTTTTGGATGGTTGTTTCTGGCGTGTGATCAGCACGATCTGACGGGAATGCCTCATCCAATCATGGGGTGAGGATGCAATCTTTTTTGCGCTTTGGTTGTCTTTGCTGAAATCGGCTGTGGTGAGATTGTAGAGCTCGCACTATGCTTAGGCCAAATGTCTGCCAGAATACGGAACTACCTGATGATTCTTACTCGCTCCGCCGTTGCATTATGTGCTGTTCTTTCGCTTGCTTCTTGTGGCGTGACCTACACCCCTCAGACTGTGAGCACAAAAGACACGCCGTTGGATGTAACCGTGGTGTCGATGTCCCCATCCAGTATCGAGGTTGCTAACCGATCGAGTTATACGCCGCGTGCTTTGCCCGCAGAGTTTTTTGCGACTGCAGGCATGAACGGGACGGTGAGAGGATTTGGCGCATTTCCAGAGGCACCATCTGTTCCCAACTTGAGCCCCCCTGCGGAAATGGCCCTGCGCTTGCCACCTGAGGTGCAGACCTTGTCCTATAAAATTGGGATCGGCGATGTTGTGATCCTTGCTACGCGGGCCGCAGGAAATTCTGTCGAACAGCTTACGGGACTGCTGGCCGCCCAAAGCCAACGTCAGGGATATACGGTCCGAGACGATGGCGCGATCGCAATCCCTGAAGTGGGTGCCGTTGCAATCGCAGGCCTGACTGTCGAAGAGGCTGAGGATCAGGTGTTCCAACGTTTGGTTCAAAATCAGCTCGACTCAGAATTCAGTCTTGAGGTCGCTGAGTTCAACTCAAAACGCGTTAGCATTGGCGGTGCCGTGCGCAACGCTATTATTGCGCCTATCACACTTTCTGCGCTTCGCCTCGATCAGGCAATAACCGCTGCGGGCGGTATTACGCTTGAGAACAATGATTATGGTGTCATTCGGATTTATCGCGACGGAACTTTGTATCAAATTCCTCTTGATAATTACTTCTCAGATCAAAATTTGCAGAAAGTGACATTGACGGATGGTGATAGCGTTTACGTTGACACTGCATATGACCTTACGCGAGCGTAAACCTATTATGAGCAAGAGATCAACGCGATGGATCTTCGGCAGCGCGCACGCAGTAATGCGCTGAGCGAGCTGGAGACAGAAATTAGGTTGCGCCGTTCTGAACTGTCAGAGCGCCGAGACACTTTCAACGCAAGATTGGCCGCAAATGCCGTGGTGCGCGATAGTGTTTTTCTTGTCGGCGAAGTCGCCAAGCAGACTCTTGTCCCACTTCCGTTCGAGCGAGATGCGACCTTATCAGAAATCTTGTTCGAAACGGGCGGTTTTTCAACAACAACAGGCAACCCAGCACAAATCTATGTTTTGCGACCAGGGGACGAAGATCAAGTCACGGCTTATCATCTTGATGCCACCAACATTGTAAATCTGACGATGGCGTCACGGATGCAAATGCGTCCTAACGACATTATTTTCGTCAAAGCGCAACCGATCACAACATGGGGCCGAGCGTTGCAGCAAGCTTTGCCCATTTTGCTGAATTCTGGGGCTGACTCTATTTAGTAATATCTTTGCCCTCGGCCGCTTAACTTGAAATATTTGAGACTGGGTTTATTGTTGTAACATTGTTTAGTTGATTCTTTCCGAGTTGAGTTGTTGCTTTATGTTTGTCGAGTACCTTTTGTCGCGTCCGCGCCATACGAAGCGCATGATGATATTCACGATGGATATGCTGCTGATTGGCCTTTGCCTCTTCGCAGCGTTTGCCCTGAGATATGGTGTGCTGTTTCCAGTATCTATTTTGCTGGATAACTGGATCCTATTTGTTTCCATGAGTGTCGTCGGATCTGTCGTTATAAACACGATGCGTTTGCCACGAATAAAACTTCATGCCATGGAAAACGGAGTGATTTTGCGCCTCGGGGCGACAGCTATCATCCTTTCTTTGTCTGCGATGTCGGTTGGGTTCATCTTCAATCTTGAAGGCCCGCGGTCTGTCCCTTTGATTTTTGGCGCACTGTTTTTCTTGACTGCTGTGCTTGCACGGGTTGGCGCACTGCATCTTCTGATAAGTCTGAGTGGCAAAGGCGGTTCACGCGTCCCTGTTGCGATTTATGGTGCCGGGTCTGCGGGTATTCAGCTCGCAGCTGCGTTACGCCAATCTCGTGAGGCGCGCCCCGTATTCTTCATTGACGACAACCCGAATCTTAAAGGCCTACTTGTCAATGGAATGCAGGTTCACGAACCGAATTGTCTGGAGAAACGCATCAAGAGACATCAGATTGAACGTGTCTTATTGGCTATGCCGTCGATTGATCAAAGTCAGCGTACTGCGATTGTAAAACGTTTGGCGACGCTGTCGGTTGAAGTGATGGTGCTGCCATCCTACGTCGATATTATGGCAGATGGTGGCTTTGAAAGCGCCCTGCGTCCGGTCACTCCAGACGAGCTTCTAGGGCGTGAGAAAGTCGCGCTCGATACCCCTGAGATTGCGAAGGCCTATGCTGGTCGTACAGTTATGGTCACAGGGGCAGGGGGGTCAATCGGGTCCGAACTCTGCCGACAGCTTTTGAACTGCAAGCCTGCGAAGGTTGTTCTTTTCGAACAGAACGAGTTTGCACTCTATGCTATCGATCGAGAATTGCGCGCCCTGACGGCGCACTTGCCACAGGGTCTTGATATTGTGACACGTCTTGGGTCTGTGATTGATAGAAGCCGAGTTCAGTCAGTCGTTCGCGAAGAGCGCGTTGAAATCATCCTGCACGCAGCTGCTTACAAGCATGTTCCATTGGTTGAAGAAAATGAGCTCGAGGGCGCGCGTAACAATGTGATTGGTACACAGACCGTCGCTGAGGTCGCCTTTGACGAAAAGATTGAGCGGTTCATTCTGATCTCTACAGACAAGGCCGTCCGCCCCACCAACATCATGGGAGCCACGAAGCGCATGGCTGAGCTGGTGGTGCAAGACTTTCAAACCCGAAGCACATCAACGAAGTTTGCGATGGTGCGGTTTGGGAATGTTTTGGGCTCGTCAGGGTCGGTGCTGCCTTTATTTGAGAGTCAGATCCGGGCTGGTGGACCAGTTACAGTGACGCATAAAGAAGTGACGCGCTTCTTTATGACAATACCCGAAGCGAGCAGGTTGGTGCTTCTTGCAGGTGCCTATGCCGAGGGCGGCGACTTGTTTGTTCTCAATATGGGTAAACCACAAAAAATTATCGATATTGCGCATCGCATGGTCAATCTATCCGGGCGTTCGGTGTTTGATCCAGAAACAGGCGTCGGTGATATCGAGGTGAAGGTCATCGGTTTGCGCCCTGGTGAAAAGCTCTATGAAGAGCTGTTGATTGATGGAGATAGCCTGGTTGCAACGCCACATCCGAAGATAATGAGGGCAGAAGAAGCACATCTCTCTCAGATCGAGATCGCTTCGATGATGCGTGAAGTGAGTGTGGCTATTGATCGGTCTGACAGCGATCATCTGCGTGCGTTGATCCAATCGAGAGTTGAAGGCTATCACCATCAAACGTTAGATGAACGCCACGCCTAATCTGTCGGATATATTTTAGTAACAGAAAGCCCCTATCCACGTTGGTGCATAGGGGCTTTCTTTTTTGATTGAGATGAATAGGCAGGCTTGTAACCCCAAGCTTCTGCTATGCGTCGTAATACCCGCCGCCATAGCTTGAGTATGCGCCATATGACTCGCCGTATCCGTATTTTTTCATACCCTTTGGATCAACTTGCGAGAGGACAAGGCCCGTCGGAACAAGGTTGACTGCCGCAAGCTCACGTAGGGCTGCGAGAACTTGGGTTTTGGTCGTGCTGTCCCATCTGACCGTGTACATGATCGCGTCGCAATGTTGTCCGATCACGCGTGCATCAGGGACAACAAGAACAGGAGGCGTATCAATGACTATATAGTCGTAGCCTTTGCGGACCTCTTTTAGGAACGTGGAGAACCTGTCTGATGAGAAGATATCTGCTGCGTTGATATGTGAGGTTTGCCCCATCAAAACATCCGCACCGATGCGCTCGCTCTTGACGATTGCTTCAGCCAAAGACACCTCTCCAGAAACAACCGAGAGAAGGCCATGCTCGCCCGCCTCACCTTTGAAATATTCGTCAAGTGTTCGGCGGCGAATGTCACCCTCGATGAGAAGAACTTTCTTCCCCATACCAGAGAGGTTCTGCACCAAAGAGATTGCTTGTGTGGTTTTGCCTTCTCCCGGGATGGTCGAGGTCGACATAATGACCTGTGGAGGGGTGTCGACGTTTGACAGCAAGATCGAGGTACGCATGTTGCGGACGGCCTCAACCGCTGGGGATGTTGGTTTGTCCTTGAGGTATTGAATCAAGTCGTTGCGAGCGGCCACTGGGAACATCGGAATCTGCCCAATAACTTGTAAGCCCGTTGTTGACTGAAGCTCTTCAGCGTTGCGGAAGCCATTGGCCCGCATTTCGCGAAAGAGCACAAAGCCTGAACCCATCATGCAGCCGAGGATCAACGAAAGAGCGGCGATCATGCTGGTGCGAGGAGATATCTTTTTGCCAATAATCGCGGTCGAAAGAACGCGTGCGTCAGGTTGTTGAATACCTTGCTGAATTGTCGTTTCTTTCAGACGGGTGAGAAAGGTCTCATAAAGTACCGACGTGGTATCGATCTCGCGTTGCATGCGTTGAAGCTCCGCAAGCATGGTGGCTTGTTTATCTACGCGAAGCTCCATAGCCTCTACAGTTTCAACGATGGTCGATACTTGCGTTAGCGCACGTTCCACATCTTTTTGAGTTCGGCCAACCAGTAAATCCAGGCGCGTTTTGAAAGCACTGTCTTCTTTGAGCAGAGTGTCCCGCGAGCCTTGGCTCGACAGGCGACGCAATGTTGGGTCCTGAGTGAAGTCAAGGATAGCATCGATGTTACCTGAGGCCACAACTGCGTTCATTTCAGCAAATCTAGCTTGCGCGCGGCTGGCATCAGTCTGCTCCCCAATGAGCCGTTCTCGAAGCTCACGTACTTGCTGGTTCAAGGCCTGTAGACCATCGGGATTGATATAGTCGGCCTCTGCGGTTTGGTTTTTCAATTCATCGTCGCGCGTTTGGAGTTCGGCCTCCAGTTCGATCACACGCGCAGACAGCCAAGTGACAGCGTCTTCAAGGGTCTCGAATTTTACACGGATTTGATCATCGAGATAAAGCTGCGCAAGCGCGTTTGCGATGTCGCGTGATTTGGTAGCGCTTTGCGTTGTGACTGAAATTGCAATGATGAATGTCGAACGCTGCACAGACGTGGAGATCGCACTGAACAAGTTTTCGACGATCTCATTGGTGACTTCTTGATCGGTGTAGGTTCGCACTGGCCTGTCTAAGATGCCGTCCAATGAGAGCTTGGAGGGCGGACGGATGGTCGGATTGAATTCAGGGTCGTTCTTAAGATTGAGTTCTGCAGAGAGTCGCTCTAGCAGGTCACGTGACTTCAGCACCGCTGTTTCCGTGTTCAGTGAGTCACTATCTGATGATACTCCTGACATGACAGCTTCGATGTCAATAATTGAACTTCCACTCTCCTTAATGGCGAGTGTCGTTGAGGCGGTGTAAGTTGGTACAGCGACAAGCTTTGCGTAAGCGATGCCAATGAAGGTTGCCAAGACCGCAAAAAGCAATATCTGAGCCTTGCCACGCCAGAGCGTGCCAAGCAGCGCCCCGAGGTCAATCTCATCGTCAAACTTATTTCCCTGATCTACCACGCGACCGCCTTTCGTGTTCGTTTGCGGCGTCTTAACGCTACACTTTGCGCTGCTTTTATCAGTCCAGCGGAAAACTTCAATTGCTGGAGTCACTTAAGCCCCTAAAACCCTAGTAATGTGATTGCAGAAATTGCACATCTGCCCCGTTGATGACGGCGGCCGTCAGGCGTCCGGTCGCATAGGCGCCGGTATCGATGCTGATGCGGCCGTTTTCTACTATGGGTTGATCGACAATTGTGTGGCCATGGATAACCCAGTGCCCGTCATAGCGGGGCTGTTTTTTAAACAGTGAGTGGCCCCAGATCAGAGGCTTTTCTCCCTGTTCTTCGATCGGCCTCGCAGGATCGGCGCCAGCATGGATAGCATATAGATTTCCAAATTTTGCGTGGAGTGGCCGCTCGGCCAGCCAGTTGATGACTTTGTCGCCCATGGCAAGCGCTAAAGCATCACGCATTTTTGTAAGCTCTGTTTGAGATCCTGCAACTCCGTAGCTCGCTACAGTTTGTAGCCCGCCGTTGCGCAGCCAACGGCCACCGCGTTCTTCAGGCTCCGCTAGGAAATCAAGACACATGCGCTCATGGTTCCCCATCAAACATGTGACTTCGGGCATTCCCATAAGTAGCTCTATAACTTGCCGGCTCTCCTCGCCGCGATCAATATAATCGCCTACGAAGAGCAGCTTTATGTCTGGGTGGCTGTCTCTCAGTTTATCGATGAGTTTGGCAGCGAGTGTGGCGCATCCATGAACGTCGCCGACAACTCCAATGAGTGTTGGTACAGCAAGGGGAGAGGCGTGGGCGATGATAATATCGTCATCTATCTTGCGAAATCGCTTAAAAATTTTTCCAAGCATGGGAGCTAGGTCTTTCAAAAGTTTACAGTTTTAGGTGCAAAGCGACAGCTGCCTACAATATGAGATAGGTGTGTAACGGTATTTAGGATTTTTGCAACAACGGTTCAGGCTGACCATTTGCCTCACATGATTTCATGTGGGATGAAGCAGGACAGCGCTGTTCTTGAATGGTTGTGAGGAAGTGGCGCACTAAATATGCCTTCTGCAGCTCGTGCGACAGGGCATTCAACGCATTCTTTGCCAACAAAAGAACATGCCCCGCGAGCAGAACTCGCAGGGCATAGTTACAGCTAGACAACTCAGAGGTATACCTGCGTGATTTCAGAAATGCTCAATCATGTAGTTGAGCTCCTTTAAACGCGTGTATGTTCTGGTGCTATTAAAGCATACCTTCGCGCTGAGCTTTTTTGCGAGCAAGTTTGCGCTGACGGCTAATTGCTTCTTTTTTCTCACGAGCTTTACGCACTGATGGCTTCTCGAAATGCTCTTTGAGTCTCATCTCACGAAACACGCCCTCGCGCTGTAGTTTTTTCTTAAGCGCACGTAGAGCTTGATCGACATTGTTGTCGCGAACACTGACTTCCATTTGATTTCTGCCATAGTTGGAAAATGATTGCAGTGTCCTTGCCGTAAATTTTCAATTAGATCAAATGAAATCTTTGATCGGACGCATGTGGCGATACTCTCTCCAAGTCTGTTTCCCCGCGTCGAGACACCCAGAAACATGGTTGAGTAGACTGGTTAGGGCTTTTGCGCCAAGTCCATTGTGGCGTGATACCGATCTCGTGGAACAAACAGCGCGCCATGAACATGCCTGCTGTTCGCTTAAAGGCCGACCAGAGAACCGCGCATTACGATTGATACATCGAGTTCGCGGCTGATGTTTGTGGAGCGCTTCTCAATCAAGTCGATCAATGCATTTGCTGCTTCACGTCCCATTTGCCGGTGCGGAACATGTACGGTTGTCAGGGGTGGCCAGACACAACGGGCCAGTTCGATATCATCAAACCCAGTTACAGAAACATCATGCGGAACACCCAAGCCCATCTCACGGGCCTTTGATATCGCGCCTGTCGCAAGGACGTCGTTTCCGCACATTATGACTGTTGGCTTCAAATCTGCTGCCATCAGCTTTTCGAATGCTTTTCCACCACCTTCGATATCGTATGGGGTTTCGATGATCGCAAGGTTCTCGATATCAAACCCGTGCGACTGCCAGCTTTCTTTAATCCCTGCCAGTCGGCCTGCCGCTCGGTCATTGCCCGCAATCACACCAGAGATTACCCCAATCCGACGGTGTCCCATCTCGATCACCTTATCAGCCAAGCCGCGCATGGCGGCCTTGTTGTCAAACCCTACGAATGGATAGGCTTTGTCAGGAGAAGATGCCCAGGCTAGCACGGTTGGAATGCTACGCCGGTCCAAATAGTCATAAATGGCCTGATCGCGCTCATACCCGATCAAGAGAAGACCTTCAGCCCCACGCGCAACCAGCTCGCGGATCTGCTCAGCCTCCAATTTTGGCTGATATGCACTACTGGAAACCAACAGGTTATAGCCCAATTGGTGCAACGTTTCCTGAAAGGCCTGAAGTCCGCGTGCAAAGATGGCATTTTCCATGGTCGGAATAATCGCGCCAATTGTATGGGATCGTTTGGCTGCCATTGCGCGAGCATTAAAGTTTGGTGTGTACCCAAGCCGTTCTACAGCCTCCATCACGCGCTCGCGGGTCTTTAGAGACACTTTCTGCTTTTCGTTTAGGCAGCGTGACACCGTTGCAGTCGATACGCCCGCTGCGATTGCAACGTCTTGCACAGTTGGAATTTGGGGCGGGGCGGACGGTGGCATGTAGACCTCAAATGATCGTTTCATTCTGATATTAAAGCAAAATTACAAATACACAGCACCTAAAATGTAAACGCTTGCAAGAATCATCTGTAAGCGCTTACATTTGAGTCTGAACCTATTAGAGTGGAGGCTCTTGGTGTTTCTGACTGGCTCATTCATTGTTTTTCTCGTTTTCTTTTCGAATGTCGCCTTGGGCGCGTTCGCGGACAGCGCGTTTCTGGGTGATGTCGGAGAAATGTTGGTTCTGTTTTTTGCGACGGTGCTTTTTGTCGTCGCAATTCTAAAAAAAGAAGCTGTTCGACGCAAAGACGACGGCTGAAATATCTTTTGGGAGGAGAACCATATGGACGATCAAGACCGTAAAGGGCTCGCGTCTGCAGAGCGCCGGAATTTTCTGAAAATAGCGTCGACCGCTGGCTTCACAGCGGCACTCGTCGCGGGTGCAGCAGGGACGCTTTGGTCAACTGAAGCAGCAGCTCAGTCGGCCACCGAAGAGCGAGACCGCGAGGCCGCCGCGGAGCACGTCATGACAATCGCCACGGCCTATGTGCTGGGCGCATCACGTAGCTACCCTATCATGCAGCTGGATCTGAAGGAAAACATCCAGAACGCCACAAATGGGAAGGTCTACGTCAAGCTTGCCCCTGGTGGTCAGCTTGGTGCGGGCGGTGCCTTGGTATCGGCGGTTCAGGGTGGCACCATTCAAGCGGCTCAGCACTCGCTGTCAAATTTCGCTCCGTTTGCGTCTACTGTTGATCTGATCAACATGCCGTATCTGTGCGGGTCAAACCAACGGTTCACGAACCTTGTGAACTCCGACTTCTGGGGCTCCAATGTGACGCCCAAGATCGAAGAGAACGGATTCAAGCCATTGTTCTACGTCAACATCGACCCGCGGGTTGTTGCTGTGCGTAAGGGTGGCGCTGGTGCAGTGATTACGCCGTCCGATCTTGCGGGCGTTAAGTTCCGCGTTCCTGGCTCTGCGATGCTACAGCAGTATTATCGAATGGTCGGTGCAAACCCAACGCCGGTAGCTTGGGGCGAAACGCCCTCTGCGATCCAGCAGGGTGTGGCTGACGCACTTGATCCCTCCGTGGGCGCGCTCTTTGTGTTTGGCTTCAAGGATATCTTGTCGCATGTAACTTTCACACAAGCCGTACCTGATTCCCAAGTCTATTCTTGTAATCTCGAGTGGTTCAATTCTATGCCGGCCGACGTTCAAGAGGGCATCATTTGGGGCTCTGAGATGACCGCACACCAGAACCTTGCGAAGGTTCCTTCGGCACGGTCCCACGCGATGGCTGAGCTGGCCAAAGCTGGGGTCGAGTTCCACTCTCTGAGTGACGACCAACTCGCCGAATGGAAAGACGCAGGCGGCTACCAGCGTTCCGAATGGGACAAGTTCAAGGTGGAGTTGGCTGGGTCCATGGATGCGTTTGCACAGATGGAAGAGGCCGCGGGAACGCAGGGCAAATACTACGTTCACGACGCCTAAAAGTAACCTTCGGGCGCCCTTGTGGAGCGCCCGAAACACCCACGCAACATGATTAAGAACCCTGCGCACTCTGTGCGAGGTTTTGTCATGGAACCCAGATGGACCACACCATGGAATTCCTGCGTAAATTAGATCAGAACGCTGAGCGCTGGCTGCTTTTGACGTTCTACGTGATGTTGGTCATCACGATGGCTGTCGAGGTGCTACGCCGCGAAATTTTTGCCTACTCGTCGATCTGGGGCGAGGAGATTGTACGCTATTCCTTTATCTATCTGGCGTGGATCGGGGCGGCTGCCGCAGTTAAGGAGCGCGCTCATATCCGTATCGATGTGATCATGCATTACCTTGGCCCACGACCCAAGGCGCTGCTCTATATGTTCGGCGATCTGGTGATGATGGTCGTTGCGCTGATCGCGCTTTACTGGTCGATGGAGGCCGTTCACGTTTCCTACAAATTCGGGTCCGTAACCCATGGGCTGCGCATCTCTCAGGTGTGGTTCCTGATGGCGGTGCCCAGCGGATTTGCTCTTATGATCTGGCGCCTTCTTCAGTCGCTTCGTCATGATTTCATCTCCCTCAAGACTGGCAAGCCAGTCTACGAGGGTGACACGTTATTTGATTAAGGAGCGGCACGATGCTTTGGAATACTGTCGCGCAAACTGTAGAGCTTGGTTGGGACTTTTACGTACCCGTCATTCTGTTTGTGGCGCTTATCGCCTTGGCTGTACCAGTCTGGGCCGCGATTGGCAGCTCTGCTATTTTGATGTTGCTGATGTCGGGCGATCTGCCTTTGAGCCTTGTCGGCGAACGGTTGTTTAGCGGCATTGATGCCTTTGCTCTGACAGCGATTCCCCTGTTTATCTTGACGGGTGACGTGTTGGTCCGAACGGGCCTGTCGCGAAAATTCCTCGATGTCGCCGAAGCGCTGACCTGCTTTACCAAGGGTGGGTTCGGATCAGCGACAGTGCTTGTCTGCGGTATGTTTGCTGCAATATCCGGGTCTGACGCGGCAGGGGCTGCCGCTGTGGGCAGAATGACAATCGCCCGTTTGGTTGAGGCCGGATACCCGCGCCCCTATGCCTGCGCACTGGTCGCAGCAGGGGCCTGCACTGGAATTCTGATCCCACCGTCCATTGCATACATTATCATTGGGCTTGTGTTGGGAATTTCCGCTTCAACCTTGTTCTTGGCTGCTTTGATCCCGGGGCTGTGTATCCTGATCTCAATTTTGATCACGAACCTCGTTGTGAACCGCGTCTATGCTTATGAGGGTGGTGGCAACCTGACCTTTATGGAGTGGCTGAGCAATTTGGGACGCTCACTGCAATCGGGCTGGTATGCATTTATTGTTCCTGGAATTATCTTTTACGGTATTTTCTCGGGCCGCCTGACGCCAACTGAGGCAGGTGCCACCGCTGTTGTCGTCACCATAGGCATGGGCTTCTTTCTGAAAACACTGACCTTTGCGGACTTTCCAGCGATGCTGGTCAGCTCTGCCAAAGTGAATGGTGTAATTTTGCCGATCATCGCCTTCTCCGCCCCGTTGGCTGAGGCTTTGGCTATAATGGGGGTGCCGCAGGGCTTTGTGACGTCGGTCACGGCGCTTACGGAAGAGCCTTGGATTCTCATACTGCTGATGATCGGTATTTTAATCGCCGCGGGCTGCGTCATGGAAACCACGCCCAATATCGTGATCCTTGCTCCGATCTTGCAACCTTTGGCCGAAAACATCGGCATGAACGAAATTCAGTTTTGTATCATGATGATCACCGCTTTGGGTGTTGGCTTCATCACGCCGCCCCTTGGACTGAACCTTTTTGTGGTTTCTGGAATAACAGGTGAATCGATCCTCAAGATCGCAGTGCGTGCTGTGCCCTTCGTGTTGTGCATGTTCGTCGTGGTTTTGTTCATTGCCTATGTCCCCGCTGTTTCCACAACTCTTTTGCCTGATATCTACAAATAGGATCTCTGCCTAATGACCCGTGAATACCTGAAAAAAGCAACTTTGACGGCCGCTTCTGGCGCATCCGATGTGCATGACACTGTGGTATCGATCCTCAAGGATATTGAAGAAGGTGGTGATGCCAAGGCGATGGAGTACGCCGCCAAGTTTGATAAATACGAAGGCAACGTCATCCTTACGCAGGCCGAAATTGAAGCAGCAAGCGCGTTGGTTCCTGAAAAGTTGAAGGCAGATATCCAATTCGCGCATGACAATGTGAAGCGCTTCGCGGAGCTGCAGAAAAGCACTGTCGCTGATGTCGAGATGGAAATTCAGCCGGGTTATGTCGCTGGCCAGAAGGCCATCCCCGTTGATGCGGCAGGCTGTTATGCCCCCGGTGGTCGCTACAGCCATATTGCGAGTGCTATCATGACAGTCACCACCGCCAAGGTGGCAGGATGTAAACACATTACGGCCTGTTCTCCTCCGCGTCCTGGTGTTGGTGTGGCTCCCGCGATTATCTACGCAGCGCATATTTGCGGTGCAGATAAGATTATGGCGCTGGGTGGCGTTCAGGGCGTTGCGGCTATGGCGTTTGGTTTATTTGGCCTGCCAAAGGCCAATATTCTGGTTGGCCCTGGTAACCAGTTTGTGGCCGAGGCAAAGCGTATTTTGTTTGGCCGTGTGGGCATCGATATGATTGCGGGCCCAACGGATTCCTTGATCCTCGCCGATAAGGACGCAGATCCTCATATCGTTGCCACCGACTTAGTAAGTCAGGCTGAACATGGCTATAACTCGCCCGTATGGTTGGTGACAGATGATCGTGCTTTGGCCGAAGACGTTATGGCGCGGGTTCCTGTCCTGATCGACGATCTACCCGAACTGAACCGCGACAACGCTTTTGCTGCTTGGCGCGATTACGCAGAGGTGATTGTTTGCAAAGACCGCGAAGACATGGCCGCTTGCAGTGACGAATATGCACCTGAGCATTTGACTGTCCAAGCCAGCGACATTGATTGGTGGCTCGACCGTTTGACTTGTTATGGCTCGCTGTTTTTGGGCGAAGAAACCACGGTGTCTTATGGCGATAAGGCCTCGGGCACGAACCACGTGCTACCGACTTCTGGTGCCGCGGGCTACACAGGCGGTTTGTCAGTGCACAAATATATGAAAATCGTCACTTGGCAGCGAGCCACGAAAGAGGCCTCTAAGGATGTCGCGATTGCGACAGCGCGGATTTCACGTCTGGAAGGAATGGAGGGGCATGCCCGCGCAGCGGATGTGCGGCTTGCGAAGTACTTTCCAGGTGAAAACTTTGACCTAACGTCTGAAGGCTAGGAGACGTGACAGGCAATACACATCTATTCGATCTAAGCGGCAAAGTAGCCTGTATCACGGGCGCTAGCTCTGGACTTGGCCGTCGCGCAGCACTGACGCTTGCGGCCGCTGGCGCAAAAGTCGTGGGCGTTGCTCGTAGGGCTGATGCATTGGACAATCTGTGCGCTGAAATCGGACCTGCCGCTGCTGCCGTGGTGGCGGATGTAGCCAGCCGCGATGGTCTGGAAAGAACTGTCGCTGATATTTCCGCGCCATTCGGTGCGCCTGACATCTTGGTACATGCAGCTGGCGTCAACACCCGTGAGGCAGCCGATGATGTTACCTTCAACGGATGGGATCAGACGCTGGCTCTTAACTTGTCGGCACCGTTTTTTCTGTCAAAGGCGTTTGTACCAGAAATGCGAAAAAAGGGCTGGGGTCGTATCGTTAATTTTGCGTCCCTTCAAACGACCCGCGCATTTCCGGGCGGCATCGCCTACGGGGCAACGAAAGGTGGTATCGCGCAACTGACCCGCGCGATGGCTGAAGCATGGTCTCCCGATGGGATCACAGCAAATGCCATTGGTCCCGGTTTTTTCCCAACTGAATTGACGGCAGCGGTGTTCGAGGATGACGCGCGTGCTGCACGCAATGCAGCGCAAACCTGCATCGGACGCAATGGAACTCTTTCGGATATGGACGGACCAATTTTGTTCTTGTGCTCTGATGCCTCTGCCTATGTCACAGGACAGGTCCTTATGGTTGATGGGGGGTTTACGGCGAAATGAAAGCACTGGTTTATCAGGGTGTTGAATCCCTTGTTTATGGCGATATGCCGGACGTGATCCCACAGGATGATGAACAGCTGATCAAGGTTGAAGCTGTCGGCATTTGTGGATCGGACATGCACGCCTATCTTGGTCATGACGAACGACGTCCCGCTCCGCTGATTTTAGGGCATGAGGCGGCTGGGACGATCCAGGGTGGCAAGAATGATGGAATGCGTGTGACAGTGAACCCGCTGGTGACCTGTCAGGTCTGTCCCGCTTGCAAAGCTGGGCGCGAAAATCTTTGCTCTAAAAGGCAGATCATTTCGATGATGCCGCGTCAGGGGGCTTTTGCTCAGTATATTGGAATGCCAATGCGCAATTTGGTCGAGGTGCCTGCCCATGTGGCGCTGGGCAAGGCGGCACTTGCCGAACCTTTGGCTGTCAGCTGGCACGCAGTGCGGCTTGCGCTAGAGGCCTTGCACCCGAGCATGGAGCGCCGCGCGCTTGTGATTGGCGGGGGGGCGATTGGGCTGGCCGCCGCTTTGGCGCTTCGTGCCATGGATGTTAATGACGTCGTCATCGTTGAGCCGGATGAGAAACGCTGCGCATTTCTGGCGAACAGCTGTGATCAAGTTGCCGTGCACTCCACAACCAAATCATTCCCAATAGTGATCGACGCGGTTGGCTACGGGGTGACGCGCGCCTCTGCTTCCGCCATGGTCGAACCGGGCGGTGTTATTGCGCATGTAGGACTTGGTGACGATGCGCACGGCCTTGATGTGCGCCGTGCAACGTTGCAGGAAATCACGTTTATTGGCACCTACACCTACACTGCGACAGACTTTCGCGACACAGCAACAGCCCTTTTTGAAGGCCGATTGGGTGCGCTGGATTGGACACAAACACGCCCACTTTGTGACGGAGCAACTGCCTTTTCTGATCTGCGGTCAGGTCGTGTTGCCGCGCCGAAAATCATTTTGGACCCTTGGGCGTGACATCGCTGCAATCATCAAAGGAAAGAACATATGTATAAGAAAATACTTGTTCCTATGGCACTTGATCATGACATCTCACCGCGTACCCTTGCGATTGCACAGGCGCTGGCTGGCGATACAGGAACAATTACGGCGCTGCATGTTTATGAGGCTCCAAAGGGCTCGGTCAACGCTTATCTCGACGAAGAGGCCAAGAAAGACGGCATTGCACGTGCAAAGTCTGAGTTGCTCGCGAAAACTGAGCATCTGAGTAATGTTCAGCCTGTAATGGTGATCGGGCACACCTATCGTACCATTATCGCTTATGCTCGTGACAACGCGATCGATTGCATTGTGATGGGCTCCCACCGACCAGGGTTCAGTGATTATCTGCTTGGTTCTACGGCAGCACGCGTCGTCAGACACGCGCCTTGCGCCGTGCATGTCCAACGTAGCGATTAACATAAACAATCCAAAGACGACTTAACCAGAAAGGCTCTGTTCCAATGAACATCGACAAAAAGATCGTAGATGATCTTGTTGCCAACGATATCTCTTTCGTGACCACCGTACCCTGCAAACAGCTGGCTGGTGTGATCGAAGAGGTGGAGAACCGCGACGAGATTTTTCACATCCCCTCAAACAAAGAAGACGAAGGTATGGGGCTATGTGCGGGCGCCTTCATGGGGGGCAAGCGTCCCATGATCATTATGCAAAACACTGCCCTTGGCGTGACGCTGAACACACTGGCGACACTGATCCAGTTCTATCGTATGCCGCTTCCGATGTTGATTTCATATCGTGGTGAGTTGCGCGAACCAGTATCGTGTCAGGTTGAAATGGCTGTCCACACCAAGGCACTTTTGGCGCAGTTCCACATTCCGACATACCATTTCCATTGGCAAAAAGATGTCGAGGAATTCGACAACATCCTGAAATATACTTTCATGTCCAACAAACCTGTGGCGATCCTGACCGATGCCAACTTCTGGGGAGGCTACGGCGACCAATGATCCGCTCTGAAATCTTGCGCGAAATTGCGCCCATCCTGAACCCTCACCTTGTCGTTTGCAATATCGGCCTGCCCAGTCAGGAACTGCATATGATTGATGACAACGCTCGCAATTTTTACATGCTCGGCACCATGGGGCTGAGCTCTTCGATCGGCTTTGGCCTTGCGCTCGCGCAGGACAAACCTGTGATCTCGATTGATGGCGACGGGTCTGTCTTGACGAACCTTGGCACGTTGCCAACGATCGCTAACAACGCGACTGGCAACTATACATTGCTGATCATTGATAACGGATCTTATGGATCTACGGGTGACCAGCCGACCTACGCAGGCATGAAAACCAACCTGACAGATGTGGCGCGCGCCTGTGGCTGCGATACTGTGATCGAGGTGCAGGACAAAGACCTTGGCCCCGTGTTGCAATCGGCCATCGACAGCGACGAGATGACGATAATTGTCTGCAAATGTGACAGCGGGAATATCAAGTTGCCGGTCATTACTCTTGATCCGGTGGTTATCCGTCACCGCTTTATGGAAGCCGTGAAGTCCTGATGTCAGCAAGCGGCATTCATAGCGCAGAGGATGCACGGCGTATTGCCAAGCGTCGTCTGCCATGGATGGTGTTCGATTATATCGACGGGGCGGCAGGCCGTGAAACGGGGGCGGCGCGCAATCGGGCCGCCCTTGATGAGATAACCCTGCGGCCGCGTATTCTGCGAGATGTTTCCAGCCGTTCGCTTGCTGCGACCCTTTTTGGTGCAACGACACAACGCCCCTTTGGTATTGCACCGATGGGTATGTGCAACCTTTCAGCTCCTGGTGCAGATCTTATGCTTGCGCGCCTTGCAGCACGATATGCAGTGCCCCATGGGGTCTCGACTGTTGCATCAACTCCGCTGGAAAAGATCATCGAGGTGGCTGAGGGCCATGCTTGGTTCCAGCTCTATTTCACGGGTGATGGGACTGGGACATTCAAGCTGGTCGATCGTGCAAAAGCAGCTGGTTACCAGACATTGGTGTTAACTGTGGATGTTCCAGAGGTTGGGCGCCGTCCTCGTGAATTGCGCCATGGTTTTAAAATGCCGTTCAAGATCGGCCCCAAACAATTCGTCGATTTTGCACTGCATCCGCGTTGGTCCCTGAATGCATTGCTGAAAGGCAAGCCGACGATGGCTAACTTTGAAATGCCTGGGTATGAATTCGATCGCACTGAAAGTCGCGCGCGCGCAACGTGTGACACATTGAATAAGCTACGCGAGATGTGGCCGGGCAAACTTGTTGTAAAAGGTGTGCTTGATGTGGAAGATGCGCTTACGCTTAAGGCCGCTGGTGTTGACGGTATTCAAGTGTCTAGTCACGGTGCACGCCAGCTTGAAAGCGCTCCTGTACCTATCGAAATGCTTGCTAAAATTCGGGAGCAGATCGGGGCTGATTATCCGCTGTTTTTTGACAGTGGCATCCGGTCGGGTGAAGATGTGTTGCGGGCATTTACCCAAGGCGCTGATTTCGTTTTTTTGGGGCGCATCCTCCAATATGCTTTGGCCGCTGGCCATGAACGAGGATTGCACAAACTGTGGGATGTCATTTCAGAAGAAATGAGCATCGCAATGGCCCAGACTGGACTGACGAGCCCGAAAGATATTACTGGTTTGCGCTAATTAGAGAACTATCGAACGTTGGGAAATTACGCCGTGGTTGCCCGCCAATCTTAATGGTAAAACCTGCCGCCTTGGCACTTGCACATCACTTTGCCGTCTGTGCGAACGTGGTCCATGATTTGAAACCTGTGCCCAACCTTTTGCCACAACAGCCTCATAAATAGCTTGCTTTGCTTTCAGCTTTGGCAGGAGATTCAAGCCGCCAATGCAGCAATTTATATTCAGTCTAAGTTTATGGATTTGCGGCCTCTGTGATATAATCTATGAATGAGGCATGACATTTGATCAGATCAAGACTTTCCTCTGGGTCGCTCGTTTGGGAGGCTTTCGCAAGGCTGCTGAACGCCTCAATCTTTCGCAGCCTGCCATCTCGACCCGAATTGCAAACCTCGAACAAGAACTCCGCGTGCCCCTTTTTGAACGTGGCCCGGGCGAACTTGTCTTAACAAAACACGGAACGCTTTTACTTTCGTATGCTGAGCAAATGTTGTTTGTCGAAGAAGAGATCAAGCAACGTGTTGCCAACCCATCCGAAGCAGAGGGTCTTTTTCGTGTCGGCGCCTCCGAGACGATCGCACAGGCATGGTTGCCTGACTTTTTAAAGGCTTTCAGTGAGCAGTATCCGCGTGTCAATGTTGACTTGACGGTGGATATCTCCTTGAATTTGCGCACGGATTTGCTTGAGAGGAAGCTTGATCTCGCACTTCTAATGGGTCCCGTGTCGGAGTTTTCTGTTGAAAACGTGGCCCTGCCGTCTTTTGATTTGCATTGGTATCGATCGACTGCAAATCCACAGACTGATTTGAGCAAAGTCCCAGTGATTTCCTATTCAAGCAAGACCCGACCGTATCGTGAATTAATGTCTGAGCTCACGCGTAGGATCGGACCAAAGGTGCGTGTCTATGCGTCGGCTTCCTTGTCGGCAAGTTTGAAGATGATCGCCGCAGGAATCGCCGTAGGTCCTTACCCGAGGGCGCTTGCCAACGATTTTCTTGAGGCGGGGCAAATTGTAGAGTTTGATCCGGGATTTCGCCCGCAGCCGCTCTCGTTCACGGCATCATATTTGTCAGAACCGCGCAGCTTTCTTGTTGAAAACAGTGCGCAAATTGCCCGCGCGGTTGCGAACACATGGGAACGAACCCAGCCAAGTTAAATCAATTAAATCTATCGGTTATGATATAAATTGATAATTTGATTGAGAGTTGCCGCCGTGTGATGCTTCTCACACAGCTGGAGGAGTTTCGAATAGTGCTAACAACAGTCTCACATTCCGACCTTGTTGCCTGTTCCGCAGGCGAGGTCAGGGCGGCAATCCGCAGCGGGTCTTACGACCAGCACACAGCGGGTCTCGCTGCTGGCAAACTGCAATGCAATCTTGCAATCTTGCCCGAGAAATTCGCCTTGGATTTCTTGCGCTTTTGTCAGCGGAACCCAAAGCCCTGCCCAATCGTAGGCGTGAGCGACAGTGGTGATCCGTTTTTACCGACACTTGGTCAGGACATCGATATTCGTAGCGATGTTTCAAAGTACCGTGTGTTTCGGGATGGCACGCTTCATGACGAGGTCACCAACATTGCTGATATCTGGGCTGACGACTTGGTTACGGTGGCTTTGGGGTGTTCGTTTACGTTTGAAAATGCACTGCTACGCAACGGCATTCCGGTCCGGCATATCGAAAGGGGCCTAAACGTTCCGATGTATCGAACCAATATTGGGCTCGTGCCGGCGGGGCGATTTGGTGGCCGGATGGTCGTTACGATGCGCCCAATCCCCGAAGCACAGGTCGACAAAGCCCGCGAGATCAGCCGTCGGTATCCGCAGGCACATGGGGCGCCGATTGCAGTGGGCGATCCTGCTGAGATCGGCATCAAAGATCTGGCACATCCAGATTGGGGAGACTCTGTCGAGATAAAATCCGGAGAAGTACCTGTCTACTGGGCCTGCGGTGTGACGCCACAAAACGTTCTTTTGGATGCGGGTCTTCCGATCTGCATCACGCATTCGCCGGGTCACATGCTGATCACCGATGTGGCGGAGGACGCAGAGACAACGATCTTAAGAAAAAACTAAAGCAATCCAACAAGGAGACAAAAAATGAAACAGACACTTGCTATTTTGGCTGCAACCACGGCCCTCGCCGCACCTGCCTTCGCAGAAGACTTATCCGTAGTGGGCAGCTGGTCCAGCTTGCCGCTGCACAAGAGCTATGAAGCGCCGTTCTGGGGTACAACTTTGCCCGCAGCGGGTGATTTCAATGTGGAACTGACCACACACAACCAGATGAGCCTTGGTTTGGGCGATATTTATCCGTTGCTGGGCCAAGGTGTCTATGATGTGGCAATGACTGTTGCTGACTATGCTGTGTCTGACGCGCCAGAGCTGGAAGGCCTCGATGTGCCACTGATTGCACTCAGTGCAGATGAAGCTCGTGCAATGGTTGACGCGGCGCGCCCCATGGTCTCAGAGATCTACCGCGACCGCTTCAACAGCCATGTTCTCGCGATTGCACCCTATCCGCCACAGGTCGTTTTCTGTAACGCTGAGATTTCTAGCCTAGCAGATCTTACAGGTCTCAAGGTCCGCGCCTCAGGCCGGATGACGGCCAAGCTACTCGAAGCTTTGGGTGCAGAAGGAGTGAATGTGTCCTTCTCAGAAGTGCCAGGTGCTTTGCAAAAAGGTGTGGTTGATTGCGCTGTGACAGGTGCCGGCTCGGGCTATTCAGCCGGTTGGTGGGAAGTATCCTCTCACTTGCTGCCGATCCCATTGGGGGGCTGGGACCCTGTTGTAACGGCAATCAACCTCGACAAGTGGAATGGCATGTCAGCCGAGAACCAAGCGCTTCTCACTGACCAGATCAAGACTGGCTTTGAAGATCTTGCATGGGCCAGCGCACAAGACGCGCTTGTCAATGACATCGCTTGCCTCACAGGGAATGGGGAATGCCCGTCTGGTGATGCACGTTCGATGACGCTTGTGGACGTCAGCGACGAAGATTTCGCACGGGCCCGTGATATCCTCACATCCGAGGTTTTGCCCGAGTGGGCAGAGCGTGCAGGCGGTGACTGGGCAACACGTTGGAACGACAGTGTTGGCAAAGTTGTCGGCGTCGAAATCAAGTAACCTGTTTCAAGGGGCGGACCGAACATGGAACTCAAGGTGATAGCAATCCTGCGCAGGCTGAACAAAGGGGTTGCCCTTTTTGTCGGCGCAGGGCTGCTGGTTTGCGCGACCTTCGTGTTAACAGATATCATCATGCGCCGGTTCGGTACGTCCCTTGGCGGTACCGAGGAGATTGCGGGCTACGCTATGGCGCTCGCGACCTCTTGGGGCATGGCATACACATTGTTAGAAATGGGCCATGTCCGCATAGACATCCTGCGCAGCCGCGCAGACAGTTTCAAACGCGCGCTGTTTGATGTCTTTTCAATGATCGTAATGTCGGGTGTCATCATCACTATCGCGCTCAAGGCATGGCCGGTATTGGAACGGTCGATCAAGAACGGCTCAACTGCCAATACACCACTTGAGACACCGCTTGTCTGGGTTCACCTGCCTTGGTTTGCGGGTTGGGTTTGGTTTGCCCTAATGGCTACCACCATCACCCTTTGCGCGCTCAGCTTGCTGATCAAGCGCCGCCACGGCGACACCGAGCAATTCATCGGCGCATTTGCCGAGCAGGAGACATTGCAATGATCGGGTATGTTTCCATCGGCCTTCTAGGCCTACTGGCCCTCTCGATCCCTGTGGGTATCGTGCTGTTCCTATTGGGCTTCGGTATTGATGCCTTTTTCTCCAATTTTCCGCTCACCAAAGGGCTTGGAAATATGGTCTGGTCCGCGTCCAATTCAGCGACGCTCATTGCGATTCCATTTTTTGTGCTTCTGGGCGAAATTCTTGTGCGCAGTGGTGTTGCCACGCGCACCTACGCAGCCCTTGACCGCTGGGTAAGCTGGCTGCCGGGCGGGTTGGTCCACGCCAACATCGCGACTGCAACGATGTTTTCTGCCACCTCCGGCTCGTCCGTTGCCACAGCGGCTACTGTCGCCACTGTGGCGATGCCACAGGCCGAAAAACTTGGGTACGACCCCAAGCTATTCTCGGGTGCTATTGCCGCTGGAGGGACGCTTGGGATCATGATCCCGCCATCGATCAATCTCATCGTCTATGGCTTCCTCACCCAATCCTCGATTCCGCAGCTCTTTTTAGCGGGCCTCATCCCCGGCCTTGGCCTTGCGCTAATGTTCATGCTGATCACGGTTATCATTTGCCTGATCCGACCCGATTTGGGGGGGCTACGCCGCACGTTCCCGTTTCCGCAAATGCTGCGCGCGTTGATTGATCTGGTGCCGATCTTGATGCTTTTTGGGATGATCGTTGGCTCTATCTACGCGGGGTGGGCGACCCCAACCGAAGCGGCGGCTGTCGGCGTTGCTGGTGCCTTTCTTATAGCGCTCGCGTTTGGAGGTGTCTCATGGGACATGCTGACTCAAAGCCTGACGGGGACAGTTAAAATCACCTCTATGATTATGTTGATTGTGATCGGCGCATCGTTCCTGAATTTCACGCTGGCCTCGGCCGGTTTGGGCCGCGAATTGACCGAGTTCATGGATGGTCTCGGACTATCCCCGCTTGGCTTTATCCTTGTGGTTGTCGTGCTCTATATCGTTCTGGGCTTCTTTATCGAAACGCTATCGCTGATGGTTGTCACCATCCCTATCATCGTGCCGATGGTGCTGGTTCAAGGTTATGACGTGATCTGGTTTGGCATCCTGATGATCGTTCTGATCGAGATGGCATTGATCACGCCGCCCGTTGGGCTCAACCTGTATGTGGTTCAGGGCGCTCGCAAATCAGGCAACCTCAATGAGGTTATGTTGGGAGCGCTGCCCTATTGCCTGACGATGCTGGTGATGGCTTTTCTTTTGATCGCTTTCCCAAGCATCGCGCTCTTCTTACCAAATGCGCTTCAGTAGGCGGCTGAACTGATGACGTTAGACCTCAACTCTGACCTTGGCGAAGGGTTCGGGTCGTGGACCTTGGGCAATGAAGTTCAAATCTCCAGTTTTGTGAAGGCATAATCGCGCCCATGGAAGCTCAATTCAGTGCTATTGCGGATCACGCTTTATTGGTGACCTTTGCACAAGAACTCTCCGACGCTGCACACGCGCACGTCATTGCGCTGGATATGGCATTGGGTACTAATGTACCCGTTGGAGTGATCGAAACGGTCCCCGCTCTTGTAAATCTGTTGGTGTCTTTTGACCCCATGGCGACAGACCACTTGACCGTTCAAAAGCATGTAGGCGCATGTCTCGAAGAATTGAAACTACAGGAGATTGCGGGAGGCCGTCGTTGTGTCCAAGTGTGTTACGAGCCGCCGTTTGCACCCGATTTGGACGCCGTCGCCTCTGCCACTGGCCTCTCACGAGAGGCAGTGATCAATGCGCATTTGGAAGGCGACTATCGCGCGCTTATGTATGGCTTTGCCCCTGGCTATGCCTATCTTGCTGGGGTTCCCAATCAGATACAGGTACCTCGCAAAACAACCCCTGTCCGTGATGTCCCCGCAGGCAGTGTCATTATTGCGGGCCCACAATGCCTTGTCACAACCCTAACCATGCCAACAGGCTGGTCAAATATTGGGCGTTCGCCCACACCGATCTTCACGGGCGATCCTGAGCACCCTTTCTTGTTCGATGTCGGCGATAATGTAACGTTTGAGCGCATAGATTGCGCAACGTATCAACGTCTGAGCCAAGGAGGGAATAATGTCTGAAGCCTCCTTTTCCGTTTCTTTCGCTGGTCCATTGGTGACGTTTCAAGATGCGGGACGTCCCGGAAATATGCGGTATGGCGTGGCAGCCTCAGGACCAATGGATAAGCTGGCGTTTGATGCCGCTCATGCAGCGCTAGGCAATAATCAGGGTATGAACGCGATTGAAATATCGCTTGGCGGGTTGGTCTTGGAGTGCACAGATGGTGCTGTTTCTGTTGCCATTACGGGCGGAGACTTCGTACTGCAACATGGCGATCAGAAGTCCTCATCATGGACGATCTTGACGATCCGTGAGGGCGAGCGGTTGTCGATCAGCGCAGGTAGGGCAGGGAGTTGGGCATATCTTGCATTTGCGGGAGAGGTCGATGCTGTGGATTGGCTTGGCAGCCAAGCGACCCATTCGACATCGGGTTTCGGGGGGGGCTTTGTGCGTACAGGTGGTCAGATAAAGGTTTCCCATGCATCCATCCGCGATGACCGAGTGGGTGGAATTGTGCGCCCAGACTTTATCTCCCAAGGCCCGATACGTGTCGTTGCAGGGCCCCAAGATCACTGTTTTCTACAAGAGGCTTTGGAGCATTTTGGGACTGCAGTGTTTAGCGTCACAGAGGCCTATGATAGGATGGGGATGCGGTTGAGCGGACCGAAGCTAGAACTCGATGGCGCCTTGTCCATTCCCTCTGAGCCCATTGTGCGCGGATCTATTCAGGTGTCAGGTGACGGCGTTCCAACGGTTCTGCTCGCCGATCATCAAACCACTGGCGGATACCCTAAAATTGCAACGGTAATCTCTTGCGATACAGACAAATTGGTACAATGTCGTGCAGGCGAAAAACTACGCTTTCTTGTTATATCCAGTGAGCAAGCAACAGATCATGCCCGTGGGTATTTTGCGCAGAAAGCCAAATATCTTGACCAAATCTCTGTGGCGCGCGGATCGTTGACGACCCGACTTATGCGAGAAAACCTGAACCATGGTTGGATGTCTGACTAACGATAGACTCTGACGCGATAATTAAGCGTCGCGTGACGCTAAGGTATAACTTCTCGCGGCTTTGTCCTCTCGACAAAAATGGCCGCCAAGCAACACAAAGAACGCGATAGTTTGGGCGCGGGCCCGAAACTCTGCAAATACTGGTTTGCGATGCACCCACAGCCCACACCGTATGCAACTTAGCGAATCCGCCCAACAGGTGATCAGCGATACGGCAAAAAAAGCGTGGTTAAGCTGTGTTTGTGAATTCGCCACTCTAGGCGCGTAATATACCTAAATAAGCCATCTATTCTTCTGGTAAAAATGGTGCCCAGGGGCGGAATCGAACCACCGACACGAGGATTTTCAAT
>Ga0228652_1000102_pt1 | contig 62911 bp, 47 predicted proteins | sample 64DmetaG_FD_183030 | JGI IMG/M metagenome (GOLD analysis project Ga0228652, IMG submission 183030) | Seawater microbial communities from Monterey Bay, California, United States - 64D | ecosystem: Environmental > Aquatic > Marine > Coastal | place: USA: California | collected 2016-10-05
CACTACATACGTGGAAAGACAAGGAAGGGAAATCTACATTTTGGCACTCATCAGCTCACATACTTGCTGAAGCTATAGAAGCGCTTTATCCAGGAACTAAATTTGGTTATGGGCCATCGATAGATACTGGGTTTTACTACGATATAGATACTGGAGATAAAACTTTGACCCCTGACGACTTTAAAAACATCGAAGACAAATTTATGGAATTGGCTCGTCAAAAGAATTCATTTGAACGCACCGAAGTAAGTAAGGCGGATGCCATCGCATACTTTACTAAAAAAAATGATGAGTACAAGATAGAGACGATCAATGAACTCGAAGGTCGCCAAATTACATTCTATAAACAAGGAAACTTTACGGATCTCTGTAGGGGACCTCACATACCTAACACATCACCAATCAAGGCGGTAAAAGTGATGAGCCTAGCAGGGGCTTATTGGAAAGGCGATGATACACGTCAACAACTGACTAGAGTGTATGGTGTGACATTCCCTAAAGCAAAAGAGCTGAAAGAATATCTTCACTTGTTAGAAGAGGCTAAGAAGAGAGATCACAGAAAACTGGGTGTAGAACTTGATCTATTTATGTTCTCAGAAAAAGTAGGAGCCGGGCTACCAATCTGGTTGCCAAAAGGGACGCAGATCAGGGAGCGTCTACAGAACTTCCTCAAAGACGAACAAGAGAAACGTGGATATCAAATGGTAGCCACGCCGCATATTGGACATAAAAACCTTTATGTAACCTCTGGTCACTATGAGAAATATGGTGAAGATAGCTTCCAGCCGATCAAGACTCCGAGAGATGGGGAAGAGTTTCTACTCAAACCAATGAACTGTCCACATCACTGTGAAATATTTGCCCACAAACCACACTCTTATAAAGAACTACCTATGCGTATTGCAGAATTTGGTACGGTATATAGGTATGAGCAATCGGGCGAACTCCATGGATTATCAAGAGTAAGGGGATTTACTCAAGATGATGCGCATATATTCTGTATGCCTAGTCAACTAAAAGAAGAATTTCTTAATGCACTTGACCTTACGAAGACTGTACTAAAAAAAATGGGCTTCAATGATTATACAGCACAAATATCGTTACGCGACCCAAAAAACCCATCAAAGTACATCGGATCGGATGCAAATTGGAAAGCTGCAGAATCTGCGATTATAGACGCGACTGCAGAATCAGGACTAGAAACCGTTACTGTATTAGGCGAAGCTGCATTCTACGGACCTAAGTTAGATTTTATGATTAAAGATGCTCTTGGTAGATCTTGGCAATTAGGTACGATACAAGTAGATTACAACCTGCCAGAGAGATTCGAACTAGAGTATATTGGATCTGACAATCAACCTCACAGACCTGTCATGATCCACAGAGCACCATTCGGATCTATGGAGAGGTTTATGAGTATTTTAATCGAACACACAGCGGGGAAGTTCCCTCTTTGGTTGACACCAGATCAATTTGCATTGCTGCCTATCTCAGATAAATATAATGACCTCTGCGAACAAATCAAACTACAACTCGCTAAACACGATATACGCGGATATGTAGATCATCGTGCAGAATCTATCGGCCGAAAGATCCGCGATACAGAAATAAATAAAATTCCTCTTATGATGGTCGTCGGAGATAAAGAAGCTGAATCTAATACACTCTCCGTGCGTAAACAAGGCGATGGTGATATAGGGACCATGTCACTGGATGAGTTTGTTACTTATTTCCAAGACCTTGTGGATGCTGAATAGTTTAATGGCTAATTTAAAGTAGAAAATTTCGTGTGGGAAGAATCGCTTAGAATTTAAATCCCTCTTTGAAAACAAATATTTTCTTTCCCAACATTCAATCTCTACTAAACATTAACAACCATTTAATGCCGTTGAGATTATCAGATATATCCAAATATTATACCTTTATACCACCATTACACATTCAATATCAATAAATTATATATTATGAAAAAGTACACTTTAATGTTAATTATGATGATTGCCATGCTCTCCACCCAGGCGCAAGAGGTCAGTACAAATCAGTGGACGATTATGACTAAGACAAGTGCAACATGGTGTGGCAATTGTGGATCGTGGGGTTGGGACTTGTTCAAAGATCTCATAGAAGACAATAGTAATAAAAATGTAATCATCTGGTCATCTCACAATAGTGGAGACTTAGACAATGCTGCATCAATAGACATCAATACAGGATGGGGCTCATTCGCACAGCCACAATTTTTTGTAAATAGTGACAACTTCAATGTAACATCGAGCAATACACAGGCTGCTCGAGTAGAAATTAACGGTTATATAGATGCACTCGTAGGGTTTGGAGCATTAGCTGGAGTAGGAGTGGACGCTACATATGATGGAGAGATACTTAGCGTAACTGGTAAAGCCGAATTCTTTAACGGTTTAGAAGGCGGAGACTACCACTTGGCTTTCTACCTTCTTAAAGATCATGTGATCGCTAACCAGGCGTCTGTTGGTCCTAATGCCGACCACAGATACGTCTTAACGGACAAGATAACAGAGTCGTCTTTCGGCCAACAAATCGTAGAGGGAACAGTAACTTCTGGTGCAACATATACAGTGGAAGCATCTAAAGAAATAGCTGACATTGATTTAGATAATGATGAAGTAGTCGCAATCCTTTGGAACCTAAGAGCAGACGGTGTATACGCCTTCTTTAATGCTAACAGAAATATGATTTCGTCTACGTCAGCAACAGTAGAGGTCGATGATATAATTGACATCTCTACTAGACAAAATGGCAATGAAGTCATATTGGATATCAGAACACAATCAAATTTAGGTTTTGTACAGTCAAGGCTAGTAAACGTACATGGTCAAATTGTAGCAACTCAAGATATAAATGTAATTGATGGTTCGAACCAAATCCGATATAACACTAACAATCTTCCAGCCGGGACTTACTTAGTGCAAATCACAGCTAACGGTAAAATACATTCAGAAAAGTTAACAATAATCTAATTACTTTATTCATAAGTAGCGTCTATCTTACATTCAGAATAAGATTGTATTTTCTCTGAAGAGGTTTAATCAGTTGACTCTGATAACTTCAAAAGGGCGCTCCAAGCTATATTGGAGTCAAAAGAAAAATGCACAATGAATTCAGCCCTGTTTTTATAGAATATTTAGTTTTTTAGAAGGCTTATCTTACGTACTGTTATTATTCATGGGTGTGCAAATGAAATATGTGAAAGGAAAAGTCGATCTCGTCAAATCCTTTGGAATGCCTCATGGAATTTTGTTCGTTCCCTTTTTGCCCTTTTCTGTTAGGTAAAAGATGAATTGGAATTTCGCAACCAAAATGATGGTTTCGATGGCGGCCCCTTTTTCTTTAGGCCTTTTTTTGACCACAAACATTTCTATTCTAAATAGTACGCTACTAATCTACGTATGCCTTACGTCTCACAATTGCATACTTTCCCTCTCCTATATCTATATATCCTTGATCGTAACAGAAGTAATAAACTTTACCGGCCTTGGTTTCATATAGATTAGTAAAGTAACTAAATTTAAATCCTTTATCTAGTAACTCAGTCTTCGTTGTCTTCGCTTTATCGTTAGGGTTAAGTACTGCTAAAATACGCCTGTTTTTGCGTAACATATTATTTACATTTCGCATAAAGTTAGTCGAATCTCTATTGTTCTCATTGTGGTGCGCTGTACGACATTGATCTGAGCAAAACTTCTTATCTGCTCTACCGTGAAATTTATCGCCGCACACCTCGCATTTCTTTGGCTTCATTCTGTTGTCATTTGTATACGTTTACAAGTTAAGTAATAATCATGACACTTAAGAAAAGTCGAATATAATTGAACATCTTTGGACTGAAACACCTTAATCAAAGTTGTACCAGGGTAATTAGTGTAATATTGCAGTAGCATAGATATAATAAACAATATGTCAATTTATAAGTATTACTCTAAAGATGATGCCCTAGAAGTGCTAAAAAAGTATTGTGTCTACCAAGATCGGTGTCACAGTGAAGTACGAACACGTCTACTTAAGCTCAAAATATATGGTGACGACCTGGAAGACATAATCGTCGAGCTTATCCAAGATGATTATCTTAATGAAGAAAGATTTGCAAGATCTTATGTGCGTGGTAAGTACAGAATGAAGTCTTGGGGTAGATATAAAATCGAAAGGGGGCTCAAAGAAAAAAGAGTGTCTGAATATTGCATACGTAAAGGGATGACAGAAATACTAGAAGAAGAATACTTAGAAAACTTGAAGCGCATGTTGCTTAAAAGAGCAAACATAAGACCATCGACTAACGAACGGTTGCTCAATATAGAACTTATGAAGTTTGCACAATCTAAAGGGTATAAATACGCTGAAGCCAAAGATATTGTAGAAGAAATAACTAAGAAAAAGTATCCGAAATAATCTGTCCACCAACCACATTGAATAAGCCCAATTTAAAAATCAGCCGCTCCACCCTTCTCTATCTAGGCTTCTATATTGTATTGCTTCTGCAAGATGTTCTATTTTAATGTCTTCACTCTCTGCTAAGTCGGCAGCAGTACGTGCTACCTTCAGTATACGATCATAAGCCCTAGCCGATAATTGCATTTTTGTCATGGCGGTCTTGAGCAGTGTAACACCTGCGTTACTCAACGAACAAACATCTCTCACCATACGACTAGGCATCTGAGCATTACAGTGTACGTCTTTAAATTCTTCAAATCTTTTTTGTTGTATTTCCCTTGCTTTAACTACTCTCTTCGTGATGTCTTCACTAGACTCACTTATATACTTGTGGCTAGCTAGCTCCTCATAAGACACGGGTGTTACTTCTACGTGTAAATCTATACGATCTAATAGTGGACCCGATATTTTATTAAGGTACCTTTTCACTATCCCTGAGCCACAAACGCAATCTTTATCTGGATGATTATAAAAGCCACAGGGACACGGATTCATACTCGCTACTAACATAAAGCTTGCTGGATAATCCACCGATATTCTAGCTCTAGATATAGTCACTCTTCTCTCCTCCATCGGTTGGCGCAATACCTCTAATACGGATCTTTTAAATTCTGGCAATTCATCTAAAAACAAAACTCCATTGTGAGCGAGTGATATCTCTCCAGGGCTGGGATTAGATCCTCCACCAACTAAGGCTACATCACTAATAGTATGATGAGGTGATCGAAAAGGACGTTCAGATATAAGCGAAGCATTGGTTCCTAGATGACCCGCCACACTATGTATTTTTGTGGTATCCAAAGCCTCTATTAATGACAGTGGTGGAAGTATCGTTGGTAGCCTCCTAGCAAGCATCGTCTTGCCTGCACCTGGTGGTCCAATCAAAACTACATTATGTCCACCTGCAGCAGAAATCTCTAATGCTCTTTTTATATTTTCTTGTCCTTTTACATCATTAAAGTCTACACTATACTTTTCCTTATTTTCTCTAAATAGCTCTCTTGTATTATGCTCCTCTTGATTAAGTTCCATGCTTCCGTCTAGAAACCCTACCGCCTCTTTAAGACTCTCTATTCCATATACTTCTAGGTTATCTACTATAGCCGCTTCACTTGAATTTTCCTTTGGCAAAAGGATTCCCTTGTATCCCTCTCTTCTCGCTTGGATAGCTATAGGTAACGCTCCTTTGATCGGGCGCAACCCACCATCTAATGCGAGTTCCCCCATAATAAGGTAGTCACGCAACTTCTCCCCAGAAATTTGCTTTGTTGCCGCTAAAACACCTATAGCTATCGGCAGGTCATATGCAGACCCTTCTTTGCGCAAATCTGCTGGAGCCATATTAACTACTAATTTTACCCTAGATAGTTTGAAACCAAGATTCTTTATGGCTGCTTCTACCCTTGCAAAACCTTCTTTAACAGCATTGTCTGGTAATCCAACCATAAAGTAGAACTGCTTGCCGGCCATTACAGTACCTCCGGCGTTTACTTCAATGATAATAGTCTGTGCGTCAACTCCCTGCACAGCACTTGCATATGTTTTTACTAGCATATCTTTGATTCTAATCTTCTATATGCTAAAATACAACATTATCTCATTTACGACTTACTGTCTATTGCTGTGTTGCTTTCATTATCGTTACTTTGCCAAATGAATATAATCAAATCAACTATTGGCTTTTCGTTGGTGGTAATGTTGCTGCCCTGTTGCTCGTCTCTCAGAATTAATCAAACCGCAACCACAGACAAAGCTCTTGCCATTACTGCAATCGAGCAAATTAAAGAATCTGGTATCGTCGTAATATTTCCTACAAAACATAAAAAGGAAAAGGCGCTTAAAAACTTTGCAAAAAAAAATTCCTCTATTCAAAAAGATATAGATGCGCTGCTATCGAAAAGAAAAAGGACATTAGAAATTTGGCAAAACACAAAAAACAAATACTCCTTCAGTACAATATCAATCGTTCCTGACTCTCTATTAAAATCATATATCGCTGATCCAAATAATACTAAAGAGATTGGTACAAACGGAAAAAAAACACATGTAAGTCTTGGAGAAATCTATGTTTTATACACTGACTATGGTGGATTCGAAGTGAAGCGGAATGGTGAGTATTTACCTAATCCATTTCCCAACAAAGTGCAGCCCGCTTGGGGATCAAGTATCAAGGATTTTCTAGGAGTACAATCAGAGGAAAACAGTATAACACGATTCTTTACAGAGCTTGACAATCAGTTAACTTTATTTTTTCGACTAACAAAGATTGAAGGGAACTAATCGTTTACTTTGGTACTATATACGTGTATACTATAATAGCATAATGGAAGAAATAAAAGTAACAATAATAGATAGAAAAGGAGAGCCTCATGAGATAGAAGTGCCATTAGGTATCGATCTCAATATGATGGAAGTTGCCAAAGCATCAGAATTACCCGTAGAAGGTACTTGTGGTGGAATGGCACTCTGCGCCTCTTGTCATTGTTACGTAGAAAGCAATCATGACATCTACAATAGATCTGAAGACGAAGAAGATATGCTAGACCAGGCTTTTTTTGTAGAAGACAACAGCCGCCTAGGTTGCCAAATAAAAATTAAAGAAGAAATTAACGGACTTACTGTTAGGTTGGCTCCTGTAGATACAGAATAGCAGCCCCTTGGTTATTTTAAAATGGCTTTCCCTGCGCCATTACAGTTTGCTTAGTTGATCAGCACCAAACTGTCTTATTAGTCTTTCATAGGCAGCTGGAATCATTAAATTAAATCTCCGGGGATGAGTAAAAAAATGGTTGATTGCAACAGTAGTAATATCTGTCTGATTGAATCCAATCGTCTTTAAGATCTTATCTTTAGAATGATAACCCACCTCTTCTATTTGATCCCAAGTAATCTGATCCAAATAAGTGAAATCTTCTTTTGGAAATACCCTTTGAAAGGCTTCGGCAAATCCATGCATCGCGATATTGTAATGCTCCTTGGGATTAATCATGCCTGGAACAAGATGCTCTAACGAAAAGATAAATACTCCGTCTTCAATATCTATTTCTACCGTATGTAGAAACTGATGCCTCGGAGTGGGGAAAGGGTGCTTATATAAATAGATGCGATCCATATCGACTAGCAGATAATCTTTCTTTGATATCAACATCTTAACTGCATTAGACGCAATGATAGCTTGTATGTCATTAGGTACATCGTGGTGCTCTCGACCTACACTTACAAAGGCCCTACCTTGCATATACATTACGAGTCGATTATCGTAATTCTGTCTTTGGTTAGGATCTAATGACGTATAATAAGGATCATACTTTTTAAGCCAATCCGATATAGGTGGATCAAGCGGTACTGGATTCCGTTCATTCCACCAAAAGTCTATCTGTCCTTGAAATATAACTACCGCCGTAGCAATTACTAGCGGAAATAAAATCCAAATCATTGCATTTTGATACTCAAGTTCGTAACTGACATATAGTACGGTCAGAATCGATAACGCTATTGGAAGTGATAAAATTCGAGATAGAGAGTGTATACGCAAATGTAAATGTATTTATAGATTAATCCTGAGGTTGAGGCGCAGACCTTCTAGTGTGAGCTTATTCTGTTGTCAGATTAAGGGTGCTTAAAAAGAAACATCGCTTTTCAAACGACAAAAGGAACACACCTAGTATCATCGTTTGAATATTGAAATCTGATGAATTAAAATTAATTGTTATTCCCCTTCTATAATTTCTTTTTAGCTGCCTGTATAATCGGTGCCACTGTACCTCCATCTCTAGAAACATACGCTACCACTTCTAGGTCCTCTACTTTCCACTCTGGAATCATTGGATCAAGGTCTGTTGGTAGGGTGAATGTAAAGTTGCGTTCAAAAGAATCGCCTATTAACAAATCAGAGTCTATAACATTACCATAAGGTACATTGGTTAAACTCTTTCGTAAAAAGTGATTAAACTCAAAATCTGGTATTGTAGATCCGGTGGTCTTTTGATAATCTATGATGTGACTTTGGGTTACATAGACACCTAGATTATAGTTGCCCGGAAGACCTACTAATGCCGTGCCAAAGACCGTTACTTCTAACACTCCATTATCCACAATAGCATCTATTGAAAGCTCAAGTTCTTGATCTTCTTTAAGTAATTCTTCTACAAATGTTCCCCAACTCGGAGGTGAATCTTTGATGATCGGTTGCCCCGGAACGACTTCGCTTCTATCAATCATTGCTGCTGGTTTTGATTGCAATGCAAAACTAGGCTCTTGTTCCAACACGGCAGCATCTTCATTTCTAAAATCGTATTTACTTTTATTTGCAATGGGTTCGGAAAGAAATACGCCATGAATTGCAACGGCGGCCACATTATTTGGAAGTAAATTAAGTAACTCTTCAACCTTAGCGGCCCCCTGAGGACAGCCGGTACAACTAGCGCCGGTAAACTCTTCTATCAAGACCACTTTGCCTGATGTTGGTGGCACAAAATCAGGAATAACTAATGGTTTTTCTTCACACGCTGAAAGCATATAGAGACACACTAAAGCAATTATATTTTTAACTGATTTCATAATTATAATCTTTCTTTTATTTACAATATCGGTTCCTTCTACGAGCTAGAAATTAGATGTCATATTAAACCTTACTCCCGAAAAGGCTGGCTCTAGCCGACATATACCACCATTACATACCACACCTTGAACTTGCTTAACATACCTTAAGGAAAATCTGTTTCCTTTATTGATATACACAGCACCTAGGGTTGGATATAATATCTTTCTCTTTTCCCCCGTCTCTGGATTGTTTGGTATTTCATTCTTATTGACATTGGGTGACACATTATACATTCCTGACAATTCGAAAAGCCAGTGTGGCGCTAAACCAACTTCAAGTAGACCATATGCCCAGCTACCAAAATCTTGGTCTGTAATCATGTATTGGGATTCAAATCTAATTGATTTCTTACGAGATATTTTATAAAGAAAATCTAAATATGGCGTCACTGTATTTAACATAGGAACACCAGGTTTTGATTCATATATATCTTGATTGTATTCTTGAAGCTGAAGACCACCAGTGAGTTGCCATTTTCTTTTTTGCTTATACGTTACCTCTATAAGTTTTTCATCATAAAGTTGAGTGCCATCAAGCTTTTGTATGTTAGAGTAGTTGAGATTTGTGCTCCATGATTTGTTAAATTTATATGATACATCTACTTGATACGCCTGCTCACTTAGTAGTTGAGTCGCGGGATTGTATCTAGTTGTCAATCTATATGTGTTCAACCGATTCATGGGTGGTATGAAATTAACCAACCCCAGATTTAATCTCAGTGTAGGGTCGGCTCTGAAGTCAAAGTTCTCAGTACGCTTTCCCTCCAAAGTCAATCCAAGCCCCCCAATCGTATATCCTATAGATGAATAATATACATTACCTGACTTCTTGACATATTTTCCAAAAGTCGGCGCGGCATTAAACTCTTGCTTTATCGCATCAGCATCAAAAAACACCTCTTCTGATTTATGTGCCACCTCAGCATACCATGTAATATTTTTATATGATAGCGTGTTATAAAATGTCGTTAAATATGTGTTATACTCTGGCAAGACCTGGTCTTCCGTTAAATAAAACTTCATTACATCCAAGATGTTTCTGATTACCCCTTCGCCTGTTGTCCTATTCACTACTCCTATACCTGGCGCTAAAGAAATAGGAGAACCCTCCTTACCAAGCGAATAGAATCCTTCGGCATAAGCGCCTCTTATGGATCCCTCTATAGTACTAAACTGTTGCTTCTGCTTACCCGTGAATGCCTTAAGTTTTAAGTTCTCCATGAGTTGGTATGATACGGCGCCACCATATAAAGCATTGTCGATTAGTTGCGGCCTTACTTCATAGGCCTGGTATATAATACCACTACCTATCTGGTCATATAAATAACCCGCCTCAAGTGTCAGCTTATCTTGCGTTCTTTTAATAAACCACCTTCCGATACCTTGATCAGAATAGGAGCCTAAGGGGTTGAGCAAATTAGAGTTTTGAAACATATCAAAACGCACACCCATATCGTACCCTTTAATGCTATAATTAAGATTAAGCCACATTTCGCCCCCCGTGAGAAGTCTATCATACTGAGGTATGTTGATGGCACCAATCAGTGAGTCTTTCTGAAAATAATTAAAATTGGTCTCAATACTCCCTGAAAACACACCCCTTTCTGGTTCGGTATCCTGGGAATAAGATGAAATAGCGACTAAAAGACACGCAAGTAGAAGTATTAGGTTTTTCATTTAAAATAGTTTTTAGGCAAAAAAAGGGGGAAGCTTTGTTAGCCATTACTTTCAGAATTTTGACCCTTTGATTTGTCTGTATTTGATACTTTGTAACCACAATATCTACATTTTTAACTTTCTTTTAAGTTCATATACGATTCATCGTGGAACTTAGACCTATTTTTATTCTGTTAAAGTGTTTATAATGACAGAGTTGATAGATGATTGTGTCTACTATTGCGCTAGTTATAACCAACAATTCGAAAATCAAGAAATCAAAAACAATATGAAAAACCTAATCTTAATCATTACGACTTTCGTGCTTATGTCTGCTACTATTACAGGAGATAAAAAAATGCCAAGTGCTGAATTAAAGACATTGGAAGGCAAAACAGTAAATATTCAAGATTACCTAGGGAAAGGAAAACCTGTAGTAGTAAGCTTTTGGGCCACGTGGTGCTCTCCTTGTAAAAAAGAACTAGACGCTATCAATGATGTATATCCTGAATGGGTAGAAGATTACGGAGTAGAGTTGTTGGCAATTACTATAGATAACGCTAGGGGAATGGCCAAGGTGCCAGGAATGGTCGGTTCTAAAGGGTGGGAATACACGGTGCTATCAGATAGCAAACAGACGCTCCAACAAGCGCTTAACTTCCAAACTATCCCACAAACGTTCCTGGTTGATGGTGAAGGCAATATAGTATACACACACAATGGCTACAATCCAGGTGATGAGTATGAGTTAGAAGATAAGATTGCGGCTTTAATGAAAAGATAAGGCGACTAAGCCACAAAAAATATAACGGTCATTCCTGTTGATAATTCGACTCATTATACTCACTCGGCGGCATAAGATTCAACATCAAAGTTAAAAAGATGGGCTTATATCAAAGACTCTTGGGGTCGATCAATGCAAAATGAGATTTCTTCCCTTGGGGAAAGTCAGGTGAGTGGTTTTTCATAACAAGATAAAAAGCTTCACACGTTGATTGTAAAAGCTCTTTATATATCTATTAAGTAATATTAATCCTTTTGACCGAAACGAAAAAATGTCTCGTTTCGATATTTCTGCTTTCCGAAAGAAAAGCAGAAATTAACTAAACCGCAAAACTCTCTCCACAGCCACATGATCTAGCTGCGTTAGGGTTGTTGAAGTAGAACCCTTTGCCATCAAGTCCTCCAGAAAACTCTAGTGTTGTGTTACACAGGTATAGGAAACTCTTGAGGTCCGTTACTATCTTCATTCCGTTATCTTCGAACACTTGATCGTTCTCTTTGTCTTCATTATCAAAGTCCATTTCGTAGGTAAGGCCAGAGCAACCTCCACTTGTTACTGATACCCGTACAAAGTAGTTCTCATCTAACGACTCCTTTGCCATTAGTTCGGTTACTTTATTCTTGGCGCTATCTGCTATGAATAACATAATATGACTTTTGTGTTTACTAAAACTCGCTTACGCGTTCTTAGACTTATAATCAGCGATAGCACTTTTTATAGCGTCTTCAGCTAACACACTACAGTGAATCTTTACTGGTGGAAGAGCCAACTCTTCTACTATTGCCATATTGTCTATTGTAAGAGCCTCATCAATGCTCTTACCTTTTAACCATTCAGTGGCTAATGAGCTAGAGGCAATAGCTGATCCACAACCAAATGTCTTAAACTTTGCGTCTTTGATCATTCCTGACTCTTCGTCTACTTCTATCTGTAGTCTCATGACATCACCACACTCTGGTGCACCTACTAGCCCTGTTCCTACTGTATTTTTAGATTTATCTAAGGTACCCACATTTTTAGGGTGGTTGAAGTGCTCTATAAGTTTTTCTGAGTAAGCCATCTTTTTGTTTTTACTTGTTACTTTATTGTTAAACAATATTATACTTCCATTAAGTTCCTGTCGCAGACTAATGCTCCGACCACTCTACTGCATCGAGATCAACACCTTCTTTAAACATCTCCCAGATAGGACTTAAGTCTCTCATGTGGTTTACTCCTTTAGAGATCATAGCTATTGTCTGGTCAATCTCCTCTTCAGTAGTAAACTTTCCTAAGCTAAACCTTAGCGAAGAGTGTGCTAGATCATCTCCTAGCCCTAATGCAATAAGTACATAAGATGGCTCCAATGATGCCGAAGTACAGGCCGACCCTGATGATACTGCTATGGTTTGGTTGAATGTCATCATAAGACCTTCTCCCTCTACGTGCTTAAACGAAATGTTGGTTACGTGAGGCATGCGATGCTCTACATTGCCATTAACATATACTTCTTCTAGGGTATCTTTGAATGCATTCTCTAGTTTATCTCTTAGTACAGACAACCTTGCTGCATCAGCGTCCATCTCTTGCATAGCAATCTCTGCGGCCTTACCAAAACCTACGATACCCGGCACATTAAGCGTACCCGACCTCATGCCTCTCTCGTGGCCACCGCCATCTATCTGTGATGTTACCTTTACTCTTGGGTTCTTTCTGTTCACAAAAAGGGCCCCTACTCCTTTTGGGCCATACATCTTGTGTGCAGTAAACGCCATTAAGTGTATCCCCAGCTCTTTTGGATGGGTCTTGATTTTTCCAACAACCTGAGTGGCATCAGACATAAATAATACACCATGCTTTTCGCAGAGTTCGCCTATTTCTTTCATAGGCTGTATTACCCCTGTCTCGTTGTTTGCCCACATAATAGAGATCAGTACGGTCTTATCTGTAATCGCAGCCTCTAAAGCTGCTAGATCTACAAGACCATCTCTCTTTACGTCAAGATACGTTACTTCACCTCCCATCTTCTCTACCTTCTTACAAGCGTCGAGTACAGCTTTGTGCTCTGTCTTCAGTGTTATTATGTGATTACCCTTACGGCTATACATTTCAAACACCCCTTTGATCCCGAGGTTGTCCGCTTCTGTAGCGCCCGATGTAAAAATAATCTCTTTGCTATCTACTGCCAACAAGTTTCCGATTTGCTCTCTTGCATAATCCACGGCCTCTTCAGCTTGCCATCCAAATGGATGGTTGCGACTAGCTGCATTGCCCGGTGTCTGATAAAAGAAAGGTAACATTGCCTCAACTGCTCTTGGGTCACAAGGTGTAGTCGAGTTATTGTCAAGATATATTAGTTTTTGAGAACCCATTATATGGTAATGTTTTTTAATTTGGAGACGATTTGATTTAAGCCTGCAAATATAACCATATTCTACCTAAAAGGTTTGAAACACCTTTGATTTAGGTCTCAAGACTTTTACTTTCATAAGTCAAGGATAATGCACCGGGATTCAACGCTAGATTTGCCGCTAGATTTACCGCAGAAACAGCTATTTTGAAGCTACAGCGCCGAACGGAACTCGTATACCTAAAGATATTTCAATAGTTGCGTACAGCCCACCAGGCGCCTTAGTTATTTCAATAATATATTGGCCTATATTTGTTATCTGAAATACCTATGCCAATGACTGCCTAGTCTGTCATAGATAAATAATGAGTTTCACGTAAATCAAGCTTAACTAGCTGTTACGTACGTCTCGGTATAAAACCAATATTTTATGAGCTTTTGTAGCACGTGATATTATATCAAACAAAGAAGAAAAACGTTGGAAAAAAAAATAGAAATAAATCAAATATTCGCTAAGCCCACAGTATCTGAATGGGTAGCTAAAATTAATAAGGACCTAAAGGAAGCTAAGACGGCTGATGACCTGCATTACTCTATCGAAGAAGGACTGGCAATCAGTGCTATTCAAGCACATTCCCCACAAGACTTTAAGCCCATATCTCGTAATCGAGACCACATAATAGCTAGCCACATAGATACTCGCGAAGTCAATTGTAACGCCAACATCAAAAGCTTACTCAATGTCGGTGTAAACACTCTCGTCATTGATGTTTATGTAAACGTAGATTATGCTGAAGTGTTAAATGGAGTGATACTAGACTATATACAGGTGGTAATCTGTCCTATGGAAGAAGGTGCCGAACAAAAAGTGTTGTGTTACCTTAAGGAAAGGGGCGGGGACATGAACAAGATCTATAGTCCTAGTTCTAGACGCAAAACTATACATGTACCATTTTCTGGATCTATAAGTGACCAATTGGCTCAATTACTCCAAAAGGTTAACAACAACACTAGTGATGATATTTTGCTGATATTAGATGGTCAAAAAGATTTTTTATCAGAAATAGCAAAAATAAGAGCTGGACACATCCTGCTCGCTAACCTAAATAAAGCACTCAATAAAGAAATAAAATACCGCCTTCTCTCCCAAACCAAACCTTCAAGTAAAGGGGTGCACGAACTTATACAGTCGTCTTATATGGGGTTGGCAGCAATCATCGGTGAAGCTGACGGAATTGTATCTGTAGCACTGGACTCTAAGTATAAACTCAATGCAGTGCACACCTATAATCTTATTGTTATGGAGTCCTATATAGGTAAGGTAAGAGATCCTGCGGCAGGCAGTGATCTGATAGAAAAAATGACGGAAGCGATCTGTAAAAAAAGTTGGGCGGCGTTTATCGAAAAAGTATAATGTTCGTGGACTGCCAAAAAGTAGAAATTCCGAAACGCGAAACAAAAAACAGACCGAATTATAAGAAGCTCTAAATTACTCCTTATTAGTAACTGGTCTTTTAACTTGAGGTTTGACTGCCTTGGAATAATTCGCATCCCAACTATAAACAACCAAACATTTCTTAAATGTGTGCTTATAGCGATCTGTGCTTGAATGAACATTAAAAGAAATGTGGTGATATCTAAAAACGATTTTGAGAGATCTGAATCTTAATAAAAAACCTAAAACTCTTCTTCAAATTCCTCCTCCTCTGGTACAGTGTTTTTCTCCGGCTCAACATACCTATTAGCTCTGTGCTTATCACAATCCAACTCCAACGTCTCGTCTGGTATCACAAATCTTGCCTCGGTGTCAAAATTTATGGTTTTATCTGCCTCTACCCTTTTCATAAACTCTCCAAAAAACGGCCTGGCCATCTGACTACCTGCGCCATCTGATATAGATCGAAATCTCATAAACTGCTCCTCGCCGCCTACCCAAGTGCCCACAATTAACTCTGGAGTTATTCCCATAAACCAACCATCTCTGTAGTCGTTTGTTGTTCCTGTTTTACCTCCTACTTCACTTTTTATGTGACCCAACGCACTTACCGCACTTGCATTTTTAAGCATCTCTACCATTGCGTGATTATACTTAGGATTAAGTGCCTTTCTTTGCACAGATGTAGCAGCATATATTTGTCTGCCGTTCTTGTCTTCGATACTGGTGACGAACATTGGTTTGGTATAAGTACCGTCATTCGCGTATACTGTATAAGCTCCTGTCATGTCCATCACAGATAAATCTGCAGATCCCAAACAAATAGATGGAGAGTTGGGTACCTTACTTTTATCTATCCCGAATTCTGAAACTAAACTCCTAACCAATTCTGGATTTCCTATTTCCGTCATCAATTTGACCGAAATGCTATTTTTTGATTTTTTCAAACCTTCTTTTAGAGTTAAACTTTCCTTAGAAAATCCGTCAGAGTTTGCTGGAGCCCACGACTTGAGCAATCCAAAATTAACGTCATTAGCTGGTATTGTATATTGAATATCTTGTATTTCATAGCAGGGTGACATGGCAAGATTAGCAATTGCTGTAGTATAGATAAATGGTTTAAATGTAGATCCTACTTGACGATTAGAATTTATGTGATCGTATTGGAAATATTTATGATTAATGCCTCCTACCCAAGTCCTGACATAGCCTGTCTTGGGGTCTACGGCCATAGAGCCCAATTGCATATGCATCATGTGATATTTAATGCTATCTCTAGGACTCATTGTCACAGTCTTCTCTCCGCTCGCGGTATACGCGAATACGTTCATCGGTATTTTCTTGGCGAATACTTTCTTTGATTTTTTTTGTAATGCGCTCCATTTCTTTTTTAGAACCGGCCAATATCCGCTCGCCAATATTTCCTTGTATATCTCTAATTGCTTCTTCGTAATATCTCCTTGCTTTATTAATTTAGCTAGGTGTCCAACTTTTGTATCTTCAGCAAATAGTCTAAAAATATCTCCATCTAAAAGCCTTACACCCTTTATCTCTGCAGAAATTTTACTCGTAATTTCTGACAAGTGCGATGCTCTCATTTTTTTAAATCTCTCTGTGGTTCTTACTTTTCGATTAAGACTTGCTTTGCGCCCTTTCTTTTGCGCTTCATTGGCATTATATGTCCAAATATCCTTGTCCTTCCATCTAGAAAAAAACTTTTTCTGCAACTTACTCATGTGTACTTTAAGTGATGCCTCTGCGTGGCGTTGCATATCCTTATCTAAGGTAGTTTTGATAATAAGACCGTCTGTGTAAATATTATACTTTGTCCCATCTGGCTTTGTAATATTTTTGTTTTTAAGAAGATTTTTTACCCACTTTTTAAGTTCTGCCCGAAAATATGGTGCTGGGCCTTCATAGTGATTTGTCCTTTTAAAATTGGACATGTTTATTGGCTTCCCATCTAAAATTTTATATTCTTCCTTGGTGATGTATCCGTTCTTCACCATTTGATTCATCACTACAGACCTTCTGCGCAATGCATTATCGGGCTTTCGTACGGGGTTGTAATACGAAGGGTTTTTTAGCATGCCCACCAATATCGCAGATTCGTCAATTGAGAGTTCTGATTGACCTTTGCCAAAATATGTTTTTGCAGCAGCGCTGATGCCATCAGATTCATAAAGGAAATCATATTTATTAAGATACATTGCCATAATCTCTCCTTTGGTATATCTCTTTTCAAATTCTGTAGCGATAACCAACTCTTTAAGTTTTTGCCAACTTCTCAAAACTATGTTTCGGCTTCTTTTTGTAAAAAACTGTTTGGCCAACTGCTGAGTTATCGTACTAGCTCCTCCTTTCTTTCCAAGATATACAAATGCTCTAATCGTACTTCTAAGATCTATTCCTGTATGATCAAAATATCTTTCATCTTCTGTAGCAACAAGTGCATTAACAATATTGGGGTTTAACTCTTCGAATCTAACATTCTTTCGATTATATTTAAAGAAGGCACCTAACGACCGATCTCTGTGATCAAGTATTTGAGTGGCTAATTCGATATTAGGATTTTCTAGTTCGCTCGTATCTGGTAGCTGTGTAGTAGATATCAACACGAAAACAGCAATCAGAGCAAATATTCCCGCGAATACAGAAAGCCACATAATTTTGATATAGCTTCCAAATGGACTCTCTGTCTTCGGTTTCTTTTTATTCGATTTCTTCTGAGCCATAGGTTTCTATGCTTAAATATTGTAGATAACAATCCAAGTGACTACGAATCTTCTAGACTCTTCGCCAAAGGAATTATTAACAGGTAAAAGTATCTAAAAAATTTAATATATTATAATTAAAACACATGTGTATTGGTCTCATATTCTATTGTTTGAGACAAAATTTATCTAGTTGTATATCTGCGGGTGCGCGTTTTTAGTTAATAACGAAAGTTCGTAGTTGGTTATTGAGTGCGTATTAAAATTGCATATAAAAAGTAATGAAAATAAACACCAAATGGGAACGTATCCCTAGAGGTATAAAAACAAATACCACCACCCTTTTGACCCGAATCTTTTCCGTAAAAAACATCTTTAGAGCACCATGCTGAAAAGGCCAAGTTTAGTAAATATCAATAATTTAAAACGACTACTGTATAAGTTTTTCTAAAGCCAAAGGCGCTATCTATAGATTACGATCTGAACGATTTTAGCATTAGGATATATTTAATACCACTACCAACGAAGACTAAAACAAAATCAATAAGAAGGCCAAGAACATACAGAGACTCTGGCCGGAAAAGGCGAGGTCATATAAGGTGCCAAAGAACAGAAAGGTAAGTTTTTCTCCGTAATGAAGTCGTTGTTAAATGGGTTGATCTGATTTTTTGAAAAAAGTAAATTTTAAATTAAAAGGCTGTTCGCTGTTCTTAGATTATCACCAATGCTACGGAGTTTAATCGCTGGATCAAATAATATATAATCTTTTTTAGAATAAAATTCAACGTAACATTATGCGGTACTGCTATTAAGAAACTGTGCTGCAACAAAAATCCCAAAGAACCGCAGGCCTTTGGGATTTGTACATTCTTAGGTGTCACTAAATACACCTTTCACTCTTTTTTACCTAAAGAAAAACCTAGTTAAAAGAAAGTTGCTCTATTGTCTTCGATTTCTACTGTTTTCTTAAGGGCCTGGATAGTCTTAAGCTCTGCTTGACTTCTAGAAGATCTAGTTTTAAGTTGTCTCATCTGTGGTATATTTGCAACTGTTCCTTCTGTCTTATCTGTAGGTGACACTAAAAAAACTCCTGAGCTACCAATTACTGCTGACGTACCGTTTACGTCCGTAGCGAATGCTTTCGCAATTACCTTGTTTTCAGATCCGATACCTGGGATGAATGAAGCGCCCATAGATACATTATCTGCTGTACTAACTTCAGCACCATACTTAATTGCTACTGCCGAAAGATCTGAACCTAATGATCCCATAATGGATTCAGCTTTCTTAATGTTGACTAAAGTAGGTTCTAATGTATTGCGCATAGACTCAGCCGAAAACATTCCTGGCTTCTGTATACTCTTTAGTAATGTTATTACATACTTGCTGTCAAAATAGTTGACTTTGTCACTGTATGAATATACCGTGGGAGACACTTCTCCAACCTGTGTGTCAGATTCGTAAGCCCACTTTATCATATCTCTAGAACTGTTATCTGATCCCAATACACCTACACTATAATCATTGGCTTTAAGTGGTCCTGATGTCTGAAAATTATACCCCATTGCTGAAGCGGCAGTTGACATCGCGGCCATATTTCTATTCTGAGAAACAAGATCATTTATTTTGTCATTTAATAAATCTTGTGTTTCTTCAGAAGGTATAATCGGAGTACGTACATAAGCTACTTTAAACTTATCGTTTCTATCGTTGTAAATCAAATCTTCCACTTTGATAAGATGAACACCGACCTGTGTTTTAACTTTATATACTCCCCTAGTCCGACCATTGAACACTGCATCATTGAACTCTTTGAGCATTCTTCCTTGTTGGAATGTGCCAAGATCTCCACCATTAGTGGCGGATCCAGGATCTTGAGAATTGTCTTCTGCTAGACTAGAGAAGCTTGTTCCTCTCTTAAGTTCGTTACGTAGACTGTCAATGAACGCATCAGCAGTTGCAAATTCTTCTGGAGTGCCTGTTGTAACCCTTCTTAAGATATGCCTTGCTTCTGCTGAATCCGGCATTACCTTTTTATCAAGAACCTTAGCCACAAAGTATGATCCCTGCTCAGAGTATGGACCATATACGTCTCCTACAGAAACTTCGTCTAATTGGTCTTTAAGGCCCTCTGGAAGCTCGTCGTTACTAAAGTATACGCCCGACCAAAACCCTCCGTTGTTTAATGCTACTATTGAATCGCTGTCCGCTGTCGCATTTTTAAGGCTTTGACCTGCTTCAATTACTTCTGTTCTCCACTTAGAACTATCTTTTGCAGATGGATATACATCGACTACAGCATACTGCAGTACTCTAGCCTCTTCTTTTGAAGTATATTTTATTGCGCTTTCCGCCATATACGCTAAGATCTCCGTATCAGAAACTTCTACCTCTATGTCGATAGCATCAAAAGGTATCTTTACATATGACATGTTCAATGAGCTATTGCTTGCTGCTCCTGTTTCCTCTACTAAAAAATTGGGTGTATATATCGCCTTGGATACTAGATTGCCTATCTTGGCTTGTAATTCTGTCTTTTGGATTTGCTTCTCTTGCTCAACCCAGAAATTTTCAAACTGTGGCGCCAAGGACTCGTTACCTTCAATTAATTGCTTGTGTTGTTGAAGTGTCGCTCTATCTACTTGCCCTGTCTGGCTATTACGATAATTGTTTGTGATTATAGGACTTAGTCTATTTCCAAATTGTAAATCCATAAGCTCAGCTTTAGTCACCCCCAGACCAAGTTCATTTGCCTGCTCTTCAACAATTGCTTTCTCTACGAAAAATTCCCAAAGGTTTGCTCTTCTAGAAAACACATCGGGGTTTCCGCTATATAGCGCTGTTTCTGCTTTACTGAACTCTCTGTAATCAAGCTTCTGTCCTGCGATCTCCCCCATATTCATCGCTGCTCCTCCCCTATTCGCGTTTCCTTGCATGTCCATAAGAATAAATGCCGCCAATGCAAAACCGAGAACAATCAGTACAAACCAAAAATTCTTTCTAATAGTACCTATTAATGCCATTTCTATAAATTATTGTTGTTTATTATAACTGGACTGATAATGAATTTGATATATATTTAAAACATTATAATCGACTCAATATCAGGGTCCAAAAGTGCCGCAAAGCTAAGTTATTTAAAGTATTTAACAAACTAATCGTATACGATAGTCCGCATATCTCTAATTGTAGCATTTCTTATACGAACATTAGATAATATAGAGTTTTGAGAAAGGCGAGGTCTTTAATATGACAACCAAATATAGTGAATATTGCCCCACAGACGGACGTTGTTTTATTGAAGATAAACCCAACATTATTTCGTGTTGAGTGTTAAAGCATAAGAAAGTTCATAGGTTTAAATGTGTTTTTATCGTAATGGCTATAAGTATCTAGTTAAGAATTACGACTTTTGTGGTCACTAACAAAATCAATATTACCATACATGGAATTTATACTTACAGAAGAACAGTTAGCAGTAAAACAAGCAGCGAGGGAATTTGCACAACAAAATCTACTGCCTGGAGTTATCGAAAGAGATACGCACATGACCTATCCTACCGAGCAAGTGAGAGGTATGGCAGAAATGGGTTTTCTCGGTATGATGGTATCACCTGAGTATGGTGGAGGGGGAATGGACACCCTGTCTTATGTTTTAGCAATGGAGGAATTATCTAAAGTAGATAATAGCTGTAGTGTAATTGTTTCTGTAAACAACTCATTGGTTTGTTGGGGGTTAGAAACTTATGGAAATGAAGAACAAAAGCAGAAATATCTTACTAAGCTCTGTATAGGTGAGTGGATTGGCGCTTTCTGTCTATCAGAACCAGAAGCAGGAAGTGATGCTACAAGTCAGCGTACAACAGCGATAGACATGGGCGACCATTACATACTTAACGGCACCAAAAACTGGATTACTAACGGAGGTAGTTCAAAAGTACACTTGGTGATCGCCCAGACTAACATTGAAAAAGGACACAAAGGAATAAATGCATTTATAGTAGAAACAGCCTGGGAAGGTGTCGAAATAGGCGCTAAAGAAGATAAGTTGGGTATTAGATCGTCTGATACGCATACAGTCTTATATAACGACGTAAAAGTACCTAAGGAAAATCGTATCGGCGAAGATGGATTTGGATTCAAATTCGCTATGAAAGTACTTTCTGGCGGTCGCATAGGTATCGCAGCTCAAGCATTGGGTATTGCGTCGGGCGCATATGAGCTTGCTGTAAAGTACAGTTTAGAAAGAGAGGCGTTCGGTAGACCTATTGGGCAACACCAAGCAGTCGCATTTAAGCTAGCTGACATGTCTACTGACATTGAGGCGGCAAGATTAATGGTGTATAGAGCGGCATGGATGAAAGACAACGGGCTTGACTACACGTCTGGAGCTGCTATGGCTAAATTAATAGCCTCGGATGTAGCCATGAAACACACGGTAGAGGCAATACAAGTACACGGTGGATACGGGTTCGTAAAGGAATATCACGTAGAAAGGCTTATGAGAGACGCTAAGATCACACAAATCTATGAAGGCACTTCTGAGATTCAAAAGCTAGTAATTAGTAGAAACATTCTAAACGGAACCCTATATGAACCTTTGTGGATGCCTTGTCAATTATAAATGTTTGGTTATTTGGTTGCTAGATATAGCACCCTGTATATAATAACTTATTAGCTAGTCACTGAATGTTGGTTACTGAAAATGGGTAGAACATTTCATCTATGTACAATTACTGGTATTCCCTTAAAGGCTCATTGGTCTTTCGGACTAACCCTACTATTTGTAGCGTATGTTGTTCATCTTCACAACCTAACAGTTGCCGCGAGTATTGGATTTGTCTTATTGGTCTTGGTAATGTTTGTCTGTGTAATTCTACACGAATTCGGCCACTCTATGGCAGCTCGTAGGTACAGTATAGACACTCTAGACATAATTATATCTCCCATTGGTGGGTTAGCGAGATTACAAGACGTTCCAGAAGAGCCCCAAAAAGAAATAGTTGTAGCCCTAGCTGGGCCAACTGTAAATGTTGCGATTGCAACAATTGTTGGATGCTACCTGCACTTCATATTGGGCACAAGGCTTATTCCTGATAGTGACAGCCTTGAGTTACTTGGGTCCCCTATCAATTTTCTAAGGTTTGTCTTTACGATCAATATAATGTTGTTCGTCTTCAACCTAATTCCTGCATTTCCAATGGATGGTGGTAGAGTTCTCAGGGCCCTTTTATCAATAAAGCTCGAACGGGTGTTTGCAACTCGTGTAGCTATGTGGTTTGCAAGATTAATTACATTTGCATTTATATCATTAGCAATATCTAGTAATAATATTACGCTTGGCTTGATTGGGGTTTTCATCTATGTTGTGTCTGGCAAAGAATATGCTTATGTCAAGACAGCGAAGAGGGCTTCTTCGAAAGTGTCAGAGGTCTTAAGGTCAGAATACACAAAATTAAAAACTACAGATCCCTACCGAAAAGTAATAGACGCATACCACTCTAGTAACGAAAAAAGTTTCTTGGTGTATGACGAATCAGAAAACCTGGTTGGTGCAATTCCTGAAGTGTTTATCAAAGACTCTGTCAAAAATAAAAATGGTCCTGAGGTTATCTCAGATCTTATGAGCACCAAAGTGGCTGTTGTCTCTCACTCTTCTATCTTACAAAAAGTGGCTAACATGATGAACCAAGAAGGCATAGCAATCTGCGCAGTGAAAGATGGTGAAGAAGTAATTGGCGTCATTGATAGGTATGCCGTAGAGGTGTTTATGAAAAGGTAGGGTTACCTATTTAAAACCTTTTTCACTATATCATAAAACTGTGGTGCGGCGGCCATGGTTTCTTTTCCGCTATAGCCTTTTTCAACACCATTGTAATCGGACACCTTTCCGCCCGCCTCTCTCACTATAAGTATACCTGCCGCTACATCCCACGGGTTTAGCATCGACTCATAGTATGCGCCAAACCTACCACACGCAACATACGCAAGATCTAATGCAGCCGATCCCATTCGTCGCACTCCTCGAGTATTCATTAACCACTCTTTAAGACAGGCAAATAACTTATCAGTATCATATTCGTTTCTATAAGGAAACCCTGTAGCGATTAATATATCTCTATACTCTGTTCGTTGTGATACTTGTATTGGCCTCCCATTTAAAAATGCGCCACCACTTTTACTCGCATAAAACTGTTCTTCACTATTTACCTCATGTACTACACCTATCAACAGCTCTCCTTCGTGAGCTAGTGCAACACTAACTGCAAAGTGTGGGATGCCCAACAAAGAATTTGTTGTGCCATCTAATGGGTCGATAATCCACATGTATGGCCTTAAGGCGTCCTCAACAGTATCCTCTTCTGTGAGAAACCCTGCCTCAGGAAGTATTTTAGATAACTCCTTTACAAGTATTCGTTCAGCACCTTTATCTACAAAAGAAACTAGACTGTTAAGGTCTTTCTCTTCAATGTCAGCGGTAGTTACTTTTACTATTTCTCTCTTAATATAAGCTGCGGCTAGGTTGACGGCGGCGCGAGTTTCCGTAAGTATTGACGGTAAGATCATTGTTTTTTTTCTTAAAAGAGCCCATCCTTAGATGAGCCCTTTCTATTATATTATATTTCATTTATGTTTTCTAAAACGACCCTCCGAATTCTTTACTACCCCATCTCCGCCACCACCTCTTTCACCTCAGGAACCATGCGCTTAAGCATGCCCTCTATTCCTGCTTTTAAAGTAACAGATGATGATGGACAACCACTACATGATCCTTGCAGTATTACGGTTACAATTCCTTGATCAAATGATTTAAATTCGATATTTCCACCGTCCATTTCAACAGCCGGCTTTACGTAAGTGTCGATCAATTCTTTAATTTTTTTAACAAGTTCAGCTTGCTCGCCAGTATACTCATATGCTACTCCCCTCTCTTCTTCAATCTTAGCCATTGCCTCAGTAAAACCTTCGGTAAGTATTACTTTTTCGGCCTCCACATATTCTTTAATGAACTGCTTTAGAGGAAGCATAATATCGTCCCAACTGTAATTAAACTCCTTTGAAATAGTTACGAAGTTATTACAAATATATACCCCTTTGACGTATGGAAAGTCAAACAATTCTGAGCCTAGTGGAGACCACTCTTTAGCTAAGGGCTCCTCTCTAAAATCCGCAGTTCCCTTATATAGCATCTTATTAGTAACGAACTTGAGAGACTCCGGATTGGGTGTCTGTTCTGTGTATAACATTACTGGACTTTTAGTTGCTGTATCCATTGTATCTTATTTATATTGTTCTGTGTATTAAGTAAATAAAAACGCTCTTAGCGCAAATAAGTTTCTTTTATCGGTTGCTTATGCCATATTTGTGAAGATGTTCTGCACGTCTTCATCGTCTTCTAATTTGTCTAATAGCTTTTCGATCTCTTGCATTTGCTCGTCTGAATAATCTACTGGTGAGGTGGGCAGTCTTTGTAAGTCTGCTTTTTCTACCTCGATATTCATTTTCTCAAATGCTCCCGTAAGCGTACCGAAGTCCTTATAGTCTCCGTAGGCATATACTGTATCATCGTCAGACTCGAACCTCTCAAGACCAAAATCGATCATCTCTAACTCCATCTCCTCTAGATCCATTTCATCGGTCTTCTTAAACTCTACTACGACCTTGCGATCAAAAAGATACTCTAAAGAGCCGTTGGGCACCATCGATCCTCCTGTTTTAGAGAAATATGACTTTACGTTAGCGACCGTACGAGTAGTGTTGTCAGTGGCACATTCAACGAACACTAGGATACCGTGCGGTCCTTTGCCTTCATAATTGATCTCTGTGTAGTCCGTAGCATCCTTACCCTCCGCTCTTTTTATCGCTGCTGTGATATTATCCTTAGGCATATTCTGCTTCTTGGCGTTTTGGATCGCTAGACGCAGCGTTGGGTTCATGTCTGGGTCAGATCCGCCACTTTTTGCTGATACCGTGATTGCTTTGGCGAGTTTTGGAAATATCCTCGACATTGTGGCCCATCTCTTCTCTTTAGCTGCTCTACGGTATTCAAACGCTCTTCCCATCGTGAATTATCTTCTTTTAATATTTGCTCTAATAATACCGTAAAGGTAGTTGAACTTCCTGTGATAATGAAAGCTCAATAGATATAACTATAACAACAAAAATACCCAATATCTGCAAGTCAACACTTACCTCGGCTCTTGAAGATTATAGAAATATGGGGAAAGGGTTTTTAATATACGAAACGGGGGAAATGGGTGGGCCTTATTTAAAAAGTTTGAAGTATTCTATTCTATGTTGTTTTAAATTCGTTTTCCTGTATTTAAATGTATTTTTGGCGGATACGTAAATCGCCTTTTTTGAAGAAATCATTGCAGTGGGCGTCTCTTATTCAGAACAAGAGATATCTCGGTATTTGGACAGTCTCTCTAATCACAACACTTACGGTGTTGGTAATCGTAGGGTTATACCTCTGTTACAATGAGTCTAGAACCAATGGCACTGTACTCGATGATTTTGTTTTGGACAGAATCTTACCAAGAGATGTTAGTACAACTCTATTCTCAATTACATGGATATGTATATTGGGTAGTCTCCCTATCTTACTTCGAACTCCCGAACGAGCAATGAGAGTTTTCTGGGGAATAAGTGTAATGGGTCTCACCAGGTGCTTCGTTATGTATTTGGTTCCTCTCGAGCCGCCAATTAGCATTATTCCTTTGAGGGACCCTTTCGTCGAAGGAGTATTTTACGACAACAGGGTGCTTGTTAAGGATCTGTTTTTCTCTGGACACACCTCTAATATGGTGTTGTTAACCCTGTTAATGGATATTAAGTGGCTCAAAATTATATTAGCATTCGCTTCTGCTGCGGTAGGCTACCTTTTGATGGTACAACATGTACACTACGCTATTGATATTATAGCTGCTCCCTTTTTCGCATATCTCGCATACCGAGCGGCGCTCGCAATAGCAGGTCGATTAGTGCCTAAATGTTTTGGAGTAACCCCAGATACCCATTTTTAGGGGCTTTGATTAAAGTATTTTTCTAAAAATTCTATTTATTTTTCTTTTGCGGCTTTCAATGTGTAGTTGCTGCGGCAAGTAGTTGTCTAAACAAAGTCAAATAGGGACGATATGTACGGGAGGATAATTGACACTTTAGAGTCTTTTGCCGTTTAGACTCCCCCTAACAATACACCTGGACTTCCATCCCATTGATCATCTGTTACTGCATCCAACATAAACTTTGCAACATCTGCTCTGGATATTGATTTTAGAAAAGTACCATTTTGTTTTTTTGTAACATAGTATTTTCCTCTACCTTCTTTATCTGTAAGAGCATAGGGTCTTACTAATACAAATGGAACCGATTTTTCCTCACTTATACGTTTATCTGCTTTTTCATAATCATCAAAACTCGATTTTCCTCCAATAAGTGTAAGCATTTGTTTAATAATCCATGAAGTGCCTCTACAACCAATACTTGAGATTAGAATACATTTTGGAATGTTAGTTTGCTTAGAAGTTGCTGTTAGAATATTGTCATGAGACTTATACATGATTTGAACCTTCTTTGGATTTCCAAGACAACTTACAATTACGTCAGTTTTTGTAACTGCTTTTTCAATATCCTCTATGTTTGTAGCATTTCCTTCAATAACTTCAACCTTAGAATTATTGGAATACTCATAAGTAGACGAGTTTCTTACAAATGCCTTTATTTTAAATCCTGCCTCTAAGGCCTGATTCACAAAGTGACTTCCTAGATTCCCGTTAGCTCCAAAAACAGTTATTGTCATTTTATTTTTCATATAATTTCCATTTTATTGAAAAAAGATAAATACACTTTTATGCTGTAGCGATATTTGTTTTCTCGTAAACTCTTTGTCTTTCTGGATTTAAAACAAGCCCCATGTTCCTAATTTGTACACTTAAAAAGCCTTCACTTTTTTGTATGAAAAGTGAAGGCTTTAATTTTTTACAAAACCACTTAGACCTTAAGACTTAATGACCTTTTTGGCCCTATTGGCTCTTTGCATTGGGTTTTCTCCTGAGCGCCCCCCCCTTTGCCTTGGGCCGCTCTTGAATGTTTCAAATCTACTTACTGCTTGTCTTGCTGGATAATAATTGTTGTTAGTGTCTATATCTGCTGTTTCTAAGAAGGGGTCTAAAACAATACTTTTAACTTCCTTGTCTGTAGGGAAAACTTTTGTTACTTTGTCCGATCCAAATTTCCATATCTCTGCCGGTATTCTAAATACCTCTGTAGTTCCATCTACATATTCAAACTCTAAGATGACTGGCATTACTAATCCTCCCACTTTTTTAATTTCTACTTCATAATAGTTCTTCGTGTTGTTGGACAACAACCTTTCTTCTTTAGACATGTTAGCGACGCTCTTTTTATACTCAGCCTTATCAATAGCATCTTTAGTCAACTTATCATAATTCGTATAGTAATCATCCAACGATGGGTCTCTTTCATTATAGGTCTGTTTAATCGCCTCTTCGTTACGTATCGAGCTGATATTTCTTCTCTCTTTGGCTTTATCTGATCTTGCTACTTCCTCTTGCTTAGTTGGGTCTTTAGGATCTACCTTGAAGTGTTTAATAGATCCGAGCGCCAAGTCTACATGATCGTTGCTATAGAACCACCCCCTCCAAAACCAATCTAAATCTACACCAGACGCGTCTTCCATGGTGCGGAAGAAATCTGAGGGTGAAGGTGATTTGAACTTCCATCTTTCAGAGTACTCTTTAAATGCATAATCAAACAAATCTCTACCCATAATTGTCTCTCTCAAAATATTGAGCGCTGTTGCTGGTTTAGAATATGCATTAGACCCGAACTGATAAATAGATTCTGAGTTCGTCATGATCGGTGAGATGCGTGATTTATCTCCACCCATATAAGCTGTAATCTTTTGCGCCTCTCCTCTACGTGATGGATAGTTTCGCTCAAACTGTTGCTCCGATAAATATTGAACAAATGTGGTTAAACCCTCATCCATCCAAGTCCATTGTCGCTCATCAGAATTTATGATCATAGGGAAGAAATTGTGTCCCACTTCGTGGATGATTACACCTATATGTCCATACTTCATTCGCTCGCCGTATGTACCATCATCTTCACATCTCCCATAGTTGAAACAAATCATCGGATACTCCATACCCATGCTTCCATCAACAGACCAGGCCACTGGGTAAGGATAATCACAAGAATAGTGTGAAAACCAATAAAGTGCATGAGCAACAGCCTTGGTGCTATACTTTGACCACAGGCAATCACCTTCTTTGACAAACATACTCATCGCCATTGCGGTCTTGCCACTTGGCAATTTTACGTTCAATGCATCCCATATAAATCTTCTTGAAGTAGCAAAAGCAAAGTCCCTTACTTGATCCGCACGAAACTTCCATGTCTTGGTGTTAGTTGCTTTTGCTTTCATACGATCATCAGCCTCTCCTTTCGTTGCGATTACTACCGTATTTACAAAACTCTCTCTTGCTTCTTGTAGTCTTTTCTTTTGGGTGGCCGTTAATACCGCTGATTCGTTTTGAAGAGTGCCTGTTGCTGCCACCAAATGATCAGACGGTACTGTGATTTCAACATCATAATCACCAAACTCTAACGTGAACTCTCCCCTACCTAGAAACTGTTTGTTTTGCCACCCGTCTTGATCGGTGTATTTGCAGAGTCTTGGAAAAAACTGCGCGATACAGTATACATTATTACCGTCTTCTTTAAAATGCTCATACCCTGATCTTCCGCCTATTTCTCTTGTATTATTAATATTATACCACCACTTAATTGAGAACGATGTTTTACCTCCGGCCTTCAGCGTCTTAGGTAAATCTATACGCATCATCGTCTTGTTGATTATATACTTTAAGTTACGACCCGTCTTATCTTTCACCTCTTCGATGTTAAATCCCCCCTCAAATGTAGGTTCCAAAGCGGCCAACGCTCTAGTGCTTAACTTTTTTCCTAATTCACCAGTCTTAATGTGGTGCGAGTCTGAGTCTTTTGATCTAACGTTTTGGTCTAACTGTATCCATAGATATGTGAGTTCGTCCGGAGAGTTATTGGTGTATGTAACAGTCTCGTGCCCATAAAGCTTTTGGTTATCGTCATCTAGTCTCATTTTTATTTTATAATCCACCTTTTGCTGCCAATATTCAGAGCCAGGAGCTCCAGATGCGGCCCTATATTTATTGGGGTCAGGCAACTCTTGGTTAAGCTGTTTAAATGGATTGTTGTTAAGGTTCTTTTGTTGTGCACTACCCACAAAGGCAATAGATACAATTAGAAGTGTAATAAAAATAATTCTCATCAATAGTTTTTTATAAATAAATCAAATAACAGTACGGTGGAAAGTACTGCGTCTCGTTAAAACGCTAAAGTTAAACAATGGTTGTGTCTGACAAAATCAAACATAGTGTGATTTTTTGAAGAGTGGCGCCGACATCGCCTTAAACAAAATAAGCCCCTACTGGTTCTAACAAACTTCTGCCCCTTCTAGGTTTATGGGTGCTTGGTACACTTTAGCCGCATCTCTGCCATGGCGATCCTTACCATATAGTTCTTTGGCTGCTTCTACTATATTGTCGCTTGCAAAAGTGTTGCTGCACAGCGCGAACATACTTGGTCCTGACCCACTAATACTAAACCCCAGCGCACCCAACTCTAGTGCCTTTTGCTTCATTTTGTCAAACTTAGGAATCAAATGTGATCTCTGGGGCTCTATTATTACATCCTGTAGACATCGAGAGATTTTATTAAAATCACTACTATACAACGCAGCAACTAATGTGGCAGCATTACCTGTCTGGGTGATCATCTGTTTAAGTGTAACTTGATCCGATAGTATAGACCTGCTATCACTAGTCAATATTTGAACTGGAGGAAGAATCACCACATACCTTAATCCACTAGGGACATATAACTTAGTAAAGTCTAGTGTCGCATTGTCTCTAATTAGTATAATGCCGCCCATCATACTAGGTATAACATTGTCTCCGTGCCAAGCCCCTGAAGCAACAGACTCTCCCGCCATGGCAAATGGTAATAGTTCTTGCTTTGAAAGCTTGGCGTCTAAGTAGTGATTCAGCGCTACCACAGCAGCTACCGCACTTGCTGCTGACGACCCTATTCCTGTACCAAATGGCATTTTTTTTCGAATTTCTATATCGATAGATTGATTAGATATACCCAAATATTCCATCATCTTTAGAACAGCTACCCCGGCAGTATTTTTTATTGGGTCGTAAGACAGTCCCTTACCTTTAGTGATTTTACTTATTGTTACCCCTGGAGCCTTTCCTAATTTGATGACCACCTCGTCTCCTGGCGCTTCCATCGGAAATCCCATAATATCAAAGCCCACTGCTACATTGGAAACAGTCGCCGGCGCAAATGCTTTTATCATTATTTGTTTGTTTCGTATTGTTGTCTTGGTTTGGTGTTATTAATATGGCGTTATTAGTATAATTCATATCAGTCGCTCCAAATAGTGTTCTTCAATTCCGTATTGCTCCTTGAGTGCCGCCACTTCCAATAGTGCCCCTGGTCTTACTTTGGTCTTCTCTGCTGTAATCAACAAGTTTTTACTCGTGTGCTCTAAAGAAACAAACTCCATAATTTTGGTTTTATAGCCCTTAGATTCCAACAACAGCGCCCTAATGGCATCTGTCAGCCACTCCGCCATTCGCTCTTTCATAATACCGTGCGATAGTGATGAGACTGTCCGTGGATTGCCTTTCATTGTCTTGCGTATCTGTTTATGACAACAAGGTGATACCACAATAAGCTCTGCCCCCACTTCTATGCCCTTGGCAATAGCTAAGTCTGTGGCTATGTCACAGGCGTGTAGAGCAATGACCATATCGGTCTTTGGTATATCGATTTGTGATATATCCCCCACCTCAAACGATAGTCCTGATAACTTATGTAGCCGAGCAATAGAATTGATCTCGGTGACCAACTTAGGCCTAAGCTCGTATCCCACAAGTGATATGTCTTTTTGTAGAGTAACCAAGTGGCTATATGTTGCAAAACTAAGATATCCCTTACCACAGCCCATGTCTGCGACGGTCTTTATTGATTTACCCACACACAGACCATCAAGTATCTCTACAAATTTATTGATTTGGCGGTACTTTCCTTGTGAGGCCTGGTATACTTTGCCCCTGTCACTACTAATGCCCAGCGACCTAAGAAATGGTGTATCTTCTGGTATAAGTCGACTTTTTTGACGATCGTGTAAATCACAAACAGCCAAGGCACCTCTCGTTTGTGTTGATTTCACACTAGCGTTTTTCTTATTAGATAAAAGTTTGTGCTCGACGACATCTAGTGTTAAGGTTGCATTAAAAAACTGGCTTTCCATCCACTCACTACACAAAACAACAAAATCTATATGGGTATAATTCTTGGTGACATCCCTAGTGTCGTGTCTATAGACAACAGAAACCAAGGGCTTTCCTTTAATCAGCACCCGCCTAGCCCTAACAGACCTTAAATCCGAAGACTTTGTCATCTTCTTGGACATTTGTATTTTCATGGCACTTGACTCAATATCTATGGCGCGTATCTTACTAATGAACCCCCTTACCACCTCTGCTCTATTAGACAATATTCTGTAGATTTATTATGATTGTATATAACTTTAGTAAAGGTATCTCTTTTTACTACTTTTGTAATACATGTTAGACTTCTTTAATAGCGCAATATTCAATATAGGAAATAGGGCCATTAACACAGCACAGTTGGTGTGGATGATTATGTTCTTAGTTTCTTGGGTTATTGTCTTTCGTCTATTCAGCACGAATGGTATTAAAGAGTTATATAAGAAATATGAAGTTGGCGAAAAACAACAAAAAAAACTAAGGTGGATTTTAGGGCTCTTACTTTGTCTTACCTCTTTGATATTATTGTCCTGGTTATTCAAAATAGATGTTGCAATTGCAACCATCAACGACAAAGTAATATCTGCCGCACACCTCATTAAAGCCCTGTGTGTAATCCAGGCCGCTCGTCTAATAGACTGGACCATATCTAATATATTTATTCATGGCTACTATAGTAATAGAGAAAAACTAAAAGAACAACGAAAAGCCAACTTAATAAAAGAAAGGGACGAGAAGTCTGATGAGCGAGGAACATCCACTCTTGTGCAATACATCGTATACATTGTTGTTTTTATTTTTCTGCTTCGTAGCCTAAATCTTGATTTTAATTTATATAGTTATAAGGTAGGCGAGCAAACAATAGCCTTTAATTTTACTAAAATATTAGAAGCTGTGCTGATTCTTTTTGTAGCGCGGTTGATTATATCAATGTTGACCCAAATAGTGCTCTACGGTGTCTACAGAAACAGAAATATAGATGAGGGCTCACAATATGCATTCAACCAATTACTCAAATACGTAATCTATGTTGCTGCTTTCATAATAGCTCTAGAAGCCCTTGGTATTAACATGACACTAGTTCTTGGTGGTGCTGCTGCACTGTTAGTTGGTATTGGGCTTGGTCTTCAACAAACTTTTAATGACTTTATTTCGGGTATTGTGTTGCTTTTTGAAAGAACAATATCTGTAGGCGATGTTGTAACGATCAACGGAAACTTCGGCACTATACATAGGATCGGAATGAGGTCTAGTATTGTACAAACGAGAGACAACATGACAATCGTAGTGCCCAACTCCAGGCTTGTAAATGATGTTGTTAATAACTGGTCCCATCAGAATCCTATAGTAAGATTTGAAGTTAATATTAGTGTTGCATATGGTAGCGACACTAAGCTCGTTAAAAGATTATTATTAGATGCGGTACAGATCGTTCCCCGTGTACTTGCTAAGCCCGTTCCATTTATTAGATTTACCGATTTTGGTGATAGCGCCCTGTTTTTTCAAATACTTTTTTTTACACAAGACCATCTTTTCAACGAGGACATTAAAAGCGATATTAGATTTGAAATAGATAGATTGTTCCGTGAGAATAACATTAAAATTCCTTTTCCACAGAGAGATGTTTGGCTTCATAAAGAAGGCTAACCCACCCCTAATTTATAGTAAAATATAGCGCCATTACATAATGTGCTTTTGTATTTATACTCTTTTTTGGAACAACCCTATATAAGATGGTACATAACATTCCGTTCGGTCTTGGAGGACGTGGTGGCTGCCACTAATATACTACTTAGTTAAAGGAACAGAATATAACCAATAGTTTTCTCTCTTAAAGTTTTCATTAGAAAACTCTTGCCACAATACTGCGTTGGGGAATCTTTTGGGGTCTATTGGACTGGGACTCAATAATACTATTCCTCCCACATTCTTAAATCTTGCAAAGAGAGAAATTTCTGATTGTGTCGGAATGTATACTTTCTCAAGCCACCTGAAATAGGTAAACTCTTCACCTGAAGGTAGTTCATATAATGATCGATCAGCATAGGCTCCTACCGGCGCAGTTTCAAATTTATTAATAACGACTACAGGTACATTATAGGGAACATTTTCCTCTATAAACTGACCCACTTCTTGAGCATTAGAAAAAGGAATTTGAATATCAGTAATTAAGGCTTTTATTCCATGGACCATTGGAGCAATCATAAGTGTAATTACTAACACGTATCTAGAGAAAGACCATTTAGATTTTTTATGATGAGAAAGTATTAACATCAAAATAAATAATAAGTAGACCATTCCCCATTGTCTCACTCCCCCACTAAAAATTAACATCCCAAATATTATAAATGCCAACAAACCAAATATCATAGATAATAAAATCCTCCGATCTCTGACAAATATCCAAACTATAATAGACAACAATAAAATACTAATTATAAAACCATGTGAAGAAACACCATTAGATGCAGTATCATCTATAAGACCAATAGTAAATACATTAGCAAGATGACCCTGAATACTTTCGTGTATTACCTTTATAGAAAAAGATTGTTGATTATAGGCTCTAGTAAAATCGTCTTCGTTCCCTCTAGGAAATACAGTGAAAACAAACAACAAGAATCCAGTCAAAGACCACAGAATTGTTTTTCTAAATAGTATTAATTTATTTCCTTCAGAATTTAAAAAAAGATACACAATAATGGCTGCAGTGATAATTACACCATAAGCCTCGGTCTGGCAAAGTAATAAAAGTGTCAATCCTAATATCCAAGATTTATTATTGCGAACAATAAGATCCAATGCAATAATCGATAATAATATAACTAATATATATCCCCTATTAATCACTCCATATTCGAAAACTATAAAATAACTAAATGATATCAGTACCTTCCAAAGTGTAGGAAGGCCAATTCTTACAAATAAATAATAAAGGGCGACGACCACCAATACACCATGAGACATTTGTAATAATATATGTTCTTGTATTGGAAGTATAGTCCAGGCTTTTAGATAAAGATACCAAAGTGACGGGTGCCCTTCATAATTAAGAAAAGCCAACATACTACTTAAGCTTAAATCACGTGCTACTAACCAAGCTTGCCATTCATCTTTCCAAAGCTCATGAAAGGACAACTTATAAACTATTAGTCCTATAGATATTATTATCCAAAAGAATAAATTGATTTTCTTAGAATCTATAAGTAATCTCTGCAGTGTCAAATTCATCAATACGAAGAACGTAATTTTTAAAAAAGATAATAATTTTAGATCGGTCTTTTGATTAACTAATAATTCGTGTTATTATTTTACTCTTATAATTATAGGCTAATAGTTGTCTGTATAAAAATTAATGTTTGTATGCAGAATTGTGAAATATTTTAAAATAAGCTTTAAAAATGCGTTATAAAAAATACGATAAAAAATAACATAAATTATTGATTTTCAGTATATTATATAAAATAAAACTAAAAATATAGCTTATTAGAATCTTATATACGTATCCTACCCTAATCTATTGTGAAATACGCCACGTATAAGAGCTACAAATTTATGCCTATCCAGTAGATCATGGCTAGAGTAATTTTGTGTTTTCTCTATGGCGATCTTTATCTCGATTTGTTTTTTTTTCTATATTTTTCTGCAATGCCTGAGTAAGATCGACTCCTGTCTGGTTGGCTAAACAAGTAAGTACCCAAAGTACATCGGCCATTTCATCGGCCATTTTCTCTTTTTCCTCTTCAATTGTCATTGGTTTTTTCCATGACTGATCTCCGTAGGCGCGTGACATAATTCTAGCTAATTCACCTACTTCTTCAGTGAGAATAGCTATATTAGTTAATTCTGAGAAATAACGCACTCCTATCGTTTTTATCCAATGGTCTACTTGAGACTGTAATTGTTGAATAGTCATATTATATTAATCTTTATTTTGGCTATCAATAATGATAGTAACAGGACCATCATTAAGTAATCGTACTTTCATATCAACTCCAAATATGCCAGTAGCCACAGATAATCCTGAATGAGCACTGAGTGATTTACAGAATCCCTCATATAAAGGTATTGCTTGATTGGGTTTAGCTGCTTTTATAAAAGAAGGGCGATTGCCTTTATTAGTACTGGCGTGTAAGGTAAATTGACTTATAACTAAGAAAGATCCATTGACATCTTGAATAGATAGATTCATCTTATCTTCCTTATCTGAGAAAATACGCATACTATATATTTTCCGAACCAACCAATTTATATCATCCTGAGTATCTACTTCTTCTATACCTAATAAAACCAATAGGCCAATATTAATCTCTCCATTTATTTTTCCGTCTATGGTGACACTTGCTTCAGACACTCTTTGTATTACTGCTCGCATTTTTATCAGATTATTTAGATATATACCATTAAATGTAGCCTAATTATTATTCAATTTTATTCACATTAAGTTTTATTAAACTATTTAATAAGTTACTTATTAGATAATTAAGAATAGCGTTACCAACACGTGTTTTGTGGGTAAGTAGTAGGTTATTATATACATATACACTTATCAATAGATTATATATTAAAACTAAATATATGTGTTAAAAGAGTATAGTTTATCCTCAATAGACTCACAATATATTATAGCTTATATATACCACAAATAGCTATGTAGGTAATATATACACAACTTTGACAAAGATGTTAATTAACTGAAATAGAGCATATTAAGCTGTTTTTTTATATGGATAACTTGTTTACTAATCTTAGAACTTAAACAAAATAGTAAATTATCAATTTTATTTATAGACGAACTAACGCTACTAATAATAAATACCTTTCTTTTAAATAATATAAATATTTATTAATAGCAATGTGAGTAGATAAATGAAATCAAGATTGATTAAGTAGTTTTGCATCGACAAAATATCTTAGTAAATCTAAAGTTTAAAACTGAGCGAAATGACAAAGCAACTTTCTACTAATAAATCCTATCCAAACGCACTCAAAGTGTGGTTGTATATTGGGTTGTTTATGTTGCTAGTTCAGGTGGTGGTTGGAGGGATCACAAGGTTGACGGGATCTGGATTGTCCATAACTAAATGGGAAATAGTAACTGGTACTCTACCTCCGTTTAATGATACAGATTGGAATATGGAGTTTGATTTATACAAAGAAACTCCGCAATATAGAGAGATCAATGAAGGGATGAGTTTGTCTGATTTTAAATTCATTTATTTTTGGGAGTACATTCATAGATTTTGGGCACGTACTATGGGATTTGTGTTTCTGTTACCATTTATTTTCTTTTGGTTACGGGGATATATAGATGACACTTTAATAAGAGGTCTAAGCTCTGTAGTGTTACTTGCGGTATTGGCAGCAAGTTTTGGTTGGATAATGGTAGCAAGCGGGCTTATTGAACGTCCCTGGGTTAATGCGTATAAACTTGCTATTCACTTAAGTATAGCTTTCTGTGTGTATGCAGCATTATTCTGGACCTTTTTGAAGGCATTTCATATACGTATAGGATCCATAGATATTAAATATCTTAAAATGATTAGAATATTTATAATCCTATTGGCAGTACAGATATTTGCTGGTGGAGTAATGTCAGGTATGAAAGCAGGAGTAATCTATCCTACTTGGCCAGATATGAATGCTGAATTGATTCCACAAGTAATATTTAACATTAATGAATATACTGTGGATAACTTTAATTATTACGATCGTAATATATTACTTCCGGCATTAGTCCATGTAGTGCATAGATCTGTTGCATATATTCTTTTCTTTCTAGGTTTATATATAAGTATTAGGCTCATAAGAGAATCTAAAAACACTGTTATTGAACGAGCATCTTGGTTGTTGATAATTATGTTGATAACTCAAGTTTTGTTGGGGATATGGACTGTAATTTCTTGTGATGGAAATATTCCTATTTTACAAGGTGTATTACATCAAGCAGGTGCACTTTTTCTTTTAACTGCGGCATTGTATCTTTTATTCTTATTAGGAAATTCTTCTGTAGTGGATGAGAGTTAGGGTATAATGAAATAGTATAGATTCTTATATTACCTTTATAAAACAATCTTATATCATAGCATGGATCAAAATGTAGTTCAGGAAAATGGTTTTAGTTATATAGAGACTAACCCAGGTAAGGAAACTTTAGTTTTACTTCATGGACTATTAGGTACACTTAGTAACTTTAATGGAATAGTGGCTCAGTTTGGTGATACATATAACATAGTTTTTCCTATGTTACCTATTTTTGATCTTCCTTTAAAAAAAGCTGGTCTCGGAGGATTATTAAAGTATATCGAATCATTTATCGATTATAAAAATTTCTCTAATATAAACTTACTAGGCAACTCTCTTGGTGGACATTTAGCGCAGCTTTATACACTTAAACACCCAGAGTGTATACAATCATTAATATTAACAGGTAGTTCTGGCTTATTTGAGAATGCTATGGGTAGTACGTTCCCAAAGAGAGGAAACTATGAATATATAAAGAAGAAAGCTGAGGATACTTTTTATGATCCTAGTGTTGCTACTAAGGAATTAGTGGATGAGTTATTCGAGGCAGTAAATGATAGAAATAAAGCTCTGCGTATTATAATAACAGCTAAATCTGCAATCAGGCACAATTTAGAAAATAAACTAGACCAAATAAACTGCCCTACTTTACTAGTATGGGGAAAAGAAGATGGGGTCACCCCTTTGTTTGTTGGTGAGAAGTTTAACAGACTTATAAAATACTCCAAACTAGTGGTAGTTGAAAAATGTGGTCATGCTCCCATGATGGAGAGACCAGATGAATTCAATACAATACTATCTGAATTCCTTACTAGTCTGTAATTCCAATAAGTAAGCAAGAATGAGTTTAATTTATAAAAGTATTGTTCTGTTATATAACTCATTTACATTCTGTGGCACAAATATTTACTATTGTGAGGTGTTTTTAGTAAATAAGTAATCTAATTATTATATCACAATAATCTTTTTACCTTATTGTTTCACGTGAAACAAGTACACAAGGAATATCACGTTTGTCGTATATACCTGTATATTCATTTTAATGTGATAACCACAGACACTATTCTTATAGATAGACTAAAAGCGTATGTACTGGTGAATTTAATTAATTTGAGCAGCACTCCACATTCGCTATTTACAATGTTATATATATTCCTTCTCTTGAAGCTACATATATTAATTCTTCACCACTGTTTAATAGATTATTAAATTCTTAAGGTTCATTATTAATAGATTCAGATATAATGTAAAAATTTAAAGTGCGCAATTTGGAGTGCTGAACACTCTATTAAGAGATATAGATAGGTTTCATATCCTATAAGGAGAAATTTTCTCATGGTATAAAACTTTCTTAATCAATAACTCCACCAGCAGGTGTCTAAGCTTAGCACCATAAGATTCAATAACAGATATTTTAATAATCTGATTATTGGTGTGGTTACAGAAACTATTTTTGGAAATATCGCCACTCTAATTAGGGAGAGGTGTATTGTTTCACGTGAAACAACCAATAGATATAATTTCAGATTACAGTTTTGTACGAGACTACAGAATAGGAAATTGTGGTGAGATGACAAAAAGAGAGGTTAAAACAATTATTAATGCTAAATAAAAAGCTTTAAAACAACACAAATAGCAATTGGTCAGCGACTAGGTTGGCATCTACGTATATAGTAGTAGGGGTGTATATATATAAAAAGGCCCCAGTGAAAGCTGAGGCCCTTGTATTTGAAGAAGAAATAAGTTATTTCATAAACTCAATACTGTCTTCTATAAATTTAGATAATGCCTCTCCTTTAAGCATATTTTGATTTAGCATAGCTAATCTGTGTAGATAATTGGCGAATCTATCTTTCTTTTCACCAGATTTCATTTTTAGTAGTTTACTAGCAATGAGTTCGTGATTTGTGTTAATCACTACATTGTGACTATCTGGGAGCATTCCTAAATCCATTCCTTGCATCGCCTGCATTTCTTTCATACGACGCATAAATTCAGGACGCGTAATCATAACGGGGTGGTCTTCCGGAGATAGGGCTTTCATTTCAATTTGTCCACCACTAAGATCACCCAAAGCATCAGTGAATAAGGTTTTGATCTTTTCTTGTTCCTTTTCTGATAAAACAGACTCTTTCTTCTCGTCTTTTTGAATGAGATTATCAGGAGTGTCACTATCCACCCTCACGAAAGTTACTCCATTTACCTTCTGCTCTAAATGCTGCATATAGTGATTATCAATGACAGTGTCCATCTCTAGTACATTAAAACCGTGATTTTTACACGATTGTATGTATGAGTGTTGCTCCTTACTGTTATTAGAATAAATCATGATTACTTTATCGTGCTTATCTGTTTGGTTGTCCTTAATAGCACTTTTGTACTCTTCTATTGTGTAGTGCTTGCCGTCGATATCTTTGAGTAATGCGAATTTGTTCACCGCTTTAGAATGGAACTTTTCTTCTGTTAACATACCATACTTAACGAATGTACCTATTTCACCCCACTTAGATTCATAGTTCTCTCTGTCTTTCTTGAAAAGACTGGCAAGTTTATCTGCTACTTTCTTTGTAATATAGGATGTAATTTTCTTCACATTTGCATCAGACTGAAGATATGATCTAGATACATTCAGCGGAATATCTGGAGAATCTATCACACCATGTAACAACATCAAGAACTCGGGTACAATATTTTGTACATCATCTGTTACATATACTTGGTTGCTGTAAAGGTGAATTTTATTTTTCTGTACCTCCATGCTATTGTTGAGCTTAGGGAAGTACAGTACACCTGTCAAATTGAAAGGGAAATCTATATTAAGGTGTATCCAGAATAAAGGAGGCTGACTAAGAGGGTAGAGCTCTCTGTATAAAGCAGTATAGTCTTCGTCCTTTAGTTTAGCAGGCTTCTTTTTCCAGGCGGGTGTTGGGTTATTTACGACGTTCGCTACCTCAGTTTTAATTTCTTTACGATCCTCACCTTCTCCCTCGTAGCTAATATCTGTTTTTGTTCCAAACTGAATTGGGATAGGCAAAAACTTACAGTATTTATCTAGGAGTTCAGTAATCTTGTTTTCTTCTAAGTATTCTACGGCATCATCGCTGATGTGAAGAACTATGTCTGTTCCTCTGTCTTTTTTTGTAGTATTCTCTATATCATATGCAGGGTCACCATGACATGTCCACTTGACAGCTTTTACTGACTTTTTGTGTGATCTGGTGATTACCTCTACCTTATCTGCAACCATGAATGCGGAATAAAACCCGAGACCAAAGTGCCCAATAATAGCTGCCTCATCTTCATATTTTTTGAGAAAGTCTTCAGCTGATGAAAATGCTACCTCAGTCAGATATTTAATAACCTCTGACTCTGACATACCGATACCCCTATCAGATATTGTTAATGTTTTCGCCTTTTTGTCTAGTTTTATGTGCACTGTAAGGTCTCCTAGCTCTAAGTCTTTGTCTCCTTTAGATACTATCGTCTTGATCTTAGTGGTAGCATCTACTGCATTAGACACTAATTCACGTAAGAAGATTTCTTGATCAGAGTAGAGAAACTTCTTGATAATCGGAAAGATGTTTTCCGCTTGTACTGAGATATTTCCTTTTGCCATTGTATGATTTAGTTTTAAACTATTATTTAACAATTTGATTAAATCAAATCATATGCCATCGGCTTTTTTGTGTCAAATTGTCAGAACATATGTCTTAATAGCGGATTTTTTGACACAACTAGTTGATTATCAGTGTTTTATATTTAATTCTGTTGTTCTGTTATATATGTTTCGAATTGCTTTATATTGCGAAAGAGTAAAGGAAAACTAAGATATTGAAGATAAATATTACATATACAGGCCCTAATCCACAACGTGTACACTATGTCTTGGGGTTTATTCAAGGACATCCATTTATGCCTAGGCATGTTCGTCTGGCTATGAATAGCTGGTCGGATTCTGATATCAGGATAGATTACACAGCAAGGGATATTCCCTTAGAGTTAAATGAGTACTATATTCCTTCTCAAGAACAGGTATTTGCTACGGCTAAAAAATCATCTACTTGGCAATCGAATGAGTATACTTTTGCCAACAGGAAACTATATAGTGTAGAGCAAATAAAAGCTCCAAATTCTGTGTTTATTGAAGAGAGAAAATTTGGTTTCGATATATTTGAAACCATCTTTTTTCATCTCACACGACACGAAGAATATTATTGTGATGTATCTTTCAAAGATCAATGGGACATAATGATAGAGGAATATCATTTTCTTGTGAGAAACGATTTATATCAACAGCCTATAGTGGACAATATAGTAGAATCATTTTTGTTGGCAATAGGTTTAGTTCCAGAGACATTTAAATCCAAATTGACAATAACGCATGACATTGATGTACTTAGAAAATTTGACAACACAAAGAAATCATTACGCGCATTTGCCGGAGACGTTAAAAGAAATAAATCATTAAAATCTCTTGCCAAAATATATTCACTTTATAAAGATATTAATGCTGGAAATAAAAAGGATCCATATGATACTTTTGATCAATTATTTGTAAAGGAAAACCACCGAAAAATTGTCTATTTTATGGCAGGTGGAACTAGTGACAATGATGAAAAATATGAAGTAGAAACAGATTTGTTTAAATCTATAGCAAACTTAGCTAAATCACGGGATTATCAGATAGGGATACACCCTAGTTATAATAGCTTTGATGACTATATTATGATTACTGAAGAGCGAAATAAATTACAAGATGCAATAGGTGGTAAGATTAGAACAAGTCGTCAACATTTCCTAAGATTTTCTTTTGAAGAAACCATTACTGCATTAAGCGATAGTGGTATTTATGAAGATAGTACGCTGGGTTATCAACACAGGGTTGGGTATAGGTGTGGTACAGCGTTCACATTTTTATTATTTGATTTAAGAAGAGATAGAAACAGTAAAGTATCAGAGACACCAATGATTATTATGGATGGAGCTCTTTTGGATCAATGTAAAGACGATGTGGCGCAAGCCAATACACTTCTAATGGACTTTATAGAAAGGCACAAACAGAACTCTCACCTGACAATTAATTTTCACAATACAATATTTGACCCGACTCGCTATGATAAGGAAGCGATGTGGAAAATGTATTACTCGATAATAGAAAAGTATAACTGATGAAATTTCTAATAGTATCAGATATGTTTTCATTAGAGAGTTGGCTTATTGATGGTAATGAGCCTGAGATCATGCCGGCTGTGTATGAATTCTATAATTTTTTAGGCAATCATTGCGAGCACACCTTTGATGCGGTTATAGCACATCCAAGTGTGAACAAAGTTGTTGAATTTCCAAATGGAAGTAAGGTTTATATCTATAAGCTGAAAGTACCAGTTTATTATATTAGAAAATTCATTTCTCTTCCATTTCTTAAAAGAAAAGCGAAAAATCTATTAAAAAAAAATTTGGATTATACTCATGTATATGGAATGACAATTTATGCTAATGTTGCTAGAGAATTAGGTGTTGAATATAATTTAAAATCAGTAGGAAGATTGTTTGGGTCGTTAATTTGGGATGTGTTGAAAAAAGGAAAATGGTTAAAGTCAAAAACTAGATTTCGTTACCAACTTAGAGAGATAAAAACTCCATGCGAACTAACGATATGTACTGAAGACGGAACAGAGTTTGATAAGGCGATAAATAAATATAGTCCGAGATCTAAAGTGCACTTGTTGTATAATGGAGTCAATCAAAAGCTGAAAGAAAAACTAACATCTATACCGGTCATTAAGACTATTGATAGTGCTAACGAAATTAAATTTTGTTACATAGCGAGATTGACACATTGGAAAAGGCAAGACCTAGCGTTAGATATTATTGCTAAACTAAAAGCCAATGGACTAAAAGTGTCTTTAGACATATATGGCAAGGGAAAGGAAGAGTTCAGAATTAGAGATAGAATCATAAAACTAAACTTATCAGAAGAGGTGTCCATGAAGGGATCTATTTCCCACGCTCAAGTCTCAACGGTGTTATCAGAATATCATATTGCAATGTTTCTGTATGATGCGTCCAATCTAGGAAACGCAATGTGGGAGGCAGCACTTTCTGGAAGATTAATATTGACCAGGGACACAGGAAAGACAACCAATATATTTAATAATAAGAATGCAATCATAATGTCCGATGAAAATACAGATCAAGCGGTAAGGGATATTTTGGAATTAGTAAATCACAGTTTTACTTTAGCGCAAGAGTCAAGACGTACGATTTATGGCTTGTTACCTAATTGGCACGATCGACTAGAAGAAGAGATGCGATTAATTAGTTGTATGAATTAATATTAATAGAAGGATCTTACCGCAGTTTTTTTGAATTGGTCTGATTGAATTATTGATATGTTTTTATTGTTGTTGAACGTTATAAATATTTAAACAATAATTTCCATTTAGACACAACTCATTAATATTAGTAACACAATATTTTTCTTTCAATTGGATAAGGATTGAGTTGAATTGTGTGTTTCTATTGCTTTGAGCTATAGTCAACTCAGAAGATAAAATTGCGACTTGAAACGTTCCAAACTTTTCAAAAGATTGACTGATGTGTTGGCTGTTATTTAGAAAATTAATGTCACTCCACTTTCTGTCAGTTGCGAACGGATAAATGTGCCGGAAGACTGGCGTGCGACTATTCAGATCTATGAAGGTTAGTTGACCTTTGCTTGCCCATTTCAGGGTTTCAGAAAATTGAACATAGTCAGATTGTTGCAGCGATGATTTGTAGTAAACACCCAAGGTAGTAATTGTGATTATAGCTACAACAGAAACAGCAAACCAATTTTGTTTTAGTATTGATTTTTGGGAAATAAAATATCCAAGAGCTACTACAAATATCGGTAGAGCGGGAATCCAAAACCTACCATTTAGTATGACACCGTTTGTGTATCCACTATATACGCTTGCCACATATCCATAAACTAAGTGCAGCCCAAGAAAGGACAATAGTCCGACAGTAAATGGTAGAAGGTGTAATCTTGGAACCCGGGTAAACCAAAGAGGACTCAATGGTAGAAGTATTAACAATACTATAGCATAAACTATCAACGTATCGGGTATGAATTCTATACCAAAAGGATACCCCCCTTTAATCAATAGTGGATTATTTGTCAGAATATAATATCCTATGAACCGGAATGACAGTCCTGCAAGAAAAGCAATTGCGGAGAGGACATAGTTTTTACTTATAAAAAATGCCAGTGGTGCCAATAACAATATGTTGGTTTCTCTAAAAGCAACACTCAAGCCAGTAATAAAAGCTAGCCAAAAATAGTATTTAGCATTATTCACTAAGTATAGATATATACCAATGGAAACAAGTAACAAACTAGGCATTTCACTCATCATTGTCCGGGCAATAAACAACAGGGGAAGAAACAAATAGATAGCGGATAGTGAAATGGTGGGAAGCTTTAACTTTCTTAAACATTTATACAATAAAAATATCGAAACAAGAAGATACATTAATCCACTGAAATATATTAGGGGCTTGTGTATCCAATATAGAATAGAAAGCATAAATGATGTGCCAGGAGGGTAGTGCCCTTCTATCAATGAATGTGTGGTTCCAGAAACAGCGTCGACAACCGTACTCTGGGTATTGCCGAATAACCAATTTTGAAGTTGGAAATAATAACTGACCTCGTCTGTAATCATTAATTGGCTCGGAGGCCATATTAAGTTACATACAAGAATGATTAAAAGTGGAATATATAGATATGTATACTTAGTATTCACACTATATCTTCCAATCTAAATTGAGCTCAACGGCACAGTGATCAGAGTGCATTACTTCTCTATAGTGCGCACAAGACTCTAGTGTGGGAACTAGGCTGTCGGTAACCGATAGATAATCAATTCTCCAGCCCTTATTTTTTTCTCTAGCCCCTGCACGGTAGCTCCACCAGCTAAATTCTTGCTTTTCTGGGTATAGATGACGGAAAGCATCTGTAAATGGTCCATTAAACCATTCCGCCAACCATGCTTTTTCTTCTGGCTGACAACCTGATCTTTTGTCATTTTTCTTAGGGTTATGTATGTCTATGTCTTGATGAACAACATTATAATCACCCACAATGATTGTATTTGGTCTTTCTTTGATGGTGTCAAGAAAAAAAGGCTTCAGATCATGAAGAAATTGCATTTTGAATGCATGGCGCTCTTCACCTGCGCTTCCACTGGGAAAATAACAGTTTAGTATTGTTAAATCGCCAAAATCTGTACGCAAAACTCGCCCTTCTTTATCATATACCTCTTGGCCACAGCCAGTGATTACTTTTGTCGGTTTTACTTTAGAGAATGTGGCGACTCCGCTATATCCTTTCTTTTCGGCGCTATGCCAGTAGTGATGATACTGAACCTCTTCAAGTAGCGATTCATCTACTTGCTCTTCTAAGGCTTTTGTTTCTTGAAAACATACAACATCGTAATCTTGCTCTCTTATCCACTCAAACAACCCCTTTTTTATGGCCGCTCTTATTCCATTCACATTATAACTTGCTATTTTCATAGTGTTGCTTAATTTTTATTAGTGAACAAAGATGTATAAAAAGGATCGTTCGGATTGATATTGCGCTTAATGTTTATTTTCAAGGCACCCCTACATTATATATTTATTACATTTGATCTATGTATAAGGGAAAGAGGGTCGTGGCTGTTTTGCCAGCATATAACGCGGCTCAAACACTTCAAGAAACATATAATGAGATACCTAGGGATTTAGTCGATGCAGTCATTCTCTGCGACGATTGCAGCAATGATGATACAGTGGCTGTGGCAAGACAACTTGGTGTAGACCACATAATATCTCATGAGACCAATAAGGGTTATGGAGGAAATCAGAAATCACTCTACAATAAATCTCTTGAGCTAGGAGCAGATATTATTATTATGCTTCATCCGGACTATCAATATACACCCAAGTTGATACCAAGCATGGCCAATATTATTGGCGAAGAACTATATCCCGTTGTATTGGGCTCACGTATATTGGGTAAAGGTGCTTTAAAGGGAGGTATGCCAGTATACAAATATATAGCCAATAGGTTTTTGACGGCCACCCAAAACCTTTTATGTGGCTATAAACTTTCAGAATACCATACGGGCTATAGGGCGTTTAGTGCAGAGGTGCTAAGAGGAATCAAGTTTAACAATAACGACGATGACTTCGTGTTTGACAACGAGATGCTTAGTCAGATTATATATGGCGGCTTCGATATTGGTGAGGTTACTTGCCCAACTAAGTATTTTGAAGAAGCCTCTTCTATTAACCTAAGGCGCAGTATCTTGTATGGGTTAGGTGTGTTGAGGGTGTCAATAGTACACAGATTATGTAAGTGGGGGGTTGGCAAATCAAAATTGTATTAAAGATACTGTAGTACTACGACGGTAATTTTTAAATTGCATCGCAATCACTATTCATCTATGAGGCCGCTAATCAAGCAAATACCAAACATTCTGACTACAATACGTGTCCCAGTGTCTATTGCTTGTGCGTACTTTACGTTTCAATCTGATTATAAGAGTTTGATTATTGCATTTGTATTATTTTCTATTGCTACGGCCACTGATTATTTTGATGGATACCTTGCGCGCCTTTGGAAAATAGAATCTAACTTCGGTAAGTTATTGGACCCAATAGCCGACAAGGTATTGATTTTAGGCATACTCGCTGGGTTTTCATATACGGGCCTGATTCCTTGGTTTATTACAATAATTATAGCTTTCAGAGAGATATTACTTACTGTTTTCCGACTTATTCTTGTCAACAGACCAAAAAAAGAGGTTCTTCAAGCAATTTCATCAGGCAAACTTAAGACGGCATCACAGATGGGTGCGATAGGAAACACATACTTACTTTTATTGTTCGAAGATCAGCTATCGGCTTATGTTAGTTATGGTGTTATTCATTGGATTATATTTGTAATGATTGGTGTGGCTGCGATACTTACAGTTTACTCAGGCATAGAATTTTATCGAGTTCATCAGAGGCAAGTGGATTCTATTTTTGAGTAACCCTCTTTCTGGTTAACTAATAGTGGAAGATCCAAAGGTCTGCTAAGTAAGGTTGGTCTTTGAACAAATCAATTATCTTTACTAACGTCAAAATACACACAAATAAATTATGAATATTCTCCTATTGGGAAGTGGTGGTCGCGAGCACGCAATGGCCAGATCGTTTGCCAAAAGTAAAAGATTAAATCAGCTATATATTGCTCCAGGAAATGCAGGGACTTCTCAGCATGGCACTAATATATCCTTAGACATTCTCGATTTTGATATAATCAAGTCTTGGTCGCAAGATAAGAAGATAGATATGATTATAGTAGGACCAGAAGCACCATTAGTGAAAGGCATATATGATGTGATCAAAGGAGACGAATCAACTAAACACATCGCAGTAATAGGACCATCATCCGACGGGGCAATGCTTGAGGGAAGTAAGTCGTTCGCGAAAAAATTTATGTCTGAGTTTAATATTCCGACAGCGTCATATTTAGAGGTAACCAAGGATAATCTAGAGGAAGGAATCAACTACCTTAGTAATAGTGTTGGGCCATATGTATTAAAGGCAGATGGTTTAGCGGCAGGCAAAGGCGTTTTGATTATAGACGACACTCAAGAAGCGATCAACTCACTCAAGGTGATGCTCGCCGGACAATTTGGCCAAGCATCGGCAACGGTAGTAATAGAACAGTTTTTGGACGGTATCGAGTTTTCTGTATTCGCATTAACTGACGGAAAGGACTATGTAATACTTCCGACCGCTAAAGACTATAAAAGAATTGGTGAAGGTGATACCGGACTCAATACTGGAGGAATGGGCGCAGTTTCACCACCCCCATTTGTGACGGATGAGTTGATGCAAAAAGTAGAAAATAGAGTAGTGAAGCCAACAATCGAAGGTATCAATAAAAGAGGTTTTGACTATGTGGGTTTTGTTTTCATAGGACTGATAAAGGTGAACAACGAACCATATGTAATAGAGTATAATTGCCGCATGGGTGATCCAGAGACAGAGGTGGTTTTTCCAAGAATACAATCAGATGTGGTCGACTTAATGGAAGCGGCGTCACGTGGAACATTAGAAGAAGTACAGATAGATATTAACCCTTTGACGGCCGCTGCTGTTATGTTAGTTAGTGGTGGGTATCCAGAGGTATATCAAAAAGAGAAATTTGTCACCAACATACCCACAACATATAATTCTATTATATTTCATGCAGGCACTAAAATGGAGGATGAAAAAATAATGACCAATGGCGGTAGAGTTATTGCGATTACTTCGTTTGGCGAAGACCATAAAGTTGCATTGGATAGTGCCAAAAAGATTGCTGAAGAGATTCAGTTCGAGGGAAAATACTATCGTAAAGATATTGGTTTTGACTTATAGATGAATTATACATCAGGAGACATATCTAATTTACTTAGCGCTACTTTGGTAGGTGCTTCGGACCATATTATATCTCACATTAGTATAGACAGTAGGTCTTTTTCTGCCCATATGTCCGAGACGATATTTATAGCATTTTCTGGAAATATAGTAGATGGCCACAACTACGTGCAAGCTGCATATGATATGGGCGTTAGAGTTTTTTTGATAGACAAAAAAGTAGAATTGCCTTTTGATGCTATTACCATCACGGTAAATAATGCGTTGGCGTCCTTGCAGCAATGGGCGACTATTCATCGAGCAAAATTTAATATACCTGTAATTGCCATTACGGGTAGCAATGGAAAAACGATAACTAAAGAATGGTTATCACAACTTTTATCAAAGCACTACAATGTAGTTAGGTCACCGAAGTCTTATAATAGTCAAATTGGAGTGCCCTTATCTGTATTACTTATAGATGAAACTCACGAAGTTGCGGTAATTGAAGCAGGAGTGTCTCAGCCCAACGAGATGAAATATTTAGAGGAAATAATCAAACCCACGATTTGTATTTTGACAAATATTGGAGATGCACATTCTTCGGGTTTCGAAGGAGACGGCATTGTTAATTTGGAAAGAAAATTAAAAGAGAAATCAATACTATTTAGAGATTGTAAAGAATTAGTTTTTCACTCTGGAGAGGACCTTAAACCTAATGTAATTGATGATTTAAAATTTAATGTAAAGAAGGAAAAGCAACGGCCATATAGTTATGAAAGATTAGAAGGGGGTAAAGTTGAATTTAACTTTTATAATAAGTCGCTAATTTTAGAATTGCCCTTTTCAGATGAAGCATCAATACAAAATATATTAGCATCGATAAGTGTGATGTGTCTACTTGGAATAGACATATCAAATGTTGGAAAAGACTTAAAATTATTAGACCGAGTGCACATGCGCATGGAAACCAAGGCCGGAAGATGGAACAGTACTTTGATTAATGATGCTTATAATTCTGATTTACAGTCACTAAACAATGCAGTACAATATCTCAAACAAATAAAAGCCAAAAAGCCACTTATTATATTATCTGATTTAGAAGATAACCAATCAGACGATTTGTTATATCTCAAAGTTTCAGAGATACTTAACTTAATTGATCATACACTGATTACAGTAGGAGATTCTTCTCAAGCATTAAAAAAGTTAGTAGCGGCACATTCAGAACATTATACAGAATCAGAACAAGTACAAGTTCCTCGACCTATAATGGAGGGAAAGACTATTCTATTCAAAGGAGCAAGGAAATTTAAATTTGAAAAATTGTATAACAGGTTGTCGGTACAATCGCACTCTGCACATTTGGAAATCGACCTATCGGCCATGGAACACAATCTATCAGTATACGCTAGTATTATACCACCCGATACGAAGATAATGACTGTTATAAAAGCCTCAGCTTATGGAAGCGGCGCCAAAGAATTAGCCAAACACTTACAGCACAGACAAGTGTCATATATGGCAGTAGCTTATGTGGATGAAGGTATTCAGCTTAGGGAGGCAAATATACACACACCGATACTTGTGCTTAATCCAGATCTCGACCAATTGGAGGAAATGGTTGAACACCAACTGGAGCCAGAAGTATATGATATAATACAACTTCAGCATTTAATTACTCATACAGACAGCTTACTACCCATCCACCTTAAGTTGGATACAGGCATGCACAGGCTAGGATTTAAGGAAGAAGACTTAAGTGCGCTATGTGAGTTACTATCTACAAGTAAAATAAGAGTATCAACGGTGTTTTCTCATTTGGCGGCAAGCGACGAACCATTACACAGCGACTACACTCAAATGCAAATTGCACTATATAATGAGATGTGTAACCAAATAGTACTAGCAATTGGCTATACACCGATTAGGCATATTGCTAATACAGCAGCAATAACAAGGTTTCCTCATACACATTATGATATGGTTAGGTTGGGTCTTGGCCTATATGGTATCGACGGGGACCCTAAGACGTCCAATCGATTAGAACGCGTGCATACGCTCAAAGCCAAGATAATTCAGATTAAATTTCTGTCAAAGGGTGAGACTGTCGGATATAACCGAACACACACGCTAGAAAGAAATAGCCGAATAGCGATTATAAACATAGGCTATGCGGATGGGCTTATGCGCAGCAGTGGCAATAGTAAACACAACGTTCATTTACATGGTAGGTACGTACCGATTATTGGAAATGTCTGTATGGATCTCACAATGATAGATATTACAGATGTATCTGCCGCAGAGTTAGGAGACGACGTAGAGTTGTTTGGAAAGAAGGTAGATATAAGGTCTTTAGCTAAGATAAATAACACCATACCTTATGAGCTACTTGCGGGTATATCCACAAGGGTTAAAAAAGTGTATGTAAGAAGCTAATTTTACTTTACAACACGCTACATTTGCTTTTCATGTCGATTAAGAACTATATTAAAAAACTGATTAAGAAGATACCAGTAGGTCTTTCTAAGAACCATCAGTATGACATAGATACGCGTAAAATAATTCAAAAAACACTACTTAATGATAGTAACGCAATTGATATCGGCTGTCACGAAGGAGAAATATTGGACTACTTCCTTAAGTACGCTCCTTGTGGCCAGCACTATGCTTTTGAGCCATTACCACATTTATACAAAAATCTAACGAGCAAATACACCAAGCGCGCCCACTTGTTTCCTCATGCACTATCCAACAAAGAGGGCACCACGACATTTCAATATGTAAAATCCAATCCGGCATATAGTGGGCTCAAGAAACGCAAGTATGATAGAACCACGGAAGAGGTAATTGAAATTACGGTAGATCAGACGAAACTTGACGAGATGATACCAGACGACATCCGTATTGATCTTATAAAAATAGATGTTGAAGGAGGAGAATATTTGGTACTAAGTGGCTCTAATAGAATACTTATAAAGGACAAGCCAGTGCTGATTTTTGAACACGGAAAAGGTGGCGCGGATTATTATGGAGTAACTCCAGACATGCTTTTTGATTTATTAGAAAGGTACCATTATAACATATACAACTTGAGATCTTTTCTTAAGGAAAAGAGAATAATAGATAAAGCAGAATTTATCCGCCAATACGAACAAGAGGATCACTACTACTTTGTAGCCAGCTAGGAGTAGAGTGCCCAAGATTTACTTTCTTGGATTCTTCAAAATAATTTTACTTCGTTTCTCATACAACATTAGACCAGATTTATTCTTTTGTATAATAGGTTTTTAATCAAACAAAACTCTTAGATGGTTCAAAACAAAAAGCAAGCGAAGCTATTACTTCTTGGATTTATAATAATCACACTATTATCCAATAACATGTATTCACAGAGGTCTCTGGCAATAGGGGAGTGGGACGCGCACTTACCATATGGTGAGGGTAAGTGGGTTACGCAGAGTGCAGAAGAAATTATTTACTCTACGGGTCTTTCTTTGTTGTATATAGATAAAGACGATCTTAATCCGAGATTTGTCGACAAAGTAAGAGGACTTAGTGATGTAGGGATATCTAGATTACAATATGATCCATTTAACGATCAGTTGATAATAGCTTACACGAACAGTAGTATCGATATCGTAAGAGGCACAGAGGTATTTAATCTTCCCTTTATCAAAGAGAACACGAATATTTTAGGAGATAGACAGATCAATGATATATATGTCGCGGATGCCAAATATGCATACTTGTCCACGGCCTTTGGAATTGTCCAATTGGATCTACAGAGCCTTGAATTTACCACTACTATTTTCACCGAACTAAGAGTAAATCAAGTATCGTGGTTGGGCGAAAGTCTTTTTGCTGCGACGGATGATGGATTATACAAAATTGATGTTACGTCAAACATCAACATTGGTGACTTCGGTCAGTGGCAACTATTGGGAGAGCCGAATGGCTTACCGGCCCTATATGAGGCCTTACACACAGTAGCCTATCGTGGAGCACTATATTTTGCCGGGGAGGATATACTTTATAAATCAAAAGACGGAGTTACGTTTAATGTTTTATACGAGGACCAATTAAACAATCAATCCATTAAATATTTATCTGCGGAGGGCGCTAAACTCATGGTGGGAATAAGAGAAGATCCATTCAAAAGTTTTACATTGTTCTATGACGAAAACGATACTTCAATAAAGGGGGGAGAGGGGTGTATCAACAGGACTCTGTTTGGTATTGAAGACGGGCAAGGACGTGTTTGGTATTCTGACGAATGGTATACTATTAGACATACAGACACTTATATATCCGGGTGTTCGATGGAAACATACAACAGCCCATTTGCTGCAAATGTAAGTGACATTAACACTTATAAAGGCAATGCATATATAGCGTCTGGAGGAGCCACAGAAAGTTATAATTATGACGCTAACAATGGCGGTATATATATATATAAGGAAGGCGCCTGGGACAACATTAATGTGCTTAATAACCCAGGAGAAAGTGGTCTTTCTGGATTGTCAAACTTCTTTAGAGTTGTTAAAAACCCAGTAACAGAGAAGGTGTATTTCGGGTCTTTTGGATTTGGATTGGTAGAGTACGACGAAGAAACCAAAGAACTTAATAGATATAATACAGATAACAGCAAATTACAAGGGGCCCAAGGCGATCTTGGCAACACCCGTATCACAGGTTTGGCGACGGACAATCAAGGGAACCTTTGGATTACAAATCATGCGGCAGAAAAACCTTTAGTGGTATATACGATAGATGGTTTGTGGCAAAAATATGAGATACCCCAAAATCAATTTGTGGCCAATGTGAAAGTAGATCAACAAGGGTATAAGTGGATGGTGCTTACAGGGTCGGGTGGTGGCGTAATGGTGTTTGATGACAACGGTACGTTAGCTGATCCATTAGACGACAGAACAAGACTTATTAATAGTGGAAATAGCGAACTGCCGACTAATACAGTAAGAACATTGGAGGTGGACAAAGACGGTAATGTGTGGGTAGGCACTTCAGAGGGAGCGGTAGTTTTTGAGTGTGGGGCGTCTGCTTTTGATTTAGATGTTTGTAGGGGTGTACGCCGTAAAGTGGTTGTAGGCGGCAATGTGGCGTTCCTATTAGAGACGGAAGATGTTTATGCTATAGAAACAGATGGCGGAAACAGAAAGTGGTTTGGCTCACGGAATGGAATATTTGTACAGTCACCAGATGGAGAAGACCAGGTTATTAGATACACAAGTGAAAACTCTTCTCTTTACGACAACACTATTATTGACTTAGAGTTTGATGAGCAAACAGGTGTCATGTGGATCGCTAGCAATAAAGGGTTACAATCTATTAAAACAGAAACCTTAGGTGCGGAAGAAAAGCATGCATCGGAAGTATATACATACCCCAACCCCGTACGCCCTGACTACATAGGACCTATTGCCATCAAAGGCCTAGTAAATAATGCTAATGTAAAAATTACAGACATGAACGGTAGGCTGGTTTATGAAACTACCGCCTTAGGAGGACAAGCCATATGGGATGGAAACGACTATAGTGGACGCAGAGCGGATACGGGCGTTTATTTAGTATTTAGTAGTGGAGGTCCAGCATTTGGCACACCAGATAGTTTTGTGAGTAAGATTTTTATTATTAAGTAATCTACGTCATATTATTACGAAACTTAGAGTTTAGGAACAGAAAATTCAGAGCGTGGGGTTTTAGAGGGTGTGCTGTGGCTTATATATACATCGACCAGCAACTTTTTTAACTACACTAATGTGGGGTTAATATCAATTATATTTATCGTAGAAGAGTTATCTTTGTTATACTTTTTACCCACATATGTTATTATCAATCAATGCGAATACTACTTTCATTATTTCTTCTCGTTTTTACACTATCAACGCCACAATTATTAGCTCAAAAAGTTACTAAAGTTTCAGGTAAAGTTATAGATGCTAACACAAAAGAACTTCTTCCTTTTGTCAATATTTCATTTAAGGGGACTAACGTGGGAGCATCAACAGATATCTCTGGAGAATTTGAGATTAGCACGAGATTTCCTAGTGACACACTAGTAGCATCATACATTGGTTATGAAGATCAATATTTTATCATCAAACAAGGTGTAAAACAAAAGGTAGATTTTAAATTACGGTCTTCTGGTATCGCGCTAAAGCAAATAGTGTTCACAGAACAAAAAGGAAAGTATAGTCGAAAAAACAACCCCTCTTTGGATTTGGCGAAAAAAGTAACAGCCAACGCCTACCAAAACCATCTCAAGGGGTTACCGTACTATCAGTATGATCAGCACGAGGTTGTTAGAGTGGACCTTAATAACATTACAGATAAATTTAAGGAAAGGAGGTTTATTAGAAACTTAGATTTCTTGTGGGATTTTATTGATACGTCAGAAATTAATGGACGTACATTTTTGCCAGTATTTTTAAGAGAAATTATATCTACTGTTTATTATCGCAACAAACCAAAAAGCGAAAAAGAATACAGACATGCTGTCAACTACACCAACATAGTAGATAAAATTGGCCTCAATACTATTAATAACGCAATAGATGCTCTCTACACAGATGTAGATGTATACACAGACATTATTCCCTTGTTGGAAAATCAGTTTGTAAGCCCACTTTCTAACATAAGTCCAGGTTTTTATAGGTATTACATACAAGACACCACGATTGTGAACGGAAGAGAAGCGATTAATTTGGCTTTTATTCCTGAGACAAAAGGAAGCCTTGGATTTATAGGAAACATGTATATCTCAAATGACAATAGGTATACGGTATTAAAAATAGATATGGGTATCGTAAAAGATATCAACCTTAATTTTGTAAGAGACCTTAGGGTTGTTCAAGAGTTTGAACCATATGACGAAAACTTTATCAAGACTAAGGATGAAGTTATAATAGATTATTCTATTACCAGCGATGGATTAGGTGTATATGGAAACAAGACGGTTTATTATAATAAATTTAAATTTGAACCTATAGATAACGATAAGTTTTCTATGGTTAAAAACATAATTAACAACCCCGATGGATTAGTTCAAGATCAAAACTATTGGCAACAAAGCAGGATAGGAGACCTAACAAAAAACGACCTAGATACTTACACACTAAGAGACACGCTAATCAAGGACAAATACTTTAACCGATACATGTATCTTGGTAAGGTATTGACCTCTGGCTTTATACCTGTTGGTCCTGTGGAGTTTGGACCGGTGGCTGCGTTTACAAGCTTTAATGATGTCGAAGGTTTTCAACCAAGATTTGGAGGGTGGAGTACATATGGATTTAGCAAAAGATTATTATTACAATCCTATTTTTCGTACGGAACAATGACAGACCAGTGGAAATATTCAGCAGGAGCAACCTTTACTTTTAATGAAAACTATAGGGACAACCCAAGACATTTTATCCGAGCGACAGCCGAGAAGGCGTCAAGTTTTCCTGGACAAGACTTGCAGTTTTTTAGTCCAGATAACGTATTGCTTTCATTTCGAAGAGGAGAGACGACTAGGATGTTACTTACAGACAAGTATGAGTTGATGTATGAAAAAGGAACTGAAGGATTTAGTTTTAATATTGGGGCAAGGCATAAAACGATTAAGCCATACGGAACCACAGAGTTTTTGGCTGTTGACCCGGTAGAAGGAGAGCAGGTTGAAATTAATCAAATACAAACTAATGAAGTATTTGGGATGTTTCGGTTTGCGCCTAATGAACAGTACGTTCAAGGTAAGCAATATAGAACCCAGATTCTCAATGAGTATCCAATTTTTACATTCAGCTATACTGTAGGCTTAGATGGCCTGGAGGGAGGAGATTATAATTATACACGATTAGGCCTTAATATATTTAAACAGTTTGAGTGGAAACGCACAGGAACGACTGACATTATATTGGATGGGGGGAAGACGTTCGGAAACGTTCCTTATGTACTAAACTATATACCCGCAGGAAATCAAACTTATGGTTATTTCCTTAATTCATATAATATGATGAACTTTTTTGAGTTCTCATTAGACCAATATGCATCGATTAATATTGAGCATTATTTCTATGGGTTTATTCTAAATAGAGTTCCACTATTAAGAAGATTAAAATTAAGAGAGATAATAACATTCAAAGGGCTGTATGGATCTCTGTCAGACGAGAACAACCCGCTTCTTGACCCAACACTTGTTCAGTTTACCGATGGGGAAAATGGGGGACAAGCAACTTATACGTTGGACGACAAACCATATATTGAAGCGAGTTTTGGTATATCTAATATTTTTAAAATATTAAGGGTAGATGTCGTAAAACGATTTACTCACTTGGAGAACCCAAACCTTCCTATACTATTCGGAACCAAAGGAATGGGTGTAAGAGCAAAGTTTTATATAGAATTCTAAATTAGAGAGGAGACGATCTTTTTAATTTCGAATAAATTTTTTTCTGAGTTTATTTCAAGTGCAGCTATATTGGTGTTTTGTTTACATTGATCAATGTCAGAGCTGGATAATTTTTCTATGGCGGACTTAAGCGCGGTAGAAGTAAAGTTTTTGGACACCGTTCCCAACTTGTATTTTTCCACTAGCTGCGCCATCGCAGGTGTTGGTCCAATAACTATAGCGACCCTTCCTTGAATAAATTCAAATAGTTTATTGGGTAAAGCGCAGCTGTTATTTAGGTGCGTAGGAAAAAGTAAGTAAAGTCCAATATCATATTGGTTTATGGTTTGTTGAATTTCATTAAACGGAATTGGATCCAAAAGGGACACTTGCTTTTTATTTTTTACCAATTGAGCTAGATTCTTTTTGTAAGTGGGGTTATTATTCATTAGGTAAAGGTCCAGAGTATACCTACTGTCTAGTGCGGAAACAGCTTCTATCATTACCTCAAGTTTTCTAGCTGGTATGGCCGCACCGTGGCTAATTATACGTATATTTTTATTAGATGTGGGCTTAGGAGATAGGTCGTAAAATTTACAGGCGTTATCAAGTAAGGTGCAAGTAATATTGTACCTCTCTTTGTACAGTTTTATTATTTGCGGACTTACTGTTGTGAAGTGTTTTATGTGAGACAGGTGATTTGTAAATATCCACTTCTCGTATAAAAGTTGTGCCTTGGAGAAACTTCCTTTCAATCGGTCGTCCAGGTAGAATTCATGAAGGTCACAATATATAGGGATTTCTTTTTTATCGGCCAATCTGTGGGCTATCGGCAGTGATTCTGTTTCGTTACAGATGATTAAGTCATAGGAGTTTTCTTTTAGACAACTATACACATAGGAATTGTTCACTGTCCAGTACAGCGATTCGTGTCTTTTGGTAATTAACTTAGCGACATGAACAATTCTATTAAAGGGACCGCCCCTACTGTCTAGTTCAAATAAATCAAGATCATTTTGAACTCCTGTATGCATGCTTTTTACGGTTCCTAGACAAGTAAGGTTGTAGTCTTGATGTAATGCTTCAATTTGTTTTAGCACTCTAGGGTCTCTTTGTAAATTTGTTTTACAAAGTATGAGAATTTCTTTTTTCATTTGTTATAGGATATTGAGTTTTTCTGTCCAGTTTGAGACGTCAAAATCAACTATTGTTTGTAATTTATCTATCTCTGGTATCAGTTCTTTTTTCAAAACTTTTTTTGATTCTAAGTTTAACTTCATAGATAGATTTTTATTTTTGGCTTTGTAGTAATTTGACTTAACAAAAGTCACAATACATTTAGGGAACATTGATTTTATAATAGCGTATAATTTATTTGTTAGAATTCTATCTATAGATCTCGGCATTCGATAATCTGTGTTTGCCGTATTGTCTATTCCAATTTGTTTTTCAAAGGGTCGGGTAAGATTTAGAAAATAAATTATTGATTTTTCTGTTTCACATTTATTTAATTCTTCACTTTTAAGAATCAATACATTTTCTTTTCCAAAGATATGGATGAAGACACTAATTTGGCTGTAATACCGACTACAGTCAAGTAACAGTTTGTGAGAGCGCAATGCTTCGTTAAGGCTAGTATTCAGATCGCCTCTTTCATAAGACATTCTGTAATGTGATCGTATTCTTTCCAAGGGCTCCCTTATCGTGTATATGACTTTAGCCTTTGGGTTATAAGCGTATATTGCTTCGCAAATATTTTTTGTGTTGTTTAAGTTGGATGTGTAACCAGTAGAAGCATCTAGTTGAATATTTTTATTCCAATCAAACATAGAGTGATAATTATCTATCGATTTTACAGAGGCATTATTAAAGTGGTTGGGTTCCTTAATGTTACATAGTGATATTTCATTATGGCCACCAAGAAAATTAGCTAAACTAGTGGTGCCACTCTTACGTGAACCGACTAGGAATAGGCCAACTTTATTGGTGCTTGAGCTTTCCATAACTATGATTTTATTATTCCTTTTACTCTTTGAATAAATAGTTTAAAGGTACTTATAGATGTAATGTTTTGCTGTTTATTTAGTTTTGTTGCTCCTTCAAAATTATATTTAGCCGCGGCAAGGATAAATCCACCCACTTTGTTTTTTTTAATTTCTAATAATTTGTCCGAGGCTATATGTCTTGACAACGAACCAATGTTGTTATCTAACGTTTTTAGAATGGAACTTTTAAGTTGCTCGTAACCATCAGACATATTATTGAACACTTTGTTTGTTGTTCTGTGAGAATGTTGATGGACACTACTTGTAACAATTTTGTTTATTGTAATTTGATTATCGGCTATAATCGGTACAAGAAACTTATAGTCTTCTCCATAGTAAATGCTTTCATCAAATCTTCGTGTAAGTAAAAGTGATTTATGAAAACAAAATGGCATTAAATTGAAGTGTCCTTCTAGGCACTGAACAATACATGTAGACCTGTTTGAGTTAGGTATAATTTTAATTACAGATTTGTTATCTACAAGTCCAACTCCAGACAAGAAAAGTTTGTTTGTAGTATTATTTAGGTTGTGTTGGAAACAAGAAAGATAATTTGGAAGTAATTCGTCGTCACTATCTAAGAAACAAATATATTGACCTTTAGATTTTTCAAGCCCTCTATTTCTTGATGCACTTCTTCCTCTATTTTCGTGATAATGATACTGTATTTTATTGTTTAATATTCCTATTACATAGTCTTTAGTGTCATCCGAAGAACCATCGTCTATGATTATTAATTCCCAATTGGCGTATTCTTGTGCCAGCACACTCTCTACGGCTCTAGGTAAAAGCGACCTTCTATTATAGGTGGGTAGTATTATGGAGAATAGTGGCGCCTTCATTAAGCAGTTAGTTTAAATTTAGATATCCATAGCCCGACATTTATTATGCGCCACAATAAGTTGGTGTCCTTTAACATTAGGGCGTGTACTTTTTTTCTATTTACAAAGGGCATTTTATCTAGCGAAGAGGAAGCAAGCCCTATGTAGTAATTCTTGTTATTATTCATCCAGTCCTTTTGTGGCGTAGCAAAGCCCATTTTATCGTTTCTGTTTATTATATCTTCAGGCACTATGTCTTTCATAGATTTTCTTAGAATGTCTTTTGTGATACCGCCCTTTAATTTGAGACCACTCTCCATGTGCAGGCAATATTCTACTAACCGGTGGTCTAAGAACGGCAATCTAGACTCTATTCCGAAAGACATACTATTTCTGTCTTCGTAACGAAGTAGAGCTGAGACGCCCAATCCAAACAACAGGTTGTGACTCATTTCAAAAATGTTATTTTCTTGATTCTTTTTGAAGCGCATGTTATCTTGCTCTTCATTTAGTATATACCAATCGACTAAACTTTTGCGTTTATTATTTTCATAAGATACGATTTTTAGCAGAGCGTCTTTAATGCCAAAGGATCTTGTTTTTTGAAATTTAAACATTTCGGCAATGGCAACAAGGGGCTGTTTTTTTATTTTTTCTTTAAAATATCCCAGGATAAATTTGTCGTACCCACAAAGTATTTCATCACTACCCTGTCCACCTAACACGACTTTATGACCATCACGATTAATGTTTTCATAGATGTTAGATTGCGCCATTACAGTTATCCCCGCAAAGGGTTCGTCTTGATGGTAAACGAGATTATCAATATGTTGTGTCAGGTATTCTTCAGTAGTAGTGGTTAGGTGAGAAGCTATTTTATACTTCTGATTTACTTTGAGCGCAAAGTTGCTTTCGTCTAGTTTGTATCCAGGGTAAGCGAGTGTATAGGTCGTTGGTTTGTATTCCATTTTATTGGCCATAACAGATACTATACTGCTGCTATCCATTCCTCCAGATAGAGTGGTAGCTAATGGCACATCGGTTTTTGTTCTTAGTTTAATAGCATCATAGAATAACTCCATAAATTTTGAACCATCATTTTGTTCACCCTTACGAATATCATAGTATCTATTAATACACATGTCATTAGCCTGAAGGCAGATAACGCCATGATGTGATTTTGGTATTTGGTATACATTGGCAAACATGGTTTCTTCCGTATTATCGGACATGTTATAGGCTAAGTATTCCATAAGCCTTGTGTGATTAATTTTCGGTTGCCAATCTTTAATTGCTTGAAACGCCTTGATTTCTGATGCAAAATATAGTCTATTTGCAATTCTAGTATAATACAGTGGCTTTATTCCAAATCTATCTCTACTGCAGATTATTTTTTTCTCTTTCTCATCATAGAGTATGATGGCCCACATACCATTAAATCTTTGAAAGGCAGATAGCCCCCATTGATTATATGCTGCAAGTATTACTTCTGTGTCAGATGTGGTGGAGAATGTTGCTCCCAAAGTAGAGAGCTCCTCTTTGATCTCTAGATAGTTATATATCATTCCATTGAATACGAGGTGTAAGCGGGATCTGTGCATGGGCTGATTGCTACGAGGGTCGGTGTCAATTATCGCTAATCTGCGATGCCCCAATGCTACGCCACCTCCAATGTAGAACCCCTCTCCATCCGGCCCTCTATGTGCCAGAAGGTTTGTCATCGATTTTATATCTTCGACCTTTGGCTCAATTTTAGCGTAATCTATTATAGCAGTAATTCCACACATTGAAGCAAGATATGCAAAAA
>Ga0228652_1000111_pt1 | contig 59103 bp, 67 predicted proteins | sample 64DmetaG_FD_183030 | JGI IMG/M metagenome (GOLD analysis project Ga0228652, IMG submission 183030) | Seawater microbial communities from Monterey Bay, California, United States - 64D | ecosystem: Environmental > Aquatic > Marine > Coastal | place: USA: California | collected 2016-10-05
GTCCATTTTTCTTTAAACCAACGCTTAAGGTTTGCACCTTCTTTTGTTTTTCTAACAAACAACGGTGACTGTCTCATTACTTTTTACCTTTATTTTTTCTACACTTAGCTATTGCTCCACTTGCATATGCCGAAGGGAATACTTTGTATTGTTTTTTTACCTTATGGTAACATGCGTCTTTTAATTGAAATGGTGATCCTTTTGTTAGTTTCATAATTTTATTTTTAATAAGTCCATAATACGTTTTGCGCTTTATCTTTGTCTATATCAGCGTGAATAAAAGTCTTAGCAATACCAATTCTTTTAAATCCAACTTCTCTTAATATACCTTCTAATTTAAATCTGTCAGTAGAATTATTACATGCAATATCAACTGCTAAACCTTTTGTATGGGATGATTCAGGAGTGCCACCTACTTTAGCGTTATGTTTTACAGTTCTGTAACCTGAATTAATAACGATAGATTTACCGTATTTTTTTCTAACAACATCAAGCATGTTAAGTAACTCTTCATTCATTAATTGACCACTACCTTGAACATCTGGTGAATCAAATTCTTCGTATGTAAAGTATTTTAATTTCATTATTTGCTCATTCTTTTAAGTTTTTCAATTCTTTCTAATCTAGCCTTTTCTGCTTTTTCTTTTTTGGTCTTAGCTCTAGTCGCCTTTGCTTTTTCTTTACCTTCTTCTTTTCTTTTAGCTTTAGCTTCTGTTTTTATAAGTTCGTGCTCTTCATTCTCAGCACCTACATCCCAAGATCTCCAGCCTAAAGCAAGGGCTACTCTTTGCCAAACGGTGTTTCTATAATCTAAAGCTTCAGTTAAAGCATTCACTTCTGTAACAGCCCTGTCTAAAGGTAGGTTTGTAAAACCTTCAGTTAACGATCCTAATACTTTATACGAGGGACTTAAATTAAATTTACCATCTATAGTAATATCCCAATCTCTTTTTTCAATAACATCTTTTTCAAACTTTTTTGTTTGAATAGCACTATAAACCTTTCTAAGCTTTGATCCAACAGACGGAGATAGGTTAGCTAATGACAATATAGTATAAGTCTGGTCAGCCATAAATTCCTTTTGTTCTTGCTTATCATACTCAACATAAGCGTTCTTGAGAGTAGATATAAAAGCTCCCGGCAAACCAAATCCTCCTTTTAAAGTAGTATCAATCATACCTTGTATTATTCTAGACTGCTTTGTGCTATACACTTTTCCATACTTTTCTAATTGTTCTTCTTCAGTAAGCTCGTCATCTTCCTCTTCAAACCCAGGTATTAAAGCGAATAAAGCGTTCTGCAGTGCAGAGAATATAATGTTTTGAACAGTACCATAATATATAATTTTGCTTAAGTTAGAAAAATCACTTTGCAGCATAGTTTGTCCAGGTGTTCTTCTTCTGTTTTTTATATCTAAAGCGGCTTTCTTTATAGACCTATTTAACTGTATAGGTGTATTTTGAAACGCAAGTAATACTCTACCTACTATACTTGCTTGATCAGAAGATATTAAAGCAGGGTCTCCAGATTGCTGAGTTTCTTCAGATATTTGACTAAAATCTTTAAAAGCCATTTCTTCCGCTTGCTCTTTAGTATATAAAGCTTCTCCTTCTTCGTTTACTTTTTTCAAATAAGATTTTATTCTATTCCTATAAAATGTAGCGCCACCTGAAGCTATAGCAAAACTATCTGCCATTTGTGTTGGCGTAAAACCAATTTTTAATAAATAACTTAATGCAGCTACTGCTTTGTTCTTAGATCCTTTAACCGCTCTTGCAATCTCAGCTTCATTAACATCACTTTTCAAACCAGATCTTCTTTGTTTAAGTTTAGGAGAATTAAAGAGTGTTGCAAAATCAGACCAGTATTGTTTTTGATTAGCAAATGCTATTGCTGCTTTTAAAGGGTTATTATCTGACCAATTAATAAAGTTTACTGTTGACAATGTTTGTAGTAATGCTGATCTTCTATTAAAAAACATTATTGCCCCGATAGAATTGTTAATCCAAGTATTAAATCTATTGGTATTATCAGTAGTGGATGAAGGCCTGTTTGTACCGTTCTTCATTCTGTATAAAATATCTTCCAATGCATCTCTAGTAGCTTTACCATAACCAGCTTCCACTTTATTAAGATTATCTTCGCTAAATATTATATCTGCATTTTCAATAAATTCTGATAAGAATTCTTTTCTACCTATTTTTTCAGTTAAGTTGTTTAAGTCAGATAGTATAGTTTCTGCATCCCAAAAATCCCCGGGCTTAGCCCATTTAGGTCTTTTTGATATTTGCTGTAACTTTCTAGCATACTCACTTAAGTCTGCATTGTCGTTTACATAATCAACTAATTTTTTCTGATCTATTTCAGATAAACCTGGTATTTCATATCCAGAAGCATTCCATAGAGCAACTCTTATAGCTTGATCGTGCGTAAATTCAGTTCCTGGTACAAGTTTACCAAGTTTCTTTATAACAGGTCTCATTTGTTTATTAAGTGCCTTAAAATCGTCCTTAAACGATTGTCTAGTTTCTTCAATAGCTCTTATACCTTTAAAGTATGGATCTATCAAAGTATCTTGAAAGAACTTTTGATCAGCTTCTCCTTGTTTGCCTTTACCTGCAAAAGTATAGGAAGTTAATCCTTTGAAGTCATCAAGTGATGAGGGCATGAATAATTTAAATTTGCCTTTCTTGACACCTCTCCTTCTAGCTATTACCTTACTAATAGTTTCATCTGCAGCAATACCTGTTTTTCTTTCTAGCATTTTATTGAACGTACTGTTCATTGTTTTGCTAAATTTAGTGCTAGGTTTATAAACTTTGCCTTTTGGATCTAAAACTTGTATGCTTTTAGAAAGCTTGGTAGATTTTAAATTATATTCTTTATCTGTTTTTCTATATCTTTCTTTGTCATTAAGCCCTTCTTCTTTTGCTGCTTTTAAATCTGCGTCAATTTTTTTATCAACCAAATTAACATAAGCTTTGTCTAAAAAACTTTTAGTTTCTTTTACTTTAGCCTCGCTGTAGTTATTTGCTAAATTTTGGTAAGCTTTATATATAGAGTAAGCTTCGGTTTCATGCTCTAGTATTAAATCCGCTACTTTTAATTCCTTATAATTTTTAACAAATTTACCTATTTTAGATGATTTTCTTATTGGCCCTCTTTGATCTTCATACATTAAAGCAATCCATCCATTAATAGCTGCAGTATTACCATTTTTTACGCCTTCCTTAATAGTGTCAAACATATAATTTACAGATTCTTGAGCTTCTTTATTTATAACATCAGCCTTCAATTCAAAGTTCTTTTTTATATCTGTGACGTCTGTTAAATTAAACAACCTTTCTCCTTTGTATTCTATATAGGACCTTGTTTTATTATCATTAAAAGTAACCTCAAAACCATCAAGCGCAATTCCCTTAGATTTAAGATAGTTAAACGCGTCTAAATTTCTAGTAATATTCTGTATTTTTTGAGTTCTTATAACTCGGCTATCATTTCTAAACCAGTCTTTTATAGCTTTTACTCTATTTCCTTTTTCTATATTATTTTTTAAATTATCTAAAGAGTATTCAAAACCTATAACTTGTTTTTCATATTTCCATAAATCTCTAGTTACAGCTTTTTGAAAAGTATTAAATATTTCTTCAGAAGATATTGTATTACCTGTATTTCTAGCTATAAGATTGAGTATCTTAATTCTGGCTCTGTTAGCTATATTAGTACTACCGTATGTATAAATTGTTTCTGAATACAAGGTTTTTAATAAATCTTCTATTGTTTTTATTTTGTCTAATTTCTGTAATAAGTTTTGATTTAAAATATATTCTATAGAGGCATTATATTTAGGGTTGTTAGCTTTTATGTTTTTTATTTCGCTATTCAGTAACCCCCTTATGTTGGATTTACTTTTTGCAGACATGCTAAACTTAACCGTACCTCTATCTGCATCCTTAATTACTTCATTTACAAAATTATCAGCTAAGATTACACCTTTAGCTTCTTGATTTCCTTCAAAAGCTTTGCTTATCGCAGAGTTTTCATTTTTAATTTCTTTTGTAAATATTTCAAAAGCCATTTCTTCAGCTATTGCTTTACCTAGAGCTTCTCTTTTTCCTCTAATAAGTTTACCTTTCTCGTCAATAAATAAACCTACGAAGTCAGCGTCAGAGACTTTATTAGCAGGTACTCTTCTAACTATCTCATTACCAGCAGTAGCACCTCTAACTAATGTTTTTTCACGATCAATCTTCTGACCAACCCACTCTGGATATGGTACAAAATTAGGAGCAAACTCTTCTTGAACTATTTCTTTACCACCAACATTTACAGTTACTTTTTTACCAGTAAACTTCCCACCAACAGATTTTTCAATTGCTTGAGGAATACCTCCGCTAACTTTTTTACCGCTATCTTTACCCATTAAAAAAGTAGTAGTCATGTTTTCTATGATAGCTTTCTTATTCTTTATAAGATTCTTTTCATAAGTACCATCCTTTAACTTACCTAGTCTTTGAATAACAATTTTAGGTGCAGCTTCAGGATCACCTACAACTTTACCTATTTTCTTTTTTATTTCTGCAATCAAAGGAGTAGTAGCAGAATTGTCACCTCTTTTATCTGTAATCTTGCTTTCAAGGCTAGATAAAACTTTTGTTAACTTATCTGTTATAGCTGTTATAGTAAAGTTAGGTACAACATTACTTTTAGTAAGCGGCGTATATTTTCTTTTTTCAGCTTCTTGAGGTGCAGCATCTTCTCTTGCAATAACATTTTTAGCTACACTAACGTCTTCTTTAAAACCACCTTCACCTTCTTTCTTAAATTTAGCTAAAGCTTCTTTTACTCTATTCCTTACACCATACTGACTGCCTATAATATAACCACCTAAATCATTGTTTGATTCAGGATTAAAAGCCATTATGTTTTTCTTTAACTGAACTCCGGCTACTTCTATAAAAAAGTCATCCCAACTTTTACCGTATACATTGTCAGCTACAACTCCGTACCCTGCAGCAATCTTTTTAATTAAAGGATTAAGCATACCATTATCAATGTTATCTATAACTTTAATAGCAACTTTTTCTTTAAATTCTTTATTAGTTGTACCTGGAGGTACCATAGCTTTTAGTTGATCACCAATTCTCTTTTCATTCTTTTTAGTGTCATCTTTAGTTTTATCTTTAGGCTTAGCTTCTTCTGTAGGTTTAGATAATTCTTTTTTCTTAGCTAACCTTATTTTTGTTTCTAAATTAGTTTTAGCTGTTTGAAAATCTACTTCATTATCAAAATCAAACTCATCTAAATTATCTAATTGCTCTTGTAATTCTAATGACTTACTAGCTTTAATATCAGTTTTAACTTCAGAGTCTATCTTCTCCTTAACTAATTTTCCTTTAGCTTGTTTTTCTGTAATTGCTTTTTGAGCTTTAGTTAATTTACCTTTTTCTATGCTTTTATTATAATCTTTTACAAAATTATAAACATCTTTGCCACTATTAAACTTAACTTTTACGCCTAAATTTTGTAAAGCTCTACGGATTACATCACCAATTTTTGTAAATACGTTTTCATTAAATTGTATGTCCCCTGTAGCAATAGCATCTGAAAATAAAGTTAAAACCTCCTCAGATTGAGTAGCCTCGTCCATATCTTTGTAGTCCTCTAATCTTTTAGCAAAATTACTATCTTTAATTTGAGCAGCGTCGATATTGTTTATATAATCGTTCAAAGATTTACCTAAAGCTATTTGTGTTTCTGGTGAATTTTTAACTGTCTGAAATAATAGCCCATGTAAAAACTCATGAGCAGCAACATTAACAGCAAATTCTTTACCCGCAACCTCCTTGTTTATTATAATTGTTTGATCGCCAGTTTTTGGATTTTGATAAATAAACCCTTGCTGATTAGAAGCTTTTTTACTATCTACATCAATATTATTTTTTTCAATAAAATCTACAATAGCATCTGCATTATCTAGGTTTTTAACAGTTAATCCCTTTACGTCTTTAGCTAATTTTTCAACAGTTTTTGTAGTTATAGACAATTTGTTTTCAGCGCTTATTTCAGAAAGTCTACTATCAATATCATTAAGCCTAGATTGTTGAGTTTCTACTAAGCTTTTATTTCCTTTAGCTTTAGCTATTTCAGAAGATAAAGATTCTCTTTCGTCAAGTAAACCAATTGTTTCTTGAGCTAAGTTTTCATTTATTTTTAGATCACTAGTTAATTGTATGTTTTTTCTAGTAATGTTAAATTTTTGCTTTATGCTTTTTGATTCCTCTAAGCTAATATCGCCGTTAGAAACTTTATCTTTTAATTCAATATCTAATATATTACCACTGTATTTATTTTTAGCAATATTTATAGTTTCTTTACTAATAGGATCTTTTTCAAAAGAATCCAAAACAGATTGAGAATTATTTTCTTTTAAAGTTCTGTTTACAGAGTTTACTTGAACAGCTTTATTTATAACGCTAGCAGTGTTACCACTCCCAGACATACCTCCGCCAGCTGCAGCTCCTATTATAAATACATCAGCTAATTCTGGCCATATATTATCCCACTCGTCCCCTTTATTTTTGTATAAAGCATCAATACTCCTATTGAGAACTTCTGTAGTTGACTCGGACAAACCTTCTTGACCAGCCTCTTTGGCTGTTTGCAAAGCAGCCTCTTTTAATGTTTTGCTAACTACATTTTTACTTTTTCCTGCTAAGCTTTTAAAAAGTCCTTTACCTATTTTTTTTGTTGTAAGCTCTAAAAGACCTTCAGAAAAACCAGTAGCAGTAGCTGCTATCATATTTGCTGCGTCTAATTTTTTACCTTCAGCTAATGCTTCAGTAGAGTAGTCTGCAGCAGATCCAGCTACTATGGAAGAGATTCCCACATAAGGAACAAATGCTTGCGCTATAGAAGGTATCGTGCCTATAACTTCATTAAAAGTACGTGAAACAGCTTGAGAAATATTACCCTGTATAAAGTCTTGCCCTATAGTATTGTCGTATTTAGTAAGTGTTTCTTCTATTTTTTTTGCATCATTTTTTAAATTTTCAGCAGCTTCTAATCCTGCGGATCCTGCCATTCCAATGTTACCTATTGGTCCACCAGAGAACGAACCTATTGCTTGAGCTATTCTATCTTGAGTAGCAGGGTCTAGTTCTTTAAATTTTTCAACCTCTTCTTCAAAAGCAGACCCAGCTATACCCATAGCTGTTGTCATTTTTAATCTATTTATAAATGCAGGTATTTGAGCTAAATTGGAACCAACTCTTAAGGCTCCACTTTTGAATTTTTTAGATGCTTCAGATTCTATTTCATCTAAAATATTATTTTTTTCTCTATATAATTCTCTAGGCAATCTTTGTCTGTCGCTATAGCTTAATTTTTTTTTCTCAGCAACAGTCATTGACTTATACTCTTCTAAGGTAACTTCGTCATCTTCTTGTGAATCCGAAGGTATATCTACCGAAGGTGATTCCGTAAAACCTGCTTGTGATGCTGTCATTGGTTGCTGCACTGCATCCGCATCCTCTACAGTGCTTGTTGGAAAATCCTGTGGTTCATCTTCAATAGCAATAGCATTTTTACTAATGTAATCTTCTATAGAAAGACCTGCTTTATCTGCAGCATTTTTTATTTCTTCTTCAGAGTATTTAAAACCGTCGTATATGTACATAGTTATTTTTTATTTAATTAAATTATGAAGGAAGCTCAGGCTTACTAAGTTTGATTTCCCCCTCTGCTTCAGATTCAGGAAGAGCCCCCGCAAACCCAATTCCTTTTTGTCCTTTTTCTAATGGTTTAATAACATCTATCTTCTTTTCATTAAAATCATAACCTAGTTCAAGCGCTAATGTTTTATAATTAGTAGGATCTTTAATGAAAGATAAATCTTCCCATTTGTTTCCGCTTTTTTGTTGAATAACCCATCCTTTTTCCTTTGTGTCCCATTTAGCCTGCACTCCTTTTACTATAGAAGAAGGTATCGTTGAAGGGGTTGGATTGCCTTTACCATCCCACTTTTGAAGTTCTTTGAACTGTTTATCAACCTTAGCAGCCATTTTTTCTAGTTCACTAGGCTTATATGTAGAACCTTTCTTTGTAGGTATTTTTGATTCAACAATGTTACCTAAGACTTTAGTAACTGAAGGTTGCTTCATCATATAGTCTACTAGAGCTTTTTTTGCTTTTACTTTTTGATCATTAGACAACGGTGCGTCATAGCTAAAATCTGTATCACCTGGATTTAATACGTTATTGTATAACGATGCTATCTTTCTATCTGTAAACTGTGATAAAGTACTTTCTGATTGCGCCTCTAATTGATTTCTAAATTTTTTAGGGTCAACTCTTCTACCAAATTTGTCTTGGTGATATAGTATTTCTTTTCTATCCTTACTTAAAACAGGCGATAATTCGCTTGTTGGATCTAATAAATTAATAGTATTTTGTATATTTTGATCAATATCTTTTGATATATTAGGTACAACAGTAGGCATTTGAGTAGTAGATACGTTATCGTTTATAACGCTTCCTACGAATTTTTCTCCGTCTTTTGTTTTTTGATAAACATCTAAAGAAAAAACAATCTGTCCGTTTTTATTAGTTTTATATCTAGCTCTCGTACTTCCTTCTGTCTGATTCGCTAATACCGAAAGCTTTGCATATTGATCTGGGTTAGCCTTAGGATCAATAGCTCCCATAGTACCAGGTATTTTATTAACCTGCTCCATCATAGCTTCTTGAGACATAGCGGTATTCTTTAGCATGTTTGCCATATTGTCCCCTATGTTCTCCATACTATTAATAAAGGTTTTTTCTTCAGCTGTTATTTTAGCCGGATCTTTCATTAAAAGACGATTCATTAAATTTAATTGCTCATCTAAATCACCAAAATCTGCAGTTGGATTTTTAGACTGCGTTTGCATTATAGAGTTTTGAGCATCCGCGACTCTCTTATCAGCTTCAGCCCTAATAGCAGCAGTTTTAGCAGCGTTGTCTGCGTGTATTTTATTTATACTAGATACAACACTTGTTCCAATACCAGCTAAGGTTTTTTGCAAGTTTTGTTCAATCTGTCCAGACTGCCTGTCTATATGTTGTGTTGGATTTCTATAACTCATTTTTTGTATTTTTTATTTATCCGTTTGGCAAGTTAGAAAAATCTATTTGACCAACGCTACTATCAAAACCGCTACTTGTGTTTACATCAAACATCCCGCCGCTTAAGTTATCTGTAAAAGCTGTACTTCCAGTATCTAATGAAGCAGAATTATTATAAGGATTTGCTTGTTGAGACGCTAAACCAGTTACTAAACTACCTCCAAGAGAAGCTAAGCCACCTATTAATCCGGCTTGGTTTGCTCTTCTGTCAGCAGACGCTTGCATTCCTCTAGCTTGAGCTCCTGATAACTGAGCTGATACTCTATCTAACTGTTGCATTTCTCTTTCTTCTTGAGCTCCAAACACAAATTGTTTTCCAGCTGCTTCTAAACCTTGAACTCTTCCTCCTTCAGCTATTTGAATACCTTGAACCCTTGCAGCTTCCTGCATTCTCATTCTATCTAACTGTTGTTCACCTTGAGCTCTTAGTCTTTCGTTATTTGCTTCTTGTTGTTCAATATTAGCAGATACACCTTTCTTACTTTGCAAAGCCGCTTGAGCTAAAGCAGTTGCACCTCCAGCACTAGCACCTGTAGATCTTAGAGTATCCAAAGTGTTAGCTAATGATATATCAGCTTGCTCTATTTGCATTTCAGCCGCTTGAGTAGCTACACTTAAGTTAGCATATGGATTAGAAAGCGATGAACTAAGGTCTTGAGCTAAACCGCTTAAATTACTTACTCCTGAATAAGGATTAGTTATCTCTTGCCTACTAGCTTCTAATGTACTTAATTTTCTTTGTAATCTAGCTTGCTCTTGCTGAGCTTGTCTTTCTGCTCTTCTTCTTCTACCGCTTCCAAATATAGATCCTATAATCTGAATACCTCCAGATATTAAAGCAGCACCAACTACGGGAGCTATAGCCATTTGAACATCACCTTGTCCAAAGAAAAATATTTCTAAAAATTCTATCATGTTGTTTGTTTTTTATCTTCCATAAGTTGCGCCTACTGCAAATAGTTCTTTTAATCCACCTGGATCTGTTGTTGCATCTGTTTTCATGGTTACTGTAGCGTAGTAGGCTTTTATACCTGTACTACTAGGCCCCATTATTACTTGACCAGCTATAGGTGTAGGTGAATTGTTTGGTATTGCCGCTACATATCTGTTTTGTTTTCTATCAAATCCTGCTCTATATTGGACATTACCATCCAAGTAAGCACCTTCATCATAGCTATATATTTTAGTATAAGCGTTAGGAGTACTAACATCTACTGTTGCTTGATTAACATTATTAGTCCAGTTGCCATTTAATTCGTCTGCACCGGTTTCGTCAGAAACTAAAGATATAACTTCCCATCCATTACTACCTTCGTAATTAATTGTTTTAAAAGTTTTTATAGATGTAGGCTCTGGATTTAAAACAAACTTAACAGAAGCGTCATTATTTACTCCGTAGAATTGACCTCTTGGTATAGGATTATTACTATTATCAGTTAAAGAGTAGTGCTTATATACAGAATCTAAATTAGTTGTATAAAATTGTCCCTGAGAGCCAAACATAAAACTAGGCTTATATGTGTAAAAACTATTCCATCCATTTATATTTTCACTAAATGACAATGTTTTATAGTCTCCATTTGATTGCTGTAAGGACATTGTATAACTTTTATTATATATATCATAACCACCTATAATCTTACCTGTTGATGAAACTAAACCAGATTGATCTCTGAAAAAATCAGCCATACCATAGTTAGATATTTCGGTTATTCCATCCATAGATAATCTAAGTACAGCATTTCTATTTCTGTCAGCAAAGTACTTTTGATAACCATAAACAGCAAAAGATTCAGGATTTGTAGATATACCAAATTCACCGGCATAAGCTATTATTTGACCTATGACTAATTTAGCAGATGTTGTTATAGCGCCACCTTCAGCGGAGTATATAGCGTCTTTGTCTATTAAAGCTCTATTTACTTTTCTTTCTTGGAATATAATTAAGTTGGTATCTTCAGCATAAAGCTTTTGTATACTACCATTAATAGGATCTACACTCCTAGTTATTTCTTCTGCAACACTAAACTCATTAGTTCTATTTATACCTGTTCTTGAATTTAATACACCTGAATATATTAATGAATTTGAAAGCCTTGATTGATTATCGTTATCTTCAACTAAATAAGCTTTAACCCCGTAATCAGTGGATGTATTATTGTAACCTCCCCTAATTCTAGATTCCTCAATATACCAGTCTTGATCAGTGTCTTCTACCTGAGGAGCTGACCATGGCAACGATGTAATAGTATTATCCACCAAATCTTCATAAGGTACATCAGATATCTTTTTAACCGCATAAGCGTTAAAGTATGGTACTTCAAGTGTTATAGACATATTATATTTATTACTTGTTTTTTACTATTATTACTTTGAATTATATAACATAGCAACTGCTGTTTGGTCCTGTTCCATATACGGCATCTCCAAATTTTACATGGAAAATTCCTGCATTAGTACCGCTACCGCAATTAGCGCCTGCCATTTTAGAAGCAATAACTCTGTATTCTCCAACAGCATCAAATTCCCAATAGTCCTCAACAAAAGCAGGTCCGCTATTATCGATTGATATTCTTTTATATCCTATAGGTGATCCAAAAGTATTACCATTTGCTAATTGAGCTGTAGCCCAAGAAGAACTACTTGTTGCTCTGTATTGAACTAAATAATCAACATATACATCATCACTTAAAACTGTTTCTCTTTGTAAGTAAGGTTTTATATACATTTTACCTTGTGTTAAAGCACCTGTTGTTTTAGGGTTAAAAGTAGATCTGTATTTAGCATTATATATTTTATTTGGAGGGTATGCCGTATTAAATGGTGTCCCTGCATAAGTACCACTAACTTGCTCATTAGTTCCGTAAGCAAGGAATTGATATTCTATATTTTCATTACACTCAGCGTTCGTACCTCCTTGTCTTCCTGCACATATAGTTTGCGGTACCGGATCTGTACCAACAGTAAATGAAATAGTACACGTATTTGATAAGCCGAAGCCGTTAGCATCTGTAACTTTAACAATTATGCTATACGCATTTTCGTTAACCAAAGTACCTGAGTTTGCTGTTAAAACACCTGAAGAACTTATACTAAATCCATTTAATATAGCTTGAGCGTTGCTTGAATCTAGCTCAAAAATTAACTGACTTTCTTCGTTTCCACCCGCAACATTACTTCCGTTTTCAGCTTCAAAGCTATAAATAGCAGTAGTTCCTGTAGTTATTCCTGTTAAAGTAAGAGGGCAACTAGCAGGTAAAGTGAAAGAAGGTTGAACATTAGTAAGCGTTGCAGTGTATGTTGTATTATCAGTGTATTCTTCTCCAGCGGCTGGTTCGTATACTGTTTGAAAAGTTAAATTATAAACATCGTTTGAAGGATTACTAGCTGAACTTTCACTGTACCAGAAATATGATCCAGCGGCTGTTTTTAATTGATACTCGGCTTGTATATTTGACCAGACTAATTGAAATTGATTAGCTATATTGTTATTTTGTCCTACATCACTAGCTTTATAAGCTGATAATATAGCAGGCGGGGATGTAAACAAAGCATTATCTGTTATATTACTACCAGAACCATCTTTCCATATTATATTACTACCACCTATTTGATTTTCTGGAGCAAGGCTTTCTGAAAAAGAAGCAAAGTTATTTCCATCAATACCTATAATTCCTGAATATTGACTATTTATTATTTCATTCAAAACACCGACCTTACCCTGTAGTGAAGTTTCGTAGAATAATTCTAGTACTGATTCAAATGGTTTTGTTTCAGCTATTGATAAAAATGGTTGCATACTTACTATAAGTCCACTAGCTGTTGTTCTATCTTTGTTTGTTGTATAAGCACCTATAGGGCCAGGGTTAGTAGGCCTTGGTTGAGGTTTTGGAGTTTTTCCGTTTTGCACAGTGCTTATTTGCATTATAAAAGGATTAGAATCCGAATCATATAATGGCTGCAATTTAGGTGCTTGTCCCCATGGAATAGACCCAGTTGGGTTTGTGTTTTCTTCAACCCCAGTTACTGCACCTCCATATGGAGGCGTTTCATAAGTGTAACTATTAGTTGTAATAACAGATCCATATTCTCCCTCAGGAGCATTTGCAACAAAAGGAATAGCTGAAATTTCTAAATCTCTAACTGTTGATATAGTAGTTACTCTTTGACTTAATAAATCTGGGTAATACTGTTTATTCCAAGGTGTAAATTTTTGAGGATATCCATAAGGTCTATTACCCAATGTTGCATTTGTATTTATAGCTGGATTATTTACTCTTATAAAAAGAGTTTCACTACTACTATATTCTCTATCATTAGGCCCTACTTCGTTTAGATCTCTGGGTACTTTATTTATATTGTCACTAAGTAATACAGAGAAAGATGTTTTATCTTTTTCTGTTGAATTAAGTATAGGATAGCCGTTTACAAAACCAGGCAAGTAAACATTATAGTATTCTTGCTCTTGTTGTTTAACAACTATTTTGTATGAATACCAACCTAAAGGATTATAAGCACTAGATGTAGGGTCACCATTGTATACTCCGGGCTGGCCCCCTGTGTTTTCAGTACCTATAGCGGAATCTATTCTAACACTTAAAGCATCACCTAACCAATCTATAACTTTAGAGTTATTTTCTTGTTGAGCATACGTTTTGTATGGTGCATATACGGTTGATCCACCCTCTTCATTTTCATTGTAGTCATGTGAAGACAATATAACATTAGATTGCCTACCGTATCTATCAACCAATATAAAACCTACTTGATAAGTTCTGTTTTGTTTTAAAGTGTGAGCTGGATATTCTACTGTATTAGTACTATAAGCATCTCTATCTTTTACTATAGCAGCATAGGGTATATTAGATGGGCTTGAATGTTTATCTATGTAATTACCATAAACAACTCTATTGCCTATAATTTCTTGTGATAACGCTTTTACAGGTACTTTATCATATACTCTAGTGATATCGTTGTTAGGAAGTGTTTTATATGGCTTACTAGAAGCATAGTTGTAAGGGTAGTAGTAAGTGTCATTATCCCCGTGAACAGGATCATACCACTCTATATATTCTAAAGCGGTTGACTTGTTAGGCAGGTTTATTATATCTACAGTATTTAAAACCTTTACAGCTAGAGCATCAGATTCTTTATAAAGTATATCTATATCTTTTATTAAAAGATTATTTATGTTTTGTTGTAGCGTGTTATAAGGAAGAGGTATTTTTAATAGTATATTTTGAACATTGTTTTCAAACCATGCAATTATAGTTGATTTGTAAGCATCATCCATGTCCTCGGTTAAAGATTTTCCTCCTCCACCAAAGTTACTAAATTGTTTAGGTATAAATATAGGTTGTGTAAAAGGAGCCATTAAAGAATGTTCATTATCTTCAAACTTAAACCTGTAACTAAATCTAACAAATTTATCTTCTAAGAATTTAGAATTAGAGTCTTGTTGAGACCACAAAGGATCGTAGTCTTTATTAACACCTAGCTTAATAAAAGCAGATGCGGGTATCGGTAAATTTATAGGCGCATTAGATAATGTAATTTCCCAATTTAAAGTTTCGCCTACAAAACTTGCTGCTGTAGTTGCACTTGTTATAGAGGTATTATTTGGTAGATAATTAACTGCACCAGCTACATCAGTTATCACGACTAAATCACCTAATTTAGGTATAACAGATGCTTCTCCGTTTAAAGCCGGTAAAGTTACTTGATAAATAGTAGCAACACCGGTGCCTGATGTAGTAAAAGATTGTATCTTAATACCGTTAGAATTATATTCGTTTGTTTTGTTAGTAGCTGTTGACCTTGTTATAGATAATTTTTCACCAAGACTAACAGTCACTGACTTTGATAAAGTTATTGTATTAGCTACTCCTCCTGGATTTACCGATACAACGTATACTCTATTGTCCCATCCACTAGGCACTGTTATTGTTTCTAATGGAAACACTGCATCACCTGGATTTATACCAGTAGAGTCACTTACGCTTATAGTACTAGATGTTACTGCAGATGACGCTGTAACAACAATTCTATCTATAGTTATAATAGGCTCACAAGGAGCATACTTAGCTACGGATATTTGATCTTCCTTTGTATAATGATTAGTGTTTTTAGCTAGCGTTACGTTTATTTTACGAGGTTGGTTTAAGTTATCTGTGAAAAATAAAAGATCTTCCACTAAGTTAACTCCAATTACTGGAAACGACTGATTGAAATTTAAAAAAGCCCCGCTTACTAGTGTTTCTTTGTTATAATTACCAGATAAAGATAACTCGTATATATAATTATTTGAAGAACTGTTATATGCTCCACTTGCATCATTGTGATCAGTTGCGAAAATAAATACCCTATTGTTAGATTCGTCTACATAAAAACCTATTATAATAGCTGAATTTTCTGTTTGTGATATTGATTTATTACCTAAAATATTTTCAAATTCACCAACGGTAGAACCCTCTGATCTGCTTAAGCAAAGGTTAATAGCTTCTCTATATTCACCGTTAGGTAATATACGAGAGTCAAGATCTTGATTCATCTTGCCTTTAAGAAATGTATTTTTAATTTCAGCCATTTAATTCTAGTGTTTTATCCATTTAGATTTACCTCTCATTACTTGAACTATTTCATCAAGTTTTATATTTGATAATCTTAATTTAGCATTTCTTAATTTAGCGCTTCTCTCTTGCTTTAATCTTCTAACTATATATTCAGGTTGGTTTATTCTAGAAGCTACGATAGCGTGGCTTATATGAGCATATAGAGCCTCTTCCGCTAACTTAGGAACTTGAGTGTCCATATCGTAAGCTAATCCGTCAGATATATACTCTAAAACTATAAGTGCACCAGCTAAATTACTTGAGAAAGACATCTTGCCTTCTCTGTGGTTTATAGTAAACCATCCGTTTACTTGAGCATACTGAGGATCTAATCCGTAGTTTTGACCTAAAAGCTGTTCATCCCATCCCCAATTGTCATATCCTTCGTTATATAAATCTTCTACATTATCTTGATTTATCAAAGTATCATCTGCTGTTCGCCATCTTTCTTCTGTTATCGATGTTCCCTCAACGTTGTTGCCAAAGTTATCTTGCGTTGGTACACCTTTAGAATCTTGTATAGGATTTTCAAATGGGTTTGTAGTTAAATTGTTTGCAGGGTATATAGGTCTTTTAACACCTAATTGATCTATCCAAGATACCTTAGTATAGTTTACATAATCCTGTGGTATCACAACACTTAATTCAGGGGGTATATTTAATTCTTGTGACTTTATACTTTTTAATGTATCATAGCTAAATTCCTGCATTCCACGTTTAGCGTGGAATATTATATCAGTTCTTTTACAACTAGGTATTAATTTACCTGTTCCGACATAAGCTATTTGAAAGTTATTTATTACATCCTCTAAAGATATGTAACTGTAACTACCGTAATTTTCTTCAACAGTATTACCATAAGCATCTCTGTTTCCGTATTCACCACCGCTTAATATTTTTAATTGAACAACAATACTTGTATTAGCTGCTAAATTACCTGTAAATGTTATTGTATTACCTGAAACAGTGTAAGCTGAAGTGTATTCTGTATATGTTAAAACACCGGCGTTTGCGGTGTATAACTTAAAGTTGTTTAAAGCATAGGTTGGCTGAAGAGGATCATAACTACCTAATACTAGTTCAGTATCAAATGTAGTTGTGAAGGCTTGTCCAGCACCAGCTGCAGATAAGAACTTTTGTACACCTGCGTAATATTGCTGATTATTTTCTGTAATTAAGCCCATGTATTATTAAGATTTTTCGTTTATGTCTTCTTGTTGTATTTTTTGAGCTGCTACTTGTATTATAGTAGGATCTTGTATTATAACACCTGAGTATAATAATATACCTGTAACAACATCGACTTGCTCAGATGGATGTAGTTCAAAGTTTACTGAAGAACTAGCGTCGTAGATATATTGCCCCAAGCTACCAACTGAATATCCCCAATTTATCATTGCAGGTTGTTTCAAGTAAGATACTTGAATATCAGATGTTATACTTGTTGGGTATACACTTATCTTGGTGTCTTCGTATAAAAATACAGGTTGTTTTTTAGTTGGTGCAAGTAATGGTGCTTTTTTTATTTTGTACCATTCGTTTCTTTCCACCATTTGAGCTTCAATAGTATCGTTATAAATTACAGTACCTAGCCTATAAAAGTTTGGCAATGAAGCGGTTGTGAAGTGATCTGTTGTAAATGTGGGTGTAGCTATTGTTTTAAATATATCTAGTTTTTCTTCTAGGTTTTTAACTCTGTTAGCATACTCGTTGTCATTTTCAGGTATACGTAACTGTTGATTCAGATCACTCATATATTTTTCAAATATACCTTGCTGAACTTGATTACCTACTTTATTAAACTCGTCTGGAGTTATATAACCTCTTTGCTGTTGGTTAAGTATTAATAAGACAGTTTTATAAACTAAATCTACATTTATAGCCATTATTTATTTTTTTATTATAATACCAGCCAGCCACGTTAAGTGACCAGCTAATATTAATATTACATGTTATTCCAAGTTTTTCTCTACTGACCTGTAAACTTCTACACCTTCGTCGGTTTTAAAGTAAGCTGCCATTGCAGAGTAGGGATTTTCATCAAAAGGTACAGTCATTAACTTTCTACCGTTTGATCCCCAAGTAAATGTTCTTTGATCTTGTGACAATTTAATGATACCCATTTCGGAAGCTTTTATAGCTATGTTTCTTAATTGTACATTATCGTCATTTGCTAATTCCATAAATAAATCTGGTTGTCTTTTAGCAAACAATAATAGATCTCTCTTTAGTTCTTTAGTTGTCATGGTTGAAACTTTAGACCCTAACTCAACGCGAAGTATTGCTTCAGCATCATCAACATCCATAGTTCTCGCAGCCATCATTGCATCTATTTGAACTTCTAAATCTTCTAATTCATCTTCGGCTATAGCTACTGGATTATGCTCGTAGTATTTATTACCTAATAATGGATGATATAAAGATAGTAATTTTTGTAAGTTTTGTTGTTCCTTTTTAACATATAAAACGCCGTCTTTAAACATTATATGCCCTAATGTTGCTTGACCGTTTTGTTCATCTATAAAAGGAGAGTTTTGATTGGTTGCATACCTAATCTCTCTTTGAATACCTTTTTCTTTATCAAAATATAACAAAGGATGTCTTGATGTATGTTTTGATGAAATTGTAAGAGTTAAAGGCGCTTGACCTATAACTATATACATTCTATCTTTTATTTCCCAACTTGGTTTTGCTGGTTCTTGTTTTTTTGGAGCAGTCATTACTTCTTGCTCTTGTACTATTTCTTTATTTGCTACAGGCTTTTTAGCTGTAGGCTTTTTTGCATTTGCTGCCATAATATAATATAATAAAATTTTTAATAAGAGTAATAATTACCCCTGTCAGTTCAACAAGGGTAACTACTACATTAATTTAATCGGTACTAGTCTGTGAATAACACAAAGTTGTTAGCCGCTTGAGTCACTAAACATCTTTCAGATAAGAAGTGAACCTCCATAGCATCTAAATCAGAAGTAGCAGCGCCACCTACAGATCCAGTGATCCAGTTTTTCATTCTTCTATCATCAGCTTGAGAAGCTCTATATCTTACGTGTAAGAAAGGTCTTCTGATGTTAGTTCCTAATATTTGATCGTAAACTGTAGAAGTTCCAGCAGGTACTAATACTCCTTCGATTCCAGCATCAGCAACACCTCCACGAGTAGAAGCATCGTTTAAGTATTTCCAGTCAGTCTTGTAGAAGTCATAAGAACCTCTTCTGAATCCAGAGAAACCTAAGTTCAATGCCATTTCTTCAGAATTTTCGAATACACCAAAAGAACTACCGCCGTTGTAAGCAGCTGTTCCAGCTTGTTGTCCAACTCCAGCTAACATATCATCAAAGTCTAGAGAAGTTTCTCTATTTAAGAATAACATGTTTTCTTCGATAGCTCCTTGAGTATCTAAGTTTTTAAGAATTGAATCAAACTGAGCTAAACCAGTTGCTGCAGTAAAGTCTACTAATACATTTCCACGGCTTTTAACAGCAGCAAAAAGACCTTCAGTACCTTTAGCAGTTGTAGTTGAACTTCCAGATTTTAATTCACCTTCTACCATAGACATTTCTAGGTAGTCTTCAAAACGTAATCTTGTTTCAGATTCAGCTTTTAAGTACCATAAGAAACCTCCCTGACCAGACTCAGTAGCTACTTCAACCCATCCAATCTGAGCAGTGTCAGATCCGTTGATAGCATACTTGTCTTTAATGATAATAGGAGAGTTAGAGTATTGAGTGAAAGAAGGCGTTACAGAAATTCTGTTAGCATCTCCAGTTCCTTTTCCGTACTCAGATCCGTATACAAAGATTTTAAGGTTTGGTCCACCAGTTACTAAATCTACTTCAGCAGCTCCAGCTCCAGTTCCATCTAAAGCTTCTTGCGAATAAGGAGCAACAGTTAATACACCAGCGCCTAATGCACTTCCAGGAGTAGCTCCAGAAGCAACAACGTAACAGTTTAATTCTGCTCCAGTTGCTGGATTCATTACTACGATTGTAGAACCAGGAGATACAACATTCTCAATAAGAGTTGCTCCAGATCCACCAACAGGAATAGTTAAAGTAGATACTTTAGCTCCAACAGCTCCAGCTGCAGTTGCTATTACATTCTCGTATGAAATGTGTAATCTATTTTGCTCAGACCATACTACTTGATCAGAAGTCATTGGCATTTCAGCTCCTACCATTCTTAAGAAACCACCTAAGGTTCTGTTTCCATAACGCTCTACTTCAGCTTCATAGATTTCTGGTAAGTACTGTTGTGCGAAATCATTCGTACCATCGGTAAAGTTTAAATAATTGCCTTCTAAGGCTTGCTTTTTTTGCGTTGGGATTAAGCTTCCAAACGCTGGGCTTACATTTGCCATAATTTTTTAATTTTTTTAGTTAAATTTTTTTGTTTTAATTCTAAGTTTAGAAGAATCATAACCGCTTATTGACTTAACTTTTATTCCGTTTACAAACTCACTAGAGCTAGTTTGCCTTGGCTCTGTACTTGGATTTTTAGAATTGCTAACTATTTCTTTAGTAGCATCTGTTCTTCCTTGTTCATAAAAATGATTAATAATCTTGTCAGCATTTGAAGCGATATAAATAGCTTTGTGATAACCTTTCGTGTCTTTTATATTACCGCTTTCGTCAAGAAACTTTCCTACGAAATTGTTAATGCTTGATTGGTTCTCTGCAACTTTATTAGGATCTTGTAAACCATATCTAAACTTCTTTTTACCTACATTGAAGTCAAAACCTTTGAATTCATTAGTAAAGTAATCATTTGTTTTTGATTTAAAGTCCGAATGCTGTTGCTCAGCTATCTTCTGATCTTCTTGATATCGGTTGAAAAACTCTGTTGCTTTTTGTTGTTCCTGAGTAACGCCGGGTCTCAACTTGATTTCGTCGTAATATTTACTCTTGGTTTTTTCCAAAAAGCTTTTAGCTTTTCCAACTTCTTCTTTAAACGCAATTTTCTTTTTGCGTATATCTCTTTCCTCATCTATGTCCTCATCATAATCGTAGTCTTCTAATAGTAGGCTAACGTCATCTGATTCTAGATAAGGTTTTGTTTGTTTGTAATATTCTTTTAATAGCGTTTTATCATCGACACTTGAGTAGTCTGCGTTTAATCTAACGTAGTCTTCCACTGATCCCCCTGTTTCTTCCATAAAAGTAACAAGCTTATCTATGTTTTCCGGTAGCGCTCTTTGTTCAGCTACTGGTTGAGGTTGTTGTTCAATAACTTTTTCAGGCTCTTGAACGGGTTCTTCGTCTACAATTTCTATAATACCATCTTGTGCAGTATCGTCCGGTGTATCGTTAACGACTACGACAGGTTCCTCAACTACGTCTTCTTTGACCTCTGGTATTACTACCTTAGCAACTTCTTCAGCTACTGGTTCTTTTACTTCATCTATGTTAACCTTTATAGGCTCGTTAGATTGATTGCCTAATTGCTTAGGACTTGTTTTCTTGGATTTGATTTTAAAATCCCCTTCTTGTTTTACTTCTGACATAATATAATATAATTAAATAATTGTTTATTAGCTAGGACCGAACTCTTCTATTCCGAATCCACCTAGCACATCGTTTCCTGATGATTCAAAGTTTTTAGGTAATCCCTCTGTTTGCCTTTGTTGTATTAACTCAGACTGCTGAGATCCCTGCATTTTTATTCTTTTATCTTTTCTATCTTCAATTTCTTTTTCTTTACTTCCTTCTGCATTTGCTCTTACTTGAGCTAGCTGCATATTGAAGTTGAACTCTTCAGCCATTAACTCTCTTTTTATTTGAGCTTCAGTTTGCATTCTTTGTATTTCAAACTGTGACTTCGCTTGTTCTATACTTACCTTCTCTTGAGTAAGTGCTTGTTGTTTTTGCACCTCAGCCATTGCAGCTTTTTCAGATGCTTCAGCATTTGCTTGCGCTTGTGCCTGAATGTTAGCTTGTTGTTGTTCTTGCTCTCTTTTTATTTTTTGTTTTTGTCTAAGCTTCAAGAATTGATTGGCTAACTTTATATTTTTTATTTGTCTAATATCAATTGCATCAGACAAAGCTATTGCTTGTGTTTGTAAAGCTACTTGTATGTTTTGCTCTAACAAAGCTTTTTCTTCTTCTTCTGGTTCAAGTTCTAAATAAATACCAAAGTCATGCAGCTGTAAATTCATTAACTCTTCAAGAGTTTTTGTATTGAACGTGCTTATAGCGTTTGTTAAAGCATTTTCTGTTAAAGGATTTTCAATAACGTCGGCTACTTTTAAACTTATATTTTCGCAAGTTCTAACAGTTAAGTAAAGTAAAGAATCTAATACGTGTTTAGTTGCAATATTAGAAGCGTTAGCCGCCATTTTCTGTAAACCTACCAATGAATCTTTACTTGGAGCACTACCGTCTCTAGCTTCATTTAATCCAGTAACATCTCTTATCATTTGTAAGTAATACTGGTATGTACCAATTAAACTTTGTATTTTTGCTTGACCACTTGAAGATGATAATTCTTGTACAGGTACTTTACCTCTATTCAATTCACCGTCTTGTGTAAGTGATCTACCTACAACAGAACCTGTTTGGAAGTACATGTTTAATGCTTCAGCTGGATTGTATGTTGTACCGTTACCTAAATCAACTTCAGCTAACCCATCCATATCTAAGAACACACCGTCTGGTACTATTCTAGACATTACTTGTTGTAATTTAAGATGCGTTATTTGAATCATATCAGCAAAGCTAGTGATCTTACTAACTATAGATTCTATGCGTCCTTTGTACATTCTAGGTGCCGATATACAGTAATTCATCATTACTTTTGTAGTATCAGCTGTAGGTCTTGTCATATTCTCTGCTAGCTTCCAGTCTAACATAATATTTGTACCCAATACTTTTGCACCTGAATACAACACCTCTATTGTTCTAGATATTCTTTCAAAGTTATCATTAGCTGGAGGATTAAATGTGTCAGGTTTTTCTAACGTCTTTTCTAATCCTTGATCTGTTTTCTTTATTTTAAATACTTGATCTGAATATGTTTTGTATTCAAAGTATAAAACTTGAATTGTATTAGCATCGTAGTTACCCCAGTTAGTTACATACTGAGAATTACCAGGCATATCCTGTATCTTTTCTAATTCTGATGCTGATAATGACGGGAATTGTTTTTTAAGTTCCGCTAATGATATAGATTTTACTTCACCCACATAATATATGTCTTCAAAGTTTGGATCTTCTGTATATGAGTATATCATATTAGCAGGGTCAACATAATCAGTAACTATACCTTCAGCCTTGTTAAATGATGTTTTAACAGCTCCAATACCTATAGTAGTTAAATCATGAGCTAATCGTTTTTTTGTTTGCTCATATTTATTAAAAGCTAATACATTATTTATAACTTCTTCTTCCGCAATCTCTACGTTTTGCTTAGGAGTCATTTGTAAATGTATATCTAATTCTTCTCTGTTTTCAGGTAAGCTTTCTAAATCTCCTGTTGTTGAAAAGTCCATACCTAAGTTTTGCTTTATATTTAACAAAGCTTTTTTGGTATTCATATCTTTTTCAACAGCTGCTGCATAATCCGTTCTGCTTTTTACAGAAAATGGATCTTGAGCAAACGCATTTATATCATACGATTTATTTGACATACCGTTTACAACAATATCAACAAATTTTGATATAACTGGTATTGGCTTCCAGTCTAAATTAAGATAAGATAAATCGCCATTTATAGACAACTCATCTTTGTACTTTTGTATTGATTGCTCTCCTCTTGCGTATAACCGTAATGAGTGAAAGCTATTCCAATTATTTAAGTATCTATTACCATTACCTCTTCCTTGATTGAACCACTCTTGTTCAATAGCTCTAGAGACTTGCAAGCCGTAATCGTAACTAGCTTTTACTTCGTCGCTAACAACCTGGTTAGGGAAAGAACTATCGGTATTTGTTTGTATTTTCATTTATCTTAATATTTTAGACGTAGAACCTCTATTGTCATATCTTTTAATTCCTAAATCGTAAACCTTTTTTTGCACTGGACTAACCGGTGAATATAAGTTTTTATTACAAGCCATTATTGCTAACCCAGAACTTATAGAAGCATCATGCTTTGTTCTATTGTTTATATTGAATTTACCCCAGTCTTCTAATGTTCTTTGAAAGTACATATCTCCATAACCGGCTTCTGTTCGTCCAACACAAGTTTCTATATATGATTCTATAGCTGCAGCGTGTGCTTGCTTTATATCTTCACTGGAGTTTGGTATACCACCTATTTCTCTTTCAGTTACAGATAATTTGTTTAATCTTTTATCAGGTCTGTTCATTGAAAAGCCTCTATAACCTCTTCTTTTAAAATGATACAGTAATCTAGGTTTGTTATTTTCCGCAAGTAATGGCATACCGTAAAATATGCAAGCCATCAATACATCTTCAAAAAATATCTCAGCAGTTTGAGGTCTAGCTATATACTCTAAAAAGAATCTATTAGGCGGAACATCTTCCATACTAAACTTAGTTAAACCATGCAATGCTCCGTTAGAACCTCTTTTGTCAACCGTACCTGATATATCATAGCTATCACATCCGAAAGCACCACAGTGCTCGTTACCTGGATATTTCGTATTACCTTTTACTACAACCCTGTTTTGCATATGTACAGGAGGCACCCAGCTAACATTGAACCTACCGTTTTTATTTGGTACAAATATTACCTTAGTGTCTTTTATACCGTTTTCCCACATAAAACTTCCAGTGGTTATTATCGATGTATTTCTAAGGTCCTCGTTATAATCTATTTGTTCGTATATCTTTGTTAAGTTAAACAGAGATTGTTTTGCTTCATCCCTAAAAGCGTGTTGCTCTGTTCTTGGAAACTGACGGTAGTATTCGTTTAAACCATCTTGATCTCCTTTTAATCCTTCAACTTCATTGTTCCAGTATTCAATTACACCTTGTCTTATAGGTGATCCGTCAGGACCTTCAACTGGTTTTTTTGGCGTTTCAAATACAGGAAATCCATAAGAATCAATGTATCCCTCGTAGTTCCATTCCATAGGAATGAACAAGCTATAGAGTCCCGAACGAGTCTGTCCATTTGCATTTCTTTTTGTTGCGTCGGAGTCATAGTATAGTTTTTTAAAGTTCTCACCGCCTTTATCTAAAGCGTTTGATGTACTACCCATCATACACTTACCTATAATTTTTGAACCTAATCTCAAACAAGTTTTTGTAACCCTCCAGTTATTTAATATGTTTGTAGGTCTTTCCCATTTACCACTTTCATCGTGGACTAATAGTTTTAATTTTTCCCCGTCGTACGAGTTGTCCCCGGTGTTCTTCCAGTCGATCGTGGTATCGAGACCGGTAATCTCTTGTAGCTTTTCATTGGTATCAAGCTTTTTTCTCGTAAATTTGGACGCGGGTACTCTGTACGCAAGTTCCGTCTTCGGCCTGTCCATACCGTCCTGGATTGGTTTGAAGAAGAAGGGATAATTAACCGAGATGGGTACAACTTTATCAGTAAACATCTTTTTCGCATCTGGACCAGACTTTGATAAAATTCCGAATCTGGAGTCTGTGGATATTGTAGCTTGATTAACCGTTTCGCCTGAGGCCATGAAAGAAAACCCTGACCGTCTGTTCTTAAGATAGCACATTCCGTAACAACGTACATCTGCTTTACAAGCTTCCCAGAATATAAAGAATAATCTGTTTGACTCCCTAAAGTCTGCTGCCCCAACATCAATTTTGGACCACTGCAAGTACATGTAGTGAGTACCAGTAATATAAGAAGGCTTGTCTTTATTAAAAAACCAAAAACCTTCTTCACGCCTTTTAAATTCTGTATCAATATAGTCATACCACTTTTCTTTAAACTGTGAAGGGTATTCGTCCCAATCAAATACCGATTTTATTTTTGAAAGCTCTTTTGGGTATTCCGTGTGTTTCCACTTGTCTCCTTCAAATTTAACAACATCATCTTTTTTTGGTAATGCTATTTTTACTCCTTGTATTTCGTAAACCTCTCCTATCTGTCCAGTCCTACTGATTACAACAACGTCATATTCTTCGTTATAACCGTACTCCCATTTCTTATATCTGTTTAACCTTTTAAATATCTTGGGTTTAATATAGTCTTTTAATACCGTTACTAAGGTTTGTTCGTACATTATCTAGATCTTCCTTCTGCAAAACCTCTAAAAGCTTTTTCTTCTTTAGCTTCTTTTGGGTTTTCATTTAATCTTTCATCCTCCTCTTCTATTCTAGCAAGTATTTCAAAAGCATCGAATATAGCTAATTTTTTTGTTGCGGCAGCATTTTTAAGTCTGTCAGCTGATAAATCATCTTCTGAGTCAACGATCTTTTCTTCTGCCACTTTAATTAACTCCTTAACCGCTTTTTGCCCAGCTAGGATTATATTCTTCTTGGTTTCCTTTGTGTTCATACTTAATTACAATATCATTAGATTTCATACAATAAACTCTTTGATCGTCTATTATAAAATCCCATTCACTGCCTGGCGTAAACCCTACTGTGTCTCCTGGATTGATATTAAGCGCTTTTAAAGAACTATTACCTATTTTTAATATACCAATAAGGTCTTGCTCTTTTTGTGATCTTAAAGTGTCTTTGTTTTTTAAAGGCATTACAAAGCATCTGTCTCCAAATGATTTCCAATCCTCTGTATTTTTATACAAATATATTTGATCTGCTGAACAAAAGTGTAAATCATCTTTAAAATGAGATCTACTTCTTTTCTTATTACCTCGGATATCATAAAAAACTCTAAATACATTATGATGTATTATTATTATGTCTCCTTTTTTTATACTTGTTTTAAAAGCTTTTGGTGTTTCAACCACTATAGCTAAATTGTTTACAGACTTAAAGTCTTCAATTTTAGTGTTTAGTATTAATGTAACGTCGCCTAGCTTTATTTTGTTATCGTATCTATCGCCAATAGGTTTGACGATAAAATCGTATAGACTTCTCATTTAATATTCTAAATCATACTCAACGGATATTGCCATGTTAGAATTAAACTTCTTCCATGGCATTACCTCATTTCCTTTCTTTATGTAAATACTGTAAGAATTAGACTGCGTGTCATGTAGTATACAATCTATAGTATGTCCACCATAAACGTTTTGCCCTACTGAATAGTGCATAGCGTCATTCTTATAGTCAGAACCTATACTTATTTTTCTTACAACAGAACTCATTATTCCGCTATCTCAAGAGTTTTTGTTTCTTCTTCTTGCTTAGCTTCTTCATAAGTACCATCAGCTAAGTTTACAGTGATGTCACCATACTCTTCTCTGATTTCAGCCTTAATACCATCTAATTCTTTTACAGCTTCAAAATGTGCTGATAGGTATTCTGCTTTTCTTGCCTCTAAAAATCCTACTTCTGTAAGTATAGAGTTCATTTTTCCTGTTGCGTCTTTAATAGACTTTAATTGTTCATCTGTTAATTTTCCCATTTTATTTAATTTAATTGGTTACTGTTATTACTATTATTACTTGTTTTTAATCTTTTTACTTTTTAAATAAAGGCCCTAGCTTATCCACTATTTTTTCGCCACTTCTACCAATTACATAACCTCCAATACCTATTTCTAGTAACTGCCAAAATTCAGGCTCTAGAACAGGTGTTACAAGTCTTGTAGATAACTGTGATATAAACTTAGTGTATATAATTATAAAACCAAATGAAAGCATTAGTATTGGTCTCCAGCTTCTTTGCAACCAATTACCTTTAGCTTCTGCTACAATAATCTCAGTTTGCATTTTTTGAAGCTCTAATTGAGCATCTTGTAATACTTTGAATATTTCATTTCTAGCATTTAGCCTTTCTTCTTCGCTGGTAAATAAACTATCAACTACATCACCGACTTGTTTAAAGACTTTAGTACTGAAAAATTCTAATATCTTTTTCATTTACTTTGCTTTTCTATATGCCTCAGCTTCCCAAGGTAGATTTTTAGCTCCCTCTTTCATTTGAGCTCTTGAATATTTTTTACCTTTCCAGTATACATTGTTATCATCATAATCTAAATCACCGCGCTTCATTTGATCTATGTGTACCTTTTCGTGGTTTATAACACTGTTTAATTTAGCTGGTGATAAATTATTGTTTATAACAATAGTACCATTATTATTGGCTTTACCTAAAACTCCGTCTTCCATATCTACGCTATAAATAGGTGTATTATCTATAGCGTATGGAGGATTTTGTAATTTAAAAGCCATTAACTTACTTTTTACAGTGCTTAGACATCCAAGAACCTTTCATAGCTAATGGAGATTTACCTAATTCAGATCCATATCCTTTGTTAAGATTTTTAACAGCAGACCCTTTGTCTACAATAGGATTGTCTTTAATTAAGTTTTTCTTTTCTTGCTTGTTGTAATTTTTCATCTTTATATATATTTATTATTAACAATTCCATCTTCTTCTAGCAGCTCTTCCTCTTTCTGAGGTCCAGCCTTTTGATCTAGCGCAGAATGATTTTCTTCTTTTAGCAGCTTTACTTCCTTTCTTTAATTTAGAAGGTGGAGTTGTTACAGCCGTTTGCAATTTACTACCAGGGTTATCTCTTTTGTATTTTTTAACACCTTTTTCAGACATGCCTCCGCCAGCAGCCGCTCCTGTGCCTGTTTTGTTTGCTTTGTTGTAATATCCTTTAGACTTCTTTTTAGAAGGCGCTGGTGGTTTACTCTTTTTTAAAAAGGGACTTGATGATTGTGTAAATGCCATATCTTATTCTTTTAATTTAACCCACTTAGATAACGTATAACCTATAGTTACCAGTAGTAATAATATTTTTAAATATACTTCTATATTAGTCATAGTTACTGCCATTGTGGCGAGGTTTATTGCGTATAATTTTACATCCTGAGCTAGCATAGTTTACTATTTAGCTCGTTGCGTGATAGGTCCTTTCATAGAGCTACACCCACAGTGTGCTTTAGAAATTTCCATTCCGTATTTACCTGAACTAGATCCTTTACCTTTTGGTAGCGCGTCTAAATCTAATGGTCCATCCCATATAGCGTTTTGACCTGATGCTTTTTTATTAATGTTATCCATATCTTTATTTTTTTTATTTTATTTTTTATATCCTTCAACTCTAGCTTTTATAACATCAGCTCTAGTAATTTCACCATCTCCATTTTGATCTTCAAAATATAAAGGTGTTATTTCTCTTTGAGGCATGCTTTTAGCTCTTTGATCTGGTGTTCCAAATACATACTGAGCGTTTGCAGCTTGATTTGGATTAAATACAGGTTTAGCATTCCCCATTTCATTTGAAGGTACAGGCGCTCCCGGATTTTGGAAAATTGGTTGACCCAATAAGTTTTCATCTTGTTTCATCTTTATTGACGTTTTTTATAGACACACTTAGTACTTTATCAGTGTAAGTGTTTCCTTTCATTATTCTATTTCTACTACTCGTAGGTATATCATCCTGACCTAGCATTATCCTATAAATTCTATTTATAAGCTGCTTACCTTTAAATGATACTTTATATATATGATACTTTTGAGTAGTTCTATTTCTTTTTCGCCAAACAGAAATCCAGTCTTCCTTCAATAACTTATTCCATCTTCTATTATCCCAACTGTATGAAAACGTACCTGTTTTAAAATCTTGCTTAGTAAACATATCTAAACAATCTAAATAAATTAATAGTTCTAGATCAGCGTCGTTTAAGTCATTATTTCTACATGCCCATTTTCGTATGATTCTGTAGTGTTTTAACAACCCTAATTTTTTAACATCACTAGCATCTATTCTCATAAAACTACAACTATATCTTGCATTTTTATAACTTGATACGGATCACCTTCTATTTCTATTGTGTGACCAGCGTGTCTATCGTAGTAAATTAAATCACCTTCATTTAGACCTGCTTTGGTTGCTTCTTCTCCGGGAGATATTACGGATGCTTTAATGTATCTTATATCTTCCCTTTGTTTTTCGGCAAGAAGTAAGCCGCCTTTAGTAGCGGCCACTCCTTCTTTTTGTTTCTTTATTATTAAGTTTCTACCTATCGCCTTCATTTGCTCTTAAATTATTAATTACACAATCAGTTGATAATATAGTAGTAGCTACGGATGCAGCATTTCTTAATGCACTTTTGGTTACCATTAACGGATCAATTATACCGTGTTTAACCATATCTACAGGTTCTCCCGTTATTGCATTCAAACCAATACCTTTGTCTTGTGATTGCGATGCTGTGATACCTGCATTTTCTAATATTGTAAAGTAAGGGGCTTTTATAGCTCTTAATAAAACTTCTTCACCTAGTCCTTCACTTTTAATATATGTTGAAGCATTTAATAATGCAACGCCACCACCTGGTACAATACCTTCTTTTACGGCTGCTTTTGTTGCACAGATAGCATCTTCAACTCTATCAGTTTTCTCTTTTAACTCTACTTCAGAGTTTGCACCAACTTTAACCACTGCAATTTTAGCGGTTAACATTGATAATCTTTTTTCAAGCTTTATAACTTCCCAGCTTTTTAGCGTGTTATTAGTAAGCTTTTCTTTTATGCTACGTATTACATCCTTTATCTTTTCGGATGCCTCAGAGACCGTTATAACAGTGTCCTCGTGTGAGGTAACACTTTTTAAACAAGATCCTAAATACTCTACATCAATTGAATCAAGGTCATCGCCTAAATCTTCATTGACTATTGTAGCACCAGTTAGTAAAGATAGATCTTCAAGTACTTCACGTTTGCTAATACCATAAGTAGGAGCATTGATTACATTTACTTTTAGGTTACCTTTCTTTTTATTGGTAGCCAGAGTTGATAAAACACCTTGTTCTAAGTCGCCTATAATAAGCAAAGGTTTATTGTTTTTTATTACGTACTCCAGCACTTTTTGTATATCTCTTATAGTATTAACTGGTGATTCCATGATTAATACTAATGGATTTTCTAATTCAGCTGTTTTTGTTTGTTCGTTTGTAATGAAATGAGAATTTGTTAAACCTTTGTCGTAAGGTACACCTTCAATTAATTCAGAAACAGTTTTACCGTCACCGGCAGTTTCCATCATTACAATACCTGTATTGTCTACAGACCTAAACGCATCAGCTATAATAGAACCTAATTCATTGTCGTTGTTAACGGATATAGAAGCTATATTATCCAGCATGTCTCCTTTCACGTCAACCGCTAGCTTTTCTAAATACTTAATTACTTTTTCAACCGCAGAATTTATACCATCTTTTATTTCTCTGGCATTTTTCTTTTCTGAAACAGCATAAGCTTCTTTTAATATAGCGTGAGCTAAAACAGTTGCGGTAGTTGTACCGTCACCTGCTTCTTGAACAGTTTTTCTAGCAGCTTCCTTTAACAATGTGGATCCCATGTTTTCCACTGGATCAAACAATATTATAGAATCAGCCACAGTAACACCGTCTTTTGTTATCACGGGTTTACCCGTATCATCTTCTAGCATCACGCATTTACCGCCAGCTCCTAATGTAGAGCTGACAGCATTTGCTAACTTCTCTATTCCTTTAAATACTTGATCTCTAGCATCGTCACCAAAGTTCAAGTTTTTGACAATTCCGTTCATATTTAATTTAATTTGATTTGATTTAATTTACCTTTTTCAGGTATACGAGTATTATTACTCGTTTTCTTCGATTTTTACCTAATTAATCTTCAGCTTCAGGCTCTTGCGGCTCTTCAACCTCAGGTGTTGGTGGTACAGGCTCTCCGATAGTTAGTGTAACACTTGTAGGTGTAATCAAACTATCTATTTGACTTTGTATGCTTGCTTCAATGCTAGCAACTTGTTCGTCACCCATTGCCCCTTTAGTCCAAGCAACTACTTCATCATTTGTTAATTGATCAAACGGTATGAATTCTGTTATCTGACTTGTGTCTAGAGTTTGTGTTCCAATATTTGTAGCTGAGTAGCTTTTCCCTTCAGGGTCTTCAGAGTCCTCTGAGGTACCTGTTACAATCCAGTGAACATTGTACACTACATCTGCTTCGTTGTCTTGTTCTGGGTAGCAATCTACTGTTTTGCAATTCCAATTGTAAGTTGTCATAATCTTTGTTTTTAATTTTGGTTTATTTATTTATTTATTTATTTATCTACGGACAAGTACCCCAAACCGGCTTATTAGCGTTAGTTAGCGCTGATGAGGTACTAAAATCAGTTGGTTCTGAGGTAATATTTGTAACACACCAACCTGATAAGTTTTTATTGAAAACTGTTGCACCGTTAAACATTTCAGACATATTAATCACATTACTCACATCCCAATTTCCTATAGCTACATTGAAAGAGACTGCGCTTTTAAACATACTACCCATATAAACAACGCTGCTAACATCCCATCCGGTAATATCGTTATTAAAAGACGTGGAGTTCATAAACATTGAAGACATATTAGTCACACTACTCACATCCCAGGAATCAATATCTTGGTTAAAAGCTGATGTTCCACTATTAGGTAATCTAAACATACTACCCATGTCTGTTACGCTACTCACGTCCCAGTCACTTAGCGGCTGATTAAAAGAGGTTGCACCATAAAACATTGATCTCATATATGTCACATTACTCACATCCCAGCTTTCAATATCTTGATTGAAAGAGGTTGCAACATAAAACATAAGACCAGTATTCCAAGCGTTACCTAAATCCCAAGAACCAATATCTTGATTGAAAGCAGACGCTCCCTTAAACATACCTTGAAACACGGTGCCATTACCTGTATTCCAAGAACTAATATCAGCATTAAAAGTTGTTTTATTTTCAAACGCATAACTAAAATCTGTTACCCTACTCACATCCCAGTTTGGCATAGTACCAAAAGGTGTTACGTTGTAAAGACCCGTAACAGGTTCTTGAGCTAAGCAGGTAGCTATAATTGAATTAAAATTAGTGTCTGTTATATATAAAGTTCCTCCTGCATCATAGTTTCTAAATTGAAGTAAATTACTTTCATCACCTGGCCCGTAGTTAGAATCAAATTTACCTACTATAGCGTCATCAAATGAATCAACTAAATCATCCGTTGTTGGATTGACAGTCGAGACAACATCCTGCAATGAAAAAGTAGTTGTATTTGGTACTGCCATTATTTTTCTAGTTTTTCTAATCTAGCTTCCAATTCTGCAATTTTAGCAATTAATAAATCTATATAAGCAACAGACTTAAATCCTTGGCTGTCTTCTCTTACAAACTCAGGGTTGGTTTTTTCTAGCTCTTGCGCTATAACACCATATCTCTTCTGTCCTTTTTCTGTTTTTAATTCAAAAGTTTTCCAATCTACTTCAACTTTATTATCACATACTTTTTCAACATTTTCTTTTAGTCTTTCATCAGATGATAGTATAAAGTTTGCAGCTGTCACTGTAGATGTAAATCTACCGTCACCAGTCACATCTAACTTGTATGATGGACTTGTTTGACTTATACCTATGCTACCACTCGAGTTTAATATTATATCACCGCCATCTGATGCTTTAATTTCAAAATTTCCAGTACCTGTGTGTATTATTTGAGAAAGTGCGTTAGCACCTGAATTATGTCTTATTATTCTTAAATTGTAAAAACTAGTTGCTGCGGCATCACCTATCATGTCAATGTAAGCATACCCGTTACCGCTCCTATTTTGACCTATTTTTATTTTATGCTCACTTCTTGAACTACCTGTTGCTCCTATGAAAAGATCTTCAGTAAGCTCTATGTCACCATGAACGTCTAACTTTCTTCCTGCTGAGGGACTAGTCGTTCCAATCCCGACGTTACCAATCCCATCAATAACCATCCGTTGAGTTAAGTTAGCTGATGCGTTTGCGGTTTTAAATATTAAATTTGCTGCATTAGTGTTTGGGGGATATACTGATGCTAGTATTTCTCCTCCGGCTTGCACCGCAGAACTTGAATTTGTTTTTCTAAGCCTTAAGCCATAACTAGTTTGAGAAGCACCTGCTGGAGAATTTATAGTTACGTGACCAGTAACTTCTAATTTTGTGCTTGGCGAAGTCGTCCCGATACCTATGTTACCCGCTTGAGTCATGGTAAAATTAGTTTGTGAACTACCACCTGGAGAAGATTTTAAATTGAATGATCCGGCATTTTGAGTTATTTGTATTTCACTCGTTAAATCATTGTTTTGACCAAACCATATATAATCACTACCTGACACGTCTCCATTAGAAGCATCTATATATAATCTAGAAACACCATTACCAGTGTTACCAATACTCACGTCAGTTTGACTATTTGAGTCACTTACAACACTTAATTTTTGTAGAGGACTAGTCGTCCCGATCCCGACGTTACCATCAAAGTAAGATGTTCCATCAGAGTTAACGTTCATTATTGGTACACCAGATATATCAGCAACTGAAAATATATCACCAGATAAATCATCTGTAACTGAGAATAACTGTCCTTGAGTTCCTTGTATGTCTAATTTAGCTAAAGGAGTTGTTGTTCCAAGACCTACGTTACCGCCGTCCAATATAGTTAAATGATTCCCATTACCGCTGTGGTTTATTTCTAAATGAGTATTTAAATCATCTGCCGCTTGTTTTATATCCCAATAAACATCTAACACACCACCTGCACCAGATTCTCCTAAACGAAGAGTCGAACTTGCATTAACGGTTCCTGTTGAAGTGTCTTGAATTATAAACACTGGGTCAGCTCCTTTTATATGTAGCAAGCTATCAGGGTCATCAGTCCCTATACCTACGTTACCCGCGTTATCAATAGTCATTTTAGCATCACTGATACTTGCGTTTGATGACCCTGCTACAGTGTTTACTGCAAAATGTAATTTACCTCTAGCATTGTTGTCTTTAGCCTCGGCAATAATACCCATCTTCATATAGTTATTACTATATCCTAAACCAATACCCACCCAATTGCCATCAGCGTTAAATTGGTCGCTTGTTACTTTTAGTAAATATGATCCCGTGTCGGTTGTCGCTATATTAACTGTTGTTGACGGGTTATCGTATGTTGCTACATTCCCTACGCTTAATAAAGAACTAGGACTAGTCGTCCCGATCCCGACGTTGCCTCCGTTTAAAATAATACCCGAACCTGTTAATTGAACGCTAGAAGAGTTTTTATCAGAATATACCTGTATATCCCCATCAGCGTCTGTACCAACGTATCCATCTCTAACAGCATCTCTACCTACGAAATTTATATAGTTCCAATCACTGGTGTCTGTTGATGTACTTTGAAGTGTTAGCTTTGGATCACCTGGTATTAATATATTTAAAGCACCAGTTAAAGGATAACTTGATCCAGCTGAAAGTGGTAAATAAGGACCGCCGGGTAAATCCCCTGAGCCTGCAAGTCCAACAGTACCGCTTGAATTCGTCATTAATATACCCGCGGAATAATTATTTAATTGCAGTACTCCAGTGTTTAAATAAAACTTAAATCTTTCTGTTAAACCTGTTACAGCTGTACCTACCGCTGTGTTTTGAGCAGGAGCGTGGGCCATAGAGAACTCATTGTTGTCTAGCTTGGCATAAGTTCTTTCACCACTAAAATTTGCATAAGTACTTTTCCAATCTGCAGAACCGTCTTGCTTTAAACCGTAAGATAAATACACTCCTCCAGAACTTCTAATCCAACCTATATTAGCCAAGTGGTTTAAACCATCATAATCATCTTGTATTGCTAAAGAACCGCTAGTACCAGTTCCTGACCCCTTAACTGTTACAACCCCTTGTACATCTAATTTAGTTGAAGGACTGGTAGTCCCGATCCCTACTTTACCTGCAAAAGTTGCGTTTTGTGAAGCATCTAAAGTTAAAGCTAAAGTTGGAGTAGTACCTGTTTTTACAATAAATGTTCCTGCTGTACTAATTTCCGCTCCTGATACATTGTTTTCTGGTGTCATAAATGAATCAGCAGAATATTGTAATTTTTTTCCTGCAGATAAACCTACATCTCCTGCAAAAGTTGCGTTCCCTGATGTATCTAACCTCAATACCTCTACATTACCACCACTAGAAAACAACATATTCTCTTGTGCTCGTATTGCGAAATCATCTATAGCGCTTTCTGCAATCATATCTCCCGCGGTAGTTGCTACTTGTAATCCTGCTTTGAAAGTGCTTGCATTGTCAAACCTTAATCTTATATCATCATCATTGTCTATATCTATACCTCCACCATTTACAGTAATCATTCCCGCAAAAGTTGCGTCTGTTCCAATAGTTGCTAAAGTTGTTGTAAATGAAGATTGAGCAGTTGATAAATTCCAAGCAGTAGGTCTCAATAAAACTTCTCCACTTGTAGCTGTTCCAAGAACTGCTGATGCTCCTGATGATTTATAATAAGTAGCTGCTTCTACTGTTCCTGCAAAAGTTGCGTGACCATCTCCACCTATAGTTAAATTTGTGTTTCCACCATCTCTAAATTTTATAGGTATTGCATTTGGGGCGTTTATGTTCATTGCACCACCTACCATATTAATATAGCCAGTTTGCGACGTATTACTCCTTACAACACCAATTCCCTCATCAAAGCTTGAATCTTGTATTGATTTAACTTCTAAATTTGCAGTTGTAGATGTCAAGCCTATTCCCACGCTTCCATCAAAAATAGAAAGCCCACTTGAGTTGATATCCAGTATTGGTACACCTGATATATCTGACACAGCGAATATAGATCCGCTTAAATCGTCTGTTACTGAAAAAAGTTGACCTTGTGATCCTTGAACGTCTACAACAGTTCCACCTGAAGCACCTTCTACAATTAGTCCTTTCCTTATTTTAAATTCGTTTGCCATATTTTTTACCCTTCATTTTCCAGGTTATTTTTTAGTTATAAGAATCTTGATTTTTGTGCGTTATAATTTTGTAATACTTCCGCGTCTGTTAACGCTGTGTTATAAATTAAAGTGTTTGATATGCTTCCTGCAAACGCATAAGAGTTACTATAACTCCAACCAATAGTTCTTATAGAAAAATCATTAGTTGAACCAGTCCTTGTAACATTTACTTGTATGCCATCTATATATAATTTATAAGTACTACCACTCCTTGTTGCTGTAATTTGAGACCATTTGTTACAATAAACACTTGAAGCTACATTAAAAATAGCTCCTGTTTCATTATTTACCGCTACTCTAATTTCACCTTGTGAAGACCTATACCAAATATATCCCCTGTATTCTTGCACTGGTGTTGTTTGATGATAACCTCCCCCAATAGACATTCTGGAAGTTGACGAAGGAAATTGTATCCATTGAGTTATTGTAAAATCATTTAATACAATTGCAGTTCCAGAGTTTAATACTATCTGATCATCAATTCCATCAAAACCCCATTTACCTCCTTGATTTGAGTTGTAGCTAACACCGTTGACTAAAGCTACAGTATTCGTGCCCGCTAAATCGGTAACGCTTGTTCCACTTCCTGGATAGCTTCTTTCACTCCCTGCATCTATAGCAAGTATCAATCCGTCTGTTATTATATCTGGTCCTGTATACATTATATAAATCTGTTTTTTTGTGCGTTATAATTTTGTTGAGACTCTGCTGCTGTCAAATTCCTATCATAAATCATTATACTAGCTATCTCTCCATTGCCAAACTGATAATTTGTATAGGTATTAAATCCGTGATACCCAAAAGTAGATAAATTTACAGCTTTAAACTCAACCATATGCCACTCTCCATCAATTAAATTATCGTATATGTTATTGTATAAAACTAAATCTTGATAATACTGAGGGCTTCCTACTCCGCTGCCATTATAAAATTTACTACTTGATTTATAAGCACCGACATAAGAACTAGGAGAAGTTGTTGGTTCCCATAGCAAAGATTGTCCGTCTGTTGTTTTTATCCAAAACTGCATAGTACAAGTAGTGCTTGATGTAATATTTCCACTAAATACAGCTCCTCCGCCACTCACTTGGGTCATTGAAAATGTTCCTATTGAATTCCAACTAAGCGCCGCTCCAAAAGTAAAGTCATAACCATTACCGCTTAAATCTTTCCAAGCTGTCCCTGTACCTGGGTAACTTCTTTCAGACCCTGCATCTAACGCTAATACTAATCCGTCTGTTATTATATCTGGTCCACCGTATGCTCCCATATTATTCTGGTGGATTTGGGTCAGTCCATTCTGGAGTCGACATTATTGCTAAAATCTCTTCGTGAGTGTAAGGTCCTTCGTATGAACTTAATGTTGACACAAATGCAGGTTCATCACCCTCCCACTTTAATACTGTTTGTAAACCATCAACTGATAGTCTAACTGTATCTTCTGATGTTTCCATAACTTCGTTGAAATCAACTAAAGATAATTCGTCTGTGTTTATTGTAATGTATGTTATCATAATCCAAATCTTGATTTTTGTGCGTTAAAATTTTGTGTTACTTGTGCTGCTGTTAATGCTTGGTAGTAAACACGGCAAGCAGCTATTCCTCCATTCCAATAATAAGTTGAAGTGTATGGTCTCCCAGAACCTATACCTAAGTTACTATCAAAAACAAAGCTAGAGATAGTGTCTGTAGCTTTAAGCACTCCATTAGCGTAAAGCTTCACTGTTGTTCCACTGAAAACAATGTTTATATAATACCATTGATCATTTACAAATGTTAAATCCGTGTCAGCACTATTCCAACCCCTTTCTTGTATACCCCATGCTAGTTTTCCACTTAGAGATCCTATGTAAAATCTCTGACTACCACTCCAACTTGATTGCATTATAAACATAGATGTTTGCCCAGCATCAGGTTTTACCCATACACCATAACTAAGGTCTTGTGTTGTTGGATTTAAACCACTACCAAAATCAGTAAGAATATAATCATCACTTCCATCAAAGTCCCAAAAACCTCCATTATTACCACTATAAGCAACGCCATTGTATAAAGTAGCTGTATTAGTACTTACTATGCTATCAGCTGAAGTTCCTGAACCTGAGTAGCTTCTTTCGCTTCCCGCGTCTAAAGCTAACTTTAAATCGTCTGTTACTATATTTGGTCCTCTATAAAATCCCATATTATATTGCTCTTATTAATGATTTAACACTCCAGTCATCTGAAGTCACTGTTGCTAATAATCTCATATTAGCTCCTGATATATCCACGCTTAAAACCACATCTGATGTGTCCCCTAAGTCATTAGTCGATGTTTCTGTAAATTCCACTAAAGGAGTTGTGTCTCCGTTATGACAAGCATATACTGTACCTGATCTTACATTTGTACCTTTCTTAACTACAAAGTCAAAGAAAGCTGCTGTATAAGTAGCGTGAGCTACCTGAGCAACTACTTCAGCTGCCGCGGAATCTATATCTGTGTTTTCTTGGTTTGAAAGTAAAGCTGCTTGTATTTTTATATTACCTGCTACATCTAACTTCTCACTTGGAGAAGATGTTCCAATACCAAGACCAGTTGTATCTAATCGCATTTGCCTGTACCCTGATCCTGATGAACCTGTTGGCACAAAATGAAGGTAATTTGTAGATGCGTATATTGTAGGAGCTCCCGCAGAATATAGACCTCCCCATTGTAAGTTGTTTCCGTTTTGTATTATAATACCACCCTCAACGTGTAACTTATCTCCAGGTGAAGTTGTGTTAATCCCGACGTTTCCACCGTTTAAGTACGAATTACCTGAGGACTGTATTAAATTTGCTGTTACTCCAGCATTAGTTACTGTTTCAATTACACCATCATTGGCGCTATCTGTATAAAATCTATGAGTTTCGTTTCCAGCATTGTTTTGAAATGAAACTAAATCAATATTACCAGGTGAACCACCCTTAACAACTAAAGCATCACCAGGAGTAGTAGTACCTATACCTACGTTGCCTGAGTTTTTAAATATAGTATTAGTAGCTAAAGAGCTAGAACCTATTTCTAGCACATTTGAAGAATTTAATTTTAATATATCTCTAAACGCTCCTGAACTATCTTTAGTTATAATACCTATGTTATTATTCATAGCCAAATCACCGGTAAGTATCTCTCCTGAACCAGCTGAAAGTGGTAAGTAAGCTCCTACAGGTGTTGGTCCAAATGCACCAGTACCTAATTCTCTTTTTTGTATTTGATTACTTGCAGAGGTTACTAATTGTACTGATATATTATCTATGCTCCCAATAGTATTTGGGGAAGATTGAAGATATATTCTATTATTGGCTGAAGCGTTAGTAGTAGTAAATGTTTCAGCATATGTACCATTAGTAGTTCTTCCTGGAGTCGCTCCATATCCTCCTATATTTATTTGAAATTGACCTTGTGTAATTCCAGATATAGTATAAACAACTTTGTAGGTATTTCCTGGTCCTGATGACGGTAAAACGTTTGGTTGTTCAAAATAACGAGTAGAAGAGTTAACTACGCAATTAGCTTTTCCGTTAGCTATACTCCAGGCAGCAGCACCACCTTGCTCTGTCCAGTCTGTATTTGTTGCGAAATCCCCATTTGTTACTAAATCTGCACCTATAGTTTCATTTGCTACTAATACAGAAACTGAGTCTGTATTAAATGGTAAATCAGAAACACCAAATGTTCCGTCTACGTCTAATTTAAAATCAGGTGAAGTAGTATTAATCCCTACGTTTTTATCTGTGTCTATAGTAACTGCAGTTGCATTGTTTTGAACAAGTACAACTTGAGTATTTGAGTCAGAACCTATTCTTGTAGTATTACCTTCTTGCTGGAATATACCAGCACCAGCATTTGTATCGTTTATATATATATAAGGGTTTGATGCATTTGCAACTGTTACGTTGGTTCCATTTACAGCAACATTACCCGAAAAAGTTGCGTTACCATCTGATAAGATGGTCATAGCTGTAGTAGTACCATTAACTATAAACTTCTGACCAAAACCTGACTGAGCTTGTTGTTTTAAATAATCACTTTCAAAATATGAATACGCCTTTGTTGCTGAGTTTACTGTATACACTATACCACCTGAGTACGCGGCTGTTCCGTTTAAACTTAACCATTTTGCAGACCCTCCTCCTGATTGAGGACTAGTAGTTCCAATCCCGACGTTACCTGCACTATCAATACGCATTTTTTCTGAACCATTATTTGAAAAAACAGTATCACTTGCTCCATATGCACTTAATACAAAATTTGCATTAGTGTTATCATAAGCAATGTTTGCTTTTTCAGTTCCATTATTACCCCAAGCAATCGAAGTGTATTGTGAGCCTGAACTATCAACCCATATACCATTATCATTTCCACCATATACTGTTAATTTTTTACTTGGACTCGTAGTCCCGATACCAACATTGCCGTCAGCATCAAAACGCATTGTCTCATACCATCCACCATTATAGCGACCAATACCAAGTTCAGCATTAGCAACACGAGTAAATACAATGTCTCTTGAATTTGGATTATTCCCTAAGTAATAAGAAGTGCCACTACCAATTGAACTAGTATCACCGTAAGCTAATACACCACCTGCAATTACTAGTTTTTCACCTGGAGCTGTAGTCCCTATACCTACGTTACCATCTGAATCAATACGCATTCTTTCTGTGTTTGCAGTAGAGAGCTTTATATTGCTAGAACCTACAGAATTTAAAGATATATTACCATTTCCTTGTACTATAGTTTCAGATGAAGCGTGGAAGTTTATTAAACGTAGCGCACTATTAAAATTATCTAATCTCCCAGTTTCTGTCCCTGATATTCTTAGACTCAAAGACCCAAGAGTCGCGTTGTCTGCTATAAAGTTACTTGATGTCCTTATATCTCCTGCCACATCTAACTTAGCCCCAGGATTAGTCGTTCCGATACCTACGTTACCTGAGGATTGTACGTTAAACAAGTTGCCTGCAGTTCCACCAAAAGATGTTACATTAACAAGGTTTGCTGTTTGCCCATTTTTTGAAAGGATTGATAAAGGTATATGTGATGTGGCTGAAGGATTAATTTCTAAAACTCCAGTTCCATTAAACCCGTAGCTGCTATTAATTTGAAATCCGTTATCACTAATTGCTCCACCGCCTCCTGATATTACAAGTTTAGCCCCAGGAGCAGTCGTCCCGATACCTACGTTGCCATTTCCATTTGGATTTATTAATATGTCTGAGTCAGTTGCTGAGGAAGTTATACTTAGATCGCTACTTGATTTTGAGATTCTACCATATTCAGTGCCTGCCGATTTTAACACTATGTCCCCACCTCCAGCATCTAACCTAATGTCATCTGGTGCGTCAATAGTGAAATCACCACTACCGCTCTCTGTAAAAGTAACCGCATTTAAACCATCTGAAGTTATAGATAAAACACCCTTAGTTATACTTACGTTACCTGCAAAAGTAGAAAGACCGCTTGAGTTAACGGTCATAATAGGTACTCCTGAAATGTCAGCTACAGCAAATATCTCTCCTGATAAGTCATCAGTTACAGAAAATAATTGTCCTTGAGTTCCTTGTACGTCTAAGACTGAACCAGGTGTAGGTGTTCCAATACCTAAACGTTGATTATCGTGATCTATATATAAAGGTGTTGGCACATCATTGCTCCTCATTATAGAAGACACAGTGAGTGACCCAGCATTCCCGCCAGATACTTTACCAACTAAACCTACGTTTTGTATAAAATTAACACCAGTTGGTTTTGTAAGAGTAAGTCCACCGCCTGGTTTTACATATATTGTGTCTCCAGTTGTAGGCGTTACACCGTCTATAGGTGAAGTGGTTATATTTAAAAGCTCACCTGTTACAACTACATATCCAAAAGCATTATTTATAAGGTCAGATTGTAAAAGCCCAATAGCAGCCATTTTATCTTCGTCAGAAGCATCAGCTACCGCAACTTCTATTACAGCCGTAGCGCCGACGTTACCGGTTTGATATACTGGTGTACCTTTTGCTATAGTAACACCTGAAGTGTTTTTACACTCTATAATCACATCTGTGGCAGATGTAACTATGTTAGCTGGATCTACCCAATCAACTTGACTACCAGTTGAAGCAAGTATTTGACCGTTGCTTCCTACCTGACCGTCTTTGTCTTCTATACCAGCCTGTACTTCTATATTACTTTTAAACTTCATGTGTTAATTTTTTATTATTAACCTATCTTCTGTACCAAAACTCTAACGCTATTAGTTGGTGTTGCAGCAAATGTAATTGTTGCTTCAGAAGTAGATCCTCTTTCAACATCTGCGTAAACAGTTTCATCAGTTGTTACATCGTAAAGCTGTATAATAACATCTTTAGTTCCTAAGCTGTGAGTTATAGTTGCCGTATCTGTTATTGTTACCGCATATGTGTTTGAAGAATTTGTATCTGTGTTTGTTACAGTTGCCGTACCTGATGCATAAGCAACGCTTATTCCAGTACCGGCATTTACATTACCAATACCTACCGTTGTCAATGTAGCAAGGTCTGTGTCAGATTGTACAATTATAAAATCCGCTTCTGTAGCACTACCAGCAGCTTGATCTGTTTGAACTATAACAGAATCACCGGGGGTTAAAGGAGTTGCTGCATTACCAAAAAAGTCTCCTGCTACTGTAACTACGTAGTAATCACCTACGGCAATTGCTCTGTCTGTATATAAATCGTCTCCAGAGCCATCAGCTATTATTCCGGTACTAGCATTGAAACCACTTTTAAACTCCAGTAATCCCGTAACAGCATCTTGAACAAATGCGGTAGTTGCTATTTTAGTCGAACTATCACCTGATGCAGGCGTTGCTACATAACCATAACCGCTAGCATCTCTAGCTACTAACTTACTTACGGTTGCAGCCTCCGTACCTTCTACGTTTACAATTGGAACAGCGGGCGTTGTATTATCTATAGTTATATAAGTACCCGCTCCAATACCGGTTAGCGTACCTACAAATTGATCTGCTGAAGATATGGTTATATCCTTACCTGATCTAGTTATTGTTGTAGTACCTCCTTGTATAAAATCAACCGTTTCATTATCTTCTACAGATTCAGCGGTTCCTCCGTTAGCAGATAGGTTCCAACTATATATATCAGCTAAAGCAGCCCATGTGTTATCTCCTCTTAAATATGTTGTTGCATCTTTAGTTCCAGTAGCAGATAAATCTATGGTGTAAGATCTTTTTACCGATGTTCCACTGTTTGTTAGACTTACATAAGTACCATTTGCAAAATCAGTTTGAACTAAACTAACCCAAGTGTCAGTTGCATTGGAGTAGTACTTAGCTATTGTATCGCTACTGTCAAAATATATCTGAGCCGCTGCAGCTGTTGGTGCCGTACCGGTGATATGTAGCTTAGCGTTCTGTAATTGATTATCGCTAAGATTAATGTTATTTAAAAAAGGTATTGCCATAATTAGTTCATATATGCTTTGCCTGATTCAGCAGAAGCGAAGGTTATTGTTAAATTGTTTTCATCGATGTATACTATATCTCCGTAACCTTTCTGCCCGGTGGACAAAGCCATAGTTACAGAAGGAAACTTGTCTAGGTTGTGTTGAACGGTCCACGTTGCACTGGCAGATGCTTGCACAAATGTATACGTTTCGTTCGCTCTAGCCCAAACGTTATCTCCTCGTAGGAATGTAGTATTATCAGGCGTACCAGTAGCTGACAATGATGCTGTAACTTCTACGTTACCTGTTTGAGGCGTCGTAGGTGTCATATCTATAAACTCAGTATCAAGAGCTCTAACACTATCAACACCTGTAGCACCGAGTTCTAAATAAAAGTTTACAAGAGTGTAATAGTGATCCATATCTATAGATCCATTACCTCCTAAATATTCTAATGTTAATGTATAAAAGTTAGTTGTACCAATTTGCGTGTACCCTCTCATTATATAATGCCCAAATGAACCTTTACCGGCTACATCTTGGAATAGTACTTGCTCATCTATTAAATACTCTAAGAAAGGTGAAACAATCTGACCCGAGAGGTCCATGTTTGATATTACTATAGATGTAATGCTTGACCAAGGTGTGTCATCACCGCTTCCAGCTGCAAAAGCAAAAGTACCTGCTTTAAATGAAGGGTCTTGTACAAACTGATAGTTCATCTGACCGGCAATTGCCACCTTACCGTTTATATTCAGGTAGTCCGCTACTGCTTTAGCCGTATACTGCTTCGTTTGTCTATTGACGGAATCAGTACCTACCCAAGCATCTGTATCAGTTATAGTCTGATCGTAAGGATATGAATATATTATTGCCATGTTTATTTTTTATTTTGTCTTCTTTCTGCCTTAGTACCGTCTTTTTTACTCTTACCCTGCGTTCCACCTCTGTTATGAGACGATGTAACACATCTTTTAGTATTATGGTCGTAATCGTGTCCTTTAGGACAATCCTTTCTTTGACTCTCAGCTTTAAATCTCCTTCTTCTGTCGGTCATAGCGTACTTCTTGTCCCTGATTGCCTTAGCCTTCGCTGCTGCTGGACTTAATTTTTGCTTCGGTCCGCCTTTTCTTCTTGGTTTTGCCATAATAGTGTTTTCGTATACATTATATACTTACATGTTATACCTAAATTTTACAATATACACAAACGCGACGATAGCCTCTTATTAATATATATAACTAGCTAATGTCACACTTGTTGAAATAAAAAAACGTTGCAAATAGAGAGTGATGGGGTTGCACCTTTACATTACCTCGACAATCCTATAGGAAAACGCGTTTTAGTTTTAGGGGCCCCCGGCCTTTTTTTCGGCTTTGGCACACGGTTTCGGCTTTTCGGTGCGGTTTACGGTGCAGGTTCAGGCTTATGCTATCGGGTCTGGTACTGCGGTGCGGCTTACTGGCATCTGGACCCTGGCTGTTCGGCTTCTGGTTGTGGTTCGGCTACGGCTTACGGCTTGCCGTTTGTATAGCATTTGTACAAGACGAATACGATGGAGATCCGATAATATAAGTGAATCTAAAATAAATATAAGATATGAAACCAATAGTAACCAGAATAGATCAACAGATCTACGACAGATACCCAGGACAGGTTGACCAGATCAAAGCCTACATCGAGATCATGAAAACAGACTACGACCAGGATCAATTCCTTGAAGAAGATATACTTGAAGACATACTAACTAAATTAGATATAATATAATGTACAGATCAGAAATCAGAACCAGACCAGATGGAACCAGTTACGTGCAATGTATCTGGATCGGAGACCAGACTAAGGATCAGACCAGGGAACAGCAACTGACCTCAGCCCAGCTCAAGGCTTGGAACACGACTGAGTAATGCTCAGGACCGGAGGCGCAGCCGAAGGCTGTATAGCACGTATAGCATACTGCGTATAGCATTTTGACAGAGTGAACACGATCTCATTTCGATAATATAAGTGAATAACAAATAAAATATAAATTATGAATAACTTAGAAAAATTATTAAAAATAGAAAAAATAGTAAATCAAAAAGATCTAAACGAATATATCAAAGTTCTAATAGAAATTGAAAAAGAATATACAAACTAAATACGAAGACAATTCGATAATATAAGTGAATAACAAATAAAATAATAATAACTAAATAAATTTAAATTATGTCAAATCAAGAATTAATTACAAACGCGATCGCAAACATGTCAAACGAAGAAAAAGCGACTATCTTCCCTCCGATCACAAGAGCCAACTTCGTAGTCCGTAAATCATGGCTCGGCCGAAATCAAATCATAACTTTCAACACGAAAGCGACTAAGACAAAGCCAAGTGTCAAAGTAACGTACAATCACGATGAAGTACTGGAACTAATGCTCCCGAAACTAAACATCATGCCATGTTGGATCAAACGTGGATACTGGTCACAGTCGACTGATATGCCGGCTAACACGAGACATCTGTCAGATCGTGTAACAATTGAAACTGAGGCTACTGAAAAGTAGTCTTAGGATCAACCCCTGACAACACAAACACGAGTAACAAACGATAATATTAACAAATAAAACAAAAATTATGTATTCAAATTGCTGCGGCTCAGAAGCGAGCTATCTATCAGACGAGTTATGTGGATCATGCCTGGAATGGGCAGAATTCGATAACGAAGAGTAAACAAAAAACGTGACAATAGCCTACTATTATATTAATATAACAAGCTAACGTCACACTTTTTAACCTTACCGCTTCGGAAGTTCCGTTGCGAGGCTTGGCCTGGGTATTTTGCTATACACCGGAAGAGTAGACTCCGCCCTACGCGACGTTTAAATGCTATACATCACCCAATATGCTACGATCTTAAGTGAAAATCACCTAAAAACCTCCACTTTGTAGGCAAATTAACTAAAAAACACTCTATTTGTAGTGAAATTACCTAGTTTTACTCACTTTGAGAGGTAGTGTAATACTTTCTCTACTATTTTTACTCACTAATATTTTTACACCTTTACAAAACAAATACGATCACCTAACGATAATATATGTGAATTTAAAAATAATACTTATGAAACCAAAAAATGTTGAATTTATTGAAGAATTTATAGAAATACTAGGTGGCGACAATTTTTTCCTATGCGACCTGATCGATCAAGAAGAACTATTTACTATGCAAGGTGAGTTAGCCCAACTAATATGTGATCACGCTAACAACGGAACTTCAGTGGCAAGACATTTAGTACCATTATTACCTAATACATTTAAAGTAGAATAATATGAAAGAATATCACGGATTTAATAGCGAACAAGAGTATGAAGAGTATGCACAGTTAATGTGGTTAATAAATAATAATCAAGAATAATATGATGACAATGAAAGAAGTGTGTGCATACGTCGCACAAAAGAGAAAAGCGGATGCTATACATCACCGCAAAACAGTAACTCAGGGTGAATATTGCTCAGGGTTGACAGCGAAAGAATACCGAAAAGTGAAAACTAAAGGTAAAGGATCAGGTAGTAAAGGTAGATCGTTCTCCCACACTAAATTGTGGAACCACTACAACCAACCAGTGACTACAAACTAAATACGATCACCTATTGATAATATATACGAAATTAAAATAATAAACAATGAGAAAACTATTAAGTAAAGCAAACAGAGTATTAACCGATCTTGGCACCGCGGCGGCCTGGGCAATAAGAAATTAACTATGGAATTATGTGAAAATATAACCGTGAACGGTTGGGATTTTGAACTAGTAGAAAACGATGTAAATGATATATTCTACCAATGTAGAGGCGAAGTAATGTACGACGACGAACACGATGAAATGCCAGAACCAAGTCTTTGGCGAGCAGCGCAAAAATTAGTAGATATACTAGTGAATGACGGCTTAAGAGTATACGCTGGTCACTCTGAAAAAGGCTGGGTAGAAGTAACAATAAATGTAAATAATGGAGCATAGAGGTTATTCATATAAAGAAATTCAAGTAACAAATTGGCAAGATGTCACGTCAACAATGTACCAATGCAACGACGTTGATCTACTCAAACACACAGATGTAAGCGTGTTTACAAAGTTCACTGAAAAGAGAATGCAAGAAGCGATCGACTACTACATAGATAATGTAGAATACCATAAAAGCTTAAAACCTCTAACCGAAAAAGCGGTAAAAGATTTTTACAAACTGAATACGATTAAAGATTGATAATATATACGAATCTAAAACTAATATAATGAAAAATACAATTAAATTTATCCACTCAAAACAAATAGTATTAAACGGTAAAGTATATAAACCATATCTTGTCGGTGAGTTACCATCAACGTTCGGTTTTATCTACAACGAAGATAAAGATCAAGAAGGTATAACTGAGTGGTTCAACTACAAAGGATTAACTTACTTAAAAAAACAATAATATGAAGTTAGCAGCGGATCTATTACAAGAATTATCAATGTACATCAACCTCAACTACGAAGATGATTGGTACTTACAAGAAAAAGTAAATGAATTAAAAACTAGAATATATGAGCAATAAAAGAAACTTATACGAAATAGCGGAGAGCGTCGCTAACATAACTCTCGAACTAATGGAAGACAGTATTGACTGGCAACTAGGCGATTATCCCGCCGACGGTGACGACTACAATGCTATACACCAGCAAGTAATGCAACGTGCGATCGAAATAATGTACAAACAAAACACGATCACCCAATGATAATATAAATGTAATACGGAAGCAAACATCGGTGGACCGGCCGGTATATCTAATGATGAAAATGAGTTAGACGCCGATCACGCTTCTTTATAAAAGTTAACTGAACTGGTGAGGGATCGTTATGAACTCAGGAATGTTAACAAACCCAGCGAATAAATAACGTCTCCACTATGTGGCTAGGAAATGTCTGGGTAGGACGATATGGTAACGAAGATAACTTCAAACGGGTTCGATTCCCGTACGTCCGCTAATTTAAAATTAAATAAAATGAGTAAAACAAAATTTAACGGATTTGAAAAGTATTTCATTCAAACAGCGTTAAGACACGCTATTGAAGAAGCAGAAAAAGATGTATTAGCTACTGAATCTGAAGGTAAAAGATCATTGTATGCACCCGGTTATTTCACTATGGTAGGTAATGAGATCATTGATAAAGTAAATAGTATGACACTTAAAAAATACCAAGATTAATTACAAACTAAACACGACTACCGATCGATAATATATATGAATTTAAAATACAAATAACATGAGCAATTTACTACAATCAATTAAACCTAAGTACATTAAACTTATTAATCAAAGTGATTACAAGTTTACGTCAACAAGAATTATTGCTAAACTAGAAAGCAGTAAGTTTTACGGTGAGCTAACTATAAGCGAGATCAGAGATATCTACGATATGTGTAATATAAATGCACTCAGAGTATCAGCGTGGGACTACAGGTTTGGCGATAACATTTTAATAGATAGCGATGACTAAACAAGAACTACAACAACGAGCAAGCGACAAAGCTTTCGCTAAAATGTCTATGCTCTTGATTACGATCGAGCAAAACAAAGAAGATATACGTACAGGTAACTACGGAGGTGTTACATCACACGAGATGGATATAGTATTAAACAGTAATAAAATAGAATTAAAGGTGTGGCAATACATCACTAAATTAATAGAAACAGATGAAGAATAAATATATAACCGATGAGTTAATAGCTCAAAGAATGGAATCAAAAGGTTGGATTGAAGGTTGTGATGATGAGCATGCTAGAAACCAAGTACTTGCACACTATGAGTGTGAGGTAACAGATCAATGGCAAAACCCTGACTTCAGTATATATGAAGAGTCAACCGCTGATGGCTACTCTGTATGGATAGCTGCCGCTGATACAACTCGTATAAACGTAAACGAAGATGTGTACTACTATGAAAACGAACTTACAGACGCGTTATACGAAGTAATACCTGACTACAATCAGATATACTGTGACAACTATGACTTTGTTGAAGATGCTATCACTAGACACTACGAAGATCTATTATGTAAAATGGAAGACGAAATTATAGATGAGTTACTTAATGAAGGTTATAACCATAAAATAGTTAACCCTATAAACACGCTACAATATATAGAAATGATCTCTCAAGATTGTAGTTTTTTAGACGGTAGCTCAAGAGCTATAAATCTAACAGTAGATGAAGACTATAGGTATTTAAACTATGCTAGTCAAATAATTAAAGACAGAGCCAGGTATGAGATTGTAGCTAATCATTATGGTCTAACTATCGAAAGAGCTGTTAAAGGTGAATTAATATTTAAAGAATTAAAAAATGAAAACTAAAAAACAAACAGTACCTAAATGGTTTAAAGGAACCATATATGGTGAAGGTGAAACAGTAACCAATCCGTTCAGTGGCGAATGCTATACACTCAACAGCCTCGAGCTCTCAATGTACGATTATATTATGGGTAGCCAATATATATTTGAAGTAGCACCTAAAACAGTTACACCTAAACAAGTTAGCGAGTTTCAAAAAGCGTTGAACTGGTTTCGTAAAAATAATGTTGAAGCATATATGGTGTTGCTTGATTAATACAAACTAAACACGATCGCTGATCGATAATATAATAAACAAAAACTATGAACTTATTAACACAAAATACTAAACTTAAAAAAACATCAAAAGAACTCGGGCTCCGGGTCTTTAACTTCGGTATTCCTGCCTACAAATCTGCTAGCGGGAAACTGACGTGCCCAATGGCTGACAGTTGTGTTAAATTCTGTTATGCCAAGAAAGGAGCCTACATCTGGAGTAACGTAAAACCTGCGTTTGAAAAGCGTTATCAACTCAGCAAGACTGACATGTTTGTTGATGCTATGAACGCTGAAATACGTAAGAAGAAACCTGATTACGTCAGAGTCCATGATAGCGGCGATTATTATTCTCGCGCATATCTAAAAAAGTGGATCGACATTGCTAATAGCAATCCTAACGTACGGTTTTACAGTTACACCAATATGATTGATATGATGTTAAAAACCTCATTACCAAGTAATTACGATATAATATTCAGTGACTCTGGAAAACAAAAACATTTAATAGATGAGACAAAACATAGACATACAAAAATTTTCTCAAGCCATGCTGATCTTAATAGGGCTTCGTATACTGATGCCAGCTCTATTGATTTAATGGCTACTAAGTGGTTCAATAAAACAAATAAAGTAGGATTAGTATTTCATTAATGATAGCAATAATAATATGGATAATAGCGTATCTTTTATGTTTAACAATACTATTATACATAGAAGATATTACAGACTGAACACGATCAAACAAAGATAATATAATAAACAAAAACAAAAAACTTATGAACAATTTTGAAAAATTTAGATCTGACAATTCGTCAACAATTTCAACAGGTAGATATTATACCGAAAACAAAACGCTTGTATTAATATACGAAAACGGTGGTGTATACGAGTACGAAGACGTACCATTATTTTATTGGCGTGGATTAATGAACGCTGAATCTAAAGGTAAATTTATTAACACTAACATTAAAAGATTATTTAAATTCACTAAAAGATAATAAATGACAGAAAAAGATATTACTAAAATAGCCGAGCTAACTGCTAAAATTATTATAGATCATTTAGAAGCAAAGCAAGACGAATGGAATCAAGACTTCCAAGTATCAATGGAGAATATTAAACAAGACGGCTTTGGTAATATGCGTATGATGTCTGAGCAAGAAATAATACACATGCAGATAGACGAACTACAGCAAGAGTTAGACAAAGCAGTTGAGGATGAAAACTTCACATTAGCTAGTAAAATAAATAATAAAATTATTAACCTAAATAAAAAATTAAAGTAATGAATATATTTTATCTATCTCACGATCCTGTGCAAGCAGCTAAGTATCAATACAATAAGCACGTTGTAAAAATGATACTTGAAACCGCACAACTATTATGTACAGCTCATCACGAGTTAGGTACTAATATTGATATACCATATAAAGCTACGCATAAAAACCATCCGTCAGCTATATGGGTTAGATCCTCTGCCGAAGCATATATGTGGGCATACGAACATATGTTAGCTCTTGGTAAAGAATATACAAAACGTTACGGTAAAGAACATCTTACAATCGCTAAATGCCGCGATGTGCTATACACTTTGCCTAACGGTATATCTGATAAAGCTTTCGAGCAGCCACCGCAATGTATGCCTGACGAATATAAAGTCAACGGTAATAGCGTACTTGGCTACTGGAATTATTACGAAAACGAAAAACACACAGTAAAAAACAAAAATGAGCAGAAAATTATACGTCCACACAACATCAACGAATTATGCGAACATTAATACAAAAATTCAAAAAGAACAGAAGAAAAGCAAAACACGTGAAGTTTCTTCACTTAAAGATAGCAGAGCTACACGGTGAAATAATTGCTGAATCTTTTAAAGGTGAATTTCAATTTAATAAAGGTATAACTGTTATATACAGTAATGTAGAAAATAAAGCAAAGCTTTTAAAAAAGTATAACAGAAGATTAAAATTAATAGTGTACTAGTGTGACGATAGCTAGTATATAATAATAGTAAGAGGCTAATGTCACAGTACGAAAGAAATACAAGATATTTAGAGTTGCATCGTATAATATACAGACGTGATCCAGTAAATGATTTACCTACAGAAACTTTTGATTGGGGTAAGTTTTATGAAAATGGAACGCATGAATGTTATACTTTGTTTAACTCTAAAGCTAAAATAAATACATATAAGAGCCTTAAGTGGCATATGTATGTATTATGGTACTTGAATCCACAATTGGATCAAGACTCGTTTAGCGCATTGATTGAGTATATATGTGATAAAACTAAAGGCTTCGTAACATTTAATGTATCTGAGCAACTATTACAAACTATGTTATACGATGTTTCACTTATGGATTTGGAAAAACCTCCGCCTAATAAGCTTCGTAAAATAATATTTAAAGATAGTTCAGGGTTAGATATGCGACAAAAGCTTACTATAGTAGGTCAAATGATAGGTAGAAACAAAATTTCATCAAGTGAAATATATGACGCTATGCTATTAATAAACCATGACAATCAAAAAATAACTATAAGTAAGTTAGCTGAGTCTTTAAATTGTTCTACAAGAACTATACACAGGAATATGAATAATGAACTTAAAAAAGAAAAATCACTTTTAAACAAAGAATTTTAAAATTACAGAACGGACACGATGAGTGCACGATAATATATATGATATGAAAAAATACAATATACAAAACTATATAAGGTATAAAGAAGATCTAAAAAGATCTATGCCTGAAGGTTTGTTTTGGGATGAATATACAAGAGATCAACTTATAGTAAAGTTTATACCATTAGTTGAGAACTTAGCTAGAAAGTTTTCTACATCTGATCAAGCATCAGGTGTATTAAGCATCAATGATCTGATACAATGCGGTTGTGAAGGATTAGTTAAGGCTGTTGACCGATTAGACTGGACTGTTTTACACGAGTCTGAGGACGTTGAAAAAACATTAAAGTCATTCTTAAGCAAGCGAATCAAAGGAGCTATTAGAAGACGTATAGATATATGTAGGGGTAACATTAGAATACCAGAACATAAGCTAAATGAAATACGTAAAAATCCTGATGATAAAAAAGCGGTTGCTTTGTTTTTCAACTCAGTGTTTTTAAGTATAGACACGGCTAGAAGCGACGAAGATGAAGGTGAATCCTGGAGTGAATCAATACCTGATAAGTCTGAGCCTTATAACATTCACTTAATGAATGCTTACTTGAAAAGTCTAATGAAAAAACATTTAGACGCAAGAGAGTATGAAGTATTGAGGTTGTCTTATGGTTTAGATTGTGATAAGCACTCAGCAAAAGAGATTGCAGAGATATTAGATATCAAAGGTAAGCGCTATTATGTTACTGTTTCAGAGTTGAAAAAGCAAGCAGTACAAACGCTAATAGATAACGTAGATCACTCGCAAGTGCTTGATTACCTTTAATTTAAGTCAATAGAGTAAAGTAAAAAGAATACTAAATACGTAATTATATTAATATGGAAACACAAACATTAAACCAAAAACTAGCGTCAATTCAAACGCGATTTAAATCAAAAAAGAGTAGGTTCAATTCTTTTGGTAGATACAATTTCAGATCTGCTGAAGATATATTAGAAGCTACTAAACCTTTTTTATTAGAATTAGGTGTATCAGTAACGGTTAATGAATCGTTAATAGCTACCGATCCTTTTCCAATAATGGAATCGAAAGCTACGATAACAGATGGAGCTGATGCTATACATGCAACTGCTGTAGTCGGCGTTGACCTTGATCAAAAGGGTATGCAAATGCCTCAAAAATTCGGTAGTTCATCCAGTTATGGAAAAAAATACTCATTAGGTAATTTATTCTTAATTGATGATACAGCAGACAGCGATGCTACAAATGCACACGGTAAAGCACCAAAAGCAAAAAACACATTAACCTCAGAAAAAGATCCAGCTTATCCAAAAGCGGTCGAGTTTATTAAAAAAGGAGGTAAGTTAGATGCTATAAAAGCTAAATACAATATCTCTAAAGAGATAGAAACAAAATTAACAACACTATAGTATGGAAGATTTTAACAAGAGTGAGGTATTAGAAAGGCTTAGAAGCGACGAAGATTACTACGGCGACTTTGGAAAACAGTTTAGAAGTAATTCAGACATCTCAACATTGTTAACAAATCCTCTTGCGCTAGGCGCTCCACAAAAACCAAATATTAATTTCTTGATTGGTGGTTATTTTCACACAGCAATACTTGAGCCAGAGAAGCTTAAAAAGTATAGGATAATTGAATCAACAACTAGAAATACAAAAGCGTACAGAGAGATTTCAGGTGGAGAAATGTGTTTGTTACAACATGAAGTAGACAACCTAGAATTGTTAATCGATACTATGAACTCGAATGATGTTTGTAAAAGTTTAATAAACGGTGTCAATGTTGAATACGAACAACCTGGAATTAAAAAGATTGAAGGATTATGGTGGAAAGGTAAAGCAGATATTGTTAATCACGATGATCAATTAGTAATTGATTTGAAAACAACAGGTGATATAACTAAATTCAGAAGCTCAGCTTTCCGTTACAATTACGACAGTCAAGCGTACATATATCGTAAGCTATTCGGTTATGACTTGGTATTTATTGCAATAGATAAAAAAACAAGACAGCTAGGTATCTTCGATTGTTCTGAATCTTTCTATGAAAGCGGTAAGGAAAAAGTACAACAAGCAGTAGAGCAATGGAAATTGTTTTACGAAAATCCGGATTTCGATCCAAAAAATTATTTTATTAATCAAACACTTTAATCAAATGGCAAGAAGTAAAAAAAGAGTATGCACAGTAACAGGTATGAGAACAAATGAATCTAACTTTTACAGAAACCAAACACATGTAAAAGCAGTAGATAATCTACGGAGAACAACTGGTGCAAACAAAGAACAATTAACAAGAATGTTTAATCAATTAAATACATACTAAAATTATGGCTAGCATTATCAAAGCAAATATTAATTTAAACGAGATCCCTAAGGATAAAATATACAAAGGGAAAAAAGGATCTTATTTACCAATCACTATCACTATCAACGATGAAGTGGATCAGTTTGGTAATCAAGGCCCAGTAGTAGTAGAACAATCAAAAGAAGAGCGCGAAGCAAAAGTAGCTAAAGTTTATTTAGGTAATGTCAAAGTCGTATGGACTAATGGCGATAACGTTGCAGCAGCTCCTAGAACAGATCAACCTCAGCAAGCGGCACCTGCTCAATCGTTTGCTCCTGCAGATGATGATCTACCATTCTAAATTTAGAACAAGTAATAGTTCTTATTTAAGATACAAAACTTTATTATATATGTATAAGAATAACGGAGAAACAGCGTGTCAAATATGCCATGCTGGTATGACTATAGAGGATTTTGAATTTTGTGACATATGTCCTCATTGTAGAGACGAAGAATAATTAAATTAAATTAAATAACCTATGCAAATAGAGACTACAGAGATCAATGGATTTGCGATTGACACGTTCAATCAGCATGGTCTAGAGCAAGGGAAGAAGCAGGGTATATGCCCTAATTGTTCTCATACTAGAAAACCTGCGAATAAGAAAGCGAAGTGTGCTTCTTATGACTGGGAACGGGGTCTCGGTACTTGTCACAATTGTAATACATCATTTCAACTTCATACTTACAAGCGTAAGGGTAAAGCTGAAAAAGTGTATATTAAACCTGAACCTATTGTTGTTGAGCAACCGAGCACTAAGGTTGAAGAATGGTTTAAAACAAGAGGTATTTCACAACAGACTCTCATTGATTTAAAAATTAGTGAGGGTCCTGAGTGGATGCCACAGACCGGTAAAACCGAGAATGTAATAAAGTTCAATTATTTTATGGGCGGCGAATTAACTAATGTTAAATACCGTGATGGAAGAAAGAACTTTAAATTATATAAGGGTGCTGAGAAAGTATTTTATAATATAGATAGTATTGTAGGATATGAATATTGTGTTATAGTAGAGGGTGAAATGGATGTATTAGCATTACATGAAGCAGGTATTACAAACGCTATATCAGTTCCTAATGGAGCAACACTTAACTCTAATAACTTAGACTACTTAGATAGTTGTATTGATTACTTTGAAGATAAAGAAAAGATTATATTAGCTGTAGACTCTGACGAAGCTGGACAAGCATTACAAACAGAGTTAATTAGAAGGCTAGGATCTGAAATTTGTTTTCTATCAACATTTGAAGATTGTAAAGATGCAAATGAATACCTACAAAAATATGGAGCAGACAAACTTACGGCTAGAATTACAGGAGCAAAACCGGTACCGCTTGAGAATGTTACTACTTTCAGAGACATCGAAGATGAGATTACTGACTTTGTTAGGAATGGTTTCAAAAAAGGATTTCAAGTTGGTCTTCCAAACTTTGATGATATCTTTTCAACTTATACCGGTCAATTTATTACTGTCACTGGTATTCCTTCTTCCGGTAAAAGTGATTTTGTCGACCAAATGGTTGTCGGTTATAATGCAAACTATGGCTGGAAAACAGCTTTCGCTTCGCCTGAGAATGTACCTACCTATCTGCACGCTCACAAATTAATGCGTAAGACTTGGCAAGGTATGCCAACAAGAGATGATATCGGCGGCGATAAGTGGAATCAAATAGCTGATCACTGTAATAGTAATTACTTTCATATAGATATGGAACGCTACACATTAGAGTCTGTTTTAAAGAAAGCGGCTGAACTTGTTAAGCGTAAAGGTATTAAATGCTTAGTAATAGATCCTTTTAATAAGGTTAGAGATGTAGATTGTAAGACGGAAGACGTTAATAGGTACACTATGGAATACTTAAGCAAGATAGAAATCTTTGCTAAAAAGTTTGATGTACTTGTATTTATTGTAGCTCATCCTACTAAAATGTATAAAGACAAAGACGGCAAGATTGAAGAGCCTACTATGTATAACATTAAAGGAGGTGGTGAATGGTACGATGCTTCTTATCACGGGCTATTAGTTCATAGAGATTATGAAGCTAAGACTGTTAAGTGTAAAGTTCTTAAGGTTAAGTTTCAAAACTTAGGAGAGAATGGTGCTGAAGCACATTTTAAATGGGAACCAAAGTCAGGTTGCTTTATACCTCACGAGCCATTAGATATAGGTGGTGAAAAAATGCCCTGGGAATAAATGGGTAGTGGTAATAAAAAGAAAGCAGTTAATATGGGTAGCCCACCTCATAAAGAGGAACAGTGGGAAGCATATAGATGGTGCGTTAGAAATAATATATGTATATCAGCAAAAGCTAAAAACAATTCTGAATGGTATATAGATATAGTTAACAACGGTAACACCCATACAAGCCCTGAGACTTATGGTAAAAACGATATATGGACAAAAATATTTGAATACTCAAAATATTATTATGAGAAACATAGAAAATGAATACAAAGGATTATTATCAGAAATACTCGACAAAGGAGTGGATAAATCAGATCGAACAGAGACTGGGACGAAGTCTGTCTTCGGAAGAACGATTAGACACGATATGTCACTGGGCTTCCCTATACTCACAGGAAAGAAGATAAGTTTTAATGCAGCAAAAACGGAATTGCTTTGGATACTAAACGGTAGAACTGATCTTAAGTATTTAGAAGATAACGGTGTTAAATACTGGAGACCGGATTATGAACGCTCAGGTAGAACAGATGAAACATTAGGCCCTGTATATGGAAAACAGTGGCGTGATTTTAGCGGCGTGGATCAACTAAAAAATCTTGTGTATAGCATTATAACAAACCCTGACTCAAGACGCCTTATGGTTAGTGCATGGGCTCCACATGAGATTAATGATATGGTACTTCCTCCGTGTCATTATGCTTTTCAAGTTTATATTAACGACGGTGTTATGGATTTGATGTGGCAACAAAGATCAGCTGATGTGTTCTTAGGTTTACCTTACGATATTACAATGTATGGTTTATTATTGGAAATGTTAGCTAAAGGTGCTGGTTTAAAAGCCGGTCAACTTATTGGTCAACTCGGTGATTGTCATTTATACAATAACCATTTAGAGCAAGCAAGGGAGTATAGAAGAAGATCTAAGCGCAAGCTTCCTGAATTAGATCTTAACTCTGGTATAAAATTAATTGAGTTTAATGACTCCTCTGAGTTATTTATACCAAATAAAGACAATATAAATCTAAAAAACTACAATCCTTATCCTGCAATCAAGGCAGAGCTGAGTGTTGGTAAATAAAAACAATATGACATATTATTTATACCATATTCCAGGTAAAAAAATAGGAATAACACGTAATCTTAAAGATAGAGTTACGCGGCAACAAGGTTATACCGCAGACGAATACGAAGTTCTACTTACTAGCGATGATATAGATTATATATCTGACAAGG
>Ga0228652_1000112_pt1 | contig 58972 bp, 49 predicted proteins | sample 64DmetaG_FD_183030 | JGI IMG/M metagenome (GOLD analysis project Ga0228652, IMG submission 183030) | Seawater microbial communities from Monterey Bay, California, United States - 64D | ecosystem: Environmental > Aquatic > Marine > Coastal | place: USA: California | collected 2016-10-05
CAGCAGAGCCTAACCATATCTTAGAAGTTTACTACAAAGGAGAAAAAATAGTAAGTGGCACCGTATTCAAAAAATCAGTAATGGTTGAAAAAGGGGGGACATTAGAGATGATATTGAGTAGTCGTGGCGGCGGAAAGACTGATCTTCCAGATCTCAAATGTTATTCCTATCCCGAGGCTGTATTTTATCTAGAGCAACTAAAACTCAAAGTAGGGAACGTTAACAAAATAGGAACAATTACTAATCTTGATAGTGCATATATCGTATCTCAGAATCCGGCATTTGATCCTATCAAAACGATAGAAAGAGGAACACCGGTAGATATCTCAGTACATCAATCTAAGCCATCTCAGTGTAACTAGTATATTACACTCAATAATTAGAAATATTAAAACACCAATGATAGATATAAAAATACCTGAGTTAAAAGCCAAATTAGATGCAAAAGAAGATTTTCTCTTCCTGGATGTTAGAGAGCCGTTCGAATACGCTGAATATAACCTAGGCGCAAAGCTTATTCCACTAGGTAGTCTTCCTGGCGCACTAAATGAACTAGAGCCATTTAAAAATAAAGAAATTATCATACACTGTAGATCAGGCGCCCGTAGTGGTACAGCTAAAAATATGTTAACTGAGCTCGGTTATAAAAATGTGAGAAATGTACTTGGTGGAATACTAGAATGGCAAAGACTATATGTGAATCCATAGCAAGTTCAAGTATCAATTTGAAAATAATATGAAGATAACCACGATACGATTACGTATAAATTAAGGATCAAAATAAAAGAACAATAATTTAAGAACTATGAAAGCTCAAATGTTAAGTTGTCTGGGCTTTTTTATTGGATGTATGTTATGCCCAGATTTATTATTAACTGCTAAAAAGTATTCTTCCACATCATACTCTCCATAGGTTTTGGAGTTTTCAGGTTGTATTTAGCGTTTTTCTTCTTGTTGTAGTAGTTTTCAATTTCACCATCTACCATGAAGTAGATCAATTGCCCTACAGGCATACCCGCATATACCCTTACTGGATGTACACATGATATTTCTAATGTCCAGTGATTGCAAAATCCTACATCCCCTTTACCGGCAGTCGCATGAATATCAATACCCAATCTACCTACAGAGGACTTACCTTCTAGAAAAGGCACCGTCGCATGAGTTTCAGTATACTCCAAGGTTGCTCCTAAATATAGTGTTCCTGGTTGTATTACAAATCCCTCTTCAGGGATCTCAAAGTGATTAACTGTATTATGCTTTTTAGCATCTAGTACTTCATTCTCGTAGGTTGCTAAGTACTTACTGAGATGTACGTCATAAGAGTTAGTCCCTAGACATGATCTATCGTATGGCTCTACTACTATCTCTCCTTTATCTATTGCAATGAGTATTTGCTTATCTGTCAGTATCATACTTCTATTTTATTTGGTCTTTCAAAAACCATCCTTAACATTCTTGAATGGCAAAGGTAGCCGAATATTTTTCAATTCCATTAATGATCTTAGTTTCCATAAGTTACATTTGTACTATGCCGTTATTTTATATACAATCTACAAAGTCAAGTGGCATATTTGCCGTTTGGGATAATACTGAGTCTAACACTTATTTCGAAGATAGGCTCCGTCTCAATTCTGATGAAGTAGAACAATTGAAAGATTTTTCTGAACGTAAGAGACTAGAATGGCTCTCGTCCAGATATCTGCTACATATCATGACAGGGGCCAAAAGTCGAACTATATGTACTAAAGATGAATATGGCAAACCTGTATTGATCAATAGTGAATATCATATATCACTTAGCCATTCTGTAAATCGTACTGCTGTTATCGCCTCGAAGCATTCGGTAGGTATTGACATTCAGAAAGTTGTGAGCAAGATTGGTCGTATTGCTAGAAAATTTTGTAATGAAGTAGAACAAAATCATATACCTATTGATGATAACCAAGCATTACTATACTATCATATCATCTGGGGAGCAAAAGAATGTATCTACAAATCTTATGGAAAGAGAAAGGTAGACTTTCGAGGGCATATGAGCATATCAAAAGTAAGTAATAATCTTACATCTGGCACTGCGATAGGAAGAATAGAAATTAATGGATTTGAAGCATTATACAATATAGAGTACCGTCTAATGGAAGACTATATGATAGTTACAAGTGTGGAAATAGAATAGAATAGAATTATTTAATCTAAGCCTAAAGATTATTGTCAAGGAAGTCAAAACTCTTGTATAATATATCCAGAGAAATGACATATGGTAAATACTAATTAGAGAGAATTGGAATTTTTCGATCAGTTTTTATGACGCCAATGAACCTAGTCCTGTAAGTTAGATGAGTAACTGAAACCAACAGCAACTGGAAACTAATGCAACTTGTCAAATCAATATTATACCATTTCGTTACATGAAAAAACTTATAACTTATTATTCCAATTGATGTACAGAAATCCTTTATATTGCTGTTGTTGAGTCTTTACCCTACGATTTACTCAAAGCGCAAAAGGTGCCACGTTTGCCATTGATATAATATATAATACTGCTGACAATATGAAAACAACAATAAAATATACCCTTGTACTTGTTTTATCAAGTGTATTTCATTTTATATCTGGAGCTCAAACTAGCTCAGAACCATCTGACTACGAGCTCTATAGTACAGTCAACTGGAGAAATATTGGACCCAATAGAGGTGGAAGATCTTGTGCAGTCGCTGGAGTACCAGAAAAACCTAATTTATTTTATTTCGGAGCAACTGGCGGAGGCGTATGGAAGACCTTAGATGGAGGAAGATCTTGGAATAATATCTCTGATGGATACTTTGGTGGTTCTATAGGAAGTATATCTGTAGCACCATCAGACCCAAATGTTATTTATGTAGGTGGTGGAGAAAAAACTGTAAGAGGCAATGTTTCTTATGGCTATGGTATGTGGAAATCCGTAAATGCAGGAAAAACTTGGCAAAAATCAGGTTTACCCAACAGTCGACATATTTCCCGCATCCGAATCCACCCGATCAACCCTGATATCGTATTCGCAGCAGTAATGGGCGATCTTTATAAAGATACGTCTGAAAGAGGAGTGTACAAAAGTATCGATGGTGGCAAAACATGGAAAAAAGTCCTTTATAGCAATGCCAGCTCTGGCGCAGTAGATCTACTTATAGATCCTACAAATCATCGTATCATGTACGCCAACACTTGGACCATCCGTAGAACGCCTTACAGCTTATCTAGTGGTGGAGAGGGATCGGCTATGTACAAAAGTACAGACGGTGGAGAGACTTGGATTGACATCAGTAAAAATGAAGGCTTACCTTCTGGTACTTGGGGAATCTCAGGTGTGGCAGTATCTCCACTCAATGGAGAACGTGTATGGGCGATTATAGAAAATGATAAAGGTGGCGTATATAGATCAGATGATGGCGGCGAAACATGGAATAAATTAAACGACAAAAGAGCACTCCGACAAAGAGCATGGTACTACACTAGAATTTATGCAGATACAAAAGACGAAAACACTGTATACGTAATGAATGTGCGATACCACAAATCGACTGATGGTGGTAAATCATTCTCTGCAAACCGTGCTCCACATGGAGATCACCATGATCTCTGGATTGCTCCAGAAGATCCAAATAGAATGATCATCGGTGATGACGGTGGAGCACAAGTAACATATGATGGTGGAGAGACATGGAGTACCTATCACAATCAACCAACATCACAGTTTTACAGAGTAACTACTGACAACCACTTTCCATATCGTATCTATGCCGCACAACAAGATAATAGTACAATCAGAATAGCACATAGAACTACAGGACGGTCTATCAGTGAGAATGATTGGGAAGGCACGGCCGGTGGTGAATCTGCTCATATCGCGATTGATCCAGAAGATAATGATATTGTATATGGAGGTAGTTATGATGGTTTTTTGACTCGTCGTAATCACAGAACTGGAGATATCAGAGCGATTAATGTTTGGCCAGACAACCCTATGGGTCATGGTGCCGAAGGTATGAAATATAGATTCCAATGGAATTTTCCAATCTTCTTCTCTAAGCATAATCCTAATCGACTATATACGGCATCACAACATCTACATGTTACTGAAGATGAAGGTCAAACATGGAAAATCATCTCTCCAGATCTTACTCGCAACGAGGCGGAAAAACTAATCTCATCTGGTGGACCCATTACTCAAGATAATACAAGTGTAGAGTATTATGCTACCATATTTGCTGCTGCAGAATCTCCTATTAAAGAAGGAGTTATATGGGTCGGAAGCGATGATGGTCGACTACACGTAACTCAAGACGGAGGTAATAACTGGGTTGAAATCACTAGTAGTAAGATGCCCAAATACCTTATGATCAATAGTATAGACCCAAATCCATTTGATGCGAGCAGTTGTTATGTAGCGGGTACTATGTATAAGTCTGGCGATTATAAACCTTACCTATTCAAAACTGATAATTATGGTAAGTCATGGATACAGATTACAACTGGAATTCCTAACGATCACTTCACAAGAGTACTCAGATCCGACAAATCTCAGAAAGGCTATCTATATGCAGGTGGTGAATCAGGAATGTACATCAGCCGCAATGATGGCAAGTCCTGGGAGTCTCTACAACTCAATATGCCGATTGTACCTATCACAGATTTAGCCGTAAAAGGTGATGACCTAATAGCAGCCACACAAGGTAGAGGATTGTGGATGATAGATGACCTACACATTCTAAAACAAGCTGAAGACAAGAAAGAGAAAGGTAATTTCGTATATGCTCCAGATGTATCATATCGTATGTCTGGCTCAGCTCCAAAAGACGCTAAAGGTGCCGGAGTCAATCATCCTGGAGGTGTCAATATCCATTTTTATCTGGATCAATATGACGCCAAGAAAGATACATTCTCTATCAGTTACCTATTGGGCAAGGATACCATAGTGACCTACTCGAATCACGCAGAACAGAAAGACTTTAAACTAAAGGATATTAAGCAAGGCGCAAATAAACACAGATGGAATATGCGCTACCCTACTGCCAAGAAATTCGATGGTATGATACTATGGTGGGGAAGCACTAATGGAGCGATGGTAGCACCTGGAACGTATTCCGCAGTTATTACTATCAATGGGGAGTCTAAGACGACTCCATTCACTATAGAGAAGAATCCTAATTCAGAGCAAACTTCTAGCGATATAGAAGCACAAGTAGCATTTGTTCAATCTATCAATGATAAAGTGACAGAAGCACACCAAGCCATTATAGATATCAGATCCTTACGCAAGCAAATAGGTGCTTATGTAAGCAAAACAAAGAACGAAGACCTCACAGCTGAATCTGAAAAAATAGATAGCATCATGACCGTAGTTGAAGAGGCTCTCTATCAAACAAAAAATAAAAGTGGTCAAGATCCATTAAATTTCCCTATTAGACTTACGAATAAACTAGCACACCTCAATTCGCTAACTCAAATGGGTACTAATGACTACCCACCAACTGCAGCTGCACTAGCAGTGAGAGATGAATTAGTAACATCTATAGATGGTCATTTAATCACCTGGCAAGAAGTGAAGACTAAGATGATTCCAGCTTTTAATCAGATGGTAAGAGAAAAAGCATTGGATGTCATAATAATTGAATGATAACGATGATAGTAGACCTTCGAGGTATAGAAAAGTCATAGGCCTTTATATCTTCGGCCACAAATAGAATAAATCATGATAGATGTCTCAGCAGCCATACTCAACCAACTAGTAATCCATAGAGTAGGGAATCAATCCAAGGATGAAGGTTTTTTTATTTCCAATGACATGGCTATCATTGACCAACCACTGTCAGAGTTGTTGTTAGACTACTTCTTGAATTCATTTACTCAAGCTACTGAGACTTATCAGTTCATTCATAATGTAGATATCAATATGAACGTTGTCTATCACTCCGCTAAGCACGCGTTTGAAGATCCTGCAACAGCGCATGAGCAATCCACTAATATACTTCGCCACTTATATGATCAGTCTAGACATCCGCATATCAAAGCTGGAGATCTATTCGTAGCTACGTTTGATAATATACTTTTACATGATGAATTGGTATCTGCTATAGGAATATTCAAATCGGAAAACAAAGATAGCTTCATCACGCTCAAGGAGAATGATAATCGTATCATGATCAATAAGGAAATGGGAATCGGAACTCGTAGAATAGACAAAGGCTGTCTGATCTTGGAGACAGATATGGCAGAGGGATACCGTCTATTCTCCATAGATCATAATAATTATGATGCGGACTATTGGATGAGACAATTTCTGGGTATTGATTATATCAAGAATGACAACTTTGACACCAAAGCATATATAGATTTCTGTAAATCATTTTCTGAGGAAGTAGTCAAAGAAAAATTAGATAAAAAAGGACAGATAGATTTCCTCAATCAATCTGTGAGGTACTTAGAACAATCAGAAACTGTTGATGTTGAAGAGTTTAAGAATACCGTCTTTGGAGATGAAGAATTGAAAGAAGATTTCGATGCTTATAAAAAATCTTTTGAAGCTAATAACAACTTAGAAATCAAGGAAAAATTTGAAGTATCTTCTGTTGTACTCAAAAAGCAAAAAAAGAAATTGCAGTCCTTAATACAGCTAGATACTGGAATAAAAATTAAGCTTGATTTTCAAAATACTGAATCTGTAGATAGATTTATATACAAAGGATATGACATGGAGCGAGGAATGCAATTCTATAAAGTCTATTTTAATACTGAAAAGTAGATTCTTAATTTCCGAAATTCCTTTTGAGTCCTAATTCCATACCGTACAACTTATAATTTGGCTTTAAAGTCGATATCGATTCATGATCACGGAATACCGCATTCCTGACTGTAATTGAAGGTCTAGCATTTTCTTTAAATAGGTTAAATATATTGTTCTAGCTAGTGTACATAAGAAGGAATCAGAATCGATTACTAACTGCCTTCCAACTACTAGAATGGAATGAAGTGAAAAAAAGCTGCACTCCACATCAAAAAACAATAAAATAATCCAAATCATACTTCATTCCAAAGATTGAACTTACACTATATTGGCTATCCAACGATAATAGCTATCTTTGCCGCCTATCCTAAATTGGTACAATGAAAGCTAAAATAATCTTTTATACTTTAATCATATTAGTCTTCTCTGCTTGCAAAACAGACAAACCTGTTGAAGCATTTACTGGTCAACTATTCTCGGAGATCAGCCCTCTTGAGTCTGGTGTATTCTTTGTCAATGGCATCAATGAGTCATGGCAGCGTAATACGATGACCTATGACTACTTTTATAATGGTGCTGGAGTTGCATTAGGAGATATCAATAATGATGGATTGACAGATATTTTTTTTACGGGTAATGATGTGACCAATAAGCTATACCTCAATAAGGGCAACATGCAATTTGAAGATATATCTCAAAATGCTTTGCAATCATCTGTCAAATGGGCAACTGGAGCCACTATGATAGATATCAATAATGATGGATTTCTGGATATATATGTATGTAATGGGGGACCTAATGCGGAATCCGGATTGAGAACTAATGATTTATATATCAACAATGGTGATATGACTTTCACCAATAAGGCAGAACAGATGGGTGTCAATGATGCTGGAAGGTCTGTCCAATCCTCCTTCTTTGACTACGACCAAGATGGAGATTTGGATCTTTGGGTCAATAATCATAGTCAATACGATGGAAATCTCAATCCATGGTTATCATTACAAAATAGTAAAGAAGGACTTGCAGATCCTACAGGCAAACCAAGACTATATAGAAATGATGGTCAAAAATTTACTGATGTAAGCAAAGAAGCAGGAATATTTAGAGAAGCATTCGGTCTTGGCTTAGCTACTTCAGATTTTGATGATGATGGAGACATCGATGTATATGTGGCAAACGATTATTTTTTACCAGACTACTATTACATCAATAACGGCGACGGTACATTTACCGATAAATCTAAATTACTACTGGCGCATACTTCATTTTACTCAATGGGTTGCGATGCCGCCGATATCAACAATGATGGTGTTTTAGATTTGGCTGTAGTAGATATGACTCCTGAAGATCATTATCGAAATAAAGTACTTATGGAATCTATGGATACGGAGCGTTTTCGCTATCTACATGATAGACTGAAATTTACTAGACAATATATGTACAATTCTCTGCAAGTTGGAGGAGGTTTTGGTAGCTTCCAAGAAGTAGGTAAGGCCTATGGTGTATCTCAATCAGAATGGAGTTGGGCGGCTTTACTCGCAGATTTTGACAATGATGGCTATAAAGATTATTACGTTACTAACGGTTTTTATAGAGATACTAAAGACAATGACTTTAAGAAGATACAAAATGAATTTGAAGAAACTCCAGGCGCTCAGTATAACGAAAATGTATTTAATGAATTTCTAAAAATATTAAAAAGTACACCAACTCAAAATCAGTTTTATAAAAACGAAAACGGCGAGAAATTTAGCAACCAAAGTACAAACTGGACCAATATGGGACCAAGCTTCTCGAATGGAGCTGCGTATGGAGATTTGGATAACGATGGCGATCTAGATTTGGTGCTAAATAACCTACAGGATACTGCTAGCATCTTAGAGAACAAACTCACAGGATCAAACTATCTACAAGTACACTTGACCAATCCTAATCGTACCGCTGCTAGCGATCATGCTGTCATCAAACTATACCAAGGAGATAAGATTCAAAGAGCAGATTACAATTTTACTAGAGGATATCAATCTAGTGTCCAACATCGAGTACATTTTGGATTAGGTACTGAGGTAATAGATAGTATCAATGTGCATTGGACTGATGGAACTCAATACACAGCAAAAGATGTAAAACCAAATGAATTAATCACAATCAACAAGAGAAGTGGTACTCAATTTTTCACCGATACTAAAGCGAAGCCAACTAGATTTATGGAAATCACAAAATCTGCTGGTATCGATATCTTTTCAGATGAAAAAGACTTTGACGATTTTGCTACAGAGATATTACTTCCACATAAATATTCTACAATGGGTCCAGCATTAGCAGTTGGAGATGTTGATGGCGATGGACTTGATGATTTCTATATAGGAGGATCACAAGGTAAATCTGGTACTATATATACCGCTTCAGGTAGTTCTTTTTCTCCCATAGATAATAGGACATTTATGCTAGATAGTAAACACGAAGATTTAGGCGCTACTTTTTTAGATGTAGATAATGACGGTGATCTTGATCTTTACGTAGCGAGTGGAGGAGGAGGAGAAGTAGCAGTAAGTCCTATCCTATCAGATGACAGATTATATATCAATAGTGGCAATGGCTTTTTCACTAATAGTCAAATAAGCTTACCTAATATTGAGTCCAGTACAAAGAGCATTACAAAATTAGATTACAATGGTGATGGCAAAATAGACCTGTTCATAGGCGGACGTAATACGCCTGGAAAATATCCACTGGCCGCAGAATCCTACCTACTAATCAATACTGGAGGTAAATTCAGAATAGAAGACATCTCATCTCTGCAAGAGAATATGTGTGGAATGATAACCGGCGCTACAGTTGTTGATCTTGATGGAAATGGCAGAGACGAGTTAATAGTTGTTGGGGAATGGTGTGTTCCACAGATTTACAGTCAAACAGAAACTGGATTTACGTTGTTAGAAAATACAACTCTCAATGGTCTCACAGGATGGTGGCAATCCATACAAACGGCAGATATTGACAAAGATGGAGACCAAGATATTATTTTGGGTAATATGGGAGAAAATAACAAATTCAACCCAAGTACTGAAAAACCATTAGGAATACTTGCATCGGATTTTGATGATAGTGGATCTATAGATATAGTATTGACCAAAGAATATAAAGGAAAGACTGTTCCTGTAAGAGGTAAAGAATGTTCTACTGAGCAAATGCCATTTCTTGAAGAAAAATTTCCAACATATGATGGCTTTGCATCATCTGGTATAGAGGACATTCTCGGTGCTGATAAAATAAGTATTGCTAATCAAAAGGCAGTGACCACATTTAGCAGTATAGTACTCATAAATAAAGGAAACATGAACTTCGAAGTCCAACGTCTCCCTACTCCTGCACAATGGTCTCCTATTATGGATATGATTATTGACGACTTTGACAAAGACGGTAATATCGATATCGTAGTAGCAGGTAACATGTACGATACCGAACCCGAAACACCAGCCTATGATGCTGGAAGAGGACTACTACTTAATGGTAATGGTGACGGCACATTTTCCACAAGTAATCTGATACAATACTCAGGACTCAATATCAGCAGAAACGTAAGAGCTATTGAACCAATTAAACTAGGAAAAACTCAAAAGGGAATACTTGTAGCTAATCACAATGATAAAATGCAATTATTTTTAGCGAGAGAAGATTTCTAATGCATAATCTAGAAATTAATTTTGGCAAAATACAAACCACTCAATATAGAAGAACTCCAATCTTTGGAAAAGGAATTTGTTGAATTTCTTGTGATCAATGGTATGATGCAAGATGACTGGATAAAGATGAAAGATGAAGATCCTATCAGTGCTCAAAAGATGACTGAACTATTTTCTGATGTAGTATGGGAAAGTATCTTACGAAATACTAAGTACATAGATTTCAGGTCTGCTCATAGTATCAAATGCTTCCAATGTCTTGATGATAAAATTATTCTTGTTGGATTGGATAGCTCAGAAACTGATATGTCTACCTCAGTATTTGCAGCACTTCAGACCCAAGACTTTCCTGACGATGTAGTTGCTTTTACTACTGAGAAGAAATACAATAAGGTAAGAGAAATAGAAATATTCGAAATGCTAGATTGGGGTTGCGAAATCTCTGAAGGTCAACTTTTCAGAGAACTATGCTTAGCACTTTAACTATATATTATTGCTTGCGCTTGACCACATACATCAGCGTCCAATCTTCTCTCTTTCGAAATGTATCTACTACCTCATAATGTATTGGAATCTCCGTTCGACTAGTATCTATAATAAGATAAATATCATCTTCATCTGGTGCTAAATTACGATAGTTAATTACTCCTCTCTCCCTAGCTATGTAGAACGAACTAGTATGGTCTAACTTGGCATTTTTGTAAAGTTCAAGTTTGACATTTTTATACTTCTTTCCTATTACTGCTGCTTGGTTTTTAGCTATAGTCCCGAAATCCTTCTCTTGTCGAATCGGCATCATAAACCAGTTAAATCCAATACGAAGCAAAAGCACTAGCATGACTAAAAAAAATAGTCTGTACCCCTGATCCTTGAAGTAGATAACCGCCAAGCCTACTAATGCTAAGAATAACACTCCGATCTTACATTGATAGCCATCAATCTGTTTCATTTCATCTACTCCGATTAATCCTGCAACGACAAATGGTACAGCTACAATTATCACTTGATACAATCTTCTCAAAAGGAGTAATCTCCACCCCTCTTCCTCTATGGAGTATAGATATACCAATACCGTAAATATCAAGGGTATAAGCATCAATATATATCGAGGGTATGTTCCTGGAGAGATCCAATAGACAAAAATATTCGCTAAGAAACAAATTGAAACATAATGAATATATCGATTCCTCTTAATGATATTCCAGATGTCTCTTCGTAAGAACATCACTCCTAACACAGACCAAGGTAAAAAGTGAAAAATATTATCAAATGGATAAATGAATATATGTTTGATAGTCCTCCAAATGCCATGTCTCAATGGTGTACGTTGAGTACTCTGATCTAACAAGCCTGGTATTACCGAAGTACTTTCATTATAGACCCCGTACATCATATAATAACCTCCCAGAATAGCTACCATACATAGTCCTCCTGCGATGTGAGGAATGCTGATTATCTTCTTGAGACTTTTATCCATGTAGTGAAAGGCCATCATCGTACATCCTACGAATACGAAAGCTGGCAATCCCTTTAGCAAATATGCAATCGAAGCGAGCACATAGGAGATAATATACATATGCCAGTACTTTTTACGAGTACCATAGTGATATACTGCTATAAACATCAAGTACACTACCCAAGAAAATCCAATATCTATCAAACCTCGAAAGGAATCCCAGAATATTATTCGTCCACAAGTAAGGAAGAACAATGAAATCAAAATCGGATACTTAATATCTTTAAAGTATGGTCGATTAACCTTGTATATAGTGTAGCAAAATAATGCTAAACAAACTACTGTCGGCACTCTAGTCGCTAACTCATCAAATCTTCCAAATAGCATGAAACTAATGTAGATTATCCAGTTGTACATTGGAGGCTTACTATAGTAATAAGATCCATTGACTGTTGGTACTATAAAATTATCAGAGAATCCCATTTCCAAAGCTACCAATGCTCTTATAGATTCATCATTGATAAACGTCTGCAACCCAAGATTTATCAGAAGTGCAGGTATCGCCAATGCTATAATGACACTTAGATAGATATATAACCGCTTATCGTCAGTCTTATACATTATTTGGGTAAGTATATGATTTCATTACATTGCTCTTGAGATAGTATCTCGTTAGCTACACGCTTAATGTCTTCAGCAGTAACGTTTTGATATTTCTGGGATTGAATATTGATCATTTCAGCATCGCCCAATATCTCATAATACGCTAAATTCATTGCCTTATGCAAAATGCTTACTTCAGAATATACGAGACTACTTTCTGTTTTATTACGTATTTTTTCTAGCTCTTCTGACTGTACCCCTTTGGCTTTTATTTCATTAAGCTCATTCCAGATTACCTCTCTTGTTTGATCAATACTTACTCCTGGCATCGGTCTAGCTTCAACTATAAATAGCCCTGGATCAAATGTCCCTGAAATAAATGCATCTATAGTACTGCAGATTGACTTCTTATATATGTTGACAAAAAATCTACTGGACCTTCCATTAGCTAAAATATCAGATAAAAGATCAATAACGTAGTAATCATCATTGAGTCTATTGCACATGGCGAAAGCCATAATTATAGACGGCAAGGGTACCGCTGCTTCGATAATCTTAGATCTAAGTTGTGACTGTTTAGTCTCTACAGGCAATGATCTTTTGAGCTCGATTCCTGCTGGTATATCACTAAAATATTTATTGATCTGAGATTTGACATCGCTAATCTGAATATTTCCTGCTATAACAAGTACCGCATTATTAGGGCGATAATATCTGTAGAAAAAAGCTTCTACATCTCCCAACTTAGCATCTTGGATGTGCTCAGGCACTAGTCCAATAGTCGGCCATCTATAACTATGCTCCTTGTACGCCATATCGCTGAGATGATGCCACATATCACCATATGGTTGATTGAGACAGGTCTCTTTAAATTCTTCTATGACGACTTTTTGCTGTGTAGCAAGAGACTTAGAACTAAAATCCAACTTCATCATTCGATCGGACTCCAACCATAGTGCGGTCTCTATGTTCTCAGCCGGTAAAATGTTATAGAAATTAGTCATATCACAATTAGTGAATGCATTATTCTCCCCACCTGCCATCTGTATAGGCGTATCAAAATCAGAAATGTTAGCAGACCCTCCAAACATCAAATGCTCGAAAAGGTGAGCAAATCCAGTCTTCTCGACTTCTTCATCTCTTGATCCTACATCATACGCTACATTGACTACTGCCATAGGGCTAGATGCATCTTGGTGCAATATGACACGGAGTCCATTATCTAAGACATACTTTTCGAATGCTATCATCTAATACTTTTACGCTATATTTTTACAAATCGCTGCGTAAAGGTACTACTCTCAGTGATTACTGTTAGGTGATATACACCTGATGTAAATCTATTTATTTCTTCAATGTAAAAATCAGTCCGCCCTTTAATATTCTCAGTGTGCAGCTGTTGGCCCATCTCGTTGGTAATCAATATAGATCCATTAGATAAGCGATTATCAAGTTCTATATATAACCCAGCACTAACCGGATTTGGAAAAATAGTCATCACTTCATCAGCCGTCACATCGTCAGTAGAAACGATGATTCCTGTGGTAAAATCATACCTATATACACTACCAAAGTCAGCAGGAAGCGTAGTCCATCCGGCTCCATCTGCTCTCACTGCTACATACCCATCTCCATCATTATTAGCCCACCAAGATAGTCCATCACCGCCAGTGTCATTGATCACAAGTTGATAACAGCCATTAAGGTTCCGAAGGGTATCTGTATAAACAGTATTCCCAGCTAGACTAGATGATAGCTTTTGCAGAACCACAGTACCATTTTGGTCATACACGGTATATGATGTTTCACTAGAAACGAAATTAGTCTTAAATTGGATGATCACATCATTATCATAATGATCTACTGCACGTATATCAGACACTAAAGTATTATTATCAGTATCCTCATCATCACCATTAAATTTCACTCTGAATTTAGCTCCTTCTGGAAGTGTCAAACCAGGAAAAAATGGTAACTCAATCTCTTCTTCCTCTAAAAATCCCAAATTACCGTTCCACAGATAAGTCTGGCCATCCGTTAGCAATACTTCTCCATCATTATCAAATCCATAATTTATTTCTAACTGAGTAAGAGGTTGAGTGCCATTATTACGAATCTTTATAACTGGTGCTTGGCAAGCTGGATTATATCGCTCATGTATGATTTCTGAAGATGGATTTCTTATTTCCAATAGTTCTACATCATTACTATAATTTGGATCTCCATATTCCACTAATTGCATATTGACTATATATCTGCTATCCCCTGCAGCAGTATTAATAGAGTAATCTACGGTATTCGATCCCATACTAGAGATAAAGTCGGTTACATCAAATCGCTGTACATCAGATGGTGCTCCAGGGCACCAGCCAGCTCTATCATATACCCAAGTTCCTCCTTGAGGATACACTGGATTATCAGAGCATTCAGTCCAAACCTGATAAGAGAGAGGCACTCCATTCATACTCATAGTATGAGTCCTTGGAATAAATTCTCCTTCTTGACCATGTCCAGTTATTACTCCTTTCATTTCTGTTGACTTGGTGTCATTGTTTATATTTACCTCTCTTGGTTCAAATCTATTATTATTCAATATATCTTGATAACCAGAAGAAGTCACTGGCCATAATTGAGTGATATTAACTACATCACGAACGGGTGTCCCTTCAACAAATTCAAATCGAATATCCATGTCTTCTTGCCATTGACCTCCCCTATTCATAAAGATTCTCTTATTTCCTTTAAGTATAGGACCAAACTCTGTTACATCAAAAGACCATGTCTTACCTTCAATTCCCAAATCTAAATTAATACCATATGGTGTAACAAATGACATCAACTCGTATACCAACGGACTCTTAGAGAAGTAATTCATATCTTGAATAAAGATGAAATCTTCACCTGCAATTACTTCTGTTCCTATTTGATTATAATCTTCATCAAAGATGGGTTGCTCTCCTGCAGTATAGTAATAGAAAGTTTCATCTAGCACTCTATCTGTTCCTTCCAATACGTATCTATCTACTCGTGATGGAAGATTTTCAATCAAATTGTCCACTTGGGTTTCTACTACATCATATTGATAATTTCCTTTCAGTAAGAAGAAATTAGGCATCTTATTTCCGATACTTATATTTTTCACCAACTGATGCGACCTCCAATCTCTTTGAATCAGCTGGCCATTAGCAGTCATATTATTATTATATGATGACTTATCTACTAATCCATTACTAACATCGCCATCGAAATCAAAATACATCATCAAATTAGAATAGTCTGAATGACTGGCATCTACTCTACTTCTCATACTTGATTTGATTTCTTCTTGCGAAAACTCTTTATTCCATACTTGGAAATCATCTAATGATCCCTGCCAATAAGTAGGACTTGAGCCAGATGAAGATCCTAATGAAAATCTTTTAATATCGATAGGATTAGATTTTTCACTTCCTGTTACTAATAATTCACCGTTCAAATAAATATTCATGATTCCTGTTGAGACATTTTTAGTAAATGCCCAATGCGTCCATTTATTTTTAAAGTCATCCGGGTTGACCACCATGTTTATCCTATCATAATTGCCACCATTACCACCACAGTCCCAATATACTTGTCCATTACTCCAAGGTAGATGCACGTTTGCTTGGCGTCTATTGGCATCATCTACTCCTTCAAAAATCGTAGTATTTACTGGAAGTTTATGATCACCAAAAGACCAAAATGACACCGTTATTTCATCTGAAACATCAGGAATTCCTTCTTCACTAATAAAATTTCCACTTGGCCCACAGGTTACATATTTATCATTGCTACCATTTACTGTAAGTACCTCTTTATCAGAATCTAGATCTCCATAAAATCTGACAGGACTATCGCTCGAACTTTCATAATTCATCTGAATTAAAATATTTGACGAACCATCCCAAATAAAATTTTGATAAAAATTGAGGAAAACTCCCCCTTTTATCTCAATGTTGTTTTGATAGACTTCTGTCCAATCGCCGGAGAAAAGTTCTGTAGCAGAAACTGCATCTGCAGAAGTGCTACGCATACTTATTCTTAGATTATCAAACTGTGAAGAATTACCAAATACATCCCAACGCATGCGACCTATCTCACCAGCAGTGACACCTTGCGATTGGATATCTGCACCATTAACCAAAAAGAGATGAGTCTTCACATCGCCATCTAGGCCAATATCATAAAGATCACCTTGAGTACCCTCTCCAACATCAATTATAGATATTAGGTTACTTGTATTATACTCTACGTCTCTGATCGTTTGCCTCACAGTAGTATATATAGGTTGAGTCGTGAACTCATATAGGGTCCCTTCAAATCCTGATATTACATGATCAGGACCTACCCTCTTAAGCGAATCTACTTGAGTAGAATCGACAATATTAGTATTGCAGCTATAATCCCATTCACCACATCCTATATTAGTTTGTCCAGCAATCCCTGGCGATACTAATCCATCCTTACATCTCATGCTATAATGCATGATTATCTTTTTATATTGATTATGATCGCCAATAGGAAATTCTATTAGCGTATCTCTAGTTGTAGAATTATAATTTAAAGCGTTGACCGTAGTAGACTGTCCAAAAATGACAGATGTAATACTACAGAATAAGACAAAGAAAAGTGATTTCATGATTTAATTCTTATGAGGGTCAGATTGAATAATAATATATCTCAAAATACTATTTTTATTGATAATTTTAAATCAACAAAAAGCATTATACAACTCAAGCATCAATAAAGCAAGAAGAGATTATGCAATTAGAACGTAAGAGATTCCATCACATTACTCCGCATGAAGGCCATAAAGTCGCTCCGATCCATGAAGTCAAAACCTAAAGACTCTAGATGATCGTTATGTATCTGACCATCTACTAGCTTCAATCCTTGCTTATCTAGATGTTGACATAATGAGATAAAGCCAAACTTAGATGCATTACTAGCCTTAGAAAACATAGACTCACCTATGAAACACTTTCCAATAGTTACACCATATAAGCCACCAACCAACTCATCTTCTTGATTCCACACTTCAACTGAATGCGCATAGCCTAACTCATGCAATGATAGGTAAGCGTCGATCATATCTTCTGACAACCATCCTCTATCTTCTGGTTGTCCCTGGCGCTTGACATAGGAGCAGGCCTTGATTACATCTACAAATGCGGTATCAAAAGTATATCTGTAAATACCTCTATTAATTATATTGCGCATAGACTTGCTGACTTTAACCTCTGATGGGGGTAGTACATAACGTTCTCTAGGACTCCACCACATAATAGGATCTCCCTCAGCAAACCAGGGAAAGATGCCATAATGATATGCTAACAACAGACGTTCAATAGAAAGATCACCGCCTACAGCCAATACATCATGGTCGTGATTAGACTCCGGATGAGGAAATACTATGCTACTATTTAACAATATCATTATGCGAAAATAAAAAAAGAGAAGGGAACAGTATTACTGCCCAAGTCTAATCATCCAATAATTGGATATCGAACAATCACATTCTACAACTTGATACAAAAACAAGAGGCAAGCCTTTTTTAAAAAGATAGACTTGCAGCTAAAGTCAAATCAAATTGATTCAACACTATTAATGCAATCATATTAATCTTTTACTAATGTCTCTATAACAGCACTGATACCTCTTTCTGTAAGAGCATCTTTCATTGGCTTTAATGCATCAAATCCATCCGTCATTACACAAGCTTTACCTTTAAAGTGCACTATAAGTGATAGTTGCTCTGATTGCTCATAAGTATGGCTACATACTTCCATAAGGGACTGAATCACCCAATCAAATGTATTGAAATCATCATTCAATACAATCAATTGAGAATAAATAGTTGGTGCCTCTTTTTCCGCTACAAGAGTCTCCAATAGTTCGTCTACTGAAAATTTTATCATGTTTTATAATATTACTATCTTACAAAGGGTTCCTATTTATGATATTTTAGCCTCCGGCTAGCACATCTTTCACTGCTTCAAAGTTAGGAATATCAGCAGCATTTTCCAAAACCTCAACATATTTGATTGTCCCTTCCTTATCAACTACGAAAACTGACCTTTTAGAAACTCCTTTCATATCTAACACAAAATCTTCGTAAAGAGATCCATAAGCTCTAGACACCTCCTTATTGAAATCTGATAATAATGGAAAATTGTACCCTTGTTCCTCTTTGAATTTCGCCAATGTAAATGGACTATCAACTGAAATGGCCATTACCTCTGCATTCATATTATTATATTCAGCTATACTATCTCTAATCTCACACAGCTCAGTCGTACACACTCCTGTAAATGCTAATGGGAAAAATAAGACTACTAAATTTTTCTCTTTATAATCAGATAGACTTACTTCTTCTGTTGCACTATTCCTTAGTGTGAATAATGGTGCTTTCTCTCCTACTTTTATTGGCATTTTATGTTATCTTTTATGATTAGATTTTTGTTAAATCAAATATCGCAAAAAACATAATGAATAAGGTTCAAATTTGACTTAACATATTCTAAAATATCTAATTATCTATCTTTCAGAGTAGTCCCAAATAATAATCAATCATAAGATTTTGATTATTAAATTAATTACATTTTTGTACAATTCAATAATTGACATAATTTTTTGTGCCCTTGCGCTATAATTTCTTTGAACAAATCAATTAAAAAATTATTCGAAAAGAAATAATACCGGACAGAAAGATATTTAGTGTTGGATAAGGAAAAATCGGTTAAGCTACTAGTCTGATATTATCTGAATCTAAAGAAATGGGCTATACTTTCAATATTGGAATTACAAACTTAAACTTTAGTATTTTTTGTACCTTTTAAATGCCTTCATTAGCGTTTGTGCTCGCCTTCCTAGCATTGAATGCAATACCGACTGAAAAGATGTGTGATACCAATATATCAGTTCTATCACCAAGATTAGTTAATGCATAATCTACAGTAAGCCTACCTAGTTTTAGACCTAGGCCTACATTAGGCTGTATTTCTATAGTACTTTCATCGAAATTTTCGATATTGACTCTACGTTGTATATTACCCATACCGAAACGCAAGAAAGCTTTGTTCATATAACCAATCTCTATACCTAAAGTAGGATCTATTTCTAATCTATTTTTCGATACTAGTGCAGCCTCTCTTCCGTAAGTCGAAAATGTTAAATCTGTCTCCGCTAACAAAGAAAAATTGGCTCCAATATTGGTTTGATAAGCAATACCAAGGACTAACCTTGGCAAAGTTACTTCGTTACTACTTACAGGTATCTCATTGCCTGTATCATTGAATGTGGATTTTTCATCTTCAGACAAATTAAATGACCAAGCGTTGAATGTTGTAGTAATATCTTTGGCGGTTAGACCTAATGTAATATTTTTTAACACTTTATACTTAGCTCCTATATCGGCTCCAAATCCCCATGCAGAACCAAAACTACCTATAGACCGATGTATTACTTTGAGATTTCCACCAAGAGATAATTTTCCTTCTTCATCCATCGCTTTAGCATAAGAAATCATGAATGCGTAATCTGCTGTAGAAAATGTCTCTATACGATTATAATCTACGTTACCATCTGGCCCAATCAAATTGAGTGTATTAGGAATATTATCAATTCCCATTCTTATTAACGTTACTGCTGCAGCCGCATTTTTTTCTTTAAACTTCTTTCCTATAGAGATATAATCATAGCCCGCAATTCCACCAAACCAGTTGGCATGCATTGCATTAATCTCTAGAGAATTTTCTAAACCAATAAGTCCCGCTGGATTCCAATACGCCGAAGTAAGGTCTTCTCCATTAGCCACTACGCTTCCAAACATTCCGTGAGCACGTGCTCCTACTCCTATATTGAGAAATTCGTTAACAAACTTCTGTGCCGAAGCCAATGTAGTTATGCACATAACTAGTGCTAATGCTGTATATTTCATTTGAGTTGCCATAATAGTCGCTTGCATACTGTGTTCTTAGTTCTTGCAATACTTGTTCATATAAGAATAAATTAAACGAACTTTGCTCTAATGTATTATCAAAGATAAGGCATAATTATCTATCTGTTCGCCATTATGGTAGTAATAACTCCTTTAGACAATATTCGTCTCTTTTAAATCACATTTAAATCTGAATAATATCTCTAAATTGGAAGATTAAAACACTTTTATGAAAAATTATCAGACGCTCTTATTGGCCATTTTAGGCATAAGTATCGGATTTACATCTTGTAAACATCCATCTATCCACCAATATACTTTTACCAAGACAGTGATAGAGGATAGCGTTATGGTAGTTACTGCCCATCCTTTAGCGACAAAGATAGGCATAGAAGTACTGCGAGATGGAGGCAATGCCATCGATGCTACGATAGCTGTACAGTTTGCATTGGCTGCTTGCTATCCAGTAGCTGGAAATATTGGTGGTGGTGGATTTATGGTCTATCGTAATGCGAGTGGAAAGTCTACCACACTAGACTTCAGAGAGAAGGCGCCTTCAGCAGCATATCCAGATATGTATCTCGATGAAAACGATAATGCAATATCAGAACTATCTCAATATAGAGAATTAGCAGTTGGAGTACCAGGAAGCGTGGATGGTATGATACAAGCATATGGAAAGTATAGTAAACTAAAAGATTGGAAACGGCTTGTACAACCAGCGATTGAAATAGCTAGAAAAGGATTCCATCTTACTGGGCAGCAAGCGGGCATGTTAAATTGGAAAAAGGCTGACTTTGATAAGTACAACAGAGCTAAAACCCCATTTAACAATAAAGAGAAATATACCAAAGGAGATCTATTGATTCAATCAGAACTTGCTTTGACTTTGGAGGCGATACGCGATTATGGAAGAGACGGATTTTACAGCGGCTGGGTAGCAGATAAAATCGTGGAACAGATGAACCGTGGAAATGGCGTGATCAGTAAACAAGATCTCATTGACTATAGAGCCGTTTGGAGAGAACCACTCAAAACTAGTTATAGAGGGCATGAGATTATTTCTATGCCTCCTCCTAGTAGTGGCGGAGTTGCCTTAACTCAGCTCTTAGAAATGATAGAACCATATGACATAAAAAAATTAGGTCACCATAGTGCCTCTAGTATTCATTTGATGGCAGAAGCAGAGCGTAGAGTTTATGCTGATCGAGCAACTCACTTAGGTGATAGTGACTATTATGATGTACCGCTGGAAATGCTGATGGACAATGAATATATCAAAGAAAGAATGATAGATTTTGAACCTACACAAGCTAGTGTTAGTGATAGCATAAAATCAGGACAAGCTAAAGAAAGTATGGAGACAACACACTTTTCCATAGTAGATGCAGAAGGTAATACAGTATCTCTTACTACAACAATAAATGGAGCCTACGGTGCCAAGACAGTTGTCCAAGGTGCTGGCTTTCTTCTCAATAATGAAATGGATGACTTTTCTGCAAAACCAGGAGTACCAAATATGTTTGGTCTGATAGGTGCAGAGGCAAATAAAGTAGAACCAGGTAAACGTATGTTGTCTTCTATGACACCTACGATAGTGTTAAAAGATGGAAAGACTTTACTTACCGTGGGATCTCCTGGAGGGTCGAAGATCATTACCTCAGTATTCCAAGTAATCGTAAATGTAATAGATTATGGTATGAGTGCTACAGAAGCTGTTTCTGCTCCAAGATTTCATCACCAATGGAAACCTGATAAAATAGAATTTGAAGAAATAGGGTTTGATCAGAAAGTCATTGATTCTCTAAAAGTAATGGGGCATACCGTTGAGCAGAAGGGAAAAATAGGCAAAATCAAATGCATCTATTATAACTCAGAAGGTATGATAGAAGGTGCAGCTGATAATAGAGGGGATGATACTGTATTAGGTTATTAACACTATTTTAATATTACAGCTTGAATATTTACAGTTTTACCGTTGTTCTTAGTTATTAAAAGAATATACATCCCTAATTCAACTTTGACTTACATATAAATTTGGTTTTGATCTATATCCAGTTCGAATATATATATATCCAGAAATATCTAACAGTTTGACATCTGCAATATCAATGATCACACTTTTGTCTAATATCCATTGAGTATTGCTACTTGGAATAAGAAATACTTTAATATTCACAAAAGACATATTTGAAATGCCAGCCAACAACATTCTCCCTCTTTCATCCAATACTGGAATTACTTCAAATCCAAGAGTATCATATTTATATAAAATGGAAATAGCCTTACCCGCAAAATCAATATCAAGATTCTGAAATTGGCAATGAAAACATACAATGAAAAAAATGGTAATGTAACTCATTACACTTATAAGATTAGTTACCCTACGAATTTATTCTTTTTCGTCTATCCTTTCCAAGGCAGATTTTGCCTTTTGATGAAGTCCATTTTTATATTCACCAGGAGACATTTTAAGACATTTTTTTAGGTACTCCTTAGCTTTTCTGTAATCACTTTGCGATTCATAAATCAATCCGATTTGTAATGCAGAATTACATGCATAATAACTCTTATATTTATTGCCAATATTGATTACATATCCATATTTCTGTATTGCATCTCGAGGGTTATTTAGAGCTTGTGAGATCCTCCCCATTCTATAATTATATTCAATATTTTCGATACTGCCTTTCTGAAACAAATAAGCCTTGGTAATCAACAGTCTATATGCTCTTTGGTAATATCCGCCATCGTATAACAACCTTGCCTTCAGTAAATCTGAGTGAGGTACGTGTTTACTCTTAGCCTCTCTCTTGGCCTGCTTATCCTCATCTACTAAATCGCTGCCACTATCCATACAATATTCGATATACTTCTTGTACGCTACGAAATTATTATTCATCACTAACTCGTACCAAGCCAACTTCTGATATGCTTCTTTAATAAAGTGTTGTCCTCTAAAATTATCTATAAATACTTTAATGTGTTCATCGGCTCCTTTCTCTAGTCGATACATTTTTAATTTCCCAAGTAAAAAATCCAAATAATAAAATTTCTCATAATTGTCTCCATTCGGTCTATTAGAAAGTATATCTATTGCTTTGTCGTTGAGTCCATTTTTTTGAGCAATATTAGCTAAAACAAAACATGCTAATGGATTATTCTCAATATTCATATTCCTGTCTTTGATAAATGTCCAAGCGTTGTGCTTATCATTATTCTGGAAAGATAAGATGTAAGCATAAATCGTAGATATTTCATCATAGAAAACCGATGCCACATCACTATCTAATTTCGTTAACAAAACTATCTCTTCTGTTCCTCGCTGTATAGATCCATCTACTCCAAACACTTTTCTAACAATTCCAGGAAGTGATTCTGCCAATGCATGAAGGATTGAAAGGCTTTTTTTATTTAATAGAAATTCCGGATATATCGCTACATTTTTCTCTAGTAAGTTATACGCGGAATATATCTCTTGTGCAGCCGTAAATCTTTGATTAAACTTCATTCTTGCCAAGGCCCATTGCAATATTATCTCTGCTTTTACAAATCGACTATAGGGAGATTTTACTTTAGCATTCTCTATTTGCTGGAGTCTCTGCCTTTTATTTCGCTCCAATTTATCAAATTGACTTTCATCTTCATTGATAAATATCTCGAAAAAATCAAGATAATTCTCTACGTGAAGAACCATAAGATTATTAGGGTCAGAAGTTTTGATGTATTGTAACTTTTTCTTTGCCTCTGTCTTACGTAAGCTCATCGCATAGTCATATGCCTCTTCAATATCGGGCGTAATCTCAAATCTGTACTGAGCTGATATTAGCAAGCTACAGAGGAGTAGCAAGGAGGTCATAATCAACTTATTTAGAGATATTTTCATTGCTTGCAAACATACATAGAAATCATCGTTTTGAATTGTTGGTTTTGGCTTTCTGTATAATTTAGACAACTAGGTATTTGAAGTGATGAGGCATTGAGACTTGCGCCACATAGTCTACCAGATATTAAAACTATATGACCAGGGTCTCTAGATTGTGTGTAGTAACCATAAAATATTCACAAAAGAATAGCCATGTAGAAGTGAATCTACATGGCTCAAAATTAAATTTTTGAGAAGACTATTTCTTCTTCTTCGTTTCTATAAGGCTAGGATCTACTAGTACTCTACCACAATATTCGCATGCTATGATATTCTTCATGGAACCTATCTCTATTATAGTCTGAGGTGGTATACGGTTAAAACAACCTCCACAAGAAGCTCTATTTACTGGAGCTACTGCTACACCGTTTCTATATGACGTTCTGATCTTATCATATGATTGGAGAAGTCTATCTTCTATAGTCTTTCTTACTTTAGTAGATGCCTTCTCGAGCTTCGTTTCGTCCTTTTCAGTCTTAGCGATAATCTTATCAAGTTCTACTTTCTTAGTTTCTAGATCTCCTTTTCTCTTCTCTAGCTTTTCTACTGCAGTGGTAAGGCTTGTTTCCTTTACTTCTTTAGCTGCATTAGCTTCTCTAATTTTCTTTTCAGATAGTTGAATCTCTAACTTTTGGAGTTCAAGTTCCTTATTAAGGGCATCGTACTCTCTGTTATTCTTCACATTATCAAGTTGTGAGTTGTATCTTTCTATGAGCGCCTCAGCTTCTTTGATGTTGGCAGTGTGTTTATTGATTTCCACACTTACTTCTTCAATAGAAGTTTCAACCTTGTTCACTCTAGTCTCTAGACCGATGATCTCATCTTCAAGATCGCTTACTTCCATCGGAAGTTCACCTTTGAGTATCTTGATTTCGTCCTTCTTAGAATCGATAGTTTGTAGCTCCACTAATTGTTTTAGCTTGTCTGCTACTGTTAGTTCCTTTGTTGCCATATTATCTTATGATCTTAGTAGTAATTTACCGGATTAGTACTCTGTAGAGTATAATGGGCTGCAAAAGTACTAAATTTCTCTTTTACAAGCTTATAAAGTAGCTCAATAGTGTACTGTTCGCTCTCATAATGTCCAATATCCACTATAATAATGTCTCCATCGGAATCAAAGAACTCATGATATTTGTAATCACTAGTCACAAACACCTGTGCACCAGCAGCTTTAGCGTGTTCTAGCAAGAATCCACCTGACCCACCGCAAATGGCAATCTTTTGTATATTTTCAAAGCAAATATCAGTGTGTTTGATCACAGAAAGCTGCATTTGCTTCTTTAAAAAGTCGAAAAACTCTTCTGTATCCATTTTTTCTGCTAATCCTCCTACTACTCCAGCTCCCGCTACTTCGTCTGTAATGTCCTGATCTTTGGGCGCTAGTATACTAATATTAGTCATTTTTAGTTTGCTTGCTATCATCTCATTGACCCCATTAGTCAATACATTATCCAAATTAGTATGAATAGCGATGATCGCGATATCATTCTTGATTGCTTTTATGATAGTCCTCTGAATATAATTTTCACCTATTAATTGCTTGAGACCACTAAAAATTATCGGATGATGAGCAATGACTAAATTACATCCCTTTTGGATGGCTTCATCTATAATTGCCTCCGTACTATCTAAGCAAATGAGCACACCTGTCACGACAGCCTCAAAATCCCCAACTAATAATCCTGCGTTGTCATAAGACTCCTGCAGTTCAAATGGTGCTATACTATCCAGATATTCATATACCTCTAAAACTGTATTAGTCATGTTTTCTTGATCTTATTCTCTAATGCTGTAGTAGAGTACCCTTCTACAAACTGTAAACTGAGTACCGATCCTCCATTATTTGTGACATAATCGCTTCCCACTATTTGATCAGGGCTCCAGTCACCTCCTTTAACTAGTATATCTGGTTTAATCATTTCTATGAGTTCTAATGGTGTTTCTTCATGGAATATGACTACTAGATCCACAAACGAGAATGCTGACATGATCAAAGAGCGATTATCTTCATCTTTAATCGGTCGATGCTTTCCTTTGAGCTTACTTACACTCTTATCCGCATTAATAGCAACTATGAGTTTGTCTCCTTGCCGAGACGCTTCTTCTAAATATAGTATATGTCCCTTATGCAGTAAATCGAAACATCCATTAGTAAATACTACATCCATACCTTGCTGCTGCCAAGCATGAACTTGAATAAAAGCAGATTCATAATTGGATGCTATTTTATGTGATATATTCATCTAAGACCTTTATAGTATCGCATATGAATTCTATTTCTTAGGCTTCTTGTCGAGGTTAGCAACAATCAACCACATTGTACTGATCAATGTAAGTACAGCCCCAACACGTACATATTGACCGCCATCTCTAGCATTGATCAATAGTATGGCTCCCCACACCAATGTTCCTACTGACATGAGTAGAACTATTACCAATAGCGTGCTGAAAATATACTTCTTATTTATCGCCATATAGATTTATTGTATCTGATGATTGACTCAATCTACTTTACTCTTAGACTCAAACGCTCTAACCGTTTATACAAAACTTATGATCCTTTTATAGCTTCCAAATATCTGTTGAGTTGCTCTTTCACCACAGGGAATAAGAAGAATAATCCTATCATGTTGGGGAACACCATAGCAAATATCATTGCATCTGAAAATGCCCAAATAGAACTCATATTTGCAGCTGCACCGATTATTATAAATAAACAGAACAAAAGCTTATAAGTAATATCTGCTAATTTTCCTCTACCGAATAAGAACTTCCAAGATTGTAATCCATAGTAAGACCAAGATAACATTGTTGATACTGCAAATAGTACTACAGCAATCGTTAAGAAGACACTACTATATGGAATGTACTCAGCAAATGCAAGTGATGTTATTCCTGCTCCTTCATATCCAACTCCTTCGATGAATACTTCTCCACCTTCACCACCATATTCGAATGCTCCTCCTGAGTTGAATATGATAATAACCAATGCTGTCATTGTACATATTACTACTGTGTCAATGAATGGCTCTAATAATGCAACCAATCCTTCTGATGCAGAATACTTAGTTCTTACAGCAGAGTGAGCAATAGATGCTGATCCTGCTCCAGCTTCGTTAGAGAACGCTGCTCTTTTGAATCCTATGAGCAATACACCAATCAATCCACCTATCCCTGCCTGTGGTGTAAATGCTTGAGTGAATATCTGTTGAAATGCTGAAGGAACCTCTGTAAAATTGACCAATAAGATATATATACAAGCCAATAGATACATAACTGCCATGAACGGTACTACTTTCTCTGTTACTGACGCTATTCTCTTAATACCTCCAATAATAATAACACCAACGATGATAGCTAATATTAAACCTATAACTGCGCCTGCACTAGAACTCTGTAGTGAAAGTAAATCCTTCAATACAATTGTTGCTTGATTCGATTGGGCAGCATTTCCACCTCCGAATGATCCACCTATACAGAATATCGCGAAGAAGATAGCGGAAATTTTACCTAACGTGGCAAATCCTCTTTCTTTCAAGCCTTTACTAATATAATACATAGGTCCTCCATATACTGTGCCGTCAGGTCCTACATCTCTATATTGGACACCTAGCGTACATTCAACGAACTTAGTTGACATTCCTAAGAATCCACATATAATCATCCAAAATGTAGCTCCTGGCCCTCCAAGAGCTATTGCTAAGGCTACACCTGCTATGTTACCATTACCTACTGTACCGGATACAGCGGTGGCCAATGCCTGAAAATGAGACACTTCTCCTTCATGGCTTTCATCTCTTATCGTATTTCTTATATCTCCATCTCCATCTATATCAGCTCCTGCATCACCAACTTCTTGTCCTCCTTCAATTTCGTCATATTTACCTCTTACCACGTTGATGGCAGTTTTAAAATATCTGATATTTGGAAAGCCAAAATAGATTGTAAAAAATAATGCCATCAATACCAACAATACTATAACTAGTGGTGTGTCAGGTAATATTTCAAAAAAGATAACATTAGAAAAAAAGTCTGAAACTGGCTTAAATGCTTGATCTATTTTCTCATCAAGCCCCACTTCTCCATCTTGAGCAAATGCCAACATCGGTAGCACCATTAGAGCAAAGAGGATTGTTAATCTATTTTTCAAATTCTGCATAGTAGCGTTTTACTTTTGTATACTTTGGTTTATGGGTAGTATTGCAATTAATATCATGAAAAGTTATTCTAAGAAATACTACTAAACCGTTAAGGTATCGATATTTTCATTTTATACAAAGAAATTGAAAGTTTTCGAGGCTTTAGTCCCATTCAACGCCTACAATCACGCACTGATGTTCTTTCAATCTCATTATCTTATTATGCAGTTTAGTATACTTCCGTTGCAGAGGGCGAAGTGGCACCCGCAAAGACTATGACATCTTTACGGTATGCGATAAAGAATAGCAATACCAGTATTATAAAGAGTAATTTTTTTGTTCTGTTCAAATTTCTATTAACTCGACCACCTTTATCATATTGTGGACAGTGTAATTATATTTATATTATGTCTAAATTAATTGTTTGCTGACCTAAAGTGAACTGATAACATTCATATTTCGATTCATTTATATAAATTAGTTAATAGAATAACTCTTTAAAGAGTTAGCAACTTAATTAAATCAAATTCTAAGCAACAAGGATAATCACAATTTTACAAGAATTACAAAAGGAAAAAATGGAAAAGACAAAAGTAAACGTAAAAATCAATAAAGGAGGACCATTATTGGTACTTAGCACAGTAAACATAATACATGCAGATGGTTCAGAAGAGGTAAGAGAAAATAGAGTATCATTTTGCAGATGCGGCTTGTCAGCCAATATGCCATTTTGCGACGGAGCGCATAAAGCTTCAGATTTTGAGAAAGGATAAAATAGATTATACGATATTGAGAAAATGCGATTATGCGATTATGCGATTATGCGATTATGCGAATTTCAGATAAATTAATGGCGTATCTCCTATTATAAAGATATAATCGAATAGAGGAAGACGTATTCATACACCAAAACATACCTTTAGTCGATAATATATCTTCGCAAGTAATCATAACTAATACATTTGTATAGATTAAAGAACAATTCCAGTCTTATATTCATTCTTACAGTAACATCACAATATTAGTTATGAAGCAATTTTTTAAGTTTTTTACGGCCTCATGTTTAGGCGTATTTGCAGCTATTGCAATGATTTCTCTCGTTGGTATGCTTATGATAAGCATGGCGTCTAGTAAGGATACTACCGTAGCCTCCAACTCTATACTCAAACTCGATCTTAGCAGAATTATCCCAGAGAAATCTGGTAATGTAAAGACTGATCCGTTCAACATGGACGCAACTGAAGCTATAGGATTACGTGATCTTAGAAGAACCATACAAAACGCTGCAGAAGATAGTAATATAGAAGGTATTCTACTTACGCATAAGGATGTAAGTCTTGGTCAAGCGACGATCAAGTCAATAGTCGACGAACTCAATAAATTCAAAGAGAGCGGAAAATGGATTTACTCCTACGGTGACTATTATGGCCAATCTGCTTATTTTGTTAATAGTACAGCAGATTCTATCTTTCTCAATCCTAATGGTATGGTGGATGTAAAAGGATATGCTACCATGATACCTTTCTTTAAAGAGGGTATGGATAAACTGGGTGTCAAATTCGATATCTTTTATGCAGGGAATTTTAAAAGTGCTACGGAGCCATTCAGACGTACTAATATGAGTGAACCTAACAAACTTCAGACTAGAACATTCTTAGATGGTATGTTGGATGTATTCCAAGAGCAAGTAACTACTGCAAGAGGATTCGATGTAGCGACTTTAAATACTATCATGAATGATTATAAAGGAATCAATGGAAAATCAGCATTACAAGCTAATCTCGTAGATGAGCTTTTATTCTGGGATGACTTACAAGATATACTCAGAAAGAAACTAGATATCAAAGAAAATGGCAAAATCGAATTCATAGATCTTGAAGAATACAAATCTAAAATCACGCTAAAAGAAGAAGGACCAAGAAATAACAGAGTAGCCATCGTGTATGCCGAAGGTAATGTAGGCTATGGCGCAGACGAAAAAGGATCTATCTCCGACAAGAAGTACATGAAGATATTTGAGAAAATCAGAGCGGATAAGAAAATTAAAGCTGTTGTACTCAGAGTAAATAGTGGAGGAGGTAGTGCATTAACTTCTGATATTATTCACAAAGAAATCGCACACCTCAAAGCCGATGGCATCCCTGTAGTTTCTTCATTTGGCGATTATGCCGCCTCTGGTGGTTATTATATCGCAGCCAACTCGGATACTATTGTAAGTATGCCTAATACTCTTACTGGATCAATCGGTGTATTCTCAATGCTACCCAATGCACAAAAATTAGCTAATGAAAAATTAGGAGTTAATTTTGATACTGTACGCACACATCAGCATGCGATTACTATGTCACCGTATCTTGATATGAGCCCAGATCAAAAAGCGATGGTGCAATCAGAGACTGATGCCGTATATGATCAGTTTCTAACGATCGTATCAAACGGAAGAGGCATGACCATAGAAGAAACACATGAAATCGCTCAAGGTCGAGTTTGGACCGGTATGGCAGGAAAAGAAATTGGCCTCGTGGATGTAATTGGTGACTTAGAAGATGCTGTCAAGATCGCAGGAGATATGGCCGGATTAGATAAGTGGAAGATTAAGGAATATCCATCAATCAAGAAAGAATGGTACGAAGATCTTATCAAAGGATTAAACAAAGGGTCCTCTGCTAGAGCCTTAATACCTAATGATGATTTATCTAGAACATTGATCGAAGACTACAGCGAACTAAAGTCTATTATGGAGATGGAAGGTCCACAATGTCGAATCCCATATTTGTATAAATTCAATTAACCTTCTTTACCGACGAATGTTAAAAAGCCCAAATATCAATTGATCGATATTTGGGCTTTTTTGTTATCAATATCTATTCCTGAAATAAATTGACAACAGATTGACTTATTGTATGAAAAGTAAATCAGTTCGTTGTTCTAACCGAACACAACGCGATTATTCAACAGCTTTAAAGTAACTTATAATTACCCTCCTATCCTTCGCTTATTCACAATTCTACTTGTACTTTTGGAAGATCAACTCTAAAACATATAACATTATGAAATATACAGTTAAAGATAGATTCCTCAAATACGTTAAGATAGATACGACAGCAGACCCATATAGCAATACTTCACCTTCTACAGAGAAGCAAAAAGACCTCACAAAGGTACTTATGGAAGAGCTAGCTGAGATGGGTATCAAATCTGAAACTAATAGCAGTGGATACGTATATGCACGCATCCCTGGCAATGTAAATCATGATACCAAGACGGTATTTTTCTGCTCACATATTGACACTGCATATGATTGTAGCGGCACCGATGTAAAACCTATAGTACATAAAAACTATCAAGGTCAAGATATCGTATTGCCTGATGATACTACTCAAGTAATCACTCCTGATAAATATCCTGCACTCAATGGTAAGAAAGGCCATGATATCATTACCGCTAGTGGACTGACTCTATTAGGTAGCGATGATAAGTCTGGTCTTGCAATCATAATGGATGCAGCATTTCAGCTCGTTAATAATCCTAATCTCAAGCATGGCGACATAGCCATCTTTTTTACTACAGATGAAGAAATCGGACGTGGTACAGCTAATGTAGATCTTAATAAGATCAATGCAGACTTTGGATATACACTAGATGGCGGAGAGAGAGGACACTTCGAAGCAGAAAATTTCTCTGCGGACGCACTGAAAGTAACGATTCAAGGTGTAAGTGCTCATCCAGGATACGCTAAAGGAAAAATGGAAAATGCGATCAAAATAGCAGCTGCCATTATCGATAGATTACCTAAGAGTAACTTGTCGCCAGAGACTACTAATGGAATGGAAGGATTTGTACATCCCAATCGTGTAGAATCTGCTTTGGAAGAAGCGACTATTGACTTCATCATAAGAGACTTTAAGACAGAGAATCTAATCAAGCACGAAGAGATGGTAGAAAGTATTGTCAAAAGCGTACTCACAGACTATCCAGGATCAACTTATACATTTGAGGTGCGTAATCAATATCGCAATATGAGAGACGTACTTGATAAGCATCCATATGTAGAGCAATATGCTTTATCCGCTATGGATCGTGTAGGAGTAGAGAAGCATCCAGGATCTATCCGTGGGGGTACTGATGGAGCTATGTTATCACATATGGGATTACCTTGTCCTAACTTATTTGCAGCGGAGCAAGCGATACACTCTAAACATGAGTGGACGTCTGTGCAAGATATGCAAGCCGCTGTAGATACAGTAGTAGAGATCTGTAAGATTACGGCTGAACAATAGTACTAAGTGACTCGTTTAAACAAATGGAAGTTTATAGTAAAAGGTATTATTTACTTCTTTGAAATTTGAATTTTATCTTTTGGAATTTTATAAAATTATGTCTCTAGATAATAAAACCAAAAAAATAATTGAAATCAATATAATGGCCTCTGTCCGTAACATACTCTTAGTAGTACTCTGTGCGGGCATGATGGGTATGGGTATGGTCAAGATGGTGGGCGTTCCTGAGTTAGTAGAGAGATTTGCTGAGTGGGGATTTTCTAGATGGATGGTATTTGCTATAGGGGTCTTAGAGACAGGTATTTCGATTATGTTGTTTATAAAACCTGTACGAAAGTATGCTATTCTAGCGTTTATAGTTTTACTGGTTTCAGCTCTTAGTACTCATGTGTTGTTTGGAGATGCTATTGGTGCGATCGGTCCTTTTGCCGTATTGTCTGGCACCTTACTTTTTTGGTGGTTGGATAGTAAGGTTGGGTAATTAATTAAATTGTTACCTGAAATAAAATTAATTCAACATGAACTTATTATTAATTCTTCTTTCCTCCCTATCCACTATGATCCATAAAGACGAACCAGTAAATATTTTTGGAGAAAAATTAGAATCTTGCTGTACTGATCCGATGACTGGATATTATCGTGATGGCTATTGCAATACGAGTGCAGATGACTATGGCACTCATGTGATTTGTGCAGTCATGACTCAAGAGTTTCTCGACTATACGGTTAAGATGGGCAACGATCTTTGTACAGCTAAACCAGAGTATAACTTCCCTGGATTAAAGCCTGGAGATGGATGGTGCTTATGTGCTATCAGGTGGAAAGAAGCATATGATGCTGGAGTCGCTCCTTTTGTTAGATTAGAGTCCACACATATCAAAGCATTAAAGTATGTGAAAATGGAAGAGTTGGTAGAGTTTGCATTGAAAAATGAAACTCCAACTAAATAGAAAAAAAATGAAATCCGATATGGAAATGAATTATGTCTCTAGATCCAAAGAAAAGGTAATATAAAAGAAAGGTATACTCAAGGCTAGAAGAAGACGTGATCCCCGAATCTAAAACTAACTGAAAAGGCGATTATATTCTAAATAAAGTACTAAATACAAATGGCAATTATCTTATCGGTTTTCGATTCTATATCGAAAATATTGATAGAGGAACGGTTACAGATTTAAACGGAAATTTTAGTTATCATGTGATCGGCAACTCTACTGGTTACGAGACTCAAAAAATAGTTCTAGGAACTATTGATCTATATCAAATTATAATGCCCGTTTCCGATAATCAGATATCAGAAATAGTTGTTTATCGACCGAAGGATTTAAATAAAAACAAAACTTTTCCTAGTATGGGAATAAAATATTTTGAAGTCTATGCAAGCAAGATTAAGGAATATCCAATTGAAGTTTTTGGTACTTCTAAATCTGGAACAATCAAAGTAAACTATTATGTCAATAGTGATGGATCACTATCTCACTTTCTGGATAAAGATAAAAATTATGGTAAGTGTTTTAAAGTAGCTTTATAGCTACTTAAAGGTTCTTGAAAATAAAAGACCAAACCAGCAGGTCAATTATACCGAACAAATTTTTTGTTTAAATTTTAAAAATTATTGTGTTTTCCAACACCAACATTATTTGTTTTGCTATTTTCTTATAGGATAATGAACCATTCGTCGAAAACGCATTTCGTGATACTTCTTTTTCATTTATATTCGTTACAATATTAATAATAGCCGTAATCATCATATGAAGTATATAGTAACACTCTTGATTTTATTGAGTTTAGGGTTTTTTATCAGTCATACTTGTAGTATTACAGAATCAAAAGATGAAAACAAGATCACTGCTCCAGAACTACCAAGTATTGATAATGCTGTAGTTACAGACCCTCACAGTAATAGACGTACAATCACACCCATTAAGTATATAGTTACTGAAGAAGAAGCTACGATAAAACTATTTGAGGAATCTGCGCCATCAGTTGTATTTATAACTACCTCGACAGTACGTCAAGACTATTGGAGTCGGAATGTAACTGAGATTCCTGCTGGTAATGGCTCTGGATTTATTTGGGACAGAGAAGGCCATATAGTGACTAACTACCACGTAATCGAGAAAGCTGATAGAGCACAAGTAACATTGTCCGATCAAACTACTTGGGACGCTGAACTTATAGGTATTGAACCTAACAAAGATCTTGCTATACTCAAGATAAAAGCACCAGACACTAAACTCAAACCTATCCCTGTTGCTAGCTCACATGACCTCAGAGTAGGGCAATCCGTATTCGCTATCGGTAATCCATTTGGACTAGATCAAACATTAACTACAGGAGTAATCTCTGCATTGGGCAGAGAAATACAGTCAATAGGTGGCCGTCCTATACGCGGTGTGATACAAACAGACGCAGCCATTAACCCTGGTAATAGTGGCGGACCGCTTTTAGATAGTAATGGTCGATTAATAGGAGTCAATACGATGATCTATAGTCCTTCAGGAGCATCAGCCGGAATAGGATTCTCTATCCCTGCAGATGAAGTGAATTGGGTCGTACCTGATATTATCCAATATGGCGAAGTAAGGCGTCCTATATTAGGAATCAATCTAGTTGCAGAGCAGCATACCCAAAGACTAAAAATGGAAGGTGCATTGATATTAGATGTAGTGCCGGACAGCCCCGCAGATAAATTTGGTTTACAAGCTACTGAAAAAGATTTAAGAGGAAATATCATCTTAGGCGACCTTATTACTCAGATTAACAATGAAGTCATTTCAACTAATGCCGATTTATTTCTGGCTCTAGAAAAATACAATCCTGGAGATACTGTACGAGTCGGATATATTCGTAAAGATGAAGTAAAAAGTGTAAACCTTATATTAGGAAGTAAAATGGAAATGAATAACTAAATTTACAACTAACCTAGTATTATTTCTTCAACAGCCATTACAAATTCTTTACCAACTCTACAATTTTACGCTGTAAATCAGAACTAACTCTTGTAAGTGGTAATCTTACATCCGCACCACAGACACCAAGTATTTCCATAGCTGTTTTTATACCAGAGGGGTTTCCTTCTGAGTACATACACTCATGAAAATTATACAACTTATCTTCTATAATTTTTCCTTGCTCTGACTGTCCATTTACAAAATGAGAAATCATCTGACTGAATTCTAATGGATAGGCATTCGCTAATACACTGATCACTCCTACCCCACCAGATAGTGTCATAGCTGGTGCGAATACATCATCTCCTGAAGTCACAAAAAATCTCTCAGCAGACGAGCGTATGACATCTTTAGCTTGAGCTAAATCACCTGATGCTTCTTTAATACCAATAATATTAGAATGCTTAGACAATCTTATTGTAGTATCTGCAGATATATTACTCGATGTACGACTAGGTACATTATATAATATTACAGGAACTGGACTTGCGTCGGCGACAACAGTATAATGTTCGTATATACCTTGCTGAGATGGTTTGCTATAAGATGGACTGGCACTAAGAATCGCATCTATACCATCAAAACTATATCCATTAATTTGATTTACTAAAGCTCTAGTATTATTACTCCCAAAATTTCCAGCCACTAAAGGAACTCGGCCTTTAATCTCATCTATGATCGCATCTAACACCAATCTAGATTCTGATGGCGATATGGTAGCGGCCTCGCCTGTAGAACCCAAGGCTACTATGAAGTCTACTCCGCCACTTATCACATGATCCACTACATTACGTAATGCTGAATAATCTATTTCTCCGTCACTAAATGGCGTGACAATCGCGACTCCTGTGCCTCCAAATTTATTTTCCATTGGATAGTAATTGGATATTTGTTTTTATATTTTTGATTAGTTCTGGTATACCGAGAATAGGTTTGTGATCTATGCTTAGATCAAATACAAGATCTTGTGATTCGTACATATGAGGTCCTACTTTCATTGCAGCTTTCATTGATTCTATTACAAATATATGATGCAATTTGAGTTCACTTAGTAACGATATCATCACATCGTAATCTTTATTTTGTAAGATCTGAAGATCTTGATTGCTAGGCATCTGATACCAATTGATATCTTTATTGATGTAGTGATTTATTCCTAATTCACTATATGGTTCCTTAGTATTGACATAGGCAAATAACTTGACTAATTTACCAGTTCGTTCAAGTTCTGCAGCATACTTTTGTATCACTTTACGCTCTGCACTATCGGTTCCATCAAAAAATAAAAGCACATTTTGAAATGCATTATTCGAAGCTTTGTTATCTAAGAAATTTCTCCTAGATATCTCATTAAGTTTCTTCTTGTAAAAGTACATTTTGATGCCTTGGATCATCTTGTTTCTTCTAAGGATCTACCTTCTCTAATGATTCAAAATTGTATTCTCCTATCTTACCATATCTCTCAAGCCTCCCAGATATCAAATCATCAGGAGCAATTTCCATTAATTCTGATAATTGTGCTTTGATGTGCGATTTCAAGATCCTTGCCATTTTCTCTGGATCTGTATTAGCTCCTCCTAATGGTTCCTTTAGTATTTCTTCGATCATTCCGAACTCGAGCATATGGTCAGGAGTCAATTTGAGAGCTTCTGCCGCTTCCTCTTTATGATCCCAACTACGCCATAATATAGATGAGCAACTTTCTGGTGATATCACAGAGTACCATGTATTTTCCATCATGAATACTCTATCACCTAGCCCTATACCCAGTGCACCACCTGATGCACCCTCACCGATTACGTAGCAAACGATAGGCACTTTTAAGCCAGCCATCTCAAAAAGATTCTTGGCAATCGCTTCTGCTTGTCCACGCTCTTCAGCCTCGATACCTGGATATGCGCCCGGAGTATCTATTAGACACACTACTGGATAGCCAAATCTCTCAGCCAACTTCATTAGTCTTAGTGCTTTTCTATACCCCTCAGGATTTGCCATACCGAAATTGCGATATTGACGCATTTTAGTGTTTACACCTTTTTGGTGGCCCATGATAATACAAGTCTGTCCTGCAATCTGACCGATACCGCCTACGATAGCTTTGTCATCTGCATAGTATCTATCACCGTGTAACTCTATAAAGTTTTTGCAAATTTGTTCAATATAATATAAAGTATAGGGGCGCTCAGGATGTCTACTGAGCTGTACCCTTTGCCATCCTGTGAGGTTAGCATATATCTCTTTCTTCTCTTTAGTAATCTTCTTTTCGAGCTCTTTAATAGTCTCACTCATATCTACCGCTCCCTCCTCTTCCACTTGCTTTATCTTCTCTAGTTGCTCATAGAGCTTTTCTAGTGGCTTTTCAAAATCTAAGAATACCATATAATTTGGTTTTAAATTGAAGATCTTATTAGTTACCTAGTCACTTACTGCTGATAATCAAAGGTAATTTTTTATTCTAAATTGAAAGCGCTAAATCCATGACTATGAACTAATCTATTGATAATCAGACACCTAACAGATAAATTTTATTATATGTAATGTAATAGACCGTAAAAAAGAATTTCTGAGTATGAGATTCTAGACCATTTGGACTCTCGAAGTTTTCATAGGATTAATAGCCTAACCCAGTCGATGAATTGAAATGTTGAGCTACAGATACCTTTGTAGTCCTACTGTAAGACTGAAGACTGAACTACTGCCATCTTACTACTATGCTGTTCCTTCCAATTGATAATATGTGCAATAGCGATGAGGACTCCTCCAAATGTAGTAAAGCCTATCTCTGCATGATTATGCTGTACAACACCTATTAAAAAGATTAAGAATCCAGTGCATGCTATCATTAGAGCCAATGGCTTGCGGTGCTCAAGGTATGATCTTAGAATAGTATATCCTGCTATACATAATGCTGATATAAAAAAAATATATTCTACCCAGTGGCTTTCCATCCATTCAAAACCACTCAACATACCCATAGCAAATAATACCGGTAATGCAGAGCAATGTAGAGCACAAAGAGTAGATCCTGCGAATCCGAGGAGATCTCCGTGGTTATTGAATATTTGTTTAATTTTCTTCATAGATATGTAATTCTGAGGCAAATATAGGTCCTTTTAAACAAAGCTGCAACAGTATTGCAAGTAATCAATTCAGAAGTTTTGTACGAAATTTCAAGAAATAACGTACTAGAAAAATAATAGATATATGACTTAGGCAACAATAATTAGTTTTTCAAAAAAAATTGATTTGTGTTAGAAATATTATAACTAACTTTCATTGCTTAAAACATATAAAATAGAGGACATTTTAATATCTATAAAATTTATAATTTCAAATAAAAACTTAAAGCATCAACTATATGGCTAAACCAAATAATGAATACATACTAGGAACAGAAGCCATAGAAATGCATCGCCTAGGTGTCCAGCACCAGATATGGTCAACAGAAGCAAATATAGCTTGGAAAAATGCTGGATTTACTGCAGGTATGACTATTCTAGATTTGGGTTGTGGTCCAGGATTTTGCACTCAAGAGCTAGCCTATATTACTGGTAAAAGTGGTCATGTAATAGGAGTAGATCTCTCTCAAAAATATATCAACTTTTTAAAACGTGTTTCGGATTTACACAACTTAGAAATAGAAACAATATGCGCAGATTTCATGGATATGAATATTGAACCTAATTCGCTTGATGGTGTATATACGAGATGGGCACTGGCTTGGCTACCAAACGTAAGAGACGTATTACAAAAGGTAATCAGCGCTATGAAACCTGGAGCTACATTCGCAGTACAAGAATATTATGATTGGACCTTACTACAAACCGAACCATACAGAAAAAATCTATATCACGCGACAAGGCAAGCTAGAGAGAGTATGAGTGACCATGGAGGAAATCTAGATATCGGGCGCAAAATACCCGGTCTATTTCATGAGCTAGGATTAGAGGTAATCTCTACTCGACATATGACCAAGCAGGCTAGATCACATGAACATGATTGGAATTGGCCCAAATCATTTTTCAATACCTATCTTCCTAAACTAGTCGGTATGGGTAAACTAACCCAAAAGCAAGTGGATATTGCTCTATCAGAATTTAGAGAACTCGAAGATGTACCTGGTGCTACATTACAAGCTCCTTTAATGATAGAGGTAATAGGTCGGAAGTAGTAGACTCATAATTTTTAGATTCTCTCTTCTCATTATTAAAAATCTATATATTTATTAAATAAATCTGATACAAGAGATTCATATTTTATTCGATTTCCTTTGGCAACTATTGATTTGTATTTCGTGAAATAACTATTTGCATTTTGAATAACCTTTTAATAATCTTCGTTAGAACATCTCTATATTAATTTAAAGAGAATTGATGTAGACCGTCAAAATTTAAAATAATAAAAATGAATTCCTGCAACAATCGAGATTATACCGTATTTATACACTAAATATGGTACAATCGGTTTCAATATTATTTAAATGGTTTGATCCACAACCCAAGCATTCAGGTATAGTATACTTTGATGGTATCTGTGCTGTATGTAATGGATTTATTGACTTTCTTATTAGTAAAGATTTTAATCATAGCTTACAGTACGCAGCACTTCAAGGAGAGACCGCTAAAGAAAATCTCAAAAAAGAATTATACAACAATATTGATTCACTCATATTTCAAACTGATAAGAAAATTTATACTCGATCTAATGCTGCACTAATGGCACTTTCAAGTATTGGAGGATTTTGGAAATTTGTTATTTGGCTGAAATTGATTCCTCGATTTATAAGAGATCCTATTTACAATATAATTGCTAAGAACCGATACAGTTGGTTTAAGAAACGTGATGTGTGTCGAATACCTACAGAGAGCGAAAAGGGTAAGATCCTAGATTAGTCAAATATTAAAAAAGCCCACTCAACTTTCATTGAATGAGCTAGCTTTTAATAGTTTAAAAAACTAACTATTACTTACCTCCAAATATACTGGCTACATAATCTCTGTTCATACGAGCGATATGCTCTATTGATATTTCTTTTGGACATTCAGCTTCACATGCGCCTACATTAGAGCACATACCAAATCCTTCTTTATCCATCTGTGCTACCATACTAGCTGTACGTTTAGTCTTTTCTACCTCCCCTTGTGGTAATTGATTGAGGTGAGACACTTTAGCGGCTGTAAACAGCATCGCTGATCCATTCGGACATGCCGCTACACACGCTCCACAACCTATACAAGCTGCAGCATCGAATGCATTAGACGCTAAATCTTTTTCAATAGGAATTGCATTACCATCTGGCGCCTGTCCAGTATTGACAGAAATAAATCCACCTGACTGTATGACACGGTCAAATGCACTTCTATCCACAGTAAGATCTCTTACTACAGGAAACGCCCCTGACCTCCAAGGCTCTACAACGATAGTATCTCCATCTTTGAACTTACGCATATGCAACTGACATGTAGTTGTGCCAGTCTGAGGTCCGTGCGGACTTCCATTGATCGTCATACTACATGATCCACATATACCTTCACGACAATCATGATCAAATGTAATTGGAGATTTTTTTTCAACGATGAGTTGCTCATTGAGTACATCCATCATCTCTAAAAATGACATATGCTCGCTAGCTTCTACTTGGTAAGATTCTAGTGCTCCTTTCGCTTTACTGTTTTTCTGTCTCCAGACTTTTAGTGTCAATTTCATATTAATTGTAGATTGAGGGAGATCGAAAAAAGAGAAATTAAGATACTCAATTCTTCATTTAACTAACTCACCAAATTTATCTAATCATTTATTTTTCAAAATAACAGAAATGAATCCTGCTTACTCTCAAAATTTCGCTTTTCGAAATCCATTTACTATTTATTTATAAGACCTCGTTTTCAACTCTACATTATCAAATACTAATTCCTCTTTGTGTAGCTTAGGGTCATTATCATCCCACTCCCAAGCAGATACGTATGTGAATTCAGCATCATTACGTTTAGCCTCTCCATCTTCAGTTACGTATTCTTCACGGAAGTGACCACCACAAGATTCTTCTCTATCCAAAGCATCTAGAATCATAAGCTCTCCATGTTCCATAAAGTCTGCTACTCTTAGTGCTTTTTCAAGCTCTGGGTTGTATTCATCCGCGTCTCCTGGTACATATACATCTTTGTAGAACTCTTCTCTGAGCTCACGTATCATCTGACGACCCTTGATCAAGCCATCAGCGTTACGAGACATACCACAATATTCCCACATAATCTTACCAAGCCTACGATGAAAGCTCTCTACTGATTGTGATCCATTGCTATTAGCTAGTGTATTGATACGATCTGCTGTCTCTTTCTCGGCCTTCATAAACTCTGGAGTATCGTTGGCAATCTGCGGTGTACGAATCTCCTTTGATAAGAATGTACCAATAGTATAAGGAATCACGAAATATCCATCAGCAAGTCCTTGCATGAGTGCAGAGGCTCCCAGCCTATTAGCCCCATGATCAGAGAAATTACACTCACCCAAAGCGAATAGACCTTCTACGTTAGTCTGTAAATTGTAATCAACCCATAGTCCACCCATTGTATAATGAACTGCAGGATATATTTTCATTGGAAATTTATATGGATTTTCTCCTGATATTTTTTCATACATCTGAAATAAGTTACCATACTTCTCAGCGATTACTTCTTTACCCAGTTTTTTGACGAGCACCTGATCGGATTCATCTAAACCCTGTGAATGTGCAGCAGACTTACCATATCTATGTATAGCAGATTCGAAATCTAGATATACAGCTAGTCCAGTTGGAGCAACACCATTCCCTTCATCGCAAGCAACTTTAGCTGCTCTAGATGCTACATCTCTGGGAACTAAATTACCAAATGCTGGATATCTACGTTCTAAATAATAATCTCTGCCTTCTTCTGCTATGTCGAGAGCTGTTTTCTTGCCCTCACGGATAGCAGCTGCATCTTCTTTTTTCTTTGGCACCCAAACTCTACCATCATTACGCAGTGACTCTGACATCAGTGTCAACTTAGATTGGTAATCTCCAGATACTGGAATACATGTTGGGTGAATTTGTGTAAAACAAGGATTGGCCATCAAAGCTCCTTTTTTTACTGCTCTCCATGCAGCAGTCACATTAGAACCCATCGCATTAGTTGATAAGTAAAATACATTACCATACCCTCCCGTAGCTAATACAACACAGTGTGCAGAGTGTCTCTCTAGCTCACCAGTCAATAGGTTACGCGCTATAATTCCTCTCGCTTTTCCATCCACCATAACAAGGTCCATCATCTCATGACGATTATACATTTTTACTTTACCTGTAGATATCTGACGAGACAATGCTGAGTATGCACCAATGAGCAACTGCTGACCTGTCTGGCCTCTGGCATAGAATGTACGTGAAACTTGCACACCACCAAATGATCTATTTTCTAATAGCCCACCATATTCTCTAGCAAATGGTACACCCTGTGCTACACACTGATCTATAATATCAGTACTTACCTCAGCCAATCTATGTACGTTACTTTCTCTGGATCTATAGTCACCGCCTTTGATCGTATCATAAAATAGTCTGTATACGCTATCTCCATCATTTTGATAGTTTTTTGCGGCATTAATACCCCCTTGAGCAGCGATACTATGCGCTCGACGCGGACTATCATGGAATGTAAATGTTTTTACATTATATCCTAGTTCACCCATCGTCGCCGCAGCGGAAGCTCCTGCGAGCCCTGTTCCAATTACGATTACGTCTAGTCTTCTCTTATTATTAGGTGCCACTAAAGACATGGTGGCCTTATAATCTGTCCATTTGTCTCCAAGTGCTCCAACCGGTATTTTACTATCTAAATTCATAATATATATATCTTATAAAGTATATCAAAAGGATGTAGGTATGCAAAGAGATTATCTCATCACGAAATAGTAATACAATGGAATGATTGCGTATCCAATTGGAAGTACAACTGCTAAAAGCTTGCCTATGCCATCGATAAGCTTATTGTATTTGCTATGATTAAGCCCTAATGTCTGGAACCCGCTACCGAACCCGTGCCATAAATGAAACCCAAGAACTAGCATACTGAAAACATAACTAACCACAAATAATGGGTTGTCAAAAGTGATAGTCACTTGCTCATATAGATTCTTAATCGGCTCCCATCCATCATATGTTACTAATGGAATCGTATCCGTAAACTTCATCTTAAACCAAAAATCGCCCATGTGTACAATAAGAAAGAAAAGAATTAATGTCCCAAGTAGCGCCATATTCTTTGAAGCCCACTTTACATCTGCTTTATTTCTAGCTGTCGGCTTTATGCCCTTAGCGGTTTTATTCTTGAGATAAATCACAAGACCTAATACTGCGTGCAGTAAAATCATCACATATAATCCGATAGATACAAACTTGATCAGCGGATTAGTTGTCATGAAGTATGCGTACTGATTAAACGCCTCTCCTTGATCGCCTGCAATCAGCTGCAAATTGCCTACAAGATGAACTATGAGGAATGTAATAAGGAATAATCCTGTAAGACTCATAATCACTTTACGGCCTATACTAGAACTAAAAAAATTTGTAATCCAACTCATAAAAATGCTTTATATACTTGTATTCGAATATTTTAATGTCAAAATCTTGACAATAAACAGTTTGCAAAGCTAAAATATATCGAATAGTTAGCCAATATGGGTTAATAGAGTTAAATTATTTGGAATTAATCTAAATAAGTAAAATGTGTGATCAGTTTAGTTTTACTGAATCAAGAATTAATGTGTTTTAAAGTTAAATATTCAAATTACGATAAAGTAGATACCAAAAACAGCTTTATCAAATTTCTAAAAAACCAAATTTCTAAAATATTTTAGAAAGGAATCAAACACAAAAAATAGGTAATTAATATTAAACTTACTGGTGCTGTCACAATATTTGGTGGAGAAAATTTGCTACTCTATGACTTAAATAAAATAATCAATATATCTGCAAAATCCCATCCAACTTTCGCTGAACGGGATATTGTATTTGGAATTTTAATCTTTATACAACTTACAATAATTGCACATGTTACAAAGTGTTACTTAGTAAATAACATTTCTCTATACTTAACCATCGGCCAGATTTCATCATCAACCATCATTTCTAATGCATCACAATGTACTCTGATAGTCTCGAAGTAAGGCTTTACCTTATCACAATAAGCAATGGCTTGCTTATCTAATTTCGTCAATTTATTAGCTCTTGCTCCCTCAGCATTCATCTTATCTACATTAGCAGAAATACCATTGATATGTATGGATATGGCCTTTGCTAATTCTATCTGCTCTGATGCCATCTTTTTGTATCCTGTACCGAATATCTCCTTAAGACCTCTTAGACTTTTTAGAATTACATTTTGATATTTGATCGCCGTAGGGATGACATGATTTCCTGCGATATCTCCTAATGTACGACCTTCGATCTGCATTTTCATTACATAATTTTCTAAGTCAATTTCGTATCTCGCTTCTGTCTCTACATGATTCATTACACCATGCTTTTCATAGAGAGATAAGGCCTCTTTACTTATTTTTGCAGCTAATGCTCTTGGCGTATTTAGGAAATTATTGAGTCCTCTCTTCTTCGCTTCTTTTACCCAAGGTTCGCCATATCCATCACCTTCAAATCTAATAGCCTTAGATGATTTTATATACTCTCGAAGTACGTTAAATATCGCACCATCTTTCTTCATCTTCTTATCCTTTTTCAACATTGCATCTACTTCAGATTTGAACTGAATCAACTGGTCAGCCATAATAGTATTTAATACTGTCATTGGCTCTGCACAATTAGCAGTAGATCCTACTGCTCTAAACTCAAATTTATTGCCAGTAAAGGCGAAAGGTGAAGTTCTGTTTCTATCTGTATTATCTAGAAGTACATCTGGAATTTTTCCTACCACATTAAGTTTTAGATCAGTCATCTCTTCTGGTGTGATCTTACCTTTCGATACTTTCTCTAAATCATCTAATACTTTAGATAACTGCTGTCCGATAAATACTGAAATAATCGCAGGAGGTGCCTCATTAGCTCCAAGTCTATGATCATTACTTGCAGAAGCGATAGTCGCTCTTAGTAAATCTGCATGTGTATATACAGCTTTGATCGTATTAATAAAGAATGTTAAAAATTGCAGATTACTCATTGGAGTTTTACCGGGTGCCAATAGATTCACTCCTGTATCTGTAGCTAATGACCAGTTATTATGTTTTCCTGATCCATTGATACCCGCAAATGGCTTCTCATGGAACAATACTTTAAAATTGTGTCTAGATGCTACCTTCTCCATCACGTCCATCAATAATGAATTGTGATCTACAGCAAGGTTCGCCTCTTCAAATAATGGAGCCAGCTCAAACTGGTTAGGTGCTACCTCATTATGCCTAGTTTTCACCGGTATTCCGAGTTGGATAGATTCTATCTCAAGATCTCTCATATAAGCGAGTGCTCTTTCAGGTATAGATCCAAAATAATGATCATCTAGCTGCTGACCTTTGGCTGGAGAGTGGCCTAATAATGTACGTCCTGTTGCAGTTAAATCTGGTCTAGCCGATGCAAGTGCACTATCTATTAGGAAATACTCCTGTTCCCAACCGAGCGTTGCGATTACTTTCTTTACGTTTTTATCGAAGTACTTACATACATCAGTTGCTGCTGCATCCACGGCTTGTAAAGCTCTTAGTAGAGGAGTCTTCATATCCAATGCCTCACCTGTGTATGATACGAATATCGTTGGGATACATAATGTAGTACCGATTACGAATGCTGGCGATGTAGGATCCCACGCGGTATATCCTCTCGCTTCAAATGTATTACGGATTCCTCCATTAGGGAATGAAGATGCATCTGGCTCTTGCTGCACTAATTGTCCCCCTGCAAATTTTTCAATAGCATCTCCATCTCCAATAGGCTCAAAAAATGCATCATGCTTTTCAGCTGTAGTACCTGTCAATGGCTGAAACCAGTGCGTATAATGCGTCGCTCCTCTAGAGAGAGCCCATGTCTTCATCGACGCCGCTACTTGATCAGCGATCATACGGTCTATCTTAGTACCATGATCGATAGCAGATCTTACGGCCTTGTATCCTTCTTTGGTCATGAAGTGCTTCTGCGCTCTCTTGTCAAATACGTTAGCTCCGAAAAGCTCTGACCTAGTATCTGAGATCTCATCTACCTGAACAGGTAATCTGTTTGCTGAATCATGTAATGCTTGGAATCTTAATGTAGCCATGTTAAATACTAATTTTGAATTATTAATTATCAATGTAAACAGTACTAAAACTTGCGATTTAAATCGCATTGGCGCAAAACTATACAAAATAGAGGGGTATTTTATGACAATTACTAACATTTTATCCACTTCACCCCTACTTTATACAGGGTGTGAGTCATAAAAATGCGATTACAAACAGATTGTACCCAACTATTTTAGGTGCGTCACCATCTGAAATAGCATTATTAGTCAACATTCTGAATAAAATCCAATGCCATGAGCATACTGCCAGCGACATATAACTTCTGATCAGGAAATAAAGATCTATAACCATTCGCCATGGAAGTGTCTGCTTTGATAAAATTCTGAATAATACGCATCAGTTTAGTATAACTTTCTATGGTAATATGCTCCGGGATATTACGTGCTTGCATAGCTTCCATTGCTTTTCTAAATGAAACTAGATCGAAATAGGTGTATCTCTGAGGATCGTTAAGCATAAGGTAATTGACAACCATTTTCTCGTCGTGATAATGATGCAATAGTTTAGGCTCTCTCTTTTTAATCTGTTTACGTAGTTCATCACAATGAAATATAAATCGAGATATCCTCATCTGTAGATCTTTGCCTTCATTAAACAAATCACGAAACATACTACGTATAAATTCTTTCTCATACTTAAGAAATGTAATCATAGACTCCTTAGGATGATAATCTACTCCGATCCATAGCCGATTTGATATATCACTATGCAAACTCTCAGCATACATTAAGTCAAAATCTAGCTTTTCTATATCCCAAACTTTAGCAAAATGTTGCTGGGCATCCCACATATACAAGTTAGGTAGCTCTTCCCTACTTGTAAGAATAGCTGGAAATTGTTCCAAATATTGATCGAATATGGCTTTACCGAACATATATGATAGTAATTATACCTGCAAATGTAACTTACTAACTGAAAATCTAACAGTCCTTAGACATAACTCCAAGGTGGAATAATAATTAGATTGTAATCTGCTTGGTTTTTATTTCGCACCAGTCAGCTTTGCACCCAACCAAGCCATAGGGATATAAGCTAATACAAGATCAACTACTATAAACCATAGTGGAGCAGGTATCATTACTGCAGCAGCTATCCCACCTAACAAATGAAAGATACCAAGACCCATTGCTATTTTAAATTTATGTGATGCGGCTATTGAACATCCTACAACAACTCCAGCAATAGATCCTAAAGCATGAGCTAAAAATGGAACGATATAATGCTTAGTTGTAAACTTGTCAAAGTTAGCTTTGATACTTTCAATATCCATAGGATCCACTCCTTCTGGTGGTGGTATGATGAAAGCACTGGCTTGTACTAAGCCTGAATTGACAAACATCATCACTGCAATTCCAATTATTACTGCTAGTACATTTCTTACTTTGGAGTTCATAATATTTTCATTTTGTTGCTCTTAAAATATCACAAATAATGTAAATCCAAGCATTTTCATATTCAAGGTCCTTTATGAAAAAACCATTCTGATTACTCTTATGAATCATTTAATTATATTTTAGATAAAATCCTACAAATCTTTATTTACAATCCATAAACTATAATGCCTTCTATTTATTTTAATCCAAACGATCGATTATTTCACTCCTAATTGTTTAATGGCAATCTCCTATTTTGGAAATTTTAACATAAAACACTGATACAATGCAAATAACATATGTATATTTGTTTTAATATATAATGCGCTGGTCCAACCTACGGCCAATTTTTATCATCTGTTATAAAGGTTCAAAACAATATGAAAACAACCTCTACCCTCATGAAGGGATGGGCACTGCTGTGCATACTGCTCATAACTCTCGCTTTTAGTACTTCTGTAATGGCAGAAGAAGACTTATTCTCTATCTATTGCCCTGCAGATGTCACTGTAGATTGTCAAGATGAACTTTGGGATCTAAGTATATATGGTAATGCGTATTACCACGACTATGATGGCGATCACGATGCTGGCGCACCCGACGTCAACTACAACCTATCTAGCTGTAATGTAGGTACTATTGTGCGAACATGGACTGTAGAGGATCTAAATTTGAATCTACAGTCGTGTTCACAGACTATTACTGTCGATGCTACTGGAGCATTTAATGAATACAACATACACTGGCCAGAGCCATTTATCGAACTTACAGGATGTAATCCAGCATATCAACCAGAAGATCTCCCACCCGAATATGGATACCCAACATATGATTATGTAGAATGTAGTCTCATAGGTATAGCCTATACTGATCAGATATTTTCTATGACACCACAATGCACTAAGATACTTCGCACGCATAAAGTAATGGACTGGTGCACTTTTACAGGGATAGATGGACCTAATCCAGCTGGACTATATACATTCGTCCAGACGATCAAGATATCTAAATCTGATCTTCCTGAGGTAGATTTTGCAGAAGAAATCAATTTCAATTCATTTAACTGTGAAGGAAGCTACTTAGATATACCACCATTATTTGTTCCTCCTTCTGCTTGTGGTGAAGATTTTTATATCACTAATAATTCGCCGTATGCGGATAACAATGGAAGCGACATCTCAGGCACTTACCCAATAGGTACTACTAAAGTAATGTTTACAGTTAGATATGGATGTACAGGCAGGGTATTCCACACAATAGATATCATCGTAAAAGATGCTGCTGGACCTATTCCATATTGCTTAGCTGAGATCACTACTGCACTTATGCCTATGGATAATAATAATGATGGAATAGTAGACAACGGTATGGTTGAGATCTGGGCCAAAGATTTGGATTTGCAAAGTAGCTCACCTTGTGGTCATGAACCATTGCAATTTTCATTTTCTCCAGATGTAACCGATAAGTTTAGAGTATTTACTTGCGATGAAATAGGAGATAATATACTCAATATGTATGTTACAGATAATAAAGGCAGTCAAAGCTACTGCCAAGTCAATATAATCATACAAAACAATAACGCTAACATCCCTAATTGCGAACCTAGTAATAACCCTGAACAATACAATGTAGCAGGTATGATCATGATGTCTACTAACCAAGAGCGTATAGCCAATGCTAATGTATCTATTATCTCCACAACTCCGATTATAGATGAATGGGTAGGTTGGAATACTCAACAAGAGTTAGTAACACAACCTTACTTAGATGATCATGGTTACTGGCAAGAGATCTCTCATTATGAAGAGGTCCAAACATATGGAAACCATGAAACAATACACTTCGGAGAAGCTAATGTGAATACAGATATTCAAGGCAATTATACTATCAATCAAGCAGTAAGAAGTGATGTAGAATATATGTTAACGGCCGCCTATAATGCGAATTATAATTCCATTAATTTTGCAGATGTAAAAGCATTACTGCATCACTTACAAGGAAAAAAATTACTCACAACTGCATACCAATATCTAGCAGCAGATCTTAATCAAGACGGTGATATCGACTATAATGATCTCAGCGAGTTATTACAATTTGTTAACGGTATAAGTGACTCTTTTGGCTCAAAGAAAAATTGGGTAATGGTAGATGCTTCATATACATTTAGTTATCCTGAAGAAATCATCGAAGGAACTTGTCCAGAAGCCATCTACTTTACAATAAATGGATCTGACATAAATGATAAAAACTTCATCGCTGTAAGACTAGGAGACCTGACTGATGAAATACTCATAATGACTGATGACAATCAAAATATTCACAGTCTTGGCCATGCAACAAATGGTATCCTTGACAATGATGACATAGAAATACTTTCGAGATCTATAAATGGTATAACAAGTTCTATCAGTATATATCCTAATCCTTTTGTACAGTCATTCGTAGTTATGTATAATGCTAATATAGCTGAGAATGTTATTTTAGAAATCACTGACATCTCAGGGAAGATCATTTATAAAGAACAATACAATGTAACATTAGGAATCAACAACCATACACTTACTATAGATCAGCCAGCAGGTATTTATATATGTAATATAAAAGGTCAATCTCTCAATAAGTCGATCCGATTAATCAAAGAATAAAACATAATTCGGCTCCAACTACCAAATACTTTATTTAGTAAAGTATATTGAAAACTACTTAAAGCCTCATTACATTGGTGATGGGGCTTTTTTACGAAAATCAGTAGTCATTTCAAGTGTACTGAACTAATCAATCACTCTACATCAAAGTAGTTTCTAAATATCCATAATGTGATGGATAATCTGTGTTGTAATGCAATCCCCTACTCTCTTTACGCATACCTGCAGACTTTGTCACTAAGTAACCTATAGTAATCAAATTACGAAGCTCACAGAGCTGTGGAGATATCGTTGTATTATTATAAAGATCTTCTGTCTCTTGATAAAGCAACCATAGTCTATCCATAGCTCTTTTGATCCTTACATCAGTACGCACTATACCTACGTAGCTACTCATTATTTCTTTGAGTTCTTTCAAAGATTGAGTTAGGAGTACTAACTCATTTGGATCAGTAGTACCTTCTGCATTCCACTCCGGTACATCAGATTTTATTCTACTATTATCGATTTCTTTTACAATTACTTCTTGGATATTATGACCATAGACTAGTCCTTCTAATAGTGAATTAGACGCAAGTCTATTAGCGCCATGCAGACCGCTAGCTGTTACCTCTCCAGCTGCGAATAAATTAGCAACTGAAGTTCGGCCTTCTTTATCTATAACTATACCACCACAGGTGTAATGACAAGCGGGTACAACAGGCACCATATTCACAAATGGATCTATACCAATACTTCTACACTTGTCTGTAATATTAGGAAAGTGATCGTAGAATTTTTCTTGGTCGAGTTGCGTACAGTCCAGTAATACAAAATCATCACCACGAATCTTCATCTCGTTATCTATCGCTCTAGCTACTATATCTCTTGGAGCAAGTGATTGACGCTCATCATACTTTTGCATAAATTCTTTACCATCGGAAGTTTTGAGCACCGCTCCAAATCCTCTCACCGCTTCCGACACGAGAAATGATGGATTCTCGCCAGCTGGATTATATAATGCTGTTGGATGAAATTGTATAAATTCCATATTAGCTATTCTCCCCATGGCACGATACATCATCGCGATACCATCCCCAGTAGCTATAGTTGGATTGGTTGTATTTTTATATATCTGTCCGGCTCCTCCTGCGGCCATAACGACTTGCTTAGCAAGAAATGTTTCTATCTGCTTTGTCTTTTTATTAAATACATATGCCCCATAACATTCAATATTCGGCGCAAGTCTCGTTACATTTCGACCTAAACTGTGCTGTGTAATAAGATTCACCGCAAAGTAATGCTCAAGAAAATTGATATTCTTTAATGATCTTGCCTTATAGTTAAGTGTACGTTGTATCTCCCAACCAGTAATATCTTTATAGTGTAGGATTCTATTTTCTGAGTGCCCACCTTCTTTACCTAGATTGTAGTCACCATCTTCTTCTTTATCGAATCTTGCACCCCAATCTATTATTTCCTGTACTCGTACCGGCCCTTCTTCTATCACCATACGGACTACATCAGGGTCACATAATCCATCACCAGCATCAAGAGTATCCTCTACATGCTTATTATAATTGTCAATTCCATGATCCCATACCGCAGCAACACCACCTTGCGCATATCGCGTATTGCTCTCTTGATCATTAGACTTGGTGAGTACATTAATAGATATATCAGGGCGCTGAATAGCCAGTTTGATCGCACAAGTAAGTCCTGCCACTCCTGCTCCTATGATTAGAACATCTGATTCTTTTTTCATTGTGTCTCCTTTATACGTTCTTAACGCTTTTGCAATATAAGGGTTTAGTGGAATTACTATAAAGAAGGATACACAAACAAGAATCTTCGCATTAACGGCATAACCATAAAGATGAATATCAAAAACTTCAGATCATGATATAGGATTGGGCAAATGAATTATCTTCGTATTGAGATCATCTAAAGTATTATGATTAGTTTAGATATCATAGATGCCGATGATCGCATATTCAATAAATTAAAAGAGCATTAGTGAGAATAGCCGTCAACGCACGTGTACTTCAGAAAGGAAGAATGGAAGGTGTCGCCAGATACATCTATGAAGTAACGCGTCGCATGGTAGCCAATCATCCAGAGCATGAGTTCATATTCCTATTTGATCGCACATTTGATCCTGAATTCGTCTTTGCGGATAATGTTACTGCCCTAGAAATAGGTGTTCCTGCTAGACTACCTATTCTATTCAAGTTATGGTTCGAATATTCAGTACATAGAGCACTCAAAAAATATAAGGCGGATGTATTCTTTAGTGGTGATGCTTACCTGAGCCTTCGTTCCAACATACCATCTGTAATGGTAAGTCATGATTTGGCTTACATTCATTATCCAGACCATTTACCTGGCCATCACCTCAGGTATTATAAAAAGTTCTTTCCACTGTTCCACAAGAGAGCAAATCACATAATTGCTGTTTCAGAAGCTACTAAGGCTGATATCATCGAACAGTTTGGAATTTCTGCAAGCAAGATCAGTATTGGACATAATGCTTCCCCTAAAGGATTTGCCCCAGTAGTTAAGTCTACTAAAATAGAGATAAGAAATCAATATAGCGAGGGTTATCCTTACTTCTTCTATCTAGGATCACTGCACCCAAGAAAAAATATAGTTAAGCTAATAGAAGCCTTCTCATCATATAAAGCGACACACAATACAGAACATCACCTTGTGATTGTTGGTAGACCTGCATGGAATTTTCACCAAATCCAAAAAGCATACAACTTTAGCCCATTTAAACATGAGATACATATGTACCACGATGTCAAAGATGAAGCGAAAGAAATGCTGGCTAGTGCAATTGCACTTATCTATATATCTACATTCGAAGGATTTGGTATCCCTATTTTAGAAGCATTCTCTTCTGGCGTGCCAGTCATCACATCCAACACATCGAGTATGCCTGAGGTAGCCGGTGATGCTGCTCTAGTTGTCGATCCTAATGATACCAATGAAATAGTAGAAGCTATGCATAGTATAGTTAGCAATGAATCACGTAGAGAGCAGTTGATTAGTAAAGGATTTAAAAGGACCAATGATTTTGATTGGGATCGTACTGCTGAAATAGTTTATGATTGTCTTATGAAAGTAGCTAAAGTTTAGCTACGAAAAATAAGAACCATTATTTATTTTTAATACTGTACCAACTGATAAGGTTCATAATCCAACTTAATTCGCTCTCTTAGAAAGATAATGTAAAAAAATCATTTACCCATCCAAAGTAACACAACACACAATCTAACCTAGCTCCTGGGAAATTAACCCTACTTGACTCTTAAACTTAAGTTGGACACTTAATCTTGATCTAAAACTTTAGAAGTCCTTGGACGACTAATTACATCCATTCATCGGTAAAATTAATCATTCCATATAGTACCATGTATTAATATATTACTTTGTATTACATAGTACTATAATTTATTTTATATTTGTATTGTGCTCATATAGAAGCAAGCAATCATTATCTATCACGATCATACACAACTAAGATGTAAAATGAAGTTAGAAAACACTAAAGCGCAGATGAGAAAAGGCTTATTAGAGCTATGTGTACTAAGTATCATAGCAGAAAAAGAAGCCTATCCGTCAGATATCATCAAGAAGCTAAAAGAATCAAAACTGATAGTAGTAGAAGGAACATTATACCCTCTACTAAGTAGGCTCAAAAAATCAGAGCTCCTTGCATACAGCTGGAAAGAATCTAAATCTGGACCTCCGCGTAAGTATTATACGCTTACTAAGCAAGGAGAAGAATTTCTTGGTGCACTTATGGATACTTGGCAAGAACTTTCTTCTGCAGTAAATCAATCAACCAAATCTGTTGTCATTAATGAGAGTTAGTACAGACAATAAAAAAATACATACGCTCTCATAACTACAATTAAAAAACTCGCTACAAAATGAATAAAATACTCAATATAAACCTAGGCGGAATACCATTTACCATCGACATCGATGCGTATACACATCTAGAGAAATATCTAGATGCAATCCGCAGACATTTCTCTGATTCTGAAAGTTGTGATGAGATCATCCACGATATCGAAGTGCGTATGGGTGAGATTTTCCAAGAGAGTATGAAGGGATCATCTATCATCAGTAATAAAGATCTTGACGAAGTAATCAAAATCATGGGTACTCCAGAAGATTTCGGGGCCGAGGCAGTAGATGATGATTACGAACCTACTGAAGAAAGCCGTAAGAATTATACTTCCAGGGCTAAAAAGAAAAATAGTGGAAAAAGATTATTTAGAGATGGCGATGATAAAGTAGTTGCAGGACTTTGCTCCGGAATAGCAGCTTACTTTGGCGTCAACGATCCATTATGGATAAGAATAGCTTTTGTAATACTTCTTTTCTCTGGGCTGAGTCCCATCATATACATACTGCTATGGGTTATTGTACCCGTAGCACGTACCTCCAGTGAAAAGCTATCTATGAGAGGTGAAAACATCAATATCTCTAATATCGCTAAAACAGTAGAAGAAGAAATTACTGAACTCTCTAAACGTATTTCTAAGATCGGAAAAGATTTAAGCTCTAAAAAAAAATAGTATCCATTTGAATACAGATGAGGAAGGCGATTACACAAAAAGAAGAAAACTCAACGTTGAAAAAGGACTTGACTGTAAAGCAAACACTTTAAGAAACTTAGAAATAATAGGAAGTCCTAACATCTCTGATAACATTAATACTCTAGTAAAAATTAATTAATGGATTAACTTAGGAGCCTAACTCCAATATACTACCAATAGAGATACTAATAACAGTAATATTGATTGCTTCTTTAGAGTGACTTACAATGGTAGATTGTCCTATTTTTATTTCAACTAGACACATGCAAGCATCACGGTCTTTACCGCTTAATTAACTATTTTTGCAGCCAATATAGATAGCATTATGGCAGACCTACAAGAAGAGATCAATAAGAGGAGAACATTTGGGATCGTATCTCACCCAGATGCAGGTAAGACGACACTCACAGAGAAGTTATTACTTTTCGGTGGAGCGATACAGGAGGCAGGAGCTGTCAAGTCCAATAAGATCAAGAAAGGAGCTACTTCGGATTTCATGGAAATAGAACGTCAGAGAGGTATCTCGGTAGCTACATCTGTAATGGCATTTGACTATAGAGATCGTAAGATTAATATCTTAGATACACCTGGTCACAAGGATTTCGCAGAAGATACATTTCGTACCCTTACCGCAGTAGATAGCGTAATCGTAGTCATCGATGTAGCCAAAGGTGTAGAAGCACAAACTGAGCGTCTAGTTGAGGTATGTCGAATGCGTAAGACACCTATCATTGTCTTCATCAATAAAATGGATAGAGAAGGTAAAGATGGTATCGATCTTCTCGATGAAATAGAAGAAAAACTCGGTCTCAATGTTACGCCACTAAGCTGGCCGGCAGGGATGGGTCAGAGATTCAAAGGCGTCTATAACATATATAAAGAAGAGCTACTTTTATTTTCTCCACACGGTAAGCAAGTACAAGATGATATACTTAAGATATCTGATCTTTCTGATCCTATCCTAGACGAAAAACTAGGTTCTGCACTCGCCACAGAACTTCGTGAAGAAACAGAAATGATGACAGGTGTATATCCTGATTTTAATAGAGAAGATTATCTCAACGGTGAAGTATCACCAGTCTTTTTCGGTAGTGCCATTAATAATTTTGGTGTAAAAGAATTATTAGATTGCTTTGTAGAAATTGCACCTACCCCACTACTAAGGGTGACAGAGGAGAGAGAGGTTCTTCCAAATGAAGAAAAATTTTCTGGCTTTGTATTTAAGATTCATGCCAATATGGATCCTAAACATAGAGACCGTATTGCATTCTTACGAATCTGCAGTGGTACATTTAAGCGTAATACCAATTACCTGCATATCCGTAAGGATAAAAAGATTAAATTCTCTAATCCAACTGCTTTTATGGCGAGCAAAAAATCAATCGTCGAAGAAGCATTCCCTGGAGATATTGTTGGTCTATATGATTCTGGAAATTTCAAAATTGGTGATTCACTTACTGAAGGAGAAAAACTACATTTCAAAGGTATACCAAGTTTCTCTCCTGAGCAATTCCGTTACGTCAATAATATGGATCCTATGAAGTCTAAACAACTTGAAAAAGGATTAGACCAACTCATGGACGAAGGTGTAGCGCAGATGTTTAAGACTGAAACAACTGGTCGTATTATCATCGGAACAGTAGGAGCACTTCAATTTGATGTCATCCAATATCGTCTGCAGCATGAGTACGGAGCATTAGTAGGTTACGAGCATGTAGGATTAAATAAAGCATGCTGGATCACCTACGATGACATCGAAGCCTTTAAAGACTTCCGAAAGAAACGTATGCGCGATCTCGCAAGAGATAAAGATGGCAATTTAGTATTCTTAGCAGAGTCAGCTTGGTCACTCAAAATGGCACAAGAGAATCACCCAGATATCGATTTCAACTTCACCTCTGAAGGTTAAACGATTTCGCTATTTTAGTATTACTTGTTTTTATAATCGCTAAAGTATAATGTCGAGAAAAAAGAACCCTTGTTCAAATATTTAGAGAATACCGCCTATCGGCTAATAACTGTCCACTGATTTTTAGTCCAAAATTTGCAACTTAGCAAACTGAAGCATAATCCTTTTCTCAGAATTGTCTGATAACTGATCGAAGACTATCGTAGCTACAGATCTATCATCGATACTCTGCACTATTCCTTCGCCAAATTTCATATGTAAGATTTTCATTCCTTCCTTAATCGCATCCGATGGACTTGGTTTGAAGTCTTTAGGATCTATTGCCAGAGACTTGGGTGCTCTAGATATTTTCTTAAAATTACCTAACAACTTAGGTGTACCTAATCCACTAGTACTGCCACCATCAGAAAATCCTCCTGCATTACGCTTAATACTGGAGATGGCATCTATACTAGACTCTGGCACTTCCTCTAAAAATCGACTGGCGTCATTAAATCTCATCTGACCATATTGGTAACGACTATTTGCATAACTCAATGTCAAGTGCGCTTCGGCTCTCGTGATCGCAACATAGAATAGTCGACGCTCTTCGTCTATCTGCTCGGGTGATGACATCGACATATATGAAGGGAATAAATTCTCTTCCAGTCCAACGACGAACACCGATTTGTACTCAAGACCCTTAGCTGCGTGTACAGACATTAGCGTTACTGTATCCTGCTCACCATCGTCTTGATCGGCATCGGTCATCAACGAAATATTCTGTAAATATCCTGCTATAGATCTGTCTTGCACAGTGGCATCTTCTCCTTCTTCTAGTGTATCATCTTCGACGAAATCTTTGATACCATCCAAAAGTGAATTGACATTTTCCAATTTGTTCATTCCTTCTATTGTCGTATCGGCTTTAAGGTGCGCGATCAGTCCAGATGTACGTGCTATAAACAAAGCTGCATCATATGCATTGAGCTCTTTTGTCTTATATGCACATTTTTGTATGATCTGCATGAAAGCTCCTATCGACTTCTTAGACCTTGCATTAAAATCCACTTGAGTCAGCACTTCCATGATACTCATGTCATTATCATTGGATAATGCTATAAGATTATCTATAGTCGTCTTACCTATACCTCGACGTGGAAAATTGATTACACGCTTTAGTGCCTCATTATCTTTAGGATTAATTGTAAGTCTCAAGTAAGCAATCAGATCCTTGATTTCTTTACGTGAATAGAATGACATTCCACCATATATTCTATAGGCAATATTAGATCTTCGAAAGCATTCCTCAAATACTCTTGATTGCGAGTTCGTCCTATACAATATTGCGATCTGTCTATTCGCTAGACCAAATCTGTTTTTTTGCTCAACTATAGAATCGGCAA